>RCUI01000434.1_pt1 | contig 14724 bp, 12 predicted proteins | sample 2166121 | NCBI WGS metagenome assembly RCUI01 (sample SAMN09932700, study PRJNA488358) | compost metagenome | feature: garden; material: soil; isolation source: compost soil in succinic acid-enriched culture | place: Germany: Experimental Botanical Garden Goettingen | collected 2016-01-27
CGCCAGCGGCTACACCGGCAATCTGTAGCCACTGCCGAGGAACGAGGCTGCGATCGACTGCGCAGCAGTCGCTAACCCGCCACGCCTAGGACGCCGCTGGAAGCTGGTTGAGTTCGGCGTTGCCAGGCTTGCCCAGTACGCACGAGGTGCCACCCGGGGTGTACATCATGGCCACGCAGCGGTTGCAGGCGGTGCAGATGGAGTCGGTGCTGGCACCGGTAGCCAGCTTTTCGACGTAGTCCGATTCAGCTACCAGTACCCGCCCCATGGCCACCAGGTCAAAGCCCTCGGCCATTACCTGTTCGATGCTCTCCAGGCTCTTGGCGCCGCCCAGGTAGGCCAGCGGCATTTTCACCGCCGCCCGCACCTTGCGGGCATGTTCGAGCAGGTACAGTTCGTGGAACTCCACTACCGGGTCGCGCAGGCGCTGGATCTTCATGGCCAGGGCGATGATCGGGTTCTTCTGCTGCACACGGTTCTCCTTGGGGAAGGAAGACCCGAACATGGTGGTGATCGACTCGACGTTCATGCCCGCGCTGAGCACCAACAGGTGGGCGCCCTCCTGCTCCAGCATGCGCGCGATGCGGGCACCATCCTCGGCACTGTTGCCAGCACGCGCACCCTCGGTAACGCTGTATTTGCAGACCACCGCCAGGTCGCGACCCACTGCGTCGAGCACCGCGCGCAGCACCCGGCGGGGAAAGCGCAGGCGGTTCTCCAACGTGCCGCCGTACTGGTCACGGCGCTTGTTGTACATCGGCGAGATGAACTGGCTGAGCAGGTAGCCGTGGCCCATATGGATCTCCACCGCATCGAAGCCAGCCTCGCGGGCAAGCCGCGCGCCCTGGGCGAAGTCCTCGACCACTTGGCGCATGTCGGTCTCGGTCATGGCCTGTTTGAAGAACATGCCGCTCATCATGCCGATCTTGTTGAAGCCGCCACTGGCCGACAGCGGGTAGCGGGTGGCGCGTTCGCGCAAAAAGGTGAAGCAGCCACCATGAGTGATCTGCGCACTGACCAACCCGCCTTCACGGTGTACCTCATCGGTCAGGGCCTTGAAGTGCGGCAGGCTTTCGCGTGTGAGTGTCAGTTGGTTGGGCAAGGTGCGCCCATCCTTGCTGACCGCGCAATAGGCCACGGTGGTCAGCGCCACCGCACCCCGGGCAAGCCCGGCGTGCAGCTTGACCAACTGCTTGGAAGGCAGGCCCTGGGTGCTCATGCCTTCGTTGGTGGCCGCCTTGATAAAGCGGTTCTTCAGGGTCAGCGGGCCGATGTCGATCGGGCTGAAGGGAGACGTGTGCATGGCAGGCCCTTTTCGGTCAGAAGGTGTATTTAGCGTTGAACGACAGGTAATCGCGGTCGGCCAGCATGCGGCCCTGGGCGATGTCCGGTGAGCTGAGGTAGGCAACGTAGGTCAGGCCGACCTGGAAGTTGCCCAGGTACTTGAAGTCGCCGCCCACGGTCAGGCGTTTTTCGTCACGGCCCAGGCCCTGGTAGGCACTGCCGTCGACGTTCTGGGTCCACACCACGCGGGTGTTCAGGTCCAGGCCGTCGGCGATGCCCAGGTAATCCATGTAGGCGCCGATGCCGAGCAGGGTCTGGCCACGGGTCTGGGTGTCGGACTCGAAGTTGTTGAAGCTGCCATCGACGCCCGGTCCGCCACCGGTGATGTGCAAGGTGTCGACGCCTTCGATGTGCTGGTGGACCACTTCGGCCATGAACGTGGTCTGGTGGGCCAGGAAGCTGGGGCCGATCATGTAGCTGCCGTTGAGGTTGCCCTGCCAGATCTGGCCACGGGCCGGGGCACCGTTGTCCAGGTACACGGCAGCGCCATCGCGGTAGCTGAGGTCACCGGCGAACTGCACCGAATCCCCCACCTTGGAGCTGAAGCTCGCCCCGGTCAGCTCGACATCGTCGAAATAGCCCAGGCGGTAGACCGGGCCGCCGCCAGCCACTGCATAGTTGCCGATGCCGTGCAGCGAGGAGTACTGGGTCTGGCCGCTGAAGTCGAAGAACAGTGCGCCGACGCGCTCGTGGTAGCGATAGTGAAACAGGCCGACCTCGGTGTTCTCGGTAACCCGGTAACGCACGCCCAGGCCCCACTGGCCGCTGTCGCGGGGCTCGACGTCACCGGCGTAGGTCACACCGGTGAAACTGTTGTCCGGCAGGCTGTCGATCACCCCAGCACCCAGGCGATAGAACTCGGCGCCCGGGCCGAAGGTGTCGCTGCCGAAATAGTCGCCGACCGGGTTGAGCTGGGTCTTCTCCCACTCGTACTGGTAGAAGCCGACCAGGGCCAGGTCTTCGTTCAGCGACCAGGAGGCCGAGACCTGCCCCACAGGCAGGTAGGAGTCCTTGGCTTCGGTACCGGGTACGTTGAACTTGGTGGCATCCACCGGCGCCTGGCCCTGGCTGATGTTGGCCCAGAACAGGCTCTCGCCCCAGGCCACCAGGTGGCGACCGGCCTTGATCGACAGGTACTGGCTTTCGGCGACGTCGAAGTTGCCGTACACATAGGCATCGAGCAAGCGCGCCTTGCTGCCGCTCAGGCGCCGGGTGTCTTCGGTGAAACCATCGGCACGGCCGATCTTGTTCACCGTGCCTGGTGAGTCGTTGTCGTTGCGGTTGTGGTAGACGTCATCGTAGAAATGGCTGCCGCGCAGCACCGCGCCGAGGTTGTTGTGTTTGAGCAGCAGCTCGCCGAACAGGCTGACCCGGTTGGTGATCAGCGCACCGCGGTCGAAGTTGCGCGTGCCATCGTCGTTGTTGATGTCGTTGAGGTACTGGTGGGCAGGCTTGGCGGTCCGCATCGAGGCGGTGTAGTTGACGGTCAGCGATGAGTCGAGGGTGGTGTCCTCGCCCAGCTCGATCCGTGGGCCGGCGTTGGCGTAGGCACAGGCCACGGAAAGAGACAGCAACAGCCCGCCATGAGTCGCGTTGAACCTAGACATGCAGCAATCCTTTTCTTGTTGTTGTGGTTGACGTGCGCAGAGTGAAACGCGGCGGCGGTGTGAACATCATCCATTTGGCCTAGGCCATCGGTGTATGAGCGGGCTTGCCCCGCGACAGCAATCCCCCCACCACGTCGCCTCCCCGCCTACCTCGCGTCCACCAGCGCCCGCAATTCGTTCTTGGCCACCTTGGCCGACGGGTTCAGCGGCAGCGCGTCCATGAACCGCACCTGGCGCGGCACTTTGTAATTGGCCATGCGCTCACGGCTCCAGGCGATCAGTTCCTGCGCCTGCAATTGCTCTCCCTCGCGCAACACCACACAGGCACACCCCACCTCGCCCATGCGTTCGTCAGCCACCCCTACTACCGCCACCTGGGCAATGGCCGGATGGGCAATCAGTGCCGCTTCGATCTCGGCCGGGTAGCAGTTGAAGCCGCCAACAATGAACAGGTCCTTGAGCCGGTCGGTGATTGTCAGATTGCCCGCCGCATCCAGCCGTCCCACATCGCCGGTGTGCAGCCAGCCGGCCTGGTCGATGGCTTCGGCCGTGGCCTCGGGGTTCTGGAAATAGCCCTGCATGACATGAAAACCACGCAGGCAGATTTCCCCCGTCTCGCCGGTGGCCAGTGCCTGGTTATACGGATCGCGGATGCTCACCTCCGTGCCGGCAAGCGGCCGGCCACTGGTGCCGGCGATCACTTCGACCGAATCCTGTGGATCGCACAGGGTAGCCAGGCCGCCACATTCGGTCAGGCCATAGGCCGTGGTCACGCAACTGAACCCCAATTCGTTACGCATGCGTTCGATCAGGCTGGGGGGAATACTGGCCGAGCCGGTCACGGCAATGCGCAGGCTCGACAGGTCGGTCTGGCGCAGGCGCGGGTGAGCCAGCAGCGACAGGTACAAAGTCGGCGCCCCCGGCAACACGCTGATGCGTTCATTGGCGATACGCTGGAACACCGCCTCGGCATCGAACACCGCATGGGGCAGGATGGTCGCCCCGGCGATCAGGCACGTCAGCCAGCCGGCCTTGTAGCCAAAGGCATGGAAGAACGGGTTGACGATCAGGTAGCGGTCGCCCGGCACCAGGCCGATCACCCGCACGTATTCACTGAAGGCGCGCAGGCACTGCCCGTGGCCGCTCATCACGCCCTTGGGCTTGCCAGTGGTGCCTGAGGTAAACAACAGGTCGCACACCGCCTCTGACTGCACGGCCAGGGCCCGGCGCTCGGCCTTGACCACCTCGACGGTCGCCGCCCCGGCGACAAACTGCTCGTAGCCCAGGTCGCAGGCCGCGCGTGGCGAGTCGCTGGCAAACACCACCAGGTGTTCGAGGGTGTCGGGGCGATGGGCCTCAAGCATCGAGGGGTAATCCACGTCCAGAAAACGTTGCTGCACGAACAACACGCGGCAACCACTGCGCGCCAATACATCGGCCGCCTCAGTGCCTTTCATGCGGGTATTGATCGGTACCAGCACGGCGCCTGCACATTGAATGCCCAGGGCGGCAATGATCCAGTCGCGGCCATTGGGCGCCCACACCGCCACCCGGTCACCGGGCTGGATACCCAGGGCCATGAGGCCACGGGTGACGGTCAAGGCCAGGGCCGGCAGCTCGGCGTAGTCGGTGCAAACGCCTGCGTCTTCAATGGCCGTGCGCCCGGCAAAACGCCGGGCACTGTCGAACAACAGCCGGGCGATGGTGGTGGGTGCATCGACCCGCGGTGAAGTCATTTCGTTCATCGGCATCACTCAGGAAAACGGATTCGCAGGTTCGCGCTGGTGGGCACGGCCTGGCAGGCCAGAATCCAGCCCTCGGCCAGTTCGTCGGCATCCAGCGCATCGTTGATCAACAGCTCGATATCGCCGCTTTCCAGGGTACACATGCACGAAGCACAGCCCCCGACACGGCAGGCACTGGGTGGCTTGAGGCCGGCACGCTCCATGGCCGCCAGCAGGGTTTCGCCACTGTCGCAGGCCAGGGTGTGGTCCTCGCCGTCCAGGCGTACCGCCAACTGCGCGGCCACGGCTGCCTCGCTGGCGACCACCTGGGGCACTTCACGTTCACCGGGCAGCGAGACGAAACGCTCGACATGCACACGCTCACTGGGCAGGCCCAGGCTTTTCAGGGCACTGACGGCGGTGTCCATGAACGGGCCCGGGCCGCAGATAAAGGCCTGGGCATCCACGAACGGTTGCGCCAGTACCGCCAGTTGCGCAGCCGCCGGTATGCCCTGGACCGAGTCCAGCCAGTGGACGATCTGCAAACGCTCCGGGTGGGCATTGGCGAGGAAACGCAACTCGTCGCGAAAGATCACCGAGTTTTCGTCGCGGTTGGCATAGATCAGCAGGATACGGCCCTGGCCGGCCAGCAAGGCCGAGCGCAGGATCGACAGCACCGGCGTCACCCCGCTGCCGCCGCCGAACAGCAACAGATCGCCGTCCAGAGTACGCGGCACGAACACCCCGGCCGGTGGCAGCACCTGCAGGGTCTGGCCTTCCTGCAGGTCGGCGCACAACCAGTTCGAGGCGCGCCCGTCGCGCACGCGCTTGACCGTCACCCGCAGTGGCTCGTCCAGCAGCGGCGTGCTCGACAGCGAATAACAACGCGGCAGCCAGTCGTCGCCGTAGGGAATGCGCAGGGTCAGAAACTGCCCGGGCTGGTAGCGAAAGCGTTCGGCCAGGTGCTCGGGCACATCGAAGATCAGTGAACGGGCATCGGCCGTTTCCTCGACCACCCGCGCCACGCGCAAGGCAACAAAGTCATTCATGGCTCAACTCTCAAAGTCCCCTGCCCGGCGTGCGGGCAGGTGGACGGGCGATGGCTTCAGACGTAAGGGTCCGGGTTGGGCAGGCCCAGTTGCACCGCGCCCAGCGTGCGGCCATAGGCCTGGTAGTTGTTGGCGATATGCCCGCGGGCCTGGTGCAGGTCGCGGAACAGCCGAGCCACCGGGTTGCTGTTGTACAACCCTGAGGCGGCCATGCAGCGCAGCAGCTCGTTGACCTTCTCGGCGCACAGGTTGGTGACGTAGGCCGACTGGTAGCGGTACAGCAGGCGGGTTTCCACATCCGGGTATTCACCGGCCCTGGCCAGTTGCATCAGGTGCTCGTAGTTGCGCTCCAGCACCAGCCTGAGGCTGTCGACCGTGAGCGTGGCCTCGGCCACTGCGGTCTGCGCCGCTGGGTCGTCTGCCGTGCGGGCACCGTGCTTGCCGATATGCTGCGCAGCGTTGGCACGGAACAGATCGATGGCCCCTTGCAGCGCCCCGATGGCCGAGGTAGATACCGCACGGGAGAACACCTGGGCGAAAGGAATGGCGTAGATCGGGTTGGTGTTGACCAGGCGGCCTGGTGTGGCTTCCAACGTACAGTTATTGGTGCGCTGCACCCGGTGCGCCGGCACAAAAGCGTCCTCCACAACGATGTCGTGGCTGCCGGTGCCGCGCAGGCCCAGCACGTCCCAGTTGCGCTGGATCTGGTAGTCGCTGCGCGGCAACAGGAAAGTACCGTGCTCGGCCGCCAGCTCACCGTCGGGTGGCAGGATCCCGCCCAGCAGCACCCATTGGCAGTGCTCGCTGCCGCTCGAGAATCCCCAGCGACCGCTGATGCGGTAGCCGCCTTCGACCACCGTCACCTTGGCGGTTGGCATATAAGTGGACGACACCAGGGTGTCGTGATCCTCGCTCCACACCTCGCGCTGGGTCTCGATCGGGTAGCGGGCCAACTGCCAAGGGTGGACACCCATCACGCCGTAGACCCAGGCGGTAGACATGCAACCTTCAGCGAGCGTCATCTGGATCTCGAAGAACGTGCGCGGGTCTACCTCGTAGCCGCCGAATGCCCGCGGCTGCAGGGCGCGCAACAGCCCGGCCGACTTGAGATCGGCAATGCTCTCATCGACGACCTTGAGATCGCGATCCCCTTGCGCCGAACGCTCGCGCAACACTGGCACCAGGCGCCGCGCCCGTTCCAGCAGTTCGATTTCGTCCTGGGTCTTTTCTCGCATGCTGTGCATCCTTCTTGTTCTCCCAATCTCGTAGCGCCAATGCGCGAGCCGTGATTGATGATCGGATTGCACAGCTGTTGCTTCATCGTCAAAGCGGACTAGAGCACAGCGGCCTTGCCTCAGGATGGCCAGTACATTCGGTTTTGCCTAAATGACCGTTGCCCCCAAAGAGAACACCGCAGACCAGCAAGAGCGCAGCGAATTGTGCTCTTGCTCTTGCTCTGCTCTTGCTTTTGCTTTTGATCTTCCGGCCCCGTTAACCAGAAGGGCCGAACGGAGGTGTCGTGGAGGGGCTAGCGCGCAGCGCCTTCGGCGAATGCCGAAGATGCGAAGCGTAGCGTTGCTTGCAACGCGTAGCTCGCAATGCCCCGTAGCGACACCGCAGTGAGGGGACCCGAAGCGCAGCGTAGGGCCCCTGGTGGGGCAAGAATTTTGCTTACTTTTTTTCGACTGAAAAAGTAAGGCGCCGTAAGGGCGCAAAGGTGACTGCGCATCACCCTAAATAACGGATCAACCCACAAGACCGAATTGCGGGACAAGCCCCCTCCCCCAAAAACACCGCAGGCCGGCAAGAGCGCAGCGAACTGTGCTTTTGATCTTGATCTTCCGGCCCAGTCAACCAGAAGTGCCGAGCGACACCGAAGTGAAGGGACTCGCAGCGCAGCGCAGGGCCCCTGGAGGCCCAAGAATTCTGCTTACCTTTTCTCGACTGAAAAAGTAAGGCGCCGTAAGGGCGCAAAGGTGAATCAGCACCACCTCAGCCCATGGATATGCCCACAAACCCCGTAGTCCATTGAGACGATGCCCTCCATCAGGCACAGAGAAATACTGCGGCCATGCGCCCACTCACGCTCAAGGAAAATCAGCCAATGAGTATCCTGCAACGATTCCAGCTCCCTGGCAGCGTCGCCATCGTCACCGGCAGCGGCCGTGGCATTGGACGTGCCATCGCCCTGGCCTACGCCGAAGCCGGCGCCGATGTCATCTGCAGCGCACGCAGCCCTGAAGACATCGAACGCGTCGCCGACGAAGTGCGCAGCCTCGGCCGCCGCGCCCTGGCGATTACCTGCGACGTCAACGACAGCGAACAACGCCAGGCCCTGGTTCGCCAGAGCCAGGAACACTTCGGCCGCATCACCCACCTGGTCAACAACGCCGGTGGTGGCGGCCCCAACGACGCGTTGGGCATGACCCCGGAACAGTTCGAGGACATCCTGCGCTTCAACGTCTCCAGCGCCTACGCCCTGTGCCAGCTGTGTGTGCCCCTGATGCGCGAGGCCGGCGGCGGCAACATCATCAACGTAAGCTCGGTAGCGGCACGCTATGCCCAGCGCCACTTCAGCGCCTACGGTACCGCCAAGGCCGCGTTGAGCCACCTGACCCGCCTGCTGGCCCAGGACTTCGCCCCCCAGGTACGCGTCAATGCCGTGGCCCCCGGCCCGACCCTGACCGAAGCCCTGAACAAGGTCATGCCCACTGCCATGCGCGAAGCGATGGAGGCCAACACCCCGCTCAAATGCCTGGGCAGCCCTGAAGACATCGCCGCCGCCGCGCTGTACCTGGCAAGCCCGGCATCGGGCTGGGTCACCGGCAAGATCATCGACGTCGATGGCGGTGCCGACAGCAGCGTCTGGCCCGGCTGACACCCCCTTTTTGCCGGTACCCTGGACCCTTGGGACCGGCTTTTTATTACCCTGCACAGAGCGAAACCACCATGGATGCCTCTCTGATCACCGCCCTGGGCGATGAACTGTTCAACGCCCTGCGCGGGCGCACCACCCTCGCCCCGCTGACCCAGCGCCACCCAGCCATCAGCCTGGACCAGGCCTACCGGATCTCCCTGCGTTTTCTGCAGCGCCGCGAGGCCCTGGGCGAGCGCGTCATTGGCAAAAAGATCGGTGTCACCAGCCGCGCTGTGCAACAGATGCTCGACGTTCACCAGCCCGACTTCGGCTTTCTCACCGATGCCATGCAGGTAGCCGACGGTAGCGAAGTCAGCTTTGCCCAGTATCAGTTGATCCAGCCTCGGGCCGAAGGCGAAATCGCTTTTATCCTCGGCGAAGACCTCAAAGGCCCCGGTATCCGTGCCGAAGACGTGCTGGCAGCGAGCAAGGCCGTGGCGCCCTGCTTCGAGATCGTCGACTCGCGGATCGACAACTGGCAGATCCGCATCCAGGACACCGTGGCCGACAACGCCTCGTGTGGGGTTTTCGCCCTGGGCGAGCAACGTATCGATCCCCGCGACCTGGACCTGGCCCGGGTCGAAATGCACATGCTCAAGAACGGCCAGCCGGCCGGCAGCGGCTTGGGCTCGGCGGTACAGGGCCATCCCTGCGAAGCGGTGGCCTGGCTGGCCAACACCCTGGGCGAACTGGGCATTCCGTTCCGCCGCGGCGAAATCATTCTTTCCGGCGCACTGGCGCCGCTGGTACCGCTGGTGCCAGGCGATCGCATCAACCTGTCGATGAGCGGCCTGGGCAACGCCAGCCTGCGTTTTGTCGCCTGACGTCTTCCCCCTTCCCAGGAGCGATGAACCATGAGCAAGAAGATCAAATGTGCGCTGATCGGACCGGGCAACATCGGCACCGACCTGCTCTACAAACTGATGCGCAGCGAGGTGCTGGAGCCGGTCTGGATGGTCGGCATCGAGGCCGGCTCCGAAGGCCTGCAACGCGCCCGTGAACTGGGCCTCAAGACCACCGCCGAGGGGGTCGACGGGTTGCTGCCCCATGTGCTGGAAGACCAGGTGCAGATTGCCTTCGACGCCACCTCCGCCTACGTCCATGCCGAGAACTCGCGCAAACTCAACGCCCTGGGTGTGCTGATGATCGACCTCACCCCCTGCGCCATCGGTCCCTACTGCGTGCCGCCGGTCAACCTCAAGGCCAACCTTTCCCGCGGTGCGATGAACGTCAACATGGTCACCTGTGGCGGCCAGGCGACCATCCCGCTGGTGGCAGCAGTGTCCAGCGTGCAGCCAGTGGACTACGCCGAGATCATCGCCACCGCCGCGTCGAAGTCGGTGGGCCCGGGCACCCGCAAGAACATCGACGAATTCACCCGCACCACTGCCCGCGCGGTGGAACAGGTGGGCGGCGCCAGGCAGGGCAAGGCGATCATCATCGTCAATCCCGCCGAACCGCCGCTGATCATGCGCGACACCGTGCACTGCCTGACCGCCGACACCCCGGACGAGCCGGCCATCCGCGCTGCCATCGACGCGATGATCGAGCAGGTACAGCGCTATGTACCTGGCTACAAGCTGGTCAACGGACCGGTGTTCGACGGCAATCGGGTGTCGATCTTCATGGAGGTCGAAGGCCTGGGCGACTACCTGCCCAAGTACGCCGGCAACCTCGACATCATGACCGCCGCCGCCGCCCGTACCGCCGAGATGTTCGCCGAGGAAATTCTCAAGGGCGAACGGGTGCTGCGTGCTACCCCCGAATCTGCCATTGCCTGAGGAACGGCCCATGGAACTTAACGGCAAGAAAATCACCGTCCACGACATGTGCCTGCGCGACGGCATGCACCCCAAGCGCCACCGCATCAGCCTGCAGCAGATGAAAGACATCGCCTGCGGCCTGGACCAGGCGGGCGTGCCGCTGATCGAAGTCACCCACGGCGATGGCCTGGGCGGCAGCTCGGTGAACTACGGTTTTCCGGCGCACAGCGACGAGGAATACCTGTCGGCGGTGATCCCGCTGATGACCAACGCCAAGGTCTCGGCCCTGCTGCTGCCGGGTATCGGCACCGTCGACCACCTGAAAATGGCCTTCGAGCTTGGGGTCAATACCATTCGCGTGGCCACCCACTGCACCGAGGCGGATGTCAGCGAACAACACATTGCCCACGCCCGCCACCTGGGCATGGACACCGTCGGCTTTCTGATGATGGCGCACATGAACAGCCCCGAGGGCCTGGTCAAACAGGGGTTGCTGATGGAGAGCTACGGGGCCAACTGCATCTACCTGACCGACTCGGCCGGCTACCTGTTGCCCCATGATGTCAGCGCCCGGGTGGCGGCCATGCGCGCGGCGCTCAAGCCTGAAACCGAGATCGGCTTTCATGGCCACCACAACCTGTCCATGGGCGTGGCCAACTCCATCGCCGCCATCGCCGCAGGCGCCAACCGTATCGATGCCGCCTGCGCGGGCCTGGGTGCCGGTGCCGGCAACACGCCGATGGAAGTACTGGTAGCGGTGTGCGACCGCATGGGTATCGAGACCGGCGTCAGCGTGTTCGGTATCCAGGATGTGGCCGAAGACCTGGTGGTACCGATCATGGACTTCCCGATCCGCAGCGACCGCGACGCGTTGACCATGGGCTATGCCGGGGTCTACGGCTCGTTCCTGCTGTTTGCCAAGCGTGCCGAGCAGAAGTACGGCGTACCCGCGCGGGAGATACTGGTGGAAATGGGTCGACGCGGTATGGTCGGCGGCCAGGAAGACATGATCGAAGATACCGCGATGACCCTGGCGCGCTTGCGCGCGTAGGAGCGACCTCGCCCCGCGAGAGGCCGACACCTCAATAAGCCCAGCTAATCAACCATCACCAAAATTAACTGGGCTTATGGTGAATTTGCGCCACACTCTTGCCTCATTCTACTTCTGAGGCGCGCCAATGCCCGGCGAAAAATCCTTGTCCAAACTGCTGAGCGGCATGAAGCCTGAGCTCAACGACGGCGACTACGTGTTCTGCACGCTTGCACCGGGCATGCGCCTGGATGTAGAGGTGCTGGGCAGTTTCCGCGAAAAAGAGGGGCTGACGGTCATTCTGGAGCGAAGCCAGGCCCAGGCGCTGGGCTTGCAGTACAGCTACGTGGCCGCCTGGATCACACTGACCGTTCATTCGGCCCTGGACGCTGTCGGCCTGACGGCCGCATTTGCCACGGCACTTGGCAATGCGGGGATCAGCTGCAATGTGATCGCCGCTTATTACCATGACCATATTTTTGTGGCTAAAGAGGATGCCCGGCAGGCCGTCGAGGTGTTGCAGGCGCTTGCCTCGACGTAGCCGCTGCCGACAGGCTGCGATTGGGCGCGCAGCGGCCACACCACTTCAGCAGACGCATCGACCCTAGGGCGACTGCTGCGCAGTCGATCGCAGCCTCGTGCCTCGACAGCGGCTACGGTGGTTGACGCCAGTCGGCAACTACCTGCTGCTCCAGGGCAAACGACTGGGCGGCGCTAGCTGCAATGTGATCGCCGCTTATTACCATGACCCTATTTCTGTAGCTGAAGAGGATGCCCGGCAGGCCGTCGAGGTGTTGCAGGCGCTTGCCTCGACGTAGCCGCTGCCGACAGGCTGCGATTGGGCGCGCAGCGGCCACACCACTTCAGCAGACGCATCGACCCTAGGGCGACTGCTGCGCAGTCGATCGCAGCCTCGTGCCTCGACAGCGGCTACGGTGGTTAACGCCAGTCGGCAACTATCTGCTGCTCCAGGGCAAACGGCTGGGCGGCGATGGTGCGTTTCTGATAGCGCGGCGCCTCGGGTGAGGTCGCCAGCCACAGCATCACCTGCGCCGGTACCTGTGGCGGTGCAATCCCCGCCCGCAAGGCAATGACGCCTTTATCGCCGATGGTCGCCTTCAACGCCTCGGTGCTCACCACGCCCGGGTTGATCGTGTAGGCGCAAATGCCTCGGTCACCCAACTCCGCCGCCATTACCCCGGCCAGCCGCGACACCGCCGCCTTGCCTGCACCATAGGCATAACCCCAGCCACCCTTTTCGGCCGCCACCGGTGGGTCACTCTCGCCAGCACCGGAGGTGACGTTGATGACCACCCCGCCGCCCTGCTCCAGCATGTTTTCCACCACCGCCCGCGTGAGCAGGAAGGGGGTGAGGATATAGCCCTGGAACACCCGTTCCAGGGTCTGCGGTTGCAAAGCCAGGAACCCGCTGTTCAAGTCACGCCCCTGGTAGATCGCGTTGTTGACCAGCACGTCGATGCGGCCGAACTCGGCGATGACCTGTGTACAGGCCGTCAGGGCCGAGGCGCTGTCGAGCAAGTCCATGGGCACCACCAACACTCGCCGGCCCAGCGCGCGAATGGCGGCGGCGGTGCTGTTGAGGCTGCCCGCCAGCGGTTCGCCCGCCGCATCGCGCAGGGCGTGTTCATGCTGCTCGCCCTCGTCGACGGTGCGCGCACTGATCGCCAGGTCAAAGCCTGCACGGGCGAACGCCAGCGCTGCCTCACGGCCGATGCCACGGCTGGCGCCGGTGATGAATGCCACCTTGTTCATGGGGTTTCCTTCTAGAAGCGTTGCGGGCGGACCATGGCATCCATGCCGCCGTCGATGAACACCACGCTGCCGTGGATAAAAGCCGCCTGCGACGATTGCAGAAAGGCCACCAGGCTGGCGATTTCTTCAGGGGTACCGGACCGCCCCAGCGGCGCGACGAAATCGCGTACCGCCTTGCCGAAGCGGGCGTCGTCCAGCGAGGCCTGGTGCAGGGGCGTCTGTACCGCGCCGGGCGCGACCACGTTGAGGCGGATGCCTTGCCCCGCCCACGGTTTGGCCAGGCGGCGTACGTGCTGGGTAATGGCGTACTTGGAGCTGGCATAGGCCACATGAGGCTGGCCAAGGCTATCGGCCAGGGCGCAAGCGTCGGCTTCGTTACCGGCCAACTGCGCCTCGGTCATCGGTTGCTGGTCGGCACCTGGCTGGGTGGAGGCCACCGAGCCGATCACCAGCGCCGCCGGTTGGCTACCCTTGGCCAGCGCGCCGGCCAGGCCGTCGAGCAACTGGCTGACACCGAAGTAGTTGACCGACAGGATCAAGCTGCACGACGGCGCCGTGACGCCAACGCCTGCGCAGCACACCAGGCCGTCGAGTACGCCTTCGCTCTGCGCCAGCACGGCGGCGATGGCCGCTTCACGGCCGCTGGCGGTGGACAGGTCGGCATGCACCTCGGCGTTGCCCCGGTCGATACCGATAACCCGGTGGCCGGCGGCGCGCAGCGCGGCGCTGACGGCAGCGCCGATACCCGAGGCGCTGCCGGTGATAGCTGTAACTGGCATAGATCAATCTCCATGAGGGGTGCAAGCAGTATCCAAAGCCCTGGCCCGTGCCGGCATCGTCCGTGCGGACTACGCCTGGCGACGGGTGGCCAGGGTCAAGGGTGGTACCTGGACCTTGGGTTTTGCCGCGACCTTAAGGGTCGGTTGTGGCTTACCCAGCGCCACCACGCTGTTGAGCAGGATGCGCACCAGTTCTGTCTGGCGACGCACGCCGGTCTTGGAGAAGATTGAGCGCAGGTGCGCGCGGGCCGTGTTGCGGCGGATGTTGAGGAGCTCGGCGGCCTCCTCCAGCGACAGGCCGTTGGCCAGTTCCATGGCCAGGGCAGTTTCGGCCTTGGTCAGGTTGAACAGCTGCTTGGTCACCACTTCGCTGGCCAGCGACTTGCTCGCCGCATCGCGGATGTACACCAGCGCCGCCGGCTTGCCCTTCTCGTCGGCCCAGTCCATGGACGGAATGGGCTCGACCACCAGCCCCAGGTTCACCTGCCCCGAAGGCCGGGTCACCGACATGGCCTCGGCGGTCTTGAGGGTATCTTCGGAGAAGGCCGAGCGGATCAGGCGCTGCAGTTCGCGGTTGTCGCTCGGGTAGGTGGCCTCCAGGCGGCCGCCCACCAGCTTCAGGCCATCGCCGCTGGCAAGGATGCTCTGCGCCACGGGGTTGACCCGCAGCACGCTGCCGCTCTCGTCCAGCACCAGGGTGGCCACCGACAGGCGGCTGATGGCCTGGGCATACAGCTC
>RCUI01000436.1_pt1 | contig 14676 bp, 10 predicted proteins | sample 2166121 | NCBI WGS metagenome assembly RCUI01 (sample SAMN09932700, study PRJNA488358) | compost metagenome | feature: garden; material: soil; isolation source: compost soil in succinic acid-enriched culture | place: Germany: Experimental Botanical Garden Goettingen | collected 2016-01-27
CTGGAGACTTGATCTTCTGCTACCACGACAACTACCTGCGCGCCATTGCTACGGCCGAACGTGATGCCTATCAAGAGCCGCCATTGCGTTGTTTGCGAGGACAACTGGCATGCAGCTGGGGAGCTCATGCCGCTTGCGTGGGATTTGATACGTTTGAGAATCTGAGGCAGTTGTGCAGAACACGCAGTGTAACACAAGCTAACGCACCTATTAACTTGGCCAAGGAGCTAAGCGCTGCTGCCAACTTTATGCTACTTGATCGCAAACGCTTAGGTTCCTGTCTTAGCATCCAAAAAGGATCACTTGTTATGTTGACTTCCGCCTGAGAATCACAGGCCAAATTTCTTGGGGTGATCAATCCGATCCAACAAGCGAACCATGATTTCCGCATCACTGCACACGCCTATAGATTCTGCAGATTCTGCCAAGTCCTTAATGCAACTCCGAATAAGCGGAGACCATCGTCCGTTCGCTTCCTTGCTCAAAACGGACAGAACTCCCCCCTCAAGCGGCTCAACATTTTTGAAGGCATCGATTTCCTCGCGAAGAACTGACTCAGGCTCCTCTTTCACTGGTATTTCTCGGAGCTGTTGTTCATCGTCAAATACGTCAAACTCGAAACTGTTCACCACTGCCGGCTGCACAGACTTCAGAAGCTCGAAAACAGCTGTACTCGCACCAGTACTCAAATACCGCACCGTACCCAAATGAGTATTTCGGCGTGGTGATTGTGGCAGGTAGAAATCCGCCTGTTCTCCCTCCCCCAACACGATATCGCTCCACTCACGCAACGTATAGCCACTGGTGACGCGAGGGAAGTTTTTACGTGCATGTAGTCTGGCAATAGCCAGATCGCTCAGTGATTCTGGGTCGACCAGAACGCCGTATTTGCGCAATAGATCGTAGGTAACCTTGAGTCGCGGCTCAAGGAGCTCTGGGTTAACCTCGAGCTTGGCTATTCCATCGGGCGGGAGATCGAAGTCCCCCAGACTACTCAGGAGACGAGCTAACGTATTCTGCTCGCATGAACCGTCGGGAATGATCCATTCTTTAGCTAAACGTTGAGCCTGACTCAAGACTCGTGCTTCTGATTTTGAAGGGTGCGCCATGACCGGCTCCTCTGACTTGATTGATAAGGCACTGTCCAATACGCACGAGATCACCATCTAGTGGCGCCACACCGCCAGGTCAGTCCTAGCCAACGGAATTTGCTCTCCTTTACAGAGCATGACTTGCATCAGGCCTGGTTACCGTCAGAAGCCTAACCCTGTGGCCTGCACAGATAAAGCACCGGAGCTTCAGGCTCCTACGTGCCTTTTATCGATGCTCAGCAAACGATCCTGTACTCTAGTAAAATTCGTTGGCATTATTGGCAAAGCGCCATCACTGCGCAAATTTAGTGACTTCAGAAATGAGAGTACAAGATTGATAGTGCGGGTCATGATCGCTGGTCGCGACATTGATCGAATCGAGTGTGCGCACCAAGGCTCCACCGGTGAGCATTCGGTTCGTTACAGGAGAAGGGACTGGCCAGTACACAACGGCTGTATCCACGTGGACTCATTACCATCCATCCCAATGCTTTGGGATGGCAAGCCCGCGCAGGATCATCTGAGCCTATTTGAGGCTCCGCTACCCCGGCAACTGATCGATTGTACTGTCTGGCTCAGATCGGAATTCCCCGCACTGGGTGACGCCGCAATACTTGCTGTGGCGACCTTGGCTCAATTGGGACTGGACCTCCTCGCGAAAGAAACGCTCTTGGACTTTCTCAAGCTTCACAATGATGCCAGGCAGTTTGGACATGAACCGTCCCTTGACAGCGATACTGGCCCAGCTAAGCGATTGAAAGCACAGCCCACGGATGCCGTAATCCTCAGCTCCAGTATTGACGAAGCTGAGGATTGGGCTGTCGATTGGCTGCCCCAACAAGGTTGGGAAGCACCCAAGCAGGACGACAGCGAACTGAGGAAGCTAGCTGGGCAGACCCAGAGCCAGATTGGCGCTCATGTAGCAGCAACCCCCGACGCTTACGTCATCGACTTTGGTGATACACCAGGCGGTGATGACTGGCAGATTTTCATTTCTGAGGTGCCTCAATCGGCGGTCGCAAGAAACACAACCGAATTGCCTCGCGGGCATCTGGAGGCAGGTGATGTCATTGGCTCGAGTTTAGGCGACACTGCCACACCAAGGACCTCATCACTACCAGCGCAACACCTCACATTCATTGCGGAACAGGTGGCCCTTTTGGGAGAAACCGCTCTGGAAGTGCTCAGATATTTCGTGGACAATCCTGGGGACAACAGCTCCCACGCAGAGCTCGTCACAGGAGGCTCTCGAGGCATGATCAATGGGTTGCTCAACGGATCGCTGAGCCGTTACGTGCAGAAAACAAGCTCCGGAGGATGGTCCTGCCATTCATGGGTGCCAGATGTGCTGGCAGTTATTGATGATCGCCAGTGAATAATCACGATGCGAATCATCGGGTCATGCCGCGGGTCCGGAGATGCGCTAGCAGGCTTTCCAGCGAGGCTGGAGAGGATTTGATCTGGCACTCCCAAAAGGTCAGTACCGCCCACCCCTTAGATTCGAGCGCAGCCTTGACGCGAATATCTCGCTCGACATTGGACTCGAATTTTTTTAACCAGAAATCCGAGTTTGTCTTGGGTGTGGTTGAGTACCTGCAACCAGGATGTCTGTGCCAAAAGCAACCATGGATAAATATACAGGTCCTGAATTTGGACAGTACAATATCCGGGCTTCCCGGGAGATCCCGGCGATGAAGCCGAAACCGATAACCGTTGGCATGAAGGAACCTTCGCACGAGCATCTCGGGTTGTGTGTTCTGCCCCTTGATGCCCGCCATCATACGAGAGCGGGTTGCCGTGTCAACGATGTCCATTCATCACCTTTTTCAGCAGTGTGATTTTATGAGTCGTACCTATCCCATCCAGGTAGTTGATCTTTTTGCAGGACCTGGAGGCCTTGGAGAAGGTTTTTCCTCACATTGCAGCGATGGCAATGAGTCCTTCGAAATCAAAGTATCCGCGGAGATGGAGACATCCGCACACTCGACGTTGCGCCTCAGGGCGTTCTATCGATTGCTGAAGCGCGGACAACCTGAGGCCTTGGATGACTACTATCACTTCTGTGAGACTGCGGATGCTGCCAAACCGTACACTGAAAAAAGCCTTTCAGCATGGCGGCATGCCGAAAATGAGGCCCAACAGATCGAGCTGGGCACGCCGGAAGGCAATGCCAAGTTGGACAGTCTCCTCAAAGATCGTTTGGACGAATCCAAACCGTGGGTTCTGATAGGCGGCCCACCTTGCCAAGCATATTCCGTGGTAGGCAGAGCGAGGAATCAGGCGAAACTCGATTATAAGCCGGAGAATGACCATCGTCATTTCCTGTATCGTGAGTATCTGAGAATCATCCAGCAGAAGCGACCAGCGATTTTTGTGATGGAAAATGTTAAAGGCATTCTCTCATCAATGGTTGGTGGCCAAAGTATGTTCCCCCAGATCCTACGTGATCTTGCCGACCCAGATGCTGCTTTTGGTAAAAGCACAAATGGACCTAAATACCGCATCTGCTCGCTGGTAGCCGACGATATCTACGAAAGTGGAGCTGCCCCAGATAGCGTATCTCCCGCCAATTACATTATTCATGCCGAGAAATTTGGCATTCCTCAAGCTAGGCATCGAGTCATTCTGTTAGGCGTTTCTGAGGAGTATGTGGGAGCTGTAGCAGATCACAAGCTATCCACTACCCAGCCCCCATCTATCGATCAGGTAATCGGGAAGTTACCTCCTTTACGCAGCACTCTGACTCGCCAAGCCGATTCTCTAGATGTATGGGCCGACACTGTCCGACAACATTTGCGTGAGCTTGCGGATGCTTGTAATGAAAACGGTGATACCTCTGGCAGCGGCCTTACATTGGCCCGCCGCCTAGGAATTATGGCCAACTCCTTCACAAGCAATGGGTGGAGCAACGGCGGCCTACGCGTAATGAAACGACCTGAGTGGAGTGGAAAGACCGAAACCCATCTAGACGATTGGTTGACAGATGACCGCCTGCGCTTCTGGCTCAATCATGAAGCCAGAGGGCATATGAGCTCCGATCTTCGCCGGTACGTTTACGCTGCAGTCTTCGCGGATGTCAAAAAAAGCTCACCCAAAGGTCATGAGGACTTCAATCTTCCCGGGCTTGAGCCTGATCACAAGAACTGGAAAACCGGCAAGTTCAGTGATCGCTTCAGAGTTCAGCGTGCAGGTGTGCCTGCGACTACTATCACTAGCCATATAGCGAAAGATGGACACTACTTCATCCATTATGATGCGAAGCAGTGTCGAAGTCTTACGGTGCGAGAGGCTGCGCGGTTGCAGACATTTCCGGACAATTATTTCTTCCTAGGGAACAGAACTCAGCAGTTCCACCAGGTCGGTAATGCAGTCCCCCCACTTTTGGCAGCCCAGATTGCAGATGTCGTGGTTCGCATTCTTAAAAGCGGGAAAAATTCTGGCACGCCATTGAAGCAACCGACCAAGCAATTCAGCATGTTCGAAACGGAGAGCTGACATGATGCGCCACCAGTTCAAGAGCCGTAATGCCCCTCCTAAAGCCAGCGCGATGGTCGAGGCGCTACGTGGTTTGGGGTATAACGTACAGACAGCACTGGCCGACATCATCGACAACAGCATCGCTGCTGGGGCAAGTGAGATTCACTTACAATTTCACTGGGATGATGACCAGAGTTGGATTTCGTGCCTCGATAACGGCAGAGGCATGAATGCTGCGGAGCTGGATCGGGCGATGAGGCTCGGGGAGCGCAACCCCTTGGAAGAACGATCATCTGCTGATCTCGGACGCTTCGGAATGGGTCTGAAAACTGCGTCGTTTTCCCAATGCCGAAGGCTCACAGTAGCCACAGTAGGCACTGACGGATTGCAGACTCTACGCTGGGATCTAGACTTCTTGGCAGCTAGTTCGGACGATGGTTGGCACCTTTTGGAAGGGGCTAATCCTGGCTCGGAGGGCCATCTCGATGTTTTATCAGAGTTGGAGCACGGCACGGTCGTATTGTGGGAGGTACTCGACCGAGTTATAACAAAAGGGAGTACATCTAAGGATTTTCTTAATGTAGCTGACCATGTGGAACAGCATCTCGGGATGGTTTTTCACCGCTATCTTGAGGGAAGCCATCCTCGTCTCCGAATCCACCTTAATGACCATCCTGTAAAACCTTGGGACCCCTTCATGAGTGGGCATCCCGCAAAGCCCTTTAACCCCCCTGCATTCAAGCACCCTACCGCTACTGGAGTGGTGGCCGAGTGTCACGTACTGCCACATAAAGACAGGCTCACTTCGGTTGAGTTCGACACATTAGCAGGGCCAGAAGGGTGGACTGCCCAGCAAGGGTTCTACGTCTACAGAAATGAACGGCTTTTGGTAGCAGGCAGCTGGCTTGGACTAGGCTCGGGAAGGTCTTGGACAAAGGATGAGGCGCATAGGCTCGCTAGAATAAGACTCGACATACCCAATTCAGCGGACGCTGACTGGAAGATTGATATCCGAAAATCCACGGCTCGGCCTCCAGTGTACTTACGTACCTGGTTGACTACCTTGGCCGAGGAGACTAGAAGTCGCGCCAGACGAGCTTTCGCTCATCGTGGCAAACCTACGCTTCTGGGAAAGACTCAGATCATCGAAGCCTGGAAAGCCGAAAAGCTTGCAAGCGGCATACGGTACCGCGTAGATCCGGACCATCCTGCCGTGAGGGCTGTGCTGGACGATGCTGGGGTGCTACTTCCGCAGATCAAAACCATGCTGCGCGTCATCGAAGAAACCGTTCCTGTACAACGCATCTGGATTGACACAGCGGAAAACAAAGACACCCCCTCCACAGGATTCGAGCAAACTCCTCCTGAGGAGGTTTTAGACTACCTGACCACCCTTTACAGGGTTTACGTTCAGAAAAAAGGTTATTCGCCATCTGCAGCAAAAGCCCAGCTGCGCGTAACTGAACCTTTCCACGCATTCCCAACGCTTGTAGATTCTCTTCCCGATATTTTCTAATGGAGTTAGGCCTCAAATGTCCGAGGAAAAAAAATGGACCGTTGTCAAAATTATTCAAGATCTTCTTGCGGATATTGATGATAAGACATTGATAACACCTCAGCTTATAAACCAAGAAATAGATGCCCTGTTGAATTATCGCCCAGCATTGGGCGCTGGTGTAGATCGCACTGCAGTAGTAGAAGAGTTGATTCGTCGAAACAGCATCTGGATAGGCGACGACTCATCGCTGGTCAATATGGAAGGGCATATTCCTTGGCTCACAAGCGAGCGAAAACAAGATTGGCGGTATTGGAGGCGCTACCGTGAATGGCAGGAACGTAAGCTACCATGGAAAGCGATCGAATCCCTCGACAGGACTACCGATAAAACTCTGTCAATGTTGGAAGATCCTGTCCGGGAAGGAAACTGGGATCGCCGCGGCATGGTAGTCGGTCATGTTCAATCTGGAAAGACTGCAAACTATACCGGTTTGATCTGCAAGGCGGCGGATGCAGGATACAAGATCATTATCGTTCTCGCCGGACTGCATAACAATTTGCGCTCTCAGACTCAAATGAGGCTAGACGAGGGTTTCCTTGGCTACGAAACTACTGCGGAGCGAAAAGACGGCCCCAAACGCCTCATAGGTGTCGGAACTATTGACAGTTCCCATGAGTTGCGCCCTCAGTATGTTACTAATAGGTCCGAAACCGGCGACTTCAATTTGAATTTCGTGAGAAACCTCGGCGTTTCTCCAGAAAATAAGCCATGGCTATTTGTAGTAAAGAAAAACAAGTCGATTCTGACCAGGCTTCGAAATTGGCTTCACAACCACGTCGCACGATCCACTGATCCGGAGACAAAGCTTCCATTGGTAACCCACCTCCCGCTCTTAGTAATCGACGATGAGGCGGATCATGCGTCGGTAGACACGGGGGAGAGTGTCATTGGAGACGACGGAAAGCCGGATCTCGAACATGAACCTACCGCGATCAACCGCCTTATAAGGCAAATTCTGCATTCGTTCTCCCGCAAAGCTTACATAGGATACACTGCAACACCTTTTGCAAATATCTACATCCACGAACATGGCGCGACTAAAAGAGAGGGCCCTGACTTATTCCCGGCAGCCTTTATCACCAACCTTGCAGCACCATCCAATTATGTCGGCCCCTCTAGAGTATTCGGTTTGGCCAGCGAGAACGGTCGTGAGGGGGCACTAGACCTCGTCCGCCCTGTATCAGATCATTGCTCCGAAGATGGGAAAAGCGGGTGGATGCCCGTAGGACACAGGAGCAACTACCAACCTTCAGTTCCCATGCCAGATTCGCTTGCAGAAGCGATACACTCTTTTATTCTTGCCTGTGCAATCCGCAAATTGAGAGGGCAAGGTAATCAGCATTGTTCGATGCTCGTACACGTAACCCGTTTCAATCTTGTTCAACAATGTGTTCACGGTCAAATCGAAGACTATGTCTCCCATCTGAAACAGCGAGTAAAACGTAAAATTGACCATCGGGAATTCATCGATGAGCTCAGCCGCTTGTGGGACAGAGACTTTTTGCCTACCAGCCAGCGAACCACCGGACAGAGTCCAGAGGAGGATACCTATCGCTTGGCCCAGGACTGGGGAGCTATCGAAGCTCAGTTGCCAGAGGTGCTGGAGCAAATTGATGTACGTATGATCAACGGAACTGCCAAGGATGCGCTGGACTACGCAGACGACTCTGCAGGCTTGAAGGTAATCGCGATCGGTGGTGACAAACTAGCCCGCGGCCTGACACTGGAAGGCCTCTGTGTGAGCTATTTCCTACGTGCCTCCAAGATGTATGACACCCTGATGCAAATGGGGCGCTGGTTCGGATACAGGCCTGGGTATCTTGACCTTTGCCGGCTTTACACTACAGAAGACTTAGTGGATTGGTTCGAGCACATAGCTGACGCTGCCGAAGAACTAAGATCTGAGTTTGATTATATGACAGACAGCGGACTGACGCCGCGCGACTATGGATTAAAAGTTAAATCCCACCCTGTCCTCATGGTGACCTCTCCACTCAAAATGAGAACGGGGCGCACCTTATATCTTTCATTCAGTGGCGAACTTGTCGAAACAGTAAGCTTTTTCAAAAGCAAGGACGAGCTCGACTTGAACCTTAAAGCATTTGAAACTCTAATCTCCACCATGGGAGAGCCACGCTGCATACCCGAGCAAGTACGTGGCAGACGCACGGACAAATGGAATGGCGTCAGTTGGAATAATGTCTCAGCTCAGCCGATCATAGACTTCCTGAGAACATACAAGACTCATCCCGACTCACGAAAAGTACGCAGTGATCTGCTCGCTGATTTCATTGAAAAAATGAGTCTGTCAGGCGAACTCAATGGTTGGACGGTAGCAGTTATTGGCGGGGGGGTGAAAACAACTCAGCAGGTTGCCGGACATTCCGTCAAGCGCATGCAGCGAACCAACAACGCGCTGGATAGTGAGGATAAGTATTCGATCGGTCGTTTGCTATCTCCGCCAGACGAAGCTATCGATCTAGACGAAGCCGCCTGGGCCGCTGCGCTTTCGGGCACGCAGAAGGCATGGAAACCGGACCCAGCCCGAACAAGAGGGAAGACTTGCCCAGAGGTGCCAAGTGGACTTTATATACGACGAGTCCGTGGGCAGGGTGCTGAAGGCATAGCGGCTCATCCCGAACGAGGCGTGCTTCTCCTCTATATCCTGGATCTAAAGGCCGCAAATATTGACGATATAGAGACACCAGCCATCGGTTTCGGAATCAGCTTCCCAGCAAGTAACGCAAAAAAATCAGTACCTTACATCGTGACCAATATTCTCTGGGAGCAGGAGTATGCCGTCAGTGAATAGCAACGAGATCCAAGGAATTTGGAGGGCGTTGTCTGGCGCAGTCACGACTCCAGGCTGGCAGACAATTGACCTACTCAAAGCAGGCTCATGTCAAATGAAACTTGCCCGGCATTCGCCGAGCAATGAAGAGGCCGCTCTGGTTGGGTTTGCCAGCACAAGGATAGCTCCAGCTTCCCGGCTACCAAAAGGGCAAGGCTTCCGAATGGAACGGGCAAATCTCGGGGAAGCACTGGATTCTTATCAATGGTTAGCAATCGTTAGGCAGCCATCCGGACCACTGGATCTATTTGCCGCAGTCGTTTGCGATCTTGCAGGGCTCCTGTCTTGCACTGGCGATATGACCGAGAGTCAGCTCTATCAAAACCTCTTGGCTCGTGTCCGAGGCTGGCAGGAATTCATGCGAAAGGGCCGTGACGGCCTGAGTACCGAGGCCGAGCAGGGTTTGGTAGGCGAGCTATGCTTGTTGCGCAGTTTGATTGAGGAAGGCGTTTTTCCGATTTCCGCAATTGATGCTTGGAAAGGACCGCAAGACGGCCTGCATGATTTCCTGTTTGGGGCTGGTTCGATTGAAGTGAAGTCGACCATAGCAATTGAAGGTTTCCCTATCAGTATCGCCTCACTCGATCAGCTTGATGATTCGCAGAGTTCTCCCCTTTACCTAGCGGGGGTTCGCTTGGAGGTCAACGATACAGGTATGACCTTGCCGGAGCTCGTGGGTAGTTTTAGAACGATACTCAAGTTAGATTCCGCCGCCTTGCACAAGTTCGAGCTAAACCTTATCGATGCCGGTTATCTTGATATGCATCGAGACACCTACATTCGCCGTTTCACACTGCAGGAATTAAAAATACTTCTCGTTAACTCAGATTTCCCGAGACTTATACATGCTAACGTTCCTGCGGCAGTCAGATGGGCGACATACCAACTTGACATATCAATCATGACGACCGAACCCTTGCCACTATCTGGCGTCTTGCAGAAACTTGGAGTTGCTTAATGGAACTAGTAGAATTTTTGCAAGATGTACAAACCGAAATTCGTGACGAACTAAAGAAAGAGCATACACCCGGTAAAATCCCGGTTTCAGCAGAGGAACTGTTCACAGAACAGATCATGAATTATCTTGCTGACCAAGCAATTACTTTTGACACCAACGTATGTCACTACGAAGCCAAACTCGGCAACTACAAAGTTAAACTTAGCGGATATTCTGTATCCGACACTAACGATGATGACGGCAACCCTGATCGCCTTGATCTTTTTGTCAGCTTATATAAAGGTCTCGACGAAGTTGAATCTCTGGCCGATGCAGAGGTGGCTCGCGCAGCTAGCCAAGGTCTTAACTTTCTTAGATTTTGCGCCAAAAATCAGCTCTCCAGTAAGCTGGACGAAACTAACAACGTCTATTCTCTCGTCACCGAAGTCGAGAGAATTTTTGACAATCTGGACAGCATCCGGATCTTCATAATCACTGATGCAAAAGTAAAAACCCGAGATTATGCACCTCAAGAAGTTGAAGGCAAGCAGGTCCGAATCGAGCTCATGGACATACAGCGGTTATTCAATCACTGGCAGCAAGGGCGCCCGCGAGACGAGTTAGTGGTGAACTTCAGTGACCTGTGCGGGGGGGCACTCCCCAGTGTCTGGGTCCCCGGCTCGGCAGATGAAGAATACGATTACGCGTTGACTGCGATACCTGGCAACGCGCTGCGCGCACTTTATGAGAAATACGGCCCACGAATACTCGAAGCCAACGTGCGCTCATTTTTAGGGGTGGGGGCCAAAGGAGTAAACAAGGGCATTCGGGATACGTTACGAGAGGCGCCCGAGCGTTTTATGGCTTACAACAATGGTATTGTAATCGTAGCAGATGCAGGGAAGCTTGACCGTACCATTGACGGCTCGCTGGGCATTTCGTGGTTGCAAGGAATGCAAATTGTCAATGGGGGACAGACAACAGCCTCCATTTACTTCGCGAAAAGAAAACAGCCTGATTTAGATCTTGAAAGGGTCAGAGTGCCCGCCAAGATCATCATACTCAAATCTGACCAAAGTGACCCAGAAGAGCTTATTTCGAAAATTTCACGCTTTGCGAATAGCCAGAACGTTGTCAAGCAGTCTGACTTGTCCGCAAACAAACCCTTCCACCGCGAGCTAGAAAAACTGTCCTTGCGAGTCTATTGCCCGGACGGAGTTGGCCGATGGTTCTATGAGCGTTCTGCAGGCAGCTACAAAGTTATGCTGGAAAAAGACACAACCACAGCTACCCAAAAGAAAAAACTTCAGGCAGAAATTCCACCTTCACGCAAGCTTACTAAGCCAGACGTCGCGAAATACCTTTTCGCTTGGGACCAAAAACCGCACGTAGTGAGTTTAGGTGCCCAAAAGAATTTCCAAGCGTTCATGGCTGAAATCTCAGATTTGGAAGAAGCAGGCTCGGAGACGACGCCTACTCCAGAAATCTACAAGCAAATCATTGCCAAAGCAATCATCTTTAAATCTGCACATCGTGTTATAAGACCTTTATTCCCAGCATTCCAAGCAAACATTACCGCCTACACCATTTCAATTTTGGCAGCAACACTAGGCAAGGGCTTCAAGTTCGACCGTGTATGGCAGGATCAACGTATCTCTCTACAACTTGAGCAACAGATATCAACTTGGGCCCATGAAGTGAATGAAGCTTTACACATAGGCGCCAACGGAAAAATGATTTCCGAATGGGCAAAAAAACCTGAATGCTGGAGTGACGTATTAAACACAAGATACTCCAAGCAAAGAAATGACATCCCCGAGGTGCCCACTCACTGATGAAGCACCCCTCAGTTGTAACTCAGCATTCTTATATACTTTATTAAAGGTGACTATGCCCGGTGTTAGACAGAAACGTGCAGTCGTAAGGCTACGTTTTCACTACACCGGGATGACCGCACTGCTCAAACAGAAAAGCACGAATTTCACGCACAGTCATACCAAGCGCAGATAATGACATCCGGTTGCTGCTCAGCCAAGCGCCCCACCTGGACCAGTGGTCGCCTCAAATCCACTAGCCGACGCTGAATCACCCTCGATAATTAAGCCTGCGTTGCCATCAAGATGTCGTTCCATGATCATCGGGCCAAGAACCTCCACACAAGCCGTTAGACTAGATCAAGTCCATTTCGTTAGTCAGACCGTTCACGAGCGCGCTTGTTGATCACTGGTGACTGAGCTCCACATCGTATCTTCAATGCTTCTATTAAACCGCTCAACTGTCTTACTTTTTGCTTCAGCCCTTGAAAACGATGAAGCTTTTTTGTAAGCAAGCTCATACATAGCATACTCATTGCTTCTTGCATTTTCATCTAACGAATAAACCGTTTGAATCCACACTTTAAGCTTTTTAAGCTCATCAACACTGAACTCTCCAAGTTTCTTTTCGAAGGGTTGGGGTTTTTCGTCTAGAGTGAGGCTAATCCTTGGCTTGGCCGATGAACCCAAATCACTATAGCGCTCTATATTCAACGTTAAGCCTAGAAGCGACTTCGCAACATCCAGACACTCCCTAACTGTCAAATCCCTTGCGAATGGAATCGAAAGTATTATTGGAGTCCGGTTGTTTGCGACCTCAATGGCAAGACTTTCCGAACTGATCAACCCAATACATTTTTCAATACGCTCATCGTAATATCTTGCTTTTCTGAACGCTTCTTTCACCTCGCTTTCAGTGTAGGTAAGGCGATAGTCAAGGTAGTGGTTAACCGAGTCTAAGTGCTTCCCACATAGCTCCGACCAATATTCCGGCCCAAGGAAATCAATATCAGAAGCATTTAGGCCGAGCTTTTTGGCCTCCGAAAATATCTTTTCAATTCCATCGCCAGAATATCGCGCATTAGTGGCGAATAAATATTTATCCCACCCAATTGAGCTCTTGTGTTGCACCGCAGTCTTAAGTGATTCCACACTGGCGGAGGGAGCCAGCGATCCTAAAGCACCTCGTTCATCCGATTTGCATTGAATTGCGACATTGCCTGAGCGCTGCAGTATATCGATTCCACGATCTGGAGCTTTAAGTGATAAATATTGTGCAAAACCACCCTCTTGTTGCAATAAAGACAAGCAGAAAGAGTCCCAAGCATCACCAAACGATGTATCAGGAGGGAGAATTTTCAAAAACTGAGCACTAAAATTATATTTCATTTTGATCTCATAAATCGGCTGACTATAGACGCACCAAATTTGTTAGTTGATACTTTGCCTTTACGCCCGACACACAGGCGGGTTCTGCATCAACCGATCCATCCTCGACATGGAAGGTGCGCAAGGCTTCTGGAGAGGGAAAGTAGTCGCTGAGTCGCGACCTCACGCTGGACAACCGTCAAAGCCGGCACCCAAGGCAAGTAATACTTTCTTAGAGCCTGCTACCAGTAGGAATTCAGACCAGCACGGCTCATGGAAATTGACGCTGACAGTACCGTGCATGTAGGGGGTAGCCCGCAGTGACTCATCCTGTTCTGCCGTTAGAATCCGGATCACGGTGTGGTGGATGCTGAAGCCCGCGTCCTCGATGGACTGCGAGTCGACCTCGACGGTACGTAGCGGGCCCCGACCATTGACAAACGCGAGTTCCGACACCGATTTCCTGATCATTAAATTCATTCCTTGAGCAGGTCCTAGACTGGCGTGACGAGCCCGCCTGTGAATCCATAAGGGGCTGCTGAGTGAGCACTGCAGACAGCAAGATCCCTCACAGGCTAGACGCGGCATAATGCCACTATTCCTAGTCAGGCACTACATCCCCAGCTCCAGCGCTTTGCGCGGCTTGCTTCTAATGGATTCTGCGCAGCAACCGATAATACCGGGGTAGTCAGGACCATGGAGTGAAGTTTTTGGCCATATGACATTATTGGTCTTACCCTAGATTCTCGCGGCGCATAGAAGCTCTGCCTTGACAGTGATGCGAATGCGGCAGGAGAACCGCGCAGCGAGCGCTGGCCAACCGCAACACTGCCGTCGTACTCGGGGGCTATTCGCTTGCGTAACCAGATCATGTATTGCGGCGCCACCTGGAATAGCAGCGTCAACCGGGATCAGCTTCTTCACCGCGCCAGCCTGCTCGGCAATTTGGCGCCGGTCATTATTCTGCTGATTCTAGATAACCTGGACACGCTGCGTGGGGGGCCTTGTTATCCGGTTGTTGTTTAGCCAGACGACTGCCATTGGGCTAGAGCTCGCCTCAGATAGGCGACTCAACCGGTTGTCGGGAGACCACGAGTACTTGTCACGGTATTCCAATTGGTATCCCACCGAAGAACAAAACCGATATTTATTATTTAAATCAATACATTATCAAAAAATTTAAATTGTCTCGGCCCTCACGTCAAGTCACATTGATGACTAGGCGCTTGAGCCTTTCATCAAGGCTCGTCAGAGCAAAGCTCTGCCAGAGAAAAAACTACGCCCTGCTCATCCTGGATATGCCTCCATCAGGATTCAGAATCTGAAGCACACGGAGTAACCGAGGAAGACCACAAGGCACTGCTCGGACGCATGAGCGGGAACATCACCACTCATTACTCTGGCGCCGAGCTTGATCAACTGATCGAGGTGGCAAACATGGTGTCAGCGACAGATTCGCGCGGGCCAGCGCTGAGAATAATGAGGAGGAAAACGGGATGAACCCCGCAAAAGTCCCTACCCCCAGGAACAACAAAGCCACCCGAAGGTGGCTTAGTCGTTCTAAATAATGGTCGGGACGG
>RCUI01000437.1_pt1 | contig 14668 bp, 14 predicted proteins | sample 2166121 | NCBI WGS metagenome assembly RCUI01 (sample SAMN09932700, study PRJNA488358) | compost metagenome | feature: garden; material: soil; isolation source: compost soil in succinic acid-enriched culture | place: Germany: Experimental Botanical Garden Goettingen | collected 2016-01-27
TGTATCTTCGGACCTCGCCTCCCATCCTCTCTCGGTGGAAAACACCGTCACCGGCTCCGGCCAGACGATGCCGCCCAAGCGGGTGCCTGGCGCCAGCATGCATTCTTTCAGGCTCCACTCGGAAAACTTGAAATGGGCACCGAACGGAAAGTTGAACTCGACCTTGCCTGCCTCACATTTCCAGCCTTCAAGGTCGTGGGTGGACACGGTCTCGACCGTCGCGTTGCCATGGCTTTGCCACAGCTCTAGACGACGCACGCGCATCCCCATGATAAGGAAAGCCACCAGGCAGGCAATCAGCAGCCAGAGGAAAACCTCGGAGAAAATCAAGATCATGTAGCCGACCACCATGGCCAGCGGATCGACAGGAATCATGGACGTCCTTGTAAACCTGGAAACTGACCGCGCAGAGTAATCCAGTCTACGGCGCTCTCCCAACTCGGCATGATGCCCCACGACGCCAAAGGTGGGAGCTCCGAGCTTACTGGCCGTGAGGCATAGCCCGCGGCAAGCGGCCGCTTAGGCGCAAGCCATCGCGCACGTTCAGCCCCATCAATGCAAGGTTGGTTGCCCCGGCGACGAGCTCGATGACCTGTACGACGTAGAAACGCGTGTCGAAGCTTCCTGCCGACGCCCATAAGTTGAGTGCAATTGCGCAGGGCACAAGCACCAACAGGCCATTGGCGGAGATGAATGGCATGCGTTTCTTCTTCGCGCTCACCAGGCGCCCTGGTCGAGCCCGACTCAGCAGCATGCCGCTTGCCCCGGCCAGTGCCATCATCGGCACCAGCAGCCAAAGTCCGGGGCTCACGATCAAGTGCTTGAGCTGAGCTATCGAACGCTGGGTTCCCAGGATTTCGACAAGAAGGGTCGATAGAAAGAAAGTAGCGATGCACAGCAGTGCCAGCATGCTGGCTGTCAGGTGGAGTCGTTTGAGCATGTATCGAATACCGTCAGTTAATTGGGCACGGGTTGACCAGTACCGCCGGAGATTCGCTGCACTGGAGCTGCTGCCTGCGGATGGGTGCGACTGGATCAAGTGGATGAATAGAAAGCATGGAGACTTCCAGTCTTGTAAACATGGTGACAACCTGACACCACGCGCCCAACCCTACAAAATTGACATCATCATGTCAATGTGAAAAAGTTCGCGCCATGAACAAGCCAAACCACACCCCCGCTGGACGCGCCATGACCGATCTGGTCCTTGAGCTCTTTCGAGCAAGTGCGCGAATGCTCACCGCAGGCGATCGCCTCGTTGCCGAGACAGGTCTCACGAGCGCCCGTTGGCAGCTGCTTGGAACGATCGTCAATGCCGATCGAGCGCAGCCTGTCTCATGGATTGCCCGCGACATGGGCGCGAACCGCCAGAACGTTCAGCGGATCGTCAACGATCTCGTCAAGGATGGAATGCTGGAATTTCAGCCGAACCCTCACCATCGCAGGGCGCAGCTGGTTGTGCTTACCGACGCTGGAAAACAAGCATTCAATCTTGCAATGAAGCTGCAAGCGCCTTGGATCAACGAGCTTTCGCAGGGTTTGAAGGTCGAAGACATCCAGACGACCTACCAGGTGCTACACCAGCTGCGCAGTCAGCTTGAAGACGAGCAAAGGGACTAACCTGGCAACACCACACCATCGCTTTTTTCGATGGAACCTATTTTCCACATAAGCAAAAAAGCGATGAAAATGACCTCACCGAAACACACCTTCAGGTGAAGTCATGAAACTGCAAGCCACCCAAAAATCCTTCGCTGAACGCATCGTCCACGCCGTCGGCTTTGAAGTCATCGCCGTGCTGATCTGCGCGCCGATCGGCGCCTGGCTGCTCGACCGCTCGATGCTGGAAATGGGCGCGCTGGCGGTGATGCTGTCGACCGTGGCGATGATCTGGAACATGCTCTACAACGCGGCATTCGACCGCCTCTGGCCCGTCAGCCGGGTAGCGCGTACGGTCAAGGTCCGCGCCCTGCACGCCGGCGGCTTTGAAACCGGTTTCGTGCTGATCGGCGTGCCGATTGCCGCGCTGATGCTCGATGTGTCGCTGGTGCAGGCGTTCCTGCTGGAGATCGGCTTCTTCGCCTTCATGCTGCCCTACACCATGGCCTACAACTGGGGCTATGACCTGCTGCGTCAGCGCCTGATGAGCGCACCGGTCAGCGCGGTACAGGCACAACAAACACGCGGGTAAAGTTGTGCCGGGCTCTTTAGCATCGAGCTAAATAGTGGCATTCTGCACCCCATGGACATCTACGCAATTCGCAAGAGCAATCTGCTGCAATTGATCGGTACCCAGCGCAAGGCCAGTTGTGCCGAGCGCTGGGGCATGAGCCCGGCGCACCTGAGCCAGATTCTCTCGACCCGCACGGAAAAAAACCTCGGTGATGAAGTCGCCCGGCGCATCGAGCAGGCCGAGCACTTGCCCGCGGGCTGGATGGATGTGCTGCAAGGCGAAGCTGGCGTACCTGCCAGCAGCGGCACGGCGCTGAGCAGCGAGTTCGTCAGCATCGCCCACTTCGACATCCGCGGCTCCATGGGCAACGGCAACACGCCGCCAGCCCACGTCGAGGTGATCCGTGAGCTGACCGTGCACCTGGACTGGCTGCGCGGCCAGGGCATCAGCTTTTCCGGCGCGCACAACCTGGCGATCATCAGCGGCGATGGCGACAGCATGGCCGGCACGTTCAACGACGGCGACGCGTTGCTGGTCGACCGCGGCATCAACGAGGTGCGCAGCGATGCCATCTACGTCTTCAGCCTCGACGGCGACCTGTTCGTCAAACGCCTGCAGCGCCTGATCGATGGCACCTTGCGGATGATTTCCGACAACCCGCTGTACCCGCCGGTGCTGATCGAGGGTGCGGCGCTGGAAAAACTGCACATTCATGGCCGCGTGCTACTAGTTTGGAACGCGCGAAGAGTATGATGGCAAAACAACCGACCGCTCTGGTCGGTTAATGAACACTAGACAACAGCAGTAGGATGTAGCGATTCCAGCAACGGATTGCTCGACCGAATCCGTGTGACTGAGATCGAATCATGAGCGGTAATCTGTGGGTGTGGGAAGAAGAAGAGCTGCTGGCCCTGCGCAAGGCATTTGCCGCACTCAAGGCCGGGCAGCGCCAGGCCGACCGGGTGTCCCAGCGGCGCATGGCCGCGGAGCTCGGGGTCAGTGTGACCACCCTCAACGCCTACATGACCGGCAAGCGCGCGCTGGACATGAAGTTCGCGCTGATGTTCGAGCGCCTCACCGGTATCCCCACGCGCAGCTACAGCCCACGCCTGGCCGACGAGATCGAAAGCACCCGGCACCACCACAAACCTGCGGTCTAGAGCCGCCGGGCTGATTGCATCCGGGCTTCGCTTGGCCCTGTGAAATTTATCTGGTAGTTTTTCATGAAAAAATACCAATAAAAATTCATGAGGTCCGTCGTGTTCAAGCAATCCGCCCAGCATGTCGCCAGCTATTACGCCCAGACCTACCCCGCCCCTATCCCTCTGCGCCCTACCCTGCAGGAACGCCTGGATACCGAGGTGCTGATCATCGGCGCCGGTTTCAGCGGCCTGCACACCGCCCTGCGCCTGGCCCTGGCCGGCAAGCGGGTGATTTTGGTGGAAGCCAGCCGGGTGGCCTGGGCGGCGTCCGGGCGTAACGGCGGTCAGGCGTTGCTGGGCTGGTCGTGCGACATGGCGCCACTGGAGAAATCCCTTGGTCAGGAACGCGCACGGCGCCTGTGGGACAGCATGCGCTGGGCTGCCAGTGAGATGCGCGAGCTGCCCGAACGCCACGGCTTTGAGGTCGACTACCGGCGCGGCAGCTTATGGGCCGCAGTCCTGCCCCGCCGCGTGGCCATGCTCCATGCGGCCCGGCACGAGGCCGAAATGAAATGGGGCTATGACCCGCTACGGGTAATCGAGCGCGACGAGTTGCCCGAGTGGATCGGCAGCCCGCGCTACCAGGCTGCGCTGTATGACGCCGAAGGTGCCCACCTCAACCCGCTGAAGCTGGCCCAGGGCCTGGCCAGCGCCATCGAAGCGGCCGGCGGGCGGATCTTCGAACAGAGCCGGGTGCTCAGCTACCGCGATACCCCGGCAGGCTTTGTCGCCCGTACCGACCAGGGCGAGATCCGCAGTGATGTGCTGGTGCTGGCCTGCAACGCCTACATCGACCAGCTCGACCGCCCGCTGTCACAACGCCTGCTGCCGGTGGGTTCCTATCAGGTGGCCACCGCGCCCCTGGACCCGGCCCTGGCCCGTTCGCTGCTGCCACAGAACAGTTGCGTGATCGACAACCAGTTCGTCCCCGACTACTTCCGCCTGACCCCGGACCAGCGCCTGCTGTTCGGCGGCGGTTGCACCTACCTGGGCGGTATCCCCAAGGACGTTGCCGCTGCCACCCGCCCGGTCTTGGAACGAGCCTTCCCGCAGTTGCAAGGCGTGCAGATCGACTATGCCTGGGGCGGCCATATCGACTGCAGCCTGCGCCGCACCCCGGACATCGGCCGCCAGGGCCAGCGCTACTGGCTGCAGGGCTTCTCCGGCCATGGCGTACTGCCAACCCTGGCCGGCGCCCGGGCGGTCAGCGACGCCATTCTGGGCGACAACCATTTGCTGGACCTGTACCAGGCCATCGACAACGGCCGCTTCCCTGGCGGCGACCTGCTCGCTGCCCCGCTGGAAGCGGCAGCCAAGGCCTGGTACCGCCTGCGCGACACTATTTGAGAGGGCCCACCCATGGACATGCAGGAAGAAATCGAAAGCCTGGCGATCCTCATCCGCGACCTGCGCAAGCATCGCAACCTGACCCTCGGCGAGCTGGCCGACCGCATCGACCGCTCGGTGGGTTTCCTGTCCCAGGTCGAGCGTGGCCTGTCGCGCCCGACCGTGGCCGACCTTACCGCCATCAGCGAAACCCTGTGCGTGCCCACCACCTACTTCTACAACCTGAGCAAGCCGCGCGAAGTGGACTGGGTCACCCGCCCCGGTGAGCGGCGCACCCTGTACTACGCCGCCGGGATTACCGACGTGCTGGTCTCGCCCAAGCTCAACGGTGGCTTTTCGATGCTCGAAAGCCACCTGGCGCCGGGCGCCAGCAGCGGTGACGGGCACCTGGACGACAGCTCCGAGCAAGGTGGTTTTGTGCTCGAAGGCGAATTGAGCATCTGGCTCGATGACGCTGAGATGCCGGTCACCCTGCAGGCCAACGACAGCTTCCAGCTGCCACCGCACAGCCAGTTCCGCTACGCCAACCTGACCGAACACACTACCCGGGTGCTCTGGGTATTCCGTTGAAACCAAGCGCAGGATCGCACGTGATGACAACAATAAAAGACTGCCCTGATCTGCTTAGTGAAGTACGCGCATTTCGCGCCGAGCATCCTCAGGTGCGTTATGTCGACCTGATCAGCCTGGACATCCCCGGGCATTTTTATGGCAAGCGCTACCCGATCGACATGCTCGAAAAAGTCGCTGCCGGCAGTGCCCTGAAACTGCCGCAGAACTGCGTTTTGCTGGGTGTCCAGGGCGGCCTGCACCCGATTGGCGACTACTGCTTCAACGACGGTGACCCCGATGCGCCACGGCGGCTGATTCCCGGCACCCTCAAGCCGGTGCGCTGGGAGAACCAGCCGCTGGGGCAAATGCTGATCAGCTCCGACGGCACCGCCGCACCGATCGAGTTCGAGCCCCGCGAAGTGCTGGCCCGGGTGCTGCAGCGCCTGGAGCGTCGCGGCATTCGCCCGGTGGTGGCCTTCGAGCTGGAGTTCTACCTGTTCGACCGCACGCTGAAAGACGGCCTGCCGCAGTTCCCCCGCGACCCGTTCAGCGGTGATCCGGACGACCAGCCAAACATGCACATCGAACGCCTGTCGCGTTACTCCGACGTGCTGCGAGAGATGGTCGAAGCCGCCAACGAGCAAGGCGTGGACGCCAACGTGATCACCGCAGAACTGGGCCCCGGGCAGTTCGAGATCAACTTCGGCCACTGTGACGACGGCCTGCGCGCCGCCGACTGGGCCGCACTGTTCTGCCGCAGCACGCGTGGCGTGGCGCTCAAGCACGGCATGCGCGCCAGTTTCATGAGCAAACCCTACCTGGACGCGCCGGGCAGCGGCATGCACGTGCATGTCAGCCTCTACGACCAGCAGGGCAACAACCTGCTGGCCGCCGATGACCAGCGCCCGCTGCGCCATGCCGTGGCCGGTTGCCTGGAACTGCTGCCGCAGTGCATGCCGATCTTCGCGGCCAACCACAATGCCATGCGTCGCTATGGTGCCATGGTCAACGCGGCGAGCCGCGCCAGCTGGGGCTTTGAAGACCGCGACGCGTGCATCCGCATCCCCGAATCGGACCCGCGCAACCTGCGCATCGAACACCGCCTGGCCGGCGCCGATGCCAACCCGTACCTGGTGCTGGCGGCGATTCTCAGTGGCATGGAGCATGGCCTGGAGGCCGGCCAGGAGCCGATTGCACCGCTCAACGACGACCGCAGCAGCGGCATCGATTTTCCCAAGGACATGCTGGCGGCGGTGGCGGCCATGCGTCATCACCCGGTGGTCAATGAGCGGCTGGGCAGTGAGTTCGTCATGGTCTATTGCGAGAACAAGCGGCAGGACCACCTGGCGTTCATGCATGAGGTGAGTGCGCGGGAGTATCGCTGGTTTCTCTAGGCTGTACCGGCCCTATCGCGGGGCAAGCCCGCTCCCACAGGATTGATGCAAGACCTGTGGGAGCGGGCTTGCCCCGCGATCGCAATCCGGGCGACAAGATCAGCGGTAGATCTCACTTCCCGCATCCGGCGCCAGCGTGCGGAACACCAGCGCCGAGGCCATGCATGCCAGCGCACTCACGCCAATCACCAGGGCAATGTCCGCCACCCCCACCTGCTGCGCGCCCTTCACGCTCATCAACAGACTCAGCAGCGAAGCCGCCATCCCTACCGACAAGCTCATGGTCAACTGCACCGTCGCCGCCGACAGGCTGCTGGCCCGGCTGTGCAACTCGGCCGGCACATCGGCATAGGTCAAGCCGCCCATGGCACTGAACTGCAAGGAGCGGATCAGGCCGCTGGCGAACAGGATCAACACCACCAGCCAGTACGGCGTGTCGAGGTTGAAACTGGCGCAGGCGCCCAGGCTCAAGCCGGTCAACAACGCATTGAAGCTCAAGGTGCGGCGAAAGCCGAAGCGGCGCACGATGCGCACCGCCAGCAGCTTGACCACAAAGGCGCCAACGCCACCGGTAAAGGTCAGCAAGCCGGCCTGCAAGGGGCTCAGGCCAAAGCACAGCTGAAACAGCAAGACCATCAAGAACGGCTGCGCCGCCGTCCCCAGGCGGAACAGGTTGCCGCCCCAGAAGCTCAGGGCAAAACTGCGCACGCGCAAGGGTGCAAAGTCCAGCAGCGGCTGAGCGCAGCGCCGGGCATGACGCACATACAGCAGCGCTGCCAGCCCCCCGAGCAGCAGCAACAGCACCACCCAACGCCGCGCCAGCAAGCCGTGGCCCAGGGCTTCAAAACCGAACACCAGTGACGCCAAGGCCACACTGGCCAGCAGCAAGCCTCGCACATCCAGGCGTTGCTGACTGTCGCCGGGATAATCGGGGATATAGCGCAGCACCAGGTAAACCCCAAGCAGGCCGATGGGCAAGTTGACCAGGAAGATCCATTGCCATGACAGCAGGGTCACCAGCAAACCACCCAGGGGTGGGCCGAGCATTGGCCCCACCAGCGGCGGGATGGTCAGGTAGGACATGTTGCGCAGCAGGTGCTCACGCGGCGACCAGCGCAGCAGGATCATCAACCCCACCGGCACCATCATCGCCCCCGCTGCGCCCTGGCACAGGCGCGCCAGGCACAGCTGCAGCAACGAGCCCGCCAGGGCGCAGGCCAGTGACGACAGGGTAAACAGGACGATGGCCAGGACGAACAGCCGCCGTGGCCCATAGCGGTCCGCCGCCCAGCCACTGACCGGCACCGCCAGCGCCGCCGCAAGCATGTACAGCGACACCACCAGGTTCATGCGCACGCTCGGGGCGCCGAACTCGCTGGCCATCTGCGGCAAGGCGGTCATGACCACGGTGGAATCGATCAGCTCCATCAGCAGCGCACAGCCGATGATCATCGGTACCCGCCGTGAGTGCCGGGTGCTGTGGCTCAGCAATGGCGCCTGCACGCTGCCCAAGTCAGAACAACCCCGAGGTCGGTGGTGGCGTGCCGGTCAGCTGCCAAGCGCCCACCGCCGCGGCTTTCCAGTGCCGTGGGTTGTGGTTGGCGACCGTGCGCGCGTTGCGCCAGTGACGGTCGAGGTTGTGGCTTCGGCCGGTGGTCGAGGCGCCGCCGACGTCGAACAGCAGTTCGGCGGCCTTGAGCGCCGATTCGGCGGCGATGTACTGCGCCTGGGCGACGTCGATGGCGGCCTGGTCGACCTGCTGCGGGTCGAGGCCCGCGGCCCAGGCACGGTCGATGGACGCGGCGGCGCGCAATACCACGGCCTCGGCGGTAAAGGCGCGGGCGGCGATTTCACCGACGCTGAGCTGCACGTAGGGGTCATCCACCGAACGCGTGGCGCTGCTGTGCTTGATCGGCCGTGCGTGCTCGCGGGCAAACCGGGTGGCATCGTCCAGAGCGTTACGGGCGATGCCGGCCTGCACCGTGGCCAGAAACAGCTGCAGGAACGGCGTGACGATGGTGCGCTTGCCCTCCTCCACGGTGCGCGTGCGGATCTCGTCGGCGTACACCAGCACATCGTTCAGGCGCGTAGTGCCGCTGGCGGTCAGGCGCTGGCCCATGGCGTCGAAATCGTCGAGCAGCTCCAGGCCCTGGCGCTCGCGCGGCAGCACGAACGACACCGGCTGATCGTTTTCGTCCAGGGCCACGGCGCTGACCCAGTCGGCGTACAGCGAACCGGTGCTGTAGTACTTGCTGCCGCTGGCGCGGTAATGCTCGCCGTCACGCACGATGCGCGCACTGATCGCGCCATTGGCGCCGCCCACTTCCCAACCGGCGTTACCCAGCACCGCGCCTTGCAGGTAGCGGGCGAACCAGCGCTGGCGCTCGGCCTCGGCGCCGTCAGCGGTTGAAGACAACAGCCCCTCGATGAAGCCAAAGCCCGGACGCAACGCCTGGGCGACGTTGGAGTCCACCGAGGCGATGCGCAGCAGCAGGCCGATCACATCGCTGACACTACCACCCGGGCCGCCATAGGCCTCGGGAATGCGGCAGGTGTAGAGCCCGGCCTGGGCAATCTGGCGCACCGCTTCATAGGGCAGCTGGCGCTCGCGCTCACGTTGCGCGGCACCAGCGGCAATCAGCGGCAGGAGGTTCTCGGTATTGCCCTTGAGGTCGTCGAGGTTGCGGCGATCAAACTGGGGGACTGCAGATAAACCAGGCATGGACTTTCCTTGTGCGGATCAGGCGATCAGATCGCCAGGCGGAGAAATTCGAAACTGACCTTGCGGCCGCTTTCCAGGTGCGGAATGGCGTCGAGCAAGGCACGGGTATAGGGGTGTTGCGGGCGGTCGAAGACATCGCGCACGGCGCCGCTTTCCACCGCCACGCCGTCTTTCATCACCAGCACCTGGTCGCTGACATGGTTGATCACCCCGAGGTCGTGGGAGATGAACAGGCAGGCCAGGCCCAGGCGCTGCTTGAGGTCGTCGAGCAGCTCGAGGATCTGCGCCTGCACCGACACATCCAGCGCCGACACCGGCTCGTCGCACACCAGGATCTGCGGCTGCGCGGCCAGGGCACGGGCGATGGCGATGCGCTGCCGCTGGCCGCCAGACAGCTCGAGCGGGCGCCGTTCCAGCAGGCTTTCGTCGAGGCGCACCAGCTTCAGCAGTTCGACGGCCTGCGGGCGCCACTGCCCGCGCAGGTGCCCGGCCACTTGCAGCGCCTCGAACAACACCCGCTGCACGGTGTAGCGCGGGTCGAAGGAACTCAGCGGGTCCTGGAACACCACCTGGATACTGCGGCGCAACTGGCGTTTCTCCTGGTCATCGAGTTGCAACCAGGGCCGGCCCTTGATCTGGATCTCGCCGCTGTCGGGGGCTTCCAGGCCGAGGATCATCCTGGTGAGGGTGGTCTTGCCCGAGCCCGACTCGCCGACGATGCCCAAGGTGCGGCCCTTGTGCAGTTGCAGCGAGACCTTGTCGACCACGGTGCGCAAGTTGCCGTCCGGGCCCTTGAAGGCCTTGCTCAGTTGCTGCACCTGCAGCAGCGGCGCGCTGGTTTCCACCACGGGCGGCGCCACGGCGGCCAGCTTTGGTGCCTGGGGCCGGCGAAAATGCACGGCGGCGCCGGCCTTGAGCAGGTACTGGGTGTAGGGGTGCTGCGGGTCTTGCAGCACCGCCTCGACACTGCCCTGCTCGACGATCACACCGTTGTGCATCACCGCCACCCGGTTGGCCAGGCGCGAAACCACCGCCAGGTCATGGCTGACGATCAGCATCGCCGTGCTGTCGCCGCGCAGGGATTCGAGCAGGCTCAATACCTGGGCCTGCACCGTGGCATCCAGCGCCGTGGTCGGCTCGTCGGCAATCAACAGGCGCGGGTTGCAGGCGATGGCCGAGGCGATCAGCGCGCGCTGGCGCAAACCGCCGGAGAGCTGCCAGGGGTACTGGCGGGCGCGCAGCTCAGGTTCCGGCACGCCGACCGCGCGCAGCAGCTCCAGCACTCGCGCCTGGCGTTGTGCGCGACTCAGGTCGCTGTGCAGTTGCAGCGGTTCGGCAATCTCCTTGCCCACCGGGCGCAGGGGGTCGAGCGAGCCCAGCGCGTCCTGCATGACGAAACCGATCTGCGCGCCGCGCACCCGGCGCCAGGCGCGCTCGTCGAACTGGCGCAGGTCCTGCCCGGCGAAGGCCAGGCGGCTGGCCTGCACCTGCGCATGGGCACCGGTAAGCCCGGCCAGGGTGCGCGAGGTGACGCTCTTGCCCGAGCCCGACTCACCCACCAGCGCCAGGCATTCACCTTGCTGCACGGTGAAACTGATGCCCTTGAGTACCGGCGCGCCCTGGCCGAAACGCACCTGCAAGTCGCTGACTTCGATCAGCGGCGCAGGGTGTTGGATAACAGCGGTCATAGGCGTTTACCTTCGTTGCGGCGCAGCAGTTCGCGGCCAATGGCAGTGATCGAAACCACGGTGAGGGTGATGGCCAAGGCCGGCCAGGCCACCAGCCACCAGGCGTTGGCCAGGTAGTTGCGGCCGATGGCGAGCATGCCGCCCCACTCCGGCTCCGGCGGCGGCGCGCCAAAGCCGAGAAAGCTCAGGGCGGCGCCGGCGACTATGGTGCTGCCGATGCCGATGGTGGCGAGAATCAAAATCGGTTTGATCGCATTGGGCAGCACATGCCGCCAGATCACCTGGCGCCGTGGCAGGCCGAGGGTGGTGGCCGCCTCGACGTAACCGGCATTGCGCACCACCAGGGTTTGCGCGCGCACCAGGCGCGCATAGCGCGGCACGCTGGCGATGCCCACGGCGATGATGGTGTTGAGCGCGCCCTGGCCGAAAAAGGTGATGATCACCAGCGCCAGCAGCAGGTCGGGAAAGGCCAGCAGCACATCGACCAGGCGCATCACCGCGCCGTCGACCAGCCGTGGGCCAAGGCCGGCCAGCAGCCCCAGCACGGTGCCGAGCAACAGCCCCAGCGCCGTGGCACTCAGGCCCAGCACCAGCGACGGGCGCACGGCGTATACCAGCCGCGCGAGGATGTCGCGGCCGTTCTCGTCAGTGCCCAGCCAGTGCAGGCTGCTGGGCGCCTGGAAGGCCTGACGGGCGCTGGCGTCGAGCGGGTCGGCGGACACCAGCCAGCCCGGCTGCAGCGCCGCCAGTACCAGCAGCGCGACGAACAGCGCAGCCAGCAGCAGCCCCGGGCGCAAGGCCAGTTGCCGACGGCTGGCAAAGCGCGCCTGGGCCTGGATCAGGCCGTTGACGGGCAGCACCGCCGCCGTTGAATTGATCGGCGCCATCGGGCACCTCCATGAACTGAACGTTAGGGAGCAGGGTTGGGGATCTGCCGGTGGATCTGCTCGATGCGCGCCAGGGCTTCGCTGTCGAGCTTCACCTGCAGCGCGCCGAGGTTGTCGGCCAGTTGCGCAAGGCTGGTCTGCCCGGTCAGCGCACTGCTGACAAACGGCTTGCTGATCACATAGGCCAGGGCCAGTTGCGCCGGGGTTATCGCCAGCTCCTGGGCCAGCGCCACATAGGCGGCAATCGCCTGATGGGCGCCGGGGCTGTCGTAGCGGTTGAAGGTGCGGTACACCGACGACAGGCGCGAGCCCTGCGGCAAGGCGCCATTGAGGTACTTGCCGGTCAGCGCGCCGAAGGCCAGCGGCGAATAGGCCAGCAAGCCGATGTTGTCGCGCTGGCTGAACTCCGACAGGCCGCCCTCATACAGGCGGTTGAGCAGGCTGTAGGGGTTCTGGATGCTGACGATGCGCGGCAGGTTCTGCTCGCGGGCCTGGCGCAAGAACTCTGCCACGCCCCAAGGGGTTTCGTTGGACACGCCGATATGGCGGATCTTGCCCGCCGCCACCTGTTCGGCCAGCACCTGCAAGGTTTCGGCGATGCTCACCGCCTCGCGGTCATCTTCGCCATAGGGGTATTCACGCTGGCCGAAAATGTTGGTGGTGCGGTCCGGCCAATGCAATTGGTAGAGGTCCAGGTAATCGGTCTGCAGACGCTTGAGGCTGCCATCCAGGGCTGCCACGATGTTGGCCCGGTCATGGCGGGTGCGGCCCTCACGAATATGCGCCCCTGCCCCCGGCTGGCGTGCCGGGCCGATGATCTTGCTGGCCAGCACCACCTCGGCGCGCCGCCCGCTTTGCGCCAGCCAGCTGCCGATAAAGCGTTCGGTGCTGCCCCAGGTTTCAGCATGGGTGGGCGTCGGGTACATCTCGGCGCTGTCGATCAGGTTGATGCCGGCAGCCAGCGCCGCGTCGAGCTGGCGGTGGGCATCGGCTTCGCTGTTCTGGTGGCCCCAGGTCATGCTGCCCAGCCCCAGCACGCTGACCTGGATGTCGCTGTGGCCCAAAGTACGTTTGATCATGCTCGCTCCGTCGCGAAAGTGAAAAGGCTCAAACCGCCTCGGCGGCGCGCTGGTACTGGCTGGCCGGGTACGGCAGGCCGAGGTGGTCGCGCAAAGTGCTGCCCTGGTACTCGTGGCGGAACACGCCGCGTTTTTGCAGCAGCGGCACCACTGCGTCGACAAACACCTCGACGCCGGAGGGGAACATGTCCGGCATGATGTTGAAGCCGTCGGCGGCCCCGGCGCGGAACCAGTGCTCGAGGGTGTCGGCGACCTGTTCCGGGGTGCCGACGATCAGCCGGTGGCCGACCAGGATGCGCCGCGACAGCTCACGAATGGTCAGGTTCTCGCGCCGCGCCAGGTTCAGTTGGGCTTCGAGAAAACCGTGGGAGCCGCGCTCGAATTCCGCCACCGGGCCGATCCGCTCCCAGGGCAACGGCGCGTCCAGCTCCAGCTCGCTGACCGCCAGCCCCACCCGCGCCGCCACCTGATGGATCAGCCCTGCTTCGCCGTACCAGGCGTTGAGCTCGTCGAAGCGCGCCTGGGCCTCGGCCTCGCTGCTGCCGATCACCGTCGACAGCCCCGGCATGATTTTCAGGTGCTCGGGGTTGCGCCCCCACTGGCGGGCGCGCTGCTTCATTTCCTGGTAGAAGGCCTGACCGTCGACCAGGGTGGTCTGGGTGGTGAAGATCGCATCGGCATAGCGCGAGCCGAGGGCTTTGCCGCCTTCGGAGGAACCGGCCTGGACCAGCACTGGCCGGCCCTGGGGCGAGCGCGGCAGGTTCAGCGGGCCCTTGACCGAGAAATGCTCGCCGACAAAGTCGATGGCGTGGACCTTGGCCGGGTCGGCAAAGCGCCCACGGCGGGCATCGCCGATCACCGCGTCATCTTCCCAGCTGTCCCACAATTTAAGGGTGACGTCGATGAACTCATCGGCGCGGGCATAACGGTCGACATGCCGCGGCGCCCCGGCCAGGCCGAAATTCTGCGCCGCGGCATCACCGGCATTGGTGACCACGTTCCAGGCCGCACGGCCGCGGCTGATATGGTCCAGCGAACTGAAGCGCCGGGCCAGGTTATAGGGGTCGTTGTAGCTGCTCGACGCGGTGGCGATCACGCCGATATGACGGGTGGCCAGGGCCACGGCGGTGAGCAGCACGGTCGGCTCCAGGCGCCCGGCCGGGTGCTGGCCAATATCGCCGAACAGCGCCGGGCCGTCGGCGAGGAAGATCGCATCGAGCTTGCCGCGTTCGGCGATGCGCGCGATGTTGCTGTAGTACTCGGGGTCCAGGTAGGCATTGGCCGGCACCTCGGCCTGGCGCCAGGCGCCGGCGTGGGCGCCGAAGCCGAGGATGTTCATGCCGATGCTCATGTGTTTGGCGGGCTGGCTCATGGCAACTCCTTATGTGGGGATCAGACCGCGCTGGCTTCGTCGCGGGCGGCGTTGTCCTGGGCGTGCAACTGGCGCCAGGCGGCGCCGGGGCTGACGCCATTCAGGTAGTAATTACCCAGGGCCCGTTCGCGGTAGATCGCCGGGTTGTGCGAGGCCAGGGTGCGGGCGTTGCGCCAGTGCCGGTCGAGGCGCCGGGCCTGGCTGGTGGCCGAGGCGCCGCCGACTTCAAACAGCAAGGTGGTGGCTTCGAGC
>RCUI01000438.1_pt1 | contig 14661 bp, 8 predicted proteins | sample 2166121 | NCBI WGS metagenome assembly RCUI01 (sample SAMN09932700, study PRJNA488358) | compost metagenome | feature: garden; material: soil; isolation source: compost soil in succinic acid-enriched culture | place: Germany: Experimental Botanical Garden Goettingen | collected 2016-01-27
AAGGGTGCGATTGTACCTGTTGGCGCCACTTCTGGCATACGCGCGGGACGCCCAGGCATGAGGTTCGGACTGCCACCTAGCATTTTTGTCAGTTGTTGGCCTCGATAACGAGGTATTGAATAAGGGTCGACTCTCACCCAGTCGGCCCTTTTTCATGGCGGTAAGCACGCAGGGCCGAAACGCTGTTTCCCCTGCTACCGAGGCTGTCTGCCATGAATGACATGCAAACCGATACCATCGAATCCACTACCACCAGCGAGCTGCCTGCGCTGTCGCTGTTCGCCTCGGTGACGCCGGTCAGCGGCTATGACGCGGGCGTCAACCTCCATACCCTCAGCACCAGCCTGCAAGGCGTGCTGGCGACCGTGCCGGCGTTCGCCGACGTGCGTGCCGGCGACGAGCTGCGGGTGTACATGGACGCGGACAGCACCCCGGTTGTTGCGCCGCTGGTGCTCGAGGGTTTCGATCTCGGCCGGCCCCTGCACCTGCACCTGCCCACCGAGCGGTTTACCCCGGGCGCGCATGCGCTGCGCTACCGCTTCAGCCGCAACACTATCGAGTATGGCAATTCCCGCGACCTCTCAGTGCTGGTCAAGCTGGACCGCCCGGGCGGTTCCGAGCCCGGGCACCAAGGCCTGGTGGCGGCGGATGTCGCAGTCAATCCGGTGACCGCTGAACACCTGGAGAACGGCGTCCAGGTGCAGGTCTATTTCTACGAGCACCGCGCCGTTGGCGATGTGATCCGCCTGAGCTGGGGCGGCGTGATGTTGAGCTATACCCTGGTCGAGGCCGATCTCAATCAGCCGGTGGTGTTCACGGTGCCCGGCAGCGTCATTCGCCAGGCCGGTGACAGCCCCAACCTGGTGGTGACCTGGGAAGTGCACGATATTGTCCACAACACCAGCCAGAGCTGGGCGCCCCATGTGTCGGTGGTGGTCGATACCGGCCAGGCGCAATTGCCGGCTGTTTCGGTACCGGGGCTCGATAACGAGGGCTATATCAACCTCGAGGTGCTGGGTAGCGATGACCTGCTGATACATGTGCTGGCCAGCGCACCGGCGTTCGCCATCGGCGACACAGTCAGGTTGCGCTTTACCGGCTACATCGATTCGGGCCAGCCGACCCAAATCGACCTGGACCAGACCCTCCGCGGGACGTTGCCGCAAACCCTGACCTTCAGCATTGTCAATGACAAAGCCTGGGCCCTGGCCAGCGGCCTGGCGGTCGTGGGCTACACGCTGGTGAAGGCTGGCGGCGAGCAGCACTCGCAGCGCCTGAGCATCGGTTTCAAAGGGCAGCCCAAAGCGTTGAGCGTGCCGAGGGTGGCGCAGGCTGTGGCGGGCGTACTGCCTTACGATGTTGCCCGGGCTGCCGTGATGATCCCCAAGTACCAGGGGCGCACGGCGGGCCACCAGATTACCCTGGTGTGGCAGGGCACCCAACTTGGCGGCAGACCAACCCTGCATGAAGTCCGGCGTGTGGTGACCGCCTCGGAGGGGGCAGGGGACCGCGAGCTGGCGATCAATGTCGGCACGGAACACATCCGCCTGCTGGAGTCGGGCTCGGTCAAGGTCTACTACCAGGTGCGCATGCTCAGCACGCGCAGCGTCGGCTTTCGGCAATCGGAACCGCTGGAGCTGCGCATCAGCGCCGCCGGATTGTTGCCGGCGCCGGAGGTGGACGAGCCGGTCAATGAACTGGACCCGCATTTCTACCCTCTCGGGGTGCAGGTGACGGTCAACTACCCGGGCAAGCAGGTAGGCGACAAGGTCACGTTCACCTGGCAAGGCGCCGGACCGGAGAGCAGCTACAGCGAAACCAAGGCAGTCGACAGCAGCGGCGCGCTGCCAACGTTCCGTGTACCCCAGGCCATCGCCAACGTCGGCCTGGGTAGCACGGTATTGATGCGCTACGAGGTCGAGCCGGCGCTGGGCGGGCGGCCGTTGCCGTCCCAGGAGCGGGCGCTGGCGTTGCGCTCCGTCGCCCCAGTGCCGCAACTGCCGCAACTGACGGGCGCGCAGAACGGCAGCTACGACCCGATGCTCGGGCTGCATGGCGCCCAGGTGCTGATCAGCTACCCGGGCATGCGCGACAGTGATCGGATTGTCTTGTTCTGGAAAGGCGCTGCGGGCGCTGGCACCCCGGTGCTGCCTGAGCGTGCGGGCAGTGACACCGGCAGCATCACCATCAGCGTGCCGGCGGCGGCGGTGGCGGCGAACTTCAACGGTTCGGTGCAGTTGTATTATGAGGTGCTGCGCAATGAACTGGCGGCGCTCGAATCGCCCAGGCAAACCGTGCAAATTGGCGCGCCGAGCGCCGAAGATTTGCCGCGCCCGAGGATCGATGAGGCTAACGGCAGCGAACTGGACCTGGACCTGTTCGAGGGTGATGCCCGCATCAGTGTCAGCGCCTGGCCATTCATTGCCCTGGGCCAGCGGCTGTGGCTGGAGGTGCGCAGCGCCAATGCCACGCTGCCGCTGTTGGTGGACAGCCCGGTAGAGCAGGTGGCGGGGCTGAACGTGGCGCTGCCGCGCGAGTTTCTCGACGAGCTCGACGATGGCAGCGCGTTGTCGCTGCACCTGAGGGTCAACTTCGGTGGCGCTGCGACGCTGGATTTCCCGGTCAGAACCTACACCGTGCGCCAGGGGCAACTGCACATCGGTGTCTCCGATTCGGGCCTGGCCCGTTCCGCCTTGCCCGAGGACTGGACGCTGCCGACCCAGACCTGTGCGGTGACCCTGGTCGGGCGGCCGGGCGCGCAAGGCAGCCTCAGCGTCAATGGCTCGGCGCAATTCGACAACGACAGCCAGCAGTTGGACTTCACCCTGGATGCCAAGGGTGAGTTCATTGCCTGGCTGGGCGACCCCTACGCCGAGACGGTACTGGTCAGCGCGGTGATCGGCACGGGCCAGGCCCAGCATGTGCCGGTGCGCTTTACCGATGTCTTCCCGTTCGATCAACAGCAGGAAGATCAACGCGTGCGCGCCCGCGCGGCCAGCGGTGCGCTGGCCAACGGCCGTGCCGCCAACCGCGTGTGTTTTGATGCTGGCGGCTTCACCGATGTCACTTACGTGCAGGTTGAACTGAGCGGCAGTGCACGGATTGTCGGCCACCCTGGCCAGGTGGTCAGCCTGCCGTTGATGGTACTGAGCGGTGATTGCCAGTTCGACGTGGTCGACAGCGTCGCCGAAGAAGTGACGGTGACCTTTCTGTTGCCCCAGGGCGGCAGCTGGACCCGCTTCAGCAAGACCCTGTACTTCTCCAGCCTGGCTTCACGCTATGCGGCCCGGGGTGTGGCGGCCGACGGCATTCCCTGGTTCATGCGCGTCAACCAGATCAGCAGCGTCGAAACCAGCCATGTGCGCATCCCGCACATGCGCGAGTTCAGCGATCATCCCGCAGGCCTTGATGGCGGCATTGGCGTGGGGGCCATGGAAGCCGACAGCAAGGGGTTGCTGGTGCTGGTCGAGCCTTACCTGCAAATGGCCGCCGGCGACAAGATTCACGTGCACTTCGGCGACGAAGAGGTGCCTGCCACGCCATTGCCGATCGTGGTATTGCCCGAGGAAGTGAACAACCTGGTCACCCTGTTCGTGCCGGCTGCCCGCATTCCCAAAGGCGTCAGCGAGGTATGGTTCACGGTCGAGCCGCTCAGCGGCAACAAACGGGCGTCTGCGCGCTTGCGGGTCAAGGTCAAGGTCACCTTGCCCGGCGGGCCCAATCCGACCCCAGGCAGCCCTCATCATGCCGGCTTGATGTCGCCGGACGTGCCCTTCGGCCTGATTGACTGGGAGATGGCCCAGGACGGCGTGACGGTGTACGTCAATCCCTGGTACTACATGGAAGTCGGCGACACCCTCAATTTGAGCTGGGGTGGCGCCAAGGTCACACACGTGGTCCAGGAAGGCGAGGTGCGCAAAGTCATACCGGTGTTCGTCGACTTTGCCACCATCGAGGCGGGCGGCGATGATGAGCGCCTGCTGGTCCTGTACTGGCTGGAAGACGAGGTGGGCAACGACTCCGATGGCGCCTCGTTGCCCAGCTATGCCTTTGTCGAAGTCAGCCTGCTGTTGTTGCCACGGCCAGGGGTGGCCGGGATTGACGAGGAAGGTTTCCTCGACCTGGGGGCGCTGCAGGGCGCCGATGTCGGCATATCGGTTATCGCCGATCGGCCCGACTTCCGGGCCGGTGATCGGGTGGTGTTCACCTTTCGCGGTTATACCGAAGACGTCGTGGAAATCCCGCCGCATGTTTCGCCTGAATACCCGGTGGGCATCATGCCGCCACCTCGTCCCATTAGGCACGAGGTACCCAACAGCATCGCCGAGTCGATCGCCGGTGGCCTGGCCTATGTCTCCTACAAGGTGACTCGCGACGGGCAGCAGATACCGTCCAGAACCACTGCCGTCGGTGTCAGGGGCAAGGCGGCCGATTTGCTGCCGCCGGATGTGGATAGTCGTGAGGAAGACTTCCTGCCCGATACCCTGTCGCGAGCCGTGGTGCGGATCCCGCCGTGGGTGGGTATGTTCGCCGGTCAGCAGGTACGCCTGGTCTGGCAAGGCAAACGGGAGAACGGTCATGCTTATGTCCATATGACCGACCGGTTCATGACCGGTGCCCAGGTGGGCAATCCGGTAGTGATTATTGTGGAGGACATACATATTGCCGCGCTGTCTGGCGGTCGCCTGGAGTTGTTCTACCGGGTGTACTTCGGCAGCAGCGAGCCGCGGGAGTCGCAGGTGTTGCCGCTGTGGGTCGGTGAGCCAGCCCCCGAGCTGGTCCGCCCGACCGTGCCGGAGGCGGAGAACGACACCCTTGATCCGATCGGCATCGTGGTGGCCACCGTCGAGGCTCCCTTGTACGACGGCATGGCACCCGGGCAGACGGTGTTTATGGAGTGGCTGAGCCCGGTAGAGGACGCGGACATCTTCGATAGCTTCCCGGTGCAAATTGCCGATGACGTGGCGTTCCCCGTCTACGAGGAAGACATCGTGCCCAGCCTGGGGCATGAGGTGCGCGTCCGTTACTTCGTTACTGAGCCTGCGGAACGCCGACGCTATTCGGACTTCCTGCACCTGGGCATCGGGCCGGTGCTGAGCAACCCGCCACGGCCACGGATCGAGGAGGCCAATGGTGATGTGCTCGATCTACGGAGTTTTCAGGGCAATGCGCTGGCCACGGTGGCGAAATGGAATGGGATCAATCTGCGCCAGCGGTATTGGTTCCGTTGCCGGGGGGTAGACCATGAGGGTAACGACAAGACCATTGTCCTTGCCGAGCGCCAGCTTGTGGCGCCTGGCGAAGTGGACCTGGGTATCCGCGCTACGCTGACGCGCTTTGAACTCCAAGGCTTTGCTGATCTCAGCGAGATTGTTCTGGAGATGCTGGTTGGGCTGCGGGAGGATGCTGAGGAGGCCGAGGCAATCAGGTTCCCACTGCGCAGGTACCAGATTCGCCAGCTCAGTGTCGCTCTGACCGCCCCTGAAATAACTGAAGCCCGGGGCGCCGTGCTGGATCTTGCATACTTCAATGGTGATGCCACCGTTTGGATGCCCCCATGGGCGGGCATAGCTGAAGGTCAGACTATCTGGATTAGTGTGATAGGGCGTCTGGCTAGTAACCAGGAGTTGAAGGTTTGGCTGGCCGAGGCAGCGCCTGTAACACGACAGGAACTTGGCAGCGGTGTCAGCAGGGCGCTCTCGCGCCAGACACTGAACACACTGGTGCATGATTCAAGTCTGACGATTCATGTACAGGTTGATCCACGCGGTACAGGTGACCTGGAAAATGCCATCGACGCGCCGGTGCGCGGGTATCAGCTCTTGACCAGATCGCTCGCCGCGCTGGCGGTATCCACGGGAGGTATAACGAGCAATTTGCTGTCTTCATACTGGGATTTTGCGAGAGAGACAAATGCCGTCACCGTCATTGGTGTGGCGGGTAGTGCCATTACTCTAAAACTGTCTGGTAGTGCAAGTTTCGCTGATGATAGCCAAGAACGTGACGTGACACTGGACGGCTACGGCGAGGCACGAGTCACTGTTAAAAGTACAATGCCTAATGCAACAATCACAGCGTCTCAAACTGGGTATTCCGATGTTATTGCCAATCTCAATTTCCGAACCAGCTTTCCAGTAGATGATAATGATGGGCTGTACAATCTGAGATTTAATGTTGCTAGCGGAGCGCGGGGTGACAATCGTAGTATCAATCGATGTGTCTTTGAGGGCAATTTTTACACGTCAAATCCGAATGCGACTGTCAGTGTGTCGGGCAATGCCAGATTGGTGGGCTACCCAGAGCAAACCGCAATAATACGCCTGCCCGTTACAGGGGGATTAACAGGTGTGTTCTTTGATGTGACGAATAATCTTAGACAAACCGTCGTCGTTACCGTGGCCCATGGCTCCCTGCGCATTAGCAAAACCATGACGTTTACTTAAAAGTTATCGGGTTTTAACAGACCGTTCCACTTGGAGCGGTCTTTTTGTTTTCAGTTTTGCAAAATTGTAACGCGAGAATATTTTGGTGTGGTTGCTGAAGGTCGACAGTTTGCGCAAGGGTTTGAGCTGTTCGAGGTGCTCAAGGTCGAGGATTGCACCGAGGTCGTCCAGTTGGCTCATCGCCTCTGGCTGCCATCCAGTCCTTCGCGGATGAGTCCTACGACATGGACTGCCCCCAACCTGAGCCCTGTCGACTACGGGGCGCAGGCTGCCGCCCAACTTTGGGAGCGTCCAGCTGAGGGGCGCGCTGCAGGGCATTGCATTGGCCGCTGGACAGATTCTTAACGCTAACAGCGTTCGTCGTGCTGATTTCAAACTAGAATTTTGCTCAGTTTCGGCAGGACGCCGTACTTGGCAGATTGACGTTTGCAACGGCTCGCCGTAGCTGAAGCTGCTTCAGATACACGCCCATACGCTGTGAGCTTGGCTAATCAGGGAGATGCACGCCATGCAAAGACGTTTGAACAAGATCATCCCGGTACTCGTGTTTCCGCTGCTTTTGCAAGCGACCTCGGCCCATGCCGAATCATGCGCAGAGACGCTCAAACAGGTCGAGACGTTGTACTACAAGACCGTGTCCAGTTGCGGGGAAGACCCGGCATCGGATTGTTCGGGGTTGCTGGTCAGGGGTACCCACCGTGCGGACCCGGCGAAGGGCCAGCAATGGGATGTGTGGAACCCCAGCCCGAAAGCCAAGGAACTGGGCACGTTCGCCGCTTCCTGGATGCGCGCGGACGGCATCAGCTATGAAGACCCCGGCATGAGTACGCAGAACGGCTACCTTATTACACCGGTCGACCTGGTTCGCAAACCCGAGACCCCGGTGCACGTTTACTGCGCCTTTCCAAATGATGCCTGGACCGACTTTCGTGACGACCGTGGTTGTGGCAACAACAGGAATACAACCCAGACCGAGGCCGTTTGCCAGGCCATGAACCCACCGATCAGCAGTGCCAATGCCTGGGTCGCGCATTTCACCAGGTTCAACAACGACAGGAAGCAGGATCAGTTGCAGTGCGGCTTCAACATGCGCAACCCGATGAGCAGCAAGGAGCGGGTGGACGCGTTTAAAAACTTCATGGGCGCCCGCCAGGTCATCAATACCCGCGAGTTCCAGACCCAGACGGAGTTTCGCCTGGGCAACCCGAAAGAAGATGAACTGCCGATCCTGGCCTTTTTCTACAGCGACTCACGCGGCTTGAGGGATGCCCAGCTCAACCAGCAGGACTATTTCAATAAGACCGGCAAGCAGCGCAACATCATCAAGATCGACTTTCCGAGAACCCCCAATGGCAAGGCGACGTTCTCCTGCGCCGCAGCACCGCAACCGCCCGCCAAGCCGTTCTGTGACAAGTACATCCAGTCCAGCAGCTGGGTACAACGTCCTGACCCGAAACTTGGCCCCAACACCTGGTCGCTTCAGGTAGTACCGACCGAGTGCGGACGCCAGATCGCCGATAATGAAACCGACAGGATGTTTGCCGAACTGTACAACGCCCACAAAAACGACGATCAATGGAGGCAATACAGCATCAATGGTGGCTCCCTCCGCCGGCAACTGGTTTGCCATCTGGCGGCGGTCTACGATGGCCGGCCGGTACGCAACAAGCCCGAGTGGAACCTGGAACCGGCGCGTCCCTATGTCGATCAGCAGAAAGCCGTGGCCATGCAGTGCAACCCGTACTGAGCCGGGTTGACTGACATAAACCGGGGTTTGTCAGCCTGAACGCTGCTGCCTGCCGAGCCCTTCAGGGGGGGGGCGGCAGGCTTTTTTGCTACAGGCGCTGTTGCCTAGACCGGATTGCACCCCTGCGCCCTGGTTTGCTCCTTGCCGGCTGCCCGGCGATAGGGTTCAAGGTTCCACTCCGCCTTGGCCCGGTAGTTGTTTTGCAAGCAATCGAGTTGTTCGCGCATGCTGCCCGGGCCGCCTTCCTGCCACTGCGGATCGTTGCCACGCAGACGCAGCAGTTCAGCATAGAGCTGCTCGCCAGAGGCCGTGCGTCCCGCGGCGGTCGGCACCACGCGCAAGCCCCAGACCTGCCTGCCGCTGACCGAGTCCTTGAACTGCGACCAGGACGAGGCGGCAATCAGCCCTGACGTTGTCGGCGCAAAGGGGTTGCAGCCTGCCTTGGCGGCCTCGCTGTCACTGACCTTCGGCCGGAACGGCTCGATGTTCCATTGGCTCTTGGCCGGGTAGTTGCCGATCAGGCAGGCCAGCTGCTGGCGCATGCTGCCCGCGCTGGTTTCCTGCTGCTGCCATTGCGGGTCGGCGCCGCGCAAGCTGAACAGCTCGTCATAAAGCGCCTGCTGGTCGCTGGCCTGACGGGCCTTGCCCAGCGCAGTAGGGATGACTACCAGGGTCCACTCCTGGCGGCCGCTGCCCGGGTCCAGGCGCAGTTCCCAGTTCGCCGACTGGATGTACGTTTGCTCGATCACACCGCTGATACCGAGGCTGACCACCTGGTCGTTGGCAAGGTAGGCGAAGCGGTTTTCTGCAGGCTGCTGAAAGTCCATCCTGAGCACCGGCACCGCATAGCCCTGGGCGAACAGCTTGCGCTGGAAGCTGCGGGCCACTTCCAGGCCATTAGTGGGCACCGGCCTTTTCACGTCGCCGCGGGTTGGCGCAACAAAGGTGCTGTTGGGGTCGTACACTAACGCGTCGATGTGAGGCAGGCGCGCGCTGCCGTCACCCGTATCGGTGGCGGTACGGATCAGGAACTCGTTGAACTGGTCCTTGGCGATCCAGGCTTCGCCTTGCTTGCCGGGGTTCTGGTGGACATCGATCATCGCGTCCCAGTCGGCCGGTTGCTCGGCATTCCATGAGCATTGCCCCTGCTGGATACCGTTACGGTACTTGGCCCGCCATTGGCCGGCGGTGTCGACGCCACTGATATCGCAGCTACCGAACGCCAGGTTGCGGTTCTTGTTGGGCTGGTTGGGGGTCGGCGCCGCACCCGCCGGGATTGGCTGGTTGTACAGGCCGCAACCGTGCCATTGGCGTTCGGTGCCGGTGTAGCCGTCAAAGGCGAAGATGCACAGGTAGCCGGTTTCCATGACGGGTTGCTTCAACGTCCAGGCATCGGCAGGGGTGCGCAGGATGAAACCGGCCGGGCGCACCAGTTTGCTGATGCTGAGGTCTTTGCGAATCCAGGTGAATGAGCTCGCGCCGAGCTTTTTCGCGAACTCGCTGTAATCCCAGAAGTTGAACGGCCCGTCGTCGACCATGCGCACGGTCACGCCGCTGCAGTAGTTGTGCCCGCGCGGCGCTCCGGTGTCGGGCTCCTTGCACGGCGCAGCGGCGTTGATGACGGTGTTGTAGTTGCGGTTGATCCGCTCAAGGGTCTGGGCTGGATCGAGTGCGCTGGTAACGGATTGTGCTGCGTGTGCCGCCGGCAGGCAAAGCAGCAAGGCGATTGCCAAGGGGTGCTTGTGCATGGGTGTAGCCTCCTTCCATGGGGGAGGCTTTACCTTAGGGGCAATTTCGTCAGGCAGTCTATTGGCAAAAGTCTTACATGATTTGCGTTAAACCCGGAACTGTCGCAGTAGTTGTTCAAGCTGCGTGCTCAGCCGCGCAAGTGCTTTGCCCGAGTCGCTGGAGTGCTGCGCCGCCAGGGCGGTTTGCTGGGACAGGTCTGCCGTTTCGGTCACGTTGCGGTTGATCTCCTCGACCACATGGGACTGCTGCAAGGTGGCACTGGCAATCGAGGCGTTAAGCGCCGTCAGGTTGTGCAGCGCCTGGCTGATGGCATCCAGGCTCACCCCGGCTTCGCTGGCCTGCTCGACGGTCTGGCGCGAGGCCTCGCTGCTGGCGTCGATGGCTTTCACCGCCGCTTCGGATTGCCCTTGCAAATGCTCGATCATGCTCTGGATTTCTGCGGTGGACTGCTGGGTGCGCTGGGCCAGCAAGCGCACCTCGTCGGCCACCACGGCAAAGCCGCGACCCTGTTCGCCAGCACGGGCCGCTTCGATGGCGGCGTTGAGGGCCAGCAGGTTGGTCTGCTCGGCAATCGAGCGAATCACCTCAAGCACGCTGCCGATGCGTGTGCTCTGGCCGGCCAGGGCACGAATGACCTGCACGGCTTCATCGATGGTCGCCGACAGCTGATCGATACGTTGCAGGCTGCCATGGATACTGTGCTGCCCTTGTTCGGCGCGCAGTTGGGCATCGTGCATCTCGCTGGAGGCTTGTTCGGCGTTCTTGGCCACATCCTGCACCGCGTAGGTGACTTCGTTGATTGCCGTGGCCACCTGTTCCATCTGCTGCGACTGCTGCTCGCTGCGTTGCTGGGCCTGGCCGGCGTTGTTGCCAACATCCGTGGCCGACTGCCCCAAAGCATGCACTGCGCCCTGCAACTGGCTGACCACGCCCTGCAACTTGCCGGTAAAGCTGTTGAAGTGGGTACCCAGCTGGGTCACTTCATCGTTGCCGTGGGTATCCAGGCGCCGGGTCAGGTCGCTCTCACCACTGGCGATGGTGGCCATGGCATCGACCGCCTCCTGCAGCGGCCGGGCAATGCTGCGGGCGATCAGCACCACCAGCAGAGTCATCACCAGGGCGATACCCAGGCCGAGAATCGAGGCGTCGCGCAACTGGCGGATGAACTCGGCCTGCATGTCGTCGATGTAGACGCCCGAGCCGATCACCCAGCCCCACGGCTTGAACAGTTGAACGTAGGAGGTTTTTTTCACCGGCTCGCTGGCACCGGGCTTGGGCCAGCGGTAGTCGATACTGCCGGCGCCCTTGGCCTTGGCCAGGGCGGCCATCTCGTTGAACAGGGCAAAGCCGTCCGGGTCGCGAATCGCCGACAGGTCCTGGCCGTCGAGCTTGGGGTTGGTCGGGTGCATGATCATCTTCGGCCCAAGGTCATTGATCCAGAAGTAGTCATTCTGGTCATAACGCAGGCCGCGCACCGCGCTCAAGGCTTGTTGCTGGGCGGCATCGCGGCTGAGGGTACCGGCCGCTTCCAGGCCCTGGTAATACGCCAGGACCCCGGCGGCGGTCTCGACCACGTGGCGGGTCTTTTCGGCCTTGGCCTGGTACAGGTCACCGTGGATCTGGCGCAGCATCAGCAGCCCCAGGGTTACCAGCATCACCACTGCCACCACCAGGATCAGCCACAAGCGCCGGCTGATCGACATACTGCGAAGAGTTTTCATGGAATGCTTACCCCGAATTCTTTTTATTGTTGCCTACATCCAAGCATGCTTTGCCCCCCGAACCTACTCGACCAAGGGCTAAGTGCTTGATTCGTTGAGGTCTGTTGCGTCGTCCCAGCAGCGTTTATCCGAGAGGTCTGATAGGATTTCGGCCTCGACGGGGTAAACCTGAAGGCCGCGTGAACTTTTCTGCTGGCTTTGCGACCAACTGTCGCTGTAAAACGGCCAGGCGCTGAACAGCCATTGGCAACTAAAAGACTATAAAGGGGCATGCCGCAGGCATTGCCTCACGGGGGAAGCATGGATCTTTGGACCGGCCTGCAGGCTGTCATTCTAGGTATTGTCGAAGGCTTGACGGAGTTCTTGCCGATTTCCAGTACCGGCCACCAGATCGTCGTGGCCGACCTGATCAACTTCGGTGGTGAGCGGGCCATGGCCTTCAACATCATCATCCAGCTGGGCGCGATCCTGGCGGTGGTCTGGGAGTTTCGCCGCAAGATCTTCGACGTGGTGGTGGGGCTGCCACGTCAGCGTGAAGCACAGCGCTTTACCGTCAACCTGTTGATCGCCTTCATGCCGGCGGTGGTCCTGGGGGTGTTGTTCGCCGACCTGATCCACGAGTACCTGTTCAACCCCATCACCGTGGCCGCAGCCCTGGTGGTCGGTGGTGTGATCATGCTCTGGGCCGAGCGCCGCGAGCATGTGATCCGCGTTGACCAGGTCGACGACATGCGCTGGAGCGATGCCCTGAAGATTGGTTGCGCCCAGTGCCTGGCGATGATCCCGGGTACCTCGCGCTCCGGCTCGACCATCATTGGTGGCTTGCTGTTCGGCCTGTCGCGCAAGGCGGCCACCGAGTTCTCGTTCTTCCTGGCCATGCCGACCATGGTCGGTGCCGCCGTGTACTCGGGCTACAAATACCGCGAGCTGTTCCAGCCCGACGACTTCCCGGTATTTGCCATCGGCTTCGTGGTGTCGTTCATTTTCGCCATGATCGCGGTACGTGGCCTGCTCAAGTTCATCGCCAACCACAGCTATGCGGCCTTCGCCTGGTACCGCATCGGGTTCGGCCTGATCATTCTCGGCACCTGGCTGTTCGGTTGGGTCGACTGGACCACGGCGCACGGTTGAGATGAGCCGTAGCCAGAGCCAACAGCGCCGCGCAGCCTCTACCAGCGGCGCCATGCAAAACCCGCGCAGCAAGCTGCTGGTTTTTGTCGCCCTGTGCCTGCTGCCCGTGGGCGGGGCCCTGCAGATGCTGCTGAGCGGGCAGTCCTGGGTGCCGGCGCTGGCCTATCCGCTGGCCAGCCTGGTGAGCTTTGTACTGTATTGGCGCGACAAGCAGCAGGCCCGCAACCAGGCCTGGCGCACGCCGGAGAAGGTTTTGCACGCCAGTGAGCTGTGTGGCGGCTGGCCGGGCGCCTTGCTCGCCCAGCAACGCTTTCGGCACAAGACCCGCAAGCTGTCGTTCCAGCTGAGCTTTTGGGCCATTGTCGCCGTGCATCAGCTGTTCTGGGTCGACCACCTGCTGCTCGACGGCCGTTGGTTGGGTGCGGCGTTGGCGCCAGTGCTCAGATAAGCAAACCCGGTTGCAGGCGCTTGGGCAGGCGCCTGACCACCAGTTGGTGGGAGCGTTGCAGCAGCTCGCTCAGTTCAGCGCGGCCCATGGGGTAGGGCGGCGCCATGCTGATCCAGTGCGCTCGCGCCAGATAAGGCGCCGGGCGCACGCCGGGGCGGTCGGCGTAACCCAGAAACAGATCGCTATCGACCTTGAACGACAACCCGGCGCCGGCCAGGTCAAGCACGGCGAACATCTTGTTGCCGGCCACCGAGAACACGCGCACGCCGCCCCACTTGTAGTCTTCCCGCGCACCCGGCAGGCTCAGGCACAAGGCCGCGACCTGGGCTTCGGTGATTTTCCCTTCAGACATAACGTTCCCCGCATTGGGCGAATTCCGCCACCAGATGATCGATCCACACCCGCACCGCTGGCAGCAGCCCGCGCCGATGTGGGTAGACTGCCTGCAGATAACCGCCGGGCAGCGACCAGTCTGGCAGCAGCCGCACCAGCTCGCCACGGTCGAGTTCTTCTTCGCAGTGCATGATCGGCAGGGCGGTAAAGCCCAGCCCGGCAATGGCGGCGGCCTTGCGCACGACAAAGTCGTCGATCGCCAGCCGTGCCTCCATGGCCAGCTCATGCTTGTGACCCTTGGCGTCGAGCAGGCGCAGATGCACCAGGCGGTCGGCGTCCACCGCGCCAAGTACCGGCAGGCTGGCCAGGTCTTGCGGGTGATTGAGCACCTGCGCGGCGGCGAATTGCGGTGCGGCCACCAGGAGCATCTGCGCCTGACGCAGGCGGCGGGTGACCAGGGCCGGGTCTTCATCACCCAGGTCGCGCACGCGCAGGGCTACGTCGACGCCCTCGGTGATCAGGTCGACGCGGCGGTTGAGCAGGATCATGTCCAGTTGCACCTGCGGGTATTGCTGCAGGAAGCGGCTGATCACATCGGGCAAGAACTCATGGGCCAGGCCCACCGGGCACGACACCCGCAAGCGCCCGCGTGGTTCGCTGGTCATGCTGGCCACCGCTTCGTCGGCCATCTCTGCCTCCAGCAGCATGGCCTGGCAGTGGCGCAGGTAGCGTTCGCCCACGGCCGTCAGCTTCAGCTGGCGCGTGGTGCGTTGCAGCAGACGCGTACCCAGGCGTTCTTCGAGCTCGGCGATACGCCGGGACAGGCGTGATTTGGGAATACCGAGCAGACGGCCGGCGGCAGCAAAACCGCCGGCTTCGACCACGCGGGCAAAGTAGAAAAGATCGTTGAGGTCTTGCATGGGATCACCATTGTCCTGCCAGTAGGACAAACTAACGCATTTTTGCTGACTTATCAGCTATTCGCCACCCAAGTAGGATTCTCCCCATCGTGATCGCCCACTCGCGGTCTTCATTCAGGAGAGTCCCATGAAACTGTTGCATATCGATTCGAGCATTCTGGGCGACAAT
>RCUI01000440.1_pt1 | contig 14591 bp, 16 predicted proteins | sample 2166121 | NCBI WGS metagenome assembly RCUI01 (sample SAMN09932700, study PRJNA488358) | compost metagenome | feature: garden; material: soil; isolation source: compost soil in succinic acid-enriched culture | place: Germany: Experimental Botanical Garden Goettingen | collected 2016-01-27
TGAACGCCGATCAGTCGCTGGAACTGGCCTTCCTGATCGCCGAGACCCTCAAGCAAGTCCGCCGCTGAACACACTGCGGGCCAGCGCCGGGCGCAAACGCTCGGCACTGGCCCGCGGGCAATTCAGTTGAACCTGTGACAAGCCCAGCCAGGTCGCCATGCGCCACAAATTATCGGCCAGTGCCTGAATCCCACCCTCGTCCAGGCCGTGCGCTTCCTCGTGTACTGCATGGATCGCCAGGCGGTCGCTGGCGCGCTCGGCACGCAAGTCCACCCGCGCAGCGATCCGCTCGTCATGCAGGAACGGCAACACGTAATACCCATACACCCGCTTGTGCGCCGGGGTGTAGATCTCCAGCCGATAGCGAAAGTCGAACAATCGCTCGGTGCGCTCACGCGCCCACACCAGCGAATCGAAAGGCGAAAGCAAGGCACTGGCGGCCACCTTGCGCGGCAAGCGCACATCACTCATGCAGTACGCCGGCTGCGGCCAGCCCTGCACCGAACATACTTCAACGACCCCCTCCTCCACCAGTTCAGCCAGGCGCGCACGGCTATCAGCGGGACTCAGGCGGTAGTAGTCCCGCAGGTCCTTCTCCGTTCCCACCCCCAGGGCATTGGTCGCTTGCAACAACAACCCTCGCTGGGCCTGGGCTTCATCCAGCGGCGGCTGCTGCAGCAACGCCTGAGGCAGGACCCGCTCGGGCAGATCGTACAGGCGCTCGAAACCGCGGCGACCGGCCACCGTGACCAGTCCGGCGGCGAACAACCACTCCAGCGCGTGCTTTTCCGCGCTCCAGTCCCACCAAGGGCCGGCACGCTCCTCTCGGGTCGACAGGCTGCCAGCCCCCAGTGCGCCCTGCTCCGTCACCGCCGCCAACACCCGGGCAATGGTCGGTTGTTGCTCACGACCAAAGCGGGCCAGTTGCTGGTAGATGCCCTGCCCCTGGCGCGCCCGGTCCATGCGCCAACGCAGCAAGGGATAGAGCGCCAGCGGTAGCAGCGAGGCTTCATGGCCCCAGTACTCGAACACTTTGCGTTGGCGGTTACGCCCCCAGGCGAGTTGGTCGAGCAAGGCCTGTGGATAACTGCCCAGGCGAGAAAACAGCGGCAGGTAATGGGAGCGCACCAGGGCATTGACCGAGTCGATCTGCACCACACCCAGGCGCTCGATCACCTGCGACAGGTGAGCGGCACGGACCTGAGCGCGCGGCGCACGGGCAGCGAAACCCTGGGCCGACAAGGCCAGACGACGTGCCTGCGCATGAGAAAACGATTGAGTGGTGGGCATGCCCGGCTCCTTCTGAACAAGCCCACTCAAGGTAATCCCGCCCTGTGTGGGGCGCGACTCATTTTTTCAGGGGGTCATCCCAGAACGGGCGCTCCACTTCCTGCAGCACATCGGCGCGGCTCATGCCGATATCCTGCAGCGCCGCATCACTCAGGCGCGCCAGCTCCATGCGCTGGCGATGCAATTGCCGCCAGCGTCCCAACTGCTGCACCACGCCGTGGACCAGGGGAGTGAACCAGCCCTGACGGGACTGGGGATACATCAGAATGAGCATTTTCTGACCTTTCATCGTCGTACCCTCCGTGTTGGATGACGTCAGTGTCAGCCCGGGTCTAAGATCAATCCAACGAATGTTCCTGATGCAATACATCTAGGAGATTGATGCCTTGTCCCAGTACCAGAGTATCGATTCCGAGGTCCTGCGCACGTTTGTGGCGATCGCCGAACACGGGGGGTTCACCCGCGCCGGGGAGGTGGTCAACCGCACTCAGTCGGCGGTCAGCATGCAGATGAAACGCCTGGAAGAGGACATCATCCAGCGTCAGCTATTCGAACGGGACGGGCGCCAGGTACGTCTGACCGCCGAAGGCCAGGTGCTGCTTGGCTATGCCCGGCGCATCCTCAAGCTGCATGGCGAAGTCTTCAACACCCTGCGCATGCCCCATATGGTCGGAACGGTGCGCATTGGCACACCGGATGACTATGCCATGCGATTCTTGCCGGGCATTCTGTCCAGCTTCGCCCAGGCCTACCCGTTGATCCAGGTGGAGGTGCATTGCGAGAGCTCTCGCCAATTGATGCAGCGCCAGGACCTGGACATGACCATCATCACCTGCGAACCCGGCCATGAGGTCGGCCAGCTGCTGCGTCGCGAGCGTGCGGTGTGGGTGCAGGCGCAAGGCTTTTGCCCGCACGAACACACGCCCCTGCCACTGGCGGTGTTCAACACCGACTGCTGCTGCCGGACCTGGGCCTGCAACGCCCTCGACGCGCTCGGAAAGGAATATCGCATTGCCTACACCAGTGCCAGCACCCCGGCGATCATGGCGGTGGTCAGCGCCGGCCTGGCCGTCACCGCGCAGTTGCAGAGCCTGATCACCAGCGACCTGCGGATCATCGGCGAGGCCGAAGGCCTGCCGGAGTTGCCGACCGCAAGCATCATGCTGCTGCGCAACGGCCCCCATCAGTCGCAGATGATCGACTGCATGGCGGATTACATCGTCGAAGGCTTCAGATCTTGAGGGCGAGCATCACTGCGCAGACCACCAGGAAACCGCAAAACAGCGTGCGCAAGACTCTTTCCGGCAAGGCGTGAGCCAGCTTCACCCCCCAGCTGATGCTGAGCAGCCCGCCAATCGCCAATGGTATGCCCATGCTCCACTGCACATGCTGGTGGAGACCATAGGTGAGCAATGTCACCGCGGTACTCGGCGCTGCCAGGGCCAGCGAAAGCCCCTGGGCAACCACCTGGGTGGTACCGAAGACACTGGTAAGCACCGGCGTTGCCACCACGGCTCCACCCACACCGAACAGGCCGCCCAGCACACCGGCGCCCCCACCCAGCACCCCCAGCCAAGGCCAGCCGTGACGCATCTCACTGCTAGGCTGCGCCTTGGGCATGAACATCCGCACCAGGTTCCAGGCCGCCAGAGCTACCAGAAACAGCACGAAGCCAAAGCGCATGGCTTGGGCATCGACACCTACAGCCCAGATCGAACCCAGCCAGGCAAAGGCGAAACTGGCGATCGCCAACGGCAAGGCATGGCGCAGTTCGATCCGATTACGCTGGTGATAACGCCACAACGCCAGCAGCACGTTAGGTACAACCATCACCAGCGCCGTGCCCTGGGCCAGCTGCTGATCAAGTCCAAACAGCACACCGAGCGCGGGAATCGCGATCAATCCCCCGCCGATACCGAACAATCCTCCGACGGTTCCCAGTGCCGCGCCCAGCGCTATGTACATCGCCCACTCGATCATTGCTGCCTCTCAAGAAATCCAATCGGTGCATGCTACCGACCCGATGCTAGCGGGGAAACGCACAGCAACGCACAATGGCTATGCAATTTACGCAAAAGCAGATCTCGCGAAATGAACCCTGACACCCTGACCGAACAACTCAGCCTGTTCCTGGACGTGCTGGAAACCGGCAGCTTTTCCGCCACCGCCCGCCGACACCCGCTGACCCCATCGGCGGTAGCGCGGCGCATCGACACCCTGGAAAGCGCCATTGGCAGCCGCCTGTTCGTGCGCAGTACCCATGCCGTACGCCCCACCCCAGCGGGCAATGCCTTCGCCGAGCGAGCGCGGCGCATCGTCGAAGAGCTGCGCCTGGCCCGCGCCGAAGCCGTGTCACTGAGCAATGCTCCGGAGGGCCTGATTCGCATCGACGCCCCGGCAGCATTTGGCCGTCGCCACCTGGCACCCGCCATTGCCGACTTTCTGGTGGCCTATCCCGGGCTCGATGTACAGCTACGCCTGATCGACAGCTTTGTGGACCTGCACGGCTCGCACCTGGGCGAAGTCGACCTGGTACTGCGCGCAGGTCCGCTGGCGGACACCCGCCTGGTGGCCACTTCCCTGGCCAAGATGGTGCGCATTGCCTGTGCCAGCCCCGCGTACCTGGCTGCCCGCGGCATTCCTGCCACACCGGCCGAGCTACCCGACCACGACGGCCTGGACTGGGACGGCCTGGCGCCGCCCTTCGCCTGGCGCTTCGCGGTGGAGGGCCAACTGCGCCTGTACCGCCCGACGCGGATGCGCATGAGTGCCAACAACGCCGAAACCTTGTTGTTCGGCGCCCTCGCCGGCCTGGGCATCGCCCACTTGCCCACCTGGCTGATCAGCGACTACCTGTTGCGCGGTGAGCTTTTGCCTCTGTTTTGCGAAAGCGGCCTGCCACCGGCCGAGTCCAGCGGCATTTACGCCTTGCGCCTGGAACATGAAACGAACTCTCGCAGCCGTTTGCTGCTCGAATTCCTCAAGAGCCGCTTCAGCCCGGTGCCCCCTTGGGACCTGGCCCTGCAAAGCGAGCTGCGCTGGTAATAAGTGCGCTAATGAACAGCGTGCTAAATTCAAAGGATCAACTGATCAAAGGAACTGCATGAACGCCGATACCCAAGCCCCAGGCCCGTGCGACGAATTGCTTCTGAACAACCAGGTGTGCTTCGCCCTGCACTCCACCTCGCTGCTCATGACCAAGGTCTACAAACCATTGCTGCAAGCGCTCGGCCTGACGTATCCACAGTACCTCGCCATGCTCGTGCTCTGGGAGCAGGACGGCTTGACCGTGGGTGAAATCAGCCACCGCCTGCTGACCGACCCCGGCTCGCTGACGCCGCTTCTCAAGCGCCTCGAAGCCGAGGGGCTGCTCAAGCGTACTCGCAGCCGCGACGATGAACGGGTGGTGCTGGTGCAACTGACCGAACAGGGTCAGGCCCTGAAGGAGCAGGCCAAACGCGTCCCACCGTGCATCCTCGGCGCCAGCGGACAGAGCCTTGAGCGCCTGCAACAGTTGCAGGCCGAACTGCTGGAGCTGCGGGCCAACCTGCAACAAAGCCTTTGAGGTCTATGCTGTGAGTGACCGTTCGTAGCAAGGTCGAAAAATTAACTTGCGCACTAAATAACTGCGCGCTAAGTTAATTCCCGTACCCACTCAGCGCCACGGCGCAATCCATGCGAGGCTCAAGATGCAAAAGGTCACTCCGCTGTACATTGCAGAAGCTACCTCCACCGGCGGTCGCGATGGTCGGTCCAAATCCAGCGACGGCATTCTCGATATCGCCCTGGCCACGCCCAAGGAGCTGGGCGGCGCAGGCGGCGCTGCTACCAACCCCGAGCAACTGTTTGCCGCCGGCTACTCGGCCTGCTTCATCGGCGCACTGAAGTTCGTTGCCGGCCAGCAGAAAAAAGCCATTCCTGCCGACAGTTCGATCAAGGCCCGCGTGGGCATCGGCCAGATCCCAGGCGGATTCGGCCTGGACATCGACTTGCATGTGAACCTGCCCGGCCTCGAACAAGCCGATGCCCAGGCCCTGGTCGACGCCGCGCACCAGGTGTGCCCGTACTCCAACGCCACCCGCGGCAATGTTGATGTACGCCTGCATGTCACGGTCTGAGGGTAAAACCCAGGCATAAAAAAACCCGGCCAAGGCCGGGTTTTTAGTGGGCGCAAGAATTACTTCTTGGAACGGCCCTTGAAGCTGCCATCGCGAGTGTCGATGTCGATCATCTCGTCGATTTCAATGAAGTCGGCAACCTGGATTTCAGTACCGTTGCTCAGCTTGGCTGGCTTCATTACCTTACCCGAAGTGTCGCCGCGAGCAGCGTTTTCGGTGTAGACAACCTTACGGCTGATGGTGGTCGGCAGTTCAACCGATACCAGGCGGCCTTCGAAGAAGACGGCTTCACAGATATCTTCCATGCCTTCTTCGATGAACGGCAGAACGGCCTCGATGTCTTCGGCGTTCAGCTCGTACATGGTGTAGTCGGTGGTGTCCATGAAGGTGAAGGTGTCACCACTGATGAACGACAGGGTCGCTTCTTTGCGATCCAGGATCACGTCGTCCAGCTTGTCGTCCGCACCGTAAACGGTTTCGGTCTTGTAGCCGGTCAGCAGGTTCTTCAGCTTGGTCTTCATGATCGCGCTGTTACGGCCCGACTTGGTGAATTCAGCTTTCTGGACCAGCCACGGGTCGTTATCGATCCGCAGTACGGTACCGGGTTTCAGTTCTTTACCAGTTTTCATTGCGAGATATCCGAATTTGGATGGATTTACAAAAATCGAGGCCGCGTATCATAGCCAATTTCGATAAAACTGTACCAGCGCCGTGGCAAGGTCCGGCTGAGCGGCCTGTGCCGCGCTCCAGCGGCGGGCATGCTGGTCGAGCTCGTTCCAGTGCTCCAGCACCTGTTGCCAGGCCTGGCCCATGTCGCGATCCATGTTCCAGGCGCGCCACAACTCGACGATGGCCGTCTTGGCTGAAGGCGACAGCCCTGCGACGTAGTGATCTAGGAACGCTTCGAGCTTTTCCCAGTGGGCGTACTCTTCCTGCACATAAATATGCCAGAGCAGCGGCCGCCCCGCCCATTGCGCGCGAATAAACGAATCCTCGCCGCGCACGGCATTGAAATCGCAGCACCACAACAGCTGGTCGTATTCATCCTGACTGACGAAAGGCAGGATCTGCACCGTCAGCGCGCCGCGCGTGGCCACGCTGCCCACCTGCAGGGTGCCCTCGCCCAGCCAGGCCTGTACATCTCCAAGAATACGACCCTCGGGCACCAACAGATGGTTGGCACGACTGTCGGCAGCCAGGGCATCGAGCCAGCTGGCCAGGCCCGAATTTTCGTACGCGAACAGCGAAATCAGGCGAGCATCGCCGACCGGAGCGACGCCCAGCCCCTGGAGAAACGCTGCTCGTGCAGCCGGAGCCTGCTCGAACGCCTCACGCCGCGCCAGCAAGCTCGCCTCACGCAACAGGCCTCCGGTCCTGGACGTAAAGCCCGGGAAGAAAAACACCTTGCGCAAGCCATTGGGCTGGGGTGATGGCAAGCCATGGCAGCCTTCGACCCAGTCTTCTGCACTCAGGTATTCAAGGTTCAGCCATAACGGAGCGCGGGGACGGTCGAGCATGGCCTGTACATAGGCGGCCGGCAGCTGACAGGCGAAGGCACCGATTACAACGTCCGCCACGGACGTTTCCTGCCACTCAGGCAGCCAGTGGCAAACTTCAACCCCTTGTTGCCATTGATGCGCAGCGCCGGGCACGGCCTGGGGGCAGATACGTTCGAAGGCCGTCAGGTCATCCACCCACAGGCGCACTTCGACATCCTGCTCGGCCACCAGTTGCCGGGCCAGGCGCCAGGTCACGCCGATGTCGCCATAGTTGTCGACGACACAACAGAAGATGTCCCAATGCGCTTTCATCGCGGGCCCCTTGGCAAAAGCGCCGATTGTCCGGGTAAATCATCGCAGACAAAAGCCTGGCAGGAAAAAAACCTGTTGGCCGTGCGAGAATGGCCGACCGTGTCCTGGCCAGGAGGCCGTCATGCCCCGTCCTCGCGAATTGAAGATCACCCTCAAGCCTGTGCAATTGATTCTGTGTGTGGCCCTGGGCCTGTGGCTGGGCGCCCTCGCCATTGCCCTGAGCCTGTGGCTGGCATGGCGCCTTCTGCCTGAAACCGCGCAGCCCCTGACCCAGCAGGTCGTACCGCCAACCGAGGCTCCGGCAAGCGTCACACCGGAAGTTGACCAGCAAACCCGGATGTTCGAGCAGTACAAACGGATACTGCGCAATCAGGAAGTGCAACAGGCCGAGGATCAGGCCCAAAGCAGTATGCGCAACCTGTCCAACCCCAAGTGCCAGTTCTGGCTGCAGCAAAACCGTAACGCGCCGACCGAAAAGAGCCGCGCCCTTGTCCTGGAACTCTGTAACTGACGCCATCATGAACAAAGCCGAACTGCTCACCCGCATCATCGAGACCTTGAGCCTGGACCTGGACGTGGTTCAACGGGCGGCGCAGACCGCCTATGAAACGGCCACCGCCGAAGAGAACATTGCCGAGAACAAGTACGACACCCTGGGCCTGGAGGCCTCCTACCTGGCGACCGGGCAAGCCCGGCGCATGGAAGAGATCCGCCAGGCACGAGCCGCCTACCTGCAGTTGGTGCTGCGTGACTACGACTCGTCATGCGGTATCCAGGTCAGTAACCTGGTTACACTGGAGGCCGACAATGGCAGTTGCCAGCGCTTGTTTCTCGGACCAGAAGCTGCGGGAATGAAGATTGGCCAGGGGGCCGAAGTGGTGACAGTGATCACTCCGCGCTCGCCTCTGGGCCAAGGCTTGATTGGCAAAGGAGTTGATGAAGAAGTCAGCCTGGTGCTGGGGGGCAGGCAGCAGCATTTTTGGGTGGTTGGGGTCTGCTGATCGCGGGGCAGGTCCGCGCCTACCGATTGAGGCTTGCGTCGAACTTCTGTGCCAGGCCCTGGGCTGCAAACTGCTCGAGGATGAAATCCACGAAGGCTCGCGTCTTGCCCGGTAGCAGCTTGTGCTCTGCGTAGTAGAGCGAGATGTTACCGTCATCCACATACCAGTCCGGCAGTACCCGCACCAGGCTTGCCGCCTCAAGGTAGGGCACCGCGAACGGCATGCTCACCAGTGCCACGCCCAACCCCTGCTGCGCAGCCGCGCAGGCAGCCTCCGAGTCACTCATGGTCATGCGCACCCGAATGTTCAACGGGCTTTGTTCCTGCTGCTGATTGGTCAATGGCCAGGAACGTACCCGCCCGGTCTGCGGTGAACGTATGAGGATGCCGTCCAATGCCTGCAAATCGCCGGGCTGCCTGATCGGCGAGTGGCGCTCGATGAACGCCGGGGCCGCCACCAGAATCCGGTGTGCCGGGGTCAACTTGCGCGCCACCACCCCCTGGGGCAGATCAAAGCCGCCACCGATCGCGGCATCAAAACCCTGGCCGATCAGGTCGACCTGACGATTATCGAAGTGCCAGTCCGGGCTGATGGCCGGATAGCGCTGCAGAAATTCGCCCAACAGCGGCACGATGTACAAACGCCCGAACACCGTGCCCATGCTTACCTTCAAGGTGCCGGTCGGCTGCCCCTCAGCGCTGGCCAGGTTGGCCACCGCATACTGGATGGTCTGCAGGCTCCCCGCCACCTCCCCCAGAAACCGCTGGCCGGCTTCGGTCAGGGTCAAGCGCCGGGTGCTGCGCTGGAACAGGCGCACGCCCAGGTTCGCTTCCAGGCGTGCGACATTCTTGCCCACCGCCGCCGGCGTCAGGCTCAAGCGGCGGGCAGCCTCGGCGAAGCTGCCCACTTCTGCACTGCGCACAAAGCATTCGAGACTGCTGAAGGTTTCCAAGGCGACAATTCCATACTTGTGGTTTACACAGACTATAGCGATTACCGGCTATTCAGAGGGTAATACGGCGCCGATACTGGGCGCCATCCAAGGCATTCGGCCTTGTTCTTTCGGGAGCACAGCATGTCGACCCAAATTCGCCTCAACGGCAAAGTGGCCCTGGTCCAGGGCGGTTCACGCGGTATCGGCGCCGCAATCGTCAAACGCCTGGCCGCCGAAGGCGCCCGTGTCGCCTTTACCTACGCCCACGCCACCGAACAGGCCCAGGCGCTGCAACAAAGCATCATTGCCAACGGTGGCAAAGCCCTCGCCATCCAGGCTGACAGCGCCGATGCCAGCGCCGTGCAGCAAGCCGTGCAAACCACGGTGGATACGTTTGGCAGGCTGGACATCCTGGTCAACAACGCCGGTGTACTGGCCGTTGCGCCCTTGCTGGAGTTCGACCTGAACGACTTCGACCGCACCCTTGCGGTCAACGTGCGCAGTGTCTTCGTTGCCACGCAGGCCGCGGCCCGGCATATGGGCCAGGGCGGACGCATCATCAACATCGGCAGTACCAACGCCGAACGCATGCCCTTTGCCGGTGGCGGCCCCTACGCCATGAGCAAGTCGGCGCTGGTCGGCCTGACCCGCGGCCTGGCAAGGGACCTCGGCCCATTGGGCATCACCATCAACAATGTGCAACCCGGCCCGGTGGATACCGAGATGAATCCGGCCAAGGGCGAGTTCGCTGAAAGCCTGATGGGCTACATGGCAGTGGGGCGATACGGCGAAGTCGAAGAAATCGCCAGCTTCGTTGCTTACCTGGCCAGTCCCGATGCGGCCTATATCACCGGTGCCAGCCTGACCATCGATGGCGGCTTCGCTGCCTGATGCAGTCAACCTCCTTGCTTGGCGTCCAGGCTTTGTTCAATCATCTGAACAAACGCCCTGGCGGCCGGAGTAGGGTTTTTCGACCAGATCACATAGAGGTGGCGCCGCGGTGCATCGCGTACGGCTGCAATGGCCACCTCCCTGAACGACTCGGCAATACGCGCCGGCACCAACCCCACTGCCAGCTTGCGCTGGACGAATTTCTCGACCAGGCGAACATTGGTCACCTCGAACTGCACTCGATGGCCCAAGCCGGCAGCAGCGAACGCCTCGTCGGTCTGGCGACGGGCGCCCGTTCCCGCCGGAAAATCCACAAGCGGCTGGTTTTCCAGGTGCGCCAACGACAAGCCCTCGACCACCACCAGTGGATGATCCAGGGCCAATACCGCCACCAACTCCTCTTCGGCCACAAGACGGTACTCGACGCCTTCAAGGCGCTCCCCCGGCCACACACCGATGAACCCCACATCCAGTCGCCGCTCGCGTACGTCAGCAATCAGCAGTTCGCTCTTGGCCATCAGCCAGCGGATATCCACTCGTGGATACTGGCGATGAAAACCGGCCAGCAAGTCGACCAGGTCCAGTTCGGTCAGCGAGGTAATCTCGCCGATGGACAACTGCCCACGCACCTCGCCACAGGCGGCAGCCACGTCTTCGGCAATTCGCCGGGTGGCCTCCAGTGCGGGCCGGGCGCTCTGCACGAATGCCTCGCCCGCTGGAGTCAGGCGTACCCGCCGCGAGCTACGCTCGAACAGGCTGACACCAAGGGTTTCCTCCAGCCGGGCGATCTGGTGACTGAGGGCCGACTGCACGACGTGGCAACGCTCTGCGGCGCGGGTGAAGCTGCCGGTATCCACGACTGCGAGGGCATATTCGATTTGCTTGAGGTTCATGGATCAATCTATTTTCAAGATGGATAGAATGAAAACGATACATTGGCGTCATGCTAGCGTATTTCCGATACTGTCACTTCCTAACTGCCACTGATCGAGACGGTCCATGACCACCTCCACCTCCCCCTTGAGCCGCGGCCTGATCCTGCTGATGGCGACTGCCACCGGCCTCGCCGTAGCCAGCAACTACTACGCCCAGCCGCTATTGCACAGCATTGCCGAGCATTTCGGCCTGACCACTGCCAGTGCCGGGGCCATCGTCATTGCCGCCCAGTTGAGTTATGGCGCCGGCTTGTTGCTGCTGGCGCCTTTGGGCGACCTGTTCGAGCAACGCCGACTGATTGTCAGCATGATTGGCATCAGCACGCTGGGGCTGTTGATAAGTGCCTTCTCGCCAAGCCTTTTCTGGCTGTTGCTGGGCACGACGCTGACCGGTCTGTTCTCGGTGGTGGCCCAGGTGCTGGTGCCCATGGCTGCCGGCCTGAGTGACCCGAGCCAACGGGGCCGAGTGGTTGGAACCTTGATGAGCGGGCTGTTGCTGGGCATTCTCCTGGCGCGCACCGCCGCCGGCTTCATGGCCGAGCTCGGCGGCTGGCGCAGCATTTACCTGCTCGCCGCCGCATTGATGGCAGTGTGTGCCATTGCGTTGTATCGCGCGCTGCCTGAGCGGCACCAGCATGCCGGGCTCAACTACCCGGCACTGATCGGTTCTGTGTTTCGCCTGTTCGTCGATGAGCCAGTGCTACGCCTGCGCTCGCTGCTCGGCTTGCTGGCCTTCAGCCTGTTCGCCCTGTTCTGGACTCCCCTGGCCTTTCTCCTGGCGGCCGAGCCCTATCACTATTCCGACGCGGTCATCGGCCTGTTCGGCCTGGCGGGTGCTGCCGGTGCGCTCTCGGCCAACTGGGCCGGCCGGCTGGCCGACCGCGGCAAGGGGCCGTTGGGGACGACGGTCGGGCTGCTGGCGTTGCTGCTGTCCTGGATCCCCCTGGGTTTTGCCCAGACATCACTGGTGGCCCTGTTGATCGGCGTGCTGTTGCTGGACCTGGCCGTGCAACTGGTGCATGTGAGCAACCAGAATGCGGTGATCGCCCTGCGTCCGGAAGCGCGCAACCGCCTCAACGCCGGCTACATCACCTGCTACTTCATAGGCGGAGCGCTGGGGTCGTTGCTCGGCACCCAACTGTTCCAGGCCCATGGCTGGAATGCCATTGTGATTGCCGGCCTTGTCATCGGCAGCTTGGCCTTGCTGGTCTGGAGCCTGGCCGAACGCCAGCGCAATCTGGGCGCGCGCACGGCGTGAGCGGCACCGCTCAGGCGACCCTCCGTCGCCTGAGCATTGACTTGTAGCCGCCCCGAGCGCTGAGTAGGGATTGGTCAACAGCCCCTTCAAATCGGATGACACAATGACAAGACTCACGGTCCAGTCCGGCGATTTCTTGCAAGGTGAGGGCGAATTTCGCAATGGATCGCTCACACTCAAGACCTGCCGCAGCCCCAACCCCGGGGAAAAAATCGCCCTTACCCGTATCCGCGACCTTATCGTTGCCAATCAGGAGTCCAGTCGCCGCCTGGGCAGCGCCTTGGGTTGGGGCGTGGCGGGGGCGCTGGTGGCAGGCCCCGTCGGCCTGATTGCCGGCCTCTGGCTGGGCGGCAAGGAAGAGGAGGTGACCTTCCTCGCTACCTTCAAGGATGGTCGCAAGCTGATGGCCATCACCGACGGCAAGACCTGGTCGAAAATCAACGGCCAGTGGCGCCGGCAAGTGTTGCCCGCCACCAACCGCTGAATCGCCCTGCGCCTGGTTCGTCATTGATACCAAGCACTGCGCAAACAGGGGCACCGCGACCCGGTCACCCCTGCTAAGATGCCCGCCCGCCTGCCTGGCGCAATGCCGGCAAGCCTGACTCCCCATCCGTTCTTCGAATTCACCCCGGACCGCATCGAGGCATAACGGTGCGCCTGCTGCATGCCATCAAGGAGCCTTCTGCATGTCCCTGCCCCGCCCTCACCTGTCCTTGAGCCTGCTCGGTTTGAGCCTGGCCCTGCCCGCCTCGCACAGTTTGGCGCAGGACAGCATCACACTGGCCCCCGTGAAGGTGTCCGAGGTGTACAGCGACGGCTATCAGGTTGATGACGCGTCGGTGGCAGGTTTTGCGCCAGCCCCCTTGCTGGAGACGCCCGCGTCGGTTGCCGTGTTCAGCCAACAGTTGATCGTCGATCGCCAGGTGCGAACACTCAGCGAACTCCTGCAAAGCGACGCCTCGGTGGGCGAAAGCTACGCGCCGATCGGCTACTACGAGAACTTCAACGTGCGCGGCTTCGAGCTCAATGCCGCCAGCAGCTACAAGATCAACGGGCAGACCATCGCGGGCGAGCAGAGCGTTGCGCTGGAAAACAAGCAGCAGGTGGAATTGCTCAAGGGCTTGTCCGGCTTGCAAAGTGGCGTCGCCGAACCAGGCGGCCTGATCAACTACGTCACCAAGCGCCCTGAAGACGTACGCTCGGTGACGGTGTCGAGCAACGAGCAAGGTGAGCGCTACATCGCCACCGACCTGGGTGGCTGGTTCGGCAGCGAGCGTCAGTTCGGCCTGCGCGCCAACCTTGCCCATGAAGACATTCGCTCCTATGTCGATCATGCCGACGGCAAGCGCGACTTTGCTGCCCTGGCCTTCGACTGGCAGATCAACCCCGACGCGCTGCTGCAACTGGATGCCGAGTACCAGCACCGTGAGCAGCGGTCGGTGCCGGGTTATCAATTACTCGGCGGCAACAGCCTGCCCCATGACATCGATCCTCACGACCGTCTGGCCTACCAGCAATGGGCCAACCCTGTGAGCATCGACTCGCGGAACCTGGGCGGGCGCTTCGAGTACCGCTTCAACGACAGCTGGACCGGCACCCTGAGTGCCTCGCACAGCAAGGTGGTGATCGACGACTACAGCGCTTTTGCCTGGGGTTCCAGCGAAGGTGCGTACTTCAGCAGCGCGGGTGACTATGACATCTACGACTACCGCAGCCCCGACGATACCCGCCGCACCGATGAAGCACAGGCAGCACTCAATGGCCGATTTGACGCACTGGGCCTGGGCCACGAACTGACCGTAGGGGCCAGCGCCCAGCGTCGTACCCTGGATCAGCGCCCGTATTTCAACGAATGGATCGGCAGCGGCAATATCTACCAGCAGACACCGATACTCGAACCGTCCGACAAAACAGTGGGCCATAGCACCCGCCGCCTGGACAGCCGCCAGTACGGGGGGTTTGCCAGCGACCGGATCAGTTTCAACGAACAGTGGCAAACAGTCCTGGGCGCACGCCTGGTGCGACTGGATGAAAAGACCTTTGCTGAAGACGGCACCCCCGGCCGGCACACCCGCGACTATCAACTACTGCCCAACGCCGCATTGATCTACAAGCCGCGTGCGGATATCTCCCTGTACACCAGCTACAGCAAGGGGATCTCCACGGGCGGTACCGCACCGTGGTTTTCCACCAACGCTGCCGAGATACTCGCCCCGACCCTGTCCCACCAACTGGAGGTCGGCATCAAGCGCGACTGGCAGCGCATGAGCCTGAGTGCGGCACTGTTCCAGCTGCGCCAGGCTTATCAATATTCACAGCCGGACGGCGCAGGCAACTTCACCTACGTGCAACA
>RCUI01000442.1_pt1 | contig 14566 bp, 12 predicted proteins | sample 2166121 | NCBI WGS metagenome assembly RCUI01 (sample SAMN09932700, study PRJNA488358) | compost metagenome | feature: garden; material: soil; isolation source: compost soil in succinic acid-enriched culture | place: Germany: Experimental Botanical Garden Goettingen | collected 2016-01-27
GCTTTGGAAGCAAAAAAACATAAGGATATTCAATGAAAAGGACTCTCATTGCCGGCGCGGTTGCCGCCCTGATCTCCCTCCCCGCCCTGGCGGCCCAGGTGCCCGCAGGCACCAAGTTGCTACCCAGTGCCCAGCAAACCTTCGTGCGCAACATAGGCACAGAGCCCGCCTCCATCGACCCCCAGATGGTGGAAGAAAGCGCGGGCAGCGACATCGTCAACGATCTGTTCGAGGGGCTCTACACCCTGGATGGCGACGGCAAGCTGCAGGCGGCCGGGGCACTCGGTTACGAGCTAGATGACACCGGCACAATCTACACCTTCAAGCTCAGACCCGATGCCAAGTGGTCCAACGGCGAGCCGGTGACGGCGGCGGATTATGTCTATGGCTGGCAACGGGCGGCGGATCCCAAGAACGCCTCCAACTACGCCTGGTTCATCGAGCTGACCGGCGTCACCAATGCCAGCGAGGTGGTGCAGGGCAAAAAGAGCCCGGATGCCCTGGGGATCAAGGCGCTCGATGATCACACTCTGCAGGTAACCCTCAAGGCCCCGGTCCCCTTCTTCCTCAAGACCCTCTCCCACTACACCACCTTCCCGGCCCCCAGGGCCACCATAGAGAAGTTCGGCCACGAGTGGGTCAAACCGGGCAACATAGTCTCCAACGGCGCCTTCGCCCTCAAGGAGTGGACCCCCAACGAGCGGCTCATCGCCGAGCGCAATCCCCACTACTGGGACAATGAGCACACAGTGCTGAACAAGGTGATCTATCTGGAGATCGTCTCAGATACCGCGGCCTACAACCGCTATCGCGCGAGCGAATTGCACTACACCACCTATCCCCTGGAGCAGTATCAGCAGATCAAGCGCCAGAGCCCGGACGATCTGGTGAGCGCCCCCATGCTCGCCACCTACTACTACGTGTTCAACACCCAGCGCAAACCCTTCGACGACGTCAGGGTGCGCAAGGCGCTCTCCCTTGCCATCGACAGGGACACCATCACGGAGAAGATCCTGGGACAGGGGCAGCTCTCGGCCTTCAGCCTGACCCCGCCGAGCGTGGATGGCTTCGAGCTCAAACGCCCCGCCAGCGAGCTGATGAGCAAGGAAGATCGCATCAAGCAGGCCAGGACGCTGCTCGCCGAGGCGGGCTATGGGCCGCAGAATCCGCTGGACGTGGACATCCTCTACAACACCAACGAGGGGCACAAGAAGATAGCGCTGGCCATCTCCTCCATGTGGAAACACAACCTGGGGGTCAAGGCCGAGCTCAACAACATGGAGTGGAAGACCATGGTCTCGGCCCTGAACGAAGGGGATTTCGGGGTCAGTCGCTACTCCTGGAACGGGGATTACAACGATGCCTCCACCTTCCTCGACATCATGACCTCCAGCAGCAGCGCCAACAGCGGCAAGTGGTTCAACAAGGCCTATGACGCCCTGCTGGCCAAGGCCCATGACGCCAAGGATCCGGCCGAGCGCAACCGGCTCTATCAGCAGGCCGAGGCACTGATCGACGAAGAGGCCCCCATAGCCCCCGTCTACTTCTATGTGAAGTCACGGCTGCTCAAGCCCTTCGTCAAGGGCTACCCCTACCATAACCCGCAAGATCTGGTCTATGCCAAAGACCTCTATCTGACGGCGCAGTAAGCGCCCCCCAGATAGCAAAAGACCGCCTCCAAGGCGGTCTTTTCGTTCAATCTTCCTGGCAGCCGGCCATCGCGAGCCGGGCCCGCCGCCGCACCCTCACAGGTTTGACCAGCAGCTGTGCCAGCAGCACCCCCAGCAGTGTCATGCCGCCGCCGATCAGGTGATAGCTGGTGAGCGTCTCTCCCAGCCAGCTGATGGCCAGGGCCGCCGTCATCACAGGCAACAGGTTCATGAAGATGGCGGTGCGGCTGGCACCTAGCAGGGCTATCCCCTGCATCCAGAGCCAGGGCGAGAGGGCCGAGGTCGGGATCCCCGCATAGAGGATGAGCCAGAGCGCGCTGCCATCAGGCCACTTGCCATCCACCAGCAGGTAGAAGGGGGTGAGGAACAGCAGGCTGCAGAGCACCTGGCCGTAGAGCATGGACCAGTTGTCGAGCCCCAGATCCCAGCGCTTGAGCAGCACGCTGTAGAGCGCATAGGTGGCCGCCGACAGCAGCATGTAGACGGATCCGATGTGAATGCCCTGGGTGAAGAGCCGGGTCGGATCCCCCTGCCCCAGCAAGATGGCGAGCCCCAGGATGGAGATGACGCCGCCGACGAGGGCGCCCCAGGTGGGGCGCTCGCGCAGCAGCCAGATGCTGAGCAGCACCGTCATCAGCGGGGTCAGCCCCATCATCAGCCCGATCTCGGTGGCTCCCAGGGTCTGGGCCGCGTAGTAGCCGAAGGTCTGGTTCAACACCATGCCGAGCAGGGCCAACATGGCCAGCCGGGAGAAACCGGCCCGCAGCTTGTCACGCATGCGCCAGGCCCGCCGCGCGAGGAAGGGGGTCAGCACCAGGGCCGCCACCATCCAGCGCGACCAGGCCAGGGCGGCCGGCGAGAGCACCCCCACCGCCAGCTTGCTGACGATGCCGTTGCCGGCCCAGATGGCCATGCAGGAGAAGGGGAACAGGAAAGCAAGGGGCATCGCTATGTCCAGAGAAAGGGGGCGGATATTTCGCGGGAGTATAGAGAGGCAAACAGGATAAGCAAGCACCCTGATGCGGGACGCAGCAACCTTATTCGAAAATCGATTTAAGAGGCCTGAGAGGTGTCACAGAGGCCCAGATGCAATCATGCCCGCACTGGGCGGGCATGAGGGGGAGATGACACCATAGATGCGACTCAAGCGGCATCCATGTGCAGCCTCGATATCAGCTCGTTGACTTCGAGCACCGTCTGACGGTGGGGAATATCGGCTTGCAGTGGCATCATCAGCAGGCCCGACTGGAAATCGAAGCGCCCCCTGCCGTGGATGTAGATCCGTCCCTTGAAGAAGGTTTTTACATGCTTTGCCACCATCAGTGGCAGGTACTTCTTGAACACTCTCATCGTTTGCAACCTCTTGCAGTTGTATCCGTATGACAGCAGCTTATGCGAGATAATTCCGTTAAATTTGTATAAAAAACCGGAAAAATCGACTCTCTCTTCCCCAAAAAACCAATCTGTAACTTTTTATTAACTTTTACCGTATTGTATGCGGTCCTTCCAGCCAGAGCAAGGCCCCCTTGCCATCTTGCCACTCGATGCAGGCCAGACCCGAGGTGGCAAACATGGGCGCACCCGCCGCCGGACAGAGGCTCTGCACCAGATACCCGACCAGGGGCAGGTGGCTGACCATCAGGATGTTGTCGTGGGTCGCCGCCAGCGCGGTGAGATAACTCGCCACGAAGGCCGGATCCCCATAGGGGGTGATCTCGCCGCTCTCCTCGACCTTGAGGGCCTCGGGCAGCTCGGCAGAGATGGCCTGCCAGGTCTGTCTGGCACGCAGGTAGTTGCTGTGGATCACCAGGCTCAGGGAGCCGGCCAGCTGAGGGGCCAACCAGCTCGCCATGTGGATGGACTCTTCGATGCCTTGCTCGGTCAGTGGACGCTGTTCATCAGTCTTTGCGTTCATGCCAGCCTGGCCATGACGCATGATGTAGATTTTCATTACAACCTCGCCCAGGGGGCCTGTTTAAATAGCGGGGGGATCTTACCCCGCCATGCAGGGGGAAACAATTGCGCTACCTCTCAGAAAAGGGTTTGCCTCGTGAGATAGCGGGGTCGATAATCATGTTTAAATTCAAATAAATTCACCGCGAGTCACGCCCCAATGAGCCCATATGCCAGTCCCAACGACCATCGGCGGTATCACTATCTGGAGCTGGCAAACCGGCTCAGGGTCTTGTTGATCTGCGATCCCGAGACCGATAAATCGGCCGCCTCCCTGGCCGTCAACACCGGCCACTTCGATGACCCTGTCGATCGCCAGGGCATGGCCCATTTCCTTGAGCATATGCTGTTCCTCGGTACTCGTACTTATCCCAAACCCGGCGAGTACCAGCAGTTCATGAGCCGCCACGGGGGCAGCAACAACGCCTGGACCGGCACCGAGTTCACCAACTTCTTCTTCGACATCGACAACGGCTTCTTCGAAGCGGGGCTGGATCGCTTCTCCCAGTTCTTCATCTGCCCCACCTTCGCCCCCGAGTGGGTCGACAAGGAGCGCAACGCGGTCGACTCCGAATACCGCCTCAAGTTGCAGGACGATGTGCGCCGCAGCTATCAGGTGCACAAGGAGACGGTCAACCCGGCCCACCCCTTCTCCAAGTTCTCGGTCGGCAACCTGGATACCCTGGCGGATCTGCCCGGCCGGGATCTGCGCTCCGACCTCATTGCATTCTACGAAACACACTACAGCGCGGATCGCATGGCGCTGGTGATGCTCTCTTCGGCATCTATTGAAACCCAGCTGGCCTGGTGTGATCGCTTCTTCAGCACAATTCCGGATCGCCGCCTGGGCCCCCCCGCCCTCTCGGCGCCCCTCTACCGGCTCGATGATCTCGGCATCCGCATCCAGATAGCGCCGGTCAAGGAGACCCGCAAGCTGGCGCTGACCTTCCCGCTGCCGAGCGTGGATGCCCTCTACGACAAGAAGCCCCTCACCTTCCTGAGCCACCTCATCGGCTACGAAGGGGAAGGCAGCCTGCTCTCCCTGCTCAAGGCGAGAGGCTGGGTCAACCAGCTCGCCGCCGGAGGCGGCATCAGCGGCGCCAACTTCAAGGACTTCGGCATCAGCTTCGGCCTCACGCCCCTCGGGCTTGCCCATGTGGACGACATCATCGCCGCCCTGTTCGGCTACCTGAAACTCATCGAACGCCATGGCCTGCAGGCCTGGCGTTATGACGAGAAGCGCAGCGTGCTGGAATCCGCTTTCCGGTTCCAGGAGCGGGGCCGGGCACTGGACACCGTCTCGGGGCTGGTGCTCAACCTGTTCAGCTATGCCCCGGACGATCTGCTCCACGGCGACTACATGATGCGCGAGTACGATGAGCCCCTGATCCGGCGCTTCCTCGCCAAGCTGACCCCCCACAACCTGCGCGTCACCATACAGGCGCCGGAGGTGAGCACGGATCGCCTGGCCCGCTGGTATCAGACCCCCTACAGCGTCCAGAGCATCACCGAGGCGGAGAAGATCCGCTGGCAGCAGAGCGAGCCGGATCCCGCCTTGCACCTGCCCTCCCCCAACCCCTTTATCAGCAGCCGCCTCGATGCCAGGACGCCGTCCCTCAGCGCCGACATGCCGGCCTGTCTGGTCGACCGCCCCGGTTTTCGGCTCTGGCACCTGCACGAGCACCTGTTTGGGGTGCCCAAGGGGAGCCTCTATATCTCCATCGACAGCGAGCATGCGGTCAGAAGCCCGCGCCACATCGCCATGGCCAGGCTGGCGGTGGAGCTGCTCACGGATCACCTCAATGCCCTCACCTACCCGGCCGAACTCGCCGGGCTCGGCTACCAGATCTATGCCCATCAGGGGGGCTTTACCATCAACCTGAGCGGCTTTGCCGACAAGCTGCCGCTGCTGCTCGACATGATCCTCGGCAACCGTACCCTGGGCTATCCGGATCCGGCTCGCTTCAGCGAAATCAAGGAGCAGCTCATCCGCAACTGGGAGAACCAGTCCAAGACCAGGCCCATCTCCCAGCTGTTCAACCAGCTCACCAGTTTGCTGCAACCGAACAACCCGCCGTTCGAGCAGTTGCTGCGCCACCTGCGCACCATAGCACTCGACGAAATGCCCGACTTCGTCGCCCGACTCTTTGCCGAGGTGCACATAGAGACCCTGGTGCACGGCGACTGGACCGCCGCCGAGGCACTCGAACTGGCCGCCCTGCTGGAGCGTCACCTCGGCGTCAGCAGCCAGCCCAGTGCCGAGACCCGCCGCCCCCTCATCTCCATTCAGGATAGGGGGACCCTCATTCGCGAGCAGGGGTGCGATCACGAAGACTCGGCGCTGCTGGTCTATTACCAGTCCCGCACCACCCGGGCGCGGGATCTCGCCTGCTTCACCCTGGCCAACCACATCATGTCCTCCACCTTCTTCCACGAGCTGCGCACCCGCCAGCAGCTCGGTTACGTGGTGGGGGCCGGCAACCTGCCCCTCAATCGCCACCCCGGCCTCATCTTCTATATACAGTCGCCGGTGGCGGGGCCGCAGATCCTGCTGGATGCGGTGGAGGAGTTCATCGATCTCTTCCCGCTGGCCATGCTGGAGTTCACCGAGCAGCAGTGGCAGGACAGCAAGGCGGGGCTGCAGGCCCAGCTCAGCGAGCGGGATGCCAACCTGCGCAGCCGCGGCCAGCGGCTCTGGGTCAGCATAGGCAACAAGGATCTGGGCTTCGATCAGCGGGAGCGGGTGCGCGAGGAGGTGGGCAGGCTCAGCCGCGCCGATCTGGTGCGCTTTATCACCCAGTTGCGCTCGCGCACCTCGGATCGGTTGATCCTCTGCAGCTATGGCCTGGGCCACGAGCACGACGAGCGGATCACCGGCCAGTTCATCGACGATCCCAAGGCGTTCCGGCTCAATGCCGCCACCTTCGAGGCCTGATCAGGCCTCGATACCCGCCCCATTCCCCCGTCCCACGACAGATTGCAGACAATAAAAAGCCGACCCCTGGGGGTCGGCTGGAAAAACCATAATCAATTGCGACCAGAGCCGCCAAAAGTGAACATGAGCGTGAAAATCAGACACTGAGTCGATGAACGGCCGAATGGTTCAAACCAGAGCGTATCGGTCGACACCTGCAGTGATTGAGAAACAGCCTCATCTTAGGCATTCCCCCGATTTGTCACGTTGATCTATGTCAAAGGAGGTAAAGAAGCTCGCTTCTCCTCTTCAGTGGCGGGATCACATTGTCACCTCAGCCCCGACGGATCAGGCGATAAGCCACCTCATCGAAATAGGAGAGCTGCCCCGAGAGCACCCTGGGGTGATCCAGCTCGGCGGCGCGCCCCAGCACCTCCACGCTAAAGTCGCGCTCGAACAGGGTACGCACCTCCATCTCCCCCACCGAGAACGGCGGCTGCACCTGCTGCTCCGGCTGATACTCGAGGGTCACCAGCAGCACCTGACCACCCGCCTCGATGAGGCGGCTCATCAGGGTCGCATACTGGCGGCGCATGGCCGTCGGCAGGGCGATGAGGGCGGCCCTGTCATAGGCGAGCCGGTAGCGGCGCCCCAGCTCAGGGGCGGCGAAAAAATCCCCCTGATAGATGCGCAGATCGTCGTGCTGGTGACACTGATAGGGGCCCACCTCGCTCAGCGCCTCGGTCAGGCCGTTCTCGCTGAAAAACTGGCTGATGGCCAGGGCCGAAAGTTCGAAACCATCCACCGGATGCCCCTGACCGCTCAGCCAGAGCAGGTCGCGGGACTTGCCGCACAGGGGCACCAGCACGGGCTCACCCTGCTGCTGGGCCGACCACCAGGATTGCAGCCAGCGGTTGAAATCTGCCTGATGAAAGCCAATCCGGTTCTCTTTCCACTTCTGATGCCAAAACGCCGCTTCCATCATCATCCTCTCGTCATCTGCAATGATGCATCAATATCACAACTTCATCGGGGCGGCGCAACCCTTGTTGCCCCCTGCCCCGCCTTTTTGCAGAACAGAGGGTTGCAACTTCAGCGGGGGCCGCGAGGAGTCGTTTCCAAGAAGTTCATCTCATGGCCAGGCTCTGCGACGGCCCGGTGACGTCCAGGCGGCCTGGCTCAGGCACAGATGGGCTCCGCCACCATGGTGGCAGCCACGGAGTCTATCCGGACAGCAATCTCTGCAAACGAGGGGCGCTGCAACACCGCCTCCAGGAGACACTCCTCGGCCAGTGAGTGGAGCGCCCCAAGCGCCTCGTCATTGGGGTGGCAGCGCGCCAGCAGCTCCTCCAGCAGGCAGCCAAAGGCCCTGACCTCCAGGCGCTCGAGCCGGGCAGCCCGCTCGCGGTCGGTGCCGTCATAACAGGAGGCGGCGCCGAAATCCCCGAGCAGCACCCGGCCCTGTTCCTGAACAGAGTGCAGCAGAGAGTGCAGCAGGTTGTGGGCGTAGAGATCCCCGTGCAGTATCCCCCTCTCATGCAGATGGCGGGCGGCGGCGGCCACCCCCAGCAACATGGCAATCAAGGCGTTCGGGGTGAAGGTCAGATCCGCCGGATAGACATCCCGGGTGCAGGAGTCCAGGCTCGGCGGCCCCGCCAGGTTGACAAACCGGGGGTCTATCAGCGTCATCACCAGGGCCGGTATACCGGAGGGGTGATCGCTGACTCGGCCCGCCACCCCGATGAGATTGGGGTGCCTGCCTGCGGCGAGCGACACCGCCATCTCGCAGCGAGGCAGGCCATCGCTGGTCATGGCCCCCTTGAAGAGCTTGACCGCCACCCCCTGCGTCCCCTCATCGGAGCGCAGTGCTGCGCTGTGGATAACCCCGGACGCCCCCTGCCCCAGTTGCTCCCCCAGCGTCAACGCCTGCCAGGGGATATCGGCCGCGGCTGCCGTCTCGCCGAGTCTGCGCTCCTGCTTGTCGCTAAAGGGATTGCCTGCATAGGCCAGCCAGGCGAGGCGTGGCAAACCGAGCAGCCACTCGGGAAGCGCCTCCAGCCGGTTGGCGGCGATACGCAGCAGCTCCAGACGATGGCAATTGGCCAGAGTCTCTGGCAAGGCGGTCAAGCGGTTGCCCGCCAGCATCAGCTTCTGCAATCCGGCGCACTGGCCTAGCTCGTCCGGCAGTCGTTCGATGACGTTGTCGGTCAGGATCAACCAGCGCAAGCCAGCAGGCAGGGATGCGGCCGAGACAGTGGCAATCCGGTTGGCCTTGAAGCCCACCATGGTGAGTGCCGGGCAGCGCCCCAGCACCTCGGGCAACTCGGTGAAGCGGTTCTCGGAGCAGAATATGATGCGAAGCTTCTTGAATTCGGCCAACTCGTCAGGAAGCCGACTCAACTGGTTGCCGGTGAGATCCAGTACCTCCAGCGTCTCTTTGAGGCTCAGGATTTCGGGGGGAAACACCCTCAGGTTTTTGGCGAGTTTGAGGTGGCGAGCGCCACAGAGTTCACCCGCGCGCAGCTGTTTCAGGGTATGCATAACCATTTCTCAATCTTGTCGTGGCCCTGCCTAGCGGCGCTAAAGGCGCTAAAGCAGACCATATGGTACCGCCGGACATGAGCCCGGCGGTTTTAAAGAGGGGCATTATAGAGAGTTGGGTTCGAGATCGCCTGTTTTGTTACAGATGGCCGCCAGTGCCATCGGCCTCGTGGTGGGCGCCAACCCCGTCGCCTTGATGATCCCCTGCCACCTGGTTATCCAGCAAAACGGCAAGTTCGGCGGCTATCACTGGGGCGAGACCCGCAAACAGGCGATACACGCCTGGGAAGCGGCGAGGTATGAGTGAACGTGGCCTTTTCTGCTCGGTCTGATGAGGAAAACAGGAGTGTTGGTGGTGAGTCAGCAGACAATCAGGCAGCGCCAGACAAGCGTGAGGCGATATAAAGCGGGGAGATCAAAAGAATCGGGGCGCAGATCACCCCTTTTTTTGCTTTGGCGAGGCATGGTGCTCAGCGACACCCCAGCGGAGTGACGAAGATACGTAGGGTGCAATAAGCGCAGCGCATTGCACCGTTTTCAGAGCGGCATTTTGGCAAGCTATAAGGAAAAAAAGTAGAGGTGCAATTTCATTGCACCCTACGGCGACTACGGCTAATTCCATTACCTATTCGATTGGATCATTTTTTGATATCCACCATAGAATCCCCAACACTTAAAACTCCTCCTCTTGGTGGTCAGAAGCTACACCAGACCACTCCCAACATATTGAATCTAAGTCATCAACAACTTCGTTAATAATTGCATCAGAAGCAATTCCTTCAAATTCATTTACTATTTCATCTCTCGCATAATATGGACCACCCCATATATACTGGTAACCACCCTCTCTTGATTCATATGGGCAATTGTGAGCTGGATCTTCAAAATTAGAAAAGAACCAAGACTTCATTTCTTCAATTTTTTCATCATTGCTTAGAGCGCTAAATCTTTGCGCTTCACTTCTTCTCTTATCTTGCATCGCCTGCACAAATTTTTTATACGCTTCTTTTCGTTTGTTTTCTGCAATCAAGGCCTGTTCGATGAGGTCTTGCTTCATCTTGAATATTTCTAGAAGCTTAGATAAGCGTATTATATGAAGTGTATTCCCTTCAGTACATCTTCTAAACTCATCGATTAGCTCATATCGAGGAAGAAACTCAGACCCATTTGATTGATTCCACCAATCTGGCTTGATATCTTCGGTTACAAAAATAATATCTCTCTTCTTGCTAGCCCCTATTTCGAGTAAGCTTAACCAGATTGCTAAATCTCCGATTCCGCCATCATCCTTGCTCGCATCTTTATAACCGGGAGGGATCTGTAGTGCAAACCTCCTTTCAAGCTCTTTAACTAAGTCCTCTTTTGATTTTGAGTGTTCAATTAAAACATTAGGCTTGAAAAGCTCTGAATACATTGAACTAACCGGGTCATTCCACTCCCATGAGCGCATTGTGCTAGCCAGCTTATCAATCGCCTTATAATAAATACCTTCTATTTTTTCTAACTCAGAAAAAGCTGCATCCAGCGCTTTCTTTTCTTCTAAACTTTCAAGAATTGGATAATTTAAGTTGCTTCTCGATTTCCCGGATTTTCTCTGGAGAACAGAGTTATATATTTCAGCCAATTTTTTATTTCTATTCCTTGCAAACTCTCTAGCTACACGCTTCGGAATAAACAATCTGTCATTGCATATAAGCTGATTGTATAATCCTTTTAACTGCTCTAGGCCTTCACTTCCCATTGAATAGGGCAATAGTAGAACATTCGTATCAAAAACAATCAGTGCATTCTCGTAGCTATCATTCAACTTCTTGAAAGTTGTTGTAAATATACCCTCAGCATCGGGAAAGGCCTCTTCTAATGCAAAATTTACTAGTTCCTTACTCGTCATTTGTTTTTTCTCGCTCATTACGATATGCCATCCTTAGATAGTTCAAGGGTAATTAAATAGCGGAGTGTATTAATCATATAACAGTGTTTTTAACAAAAGACCGTTATGTTTTTATGACCACCAAAAAATTCATTATAAATAATAATATTTCCAACCAGCCTCTGGCATCTTGGCATATTCAATTACCCTCCGCCTTTAGCTATACCACTAGCTGTGTAAAAATACTCAAAAAGTCGACCATGGATAACTTTGGCAAAACTACCGCCTTTTATGACAGACCAAGACTTCTACTTTTTACCTGTAGTGCGTATTGGTGACACAAACAGTTTCCAAATGATAATCATAACGAGCAAGGCAGATAATCAAAAGTGTGAGATGACAGTTTCCTGAGCAAGATCAACAAATAAATACCAATGCTGGCCGCATATCAGCGGTGCCAGCTCGTAGATAAAGAAAAGACGCCCTAAGGCGTCTTTTCTTATTGCTGGACGTTGGAGCCAACCGTTTGAGAGCTTTTCCCCTCTCCGTCTTGCCCCGCAACCCAATCAGATCGGGGTGATGGAGGTGATATGGGCCGACCCATCCAGAGACTGGAAGATCTGCACCACGGCTTCCCCGTGGATCGGGTTGGGCAGCGGCACCGTGGTTTTGCATTTGAAGCGGTAGTTGGTACCGGCGACGACCTGGGTGGAGACTTCAAAGGGTTGGTACTGCACCCCGACAAATCCTTCCAGCGCCTGGTTGAATACGGCCTGATCCTTGGCGCTCAGCTTGTGGTAGGCAGTCCATCCGCCCAACAGCACTGCTTGTTCTGACATAACAAACCCTCCGTGATCTCTTGTCCCTACTCGTTTGGCTGTTCGGGTTCCGCCCCGTTGATTCAAGTGGTGTCCGGACTCCACCGGGGTGCCATCAGTGCCGCTTGGCGTGATGACGATGGGCCAGTGTTCGCGGCTGTCTGCACGTGAACGTAAACCCTCCCCCTTGCCACGAGCGATTGATGATAACGGGCTCAATTGGCAAGAGAGAGCCTAGTGCGGGATCGCGAAAATGCCCCTGTCACATATGACAGGGGCAAAGCGGCGAAAAAGCTGCTCGGAAAAAGAAGATGTGTGGCGCAAACGATTGGAAAAAGAAAAGACGCCTCAAGGGCGTCTTTTTGACAGTTTTGCGTGATCGCAGGGAGAGGCGTTAGCCGCTTATTCCCATTCGATAGTAGCGGGCGGCTTGCCGGAGACGTCGTACACCACGCGGGAGATGCCGTTGATCTCGTTGATGATGCGATTCGACACGTGACCCAGGAAGTCGTACGGCAGGTGAGCCCAGTGGGCGGTCATGAAGTCGATGGTCTCGACGGCGCGCAGCGCAATGACCCAGTCGTACTTGCGACCATCGCCCATGACGCCGACGGAGCGCACCGGCAGGAAGACGGCGAACGCCTGGCTGACCTGGTTGTAGAGGTCGGCCTTGCGCAGCTCTTCGATAAAGACGGCATCTGCCTTGCGCAGCAGATCGCAGTACTCTTTCTTCACCTCGCCGAGCACCCGCACACCCAGACCCGGACCCGGGAAGGGGTGACGGTAGAGCATGTCGTAGGGCAGGCCGAGTTCGAGACCGACACGGCGCACTTCGTCCTTGAACAGCTCGCGCAGCGGCTCCACCAGACCCATCTTCATCTCTTCCGGCAGGCCGCCGACGTTGTGGTGAGACTTGATGACGTGGGCCTTGCCGGTCTTGCTGGCGGCGGATTCGATGACGTCAGGGTAGATGGTGCCTTGCGCCAGCCACTTGGCGTTTTTCAGCTTTTTCGCTTCGTCGTCGAACACTTCGACGAAGACGCGGCCGATGGTCTTGCGCTTGGCTTCCGGCTCGTCGATACCTGCCAGGGCAGAGAGGAAGCGCTCTTCGGCATCGACCTTGACGATCTTGAGGCCGAAGTGATCGCCAAACATCTCCATGACCTGGGTGCCTTCGTTCAGGCGCAGCAGGCCGTTGTCGACGAAGACGCAAGTCAGACGATCGCCGATGGCGCGGTGCACCAGCATGGCGACCACGGAGGAGTCCACGCCGCCGGAGAGGCCCAGGATCACCTCGTCGTCACCCACCTGCTCGCGGATGCGGGCGACGGCGTCGTCGATGATGGTGGCCGGGGTCCAGAGGCATTCGCAGCCGCAGATATCCTTGACGAAGTGCTCCAGCATGCGGGCACCCTGGCGGGTGTGGGTCACTTCCGGGTGGAACTGCACGCCGTAGAAGCGACGGGCCTCGTCGGCCATGGCCGCATGGGGGCAGGTCGCGGTCTGGGCTATGGTGGTGAAGCCGGCGGGGATCTCGGTGACCTTGTCGCCGTGGCTCATCCAGACGTCCAGCAGGGCGTGGCCGTTCTCGGCGATGGCGTCTTCGATGTTGCGCAAGAGGGCGCTGGTCTTGCCGGAGTGGCCCAGCACTTCGACCTGGGCATAACCGAATTCACGCAGGGTGGAGGATTGCACCTTGCCGCCGAGCTGCTCGGCCATGGTCTGCATGCCGTAGCAGATGCCAAATACCGGCACACCGGCGTTGAAAACGTACTCGGGGGCACGGGGGCTGCCCGCCTCGGTCACGGATTCCGGGCCGCCGGAGAGGATGATGCCGCTCGGATTGAATTCGCGGATCTGCTCTTCGGTTACGTCCCAGGCCCACAGCTCGCAGTAGACGCCGATTTCACGGACACGACGGGCAATGAGCTGAGTGTACTGGGAACCGAAATCCAGGATGAGGATGCGGTGCTGGTGAATGTCTTTAGTCATTTTATTCCTGCATCAGGCTGATTTGTCACAAAAAGCGTGGGGATAAAAACGTGTTAAAGAAACGGGGCCAGAGCCCCGTTTCATCAGCCCATCCGGTAGTTGGGGGCTTCTTTGGTGATGGTCACGTCATGGACGTGGGACTCTTTCATCCCGGCGCCCGAGATGCGCACGAACTCGGCCTTGGTGCGCATGTCGTCTATGGTCGCGCTGCCGGTCAGGCCCATGGAGGAGCGCAGGCCGCCCATCTGCTGATGGATGATCTCTTTGAGGCGGCCCTTGTACGGCACGCGCCCTTCGATCCCTTCCGGTACCAGCTTGTCGGCGGCGTTGTCGGTCTGGAAGTAGCGATCGCTGGAGCCCTTGGACATGGCGCCGAGGGACCCCATGCCGCGGTAGGACTTGAAGGAGCGGCCCTGGTAGAGCTCGATCTCGCCCGGCGCCTCTTCGGTACCGGCAAACATGGAGCCCACCATGACGCAGCTTGCGCCCGCGGCGATGGCCTTGGCCACGTCGCCGGAGAAGCGGATGCCGCCATCGGCAATCACAGGCACGCCTGTGCCTTCCAGCGCGTCAACGGCGTCGGAGATAGCGGTGATCTGGGGCACGCCGACACCGGTCACGATGCGGGTAGTGCAGATGGAGCCAGGGCCTATGCCGACCTTGACGGCATTGACGCCGGCGGCAACCAGCGCCAGGGCGCCGGCGGCGGTGGCCACGTTGCCACCGATGATTTGCAGCTCAGGATAGGCGTCGCGGGTCGCCTTGATGCGATCCAGCACGCCCTGGGAGTGGCCATGGGAGGAGTCAA
>RCUI01000445.1_pt1 | contig 14457 bp, 15 predicted proteins | sample 2166121 | NCBI WGS metagenome assembly RCUI01 (sample SAMN09932700, study PRJNA488358) | compost metagenome | feature: garden; material: soil; isolation source: compost soil in succinic acid-enriched culture | place: Germany: Experimental Botanical Garden Goettingen | collected 2016-01-27
AACGGTGGTTGCGGTCGAGGATTCAGATGTTCTTCGGGGATCCGGAGAGCCTGTAGCAATCGTCAGCCTCAGCCTATAACCCCCGAAAACAAAGCTCTTCCAGATTCTAAGCACCTCTAAGAACCCCCACTAACCTCTATGTTAATCCGGGGTATCAGGGGGTATTATTCGGGGTACGCCACACCGGCACGACACTGGATACCCCCAGCATGAGCACCCCCAGCAAGAAGCCAATAACGACCGACGCCCACGTCAGATCCTTGAACGAGCCAGGCCGCTACAATGTGCCGGGGTCCCCAGGACTGTATGTGCAGGTATCCAAGGCCGGCGGCAAGCTGTGGAGACTGAAGTACAGGTTGCACGGCAAGGAGAACCTGTTCGCCATCGGCGTCTACCCTGCCGTAAGCCTTAAACGTGCGCGAGAGATGGCCGAGGAAGCTCGCGTCAGCATCGCCCAAGGCATCCCGCCACTTAAGGCCAAGACCGCCAGAATCGAAGCCCAGCGTGCCGAGCAAGCCAGAACCTTCCAGCACATCGCCGATCAGTGGCTTGCCCTCAAGGCCCCCAAGCTGGTTGAGAAGTCACTTTCCGGATTCAAGGGGGCGCTGGCCAACCACATCAACCCGTTGATTGGCAGGATGCCCGTCAGCGAGATCAAGTTGGAACACGTGAGCGCGGTGCTAGCCGCCCTTTCCGGCCAAGGCAAACTGGCGATGGCAAAGCGCTGCCGGACCATCATTCGCGCAGTGCTAGGCTTCGCCGTTGGCCGGGAATGGGTGCCGCGCAACGTGGCACTTGGCCGTAGCGACGAACTGGAAATACGGCATGCTGTGACCCACGCCGCTGCGATCGAGCGACCGGATGAGCTGGCACGCTACCTGTGCAAGCTGGACGTTGCAGGCGACGGCGTTGTGACCCAGGCGTTACGACTTTTGACCCTGATCCCCGCCCGACCCGGAGAGCTTTGCGCAGCACGGTGGGAAGATATTGACTTCATCGGTGCTGACTGGCGCTACGTGGTTAGTAAGACCGAACGCCTGAGCAGTGAGAAGCATATAGCGGTTCTATCGACTCAAGCGCTCGACATCCTGCGCGAGCTACACAACCACCGCGTCGTCAACTCGAAAGGTCAAGGCTGGGTGTTCCCCTCTCTGGTCCACCCCGGACAGCCGATCAACCCAACTTCCCTACTGAAAGCAGCGCAACGTCTTTGGCCAGAACGCAAAATGTCCGCTCACGGCTTTCGAAGTACATTCAGGACTCTGGCACACGAAGCGCTCAGCATAGACTGGGTAGTGCTTGAACTGATGTTGTCGCACCGGATGCCAGGACCGCACGGAGCCACGTACGCAAGGTCGCAACTGCTAGAGCAACGCCGAGAAACCGCACAACGATGGGCAGCCTACCTCGACCGGTTACGGGCAACAGCTGAGGGCAGCACAGATTAGAGCTTTTTGGAGGGGCTTGTAGCGTTCCCAATAACGCACTATCTTGGAGTAGCTCGAACAAATGAGCCTCGCCTGTCGGCCCACGCTGTGGCAACCCCACGCCACGTACCAGCAAGCCGACCGCATACATCGCAGACCCGAACGTCAACAGACTCTCAGGTGATCGCCATGTGTGCCAACCGAACCAAGCAAGAAGACTCCAAAAAGCCTCTCCCCAAAACGACCTACCACCATAACAGCACTGCACCTGGTGCTGAATCAGTGCTGGTTTTTCGTCCTGAGCTTCGCCGCATGCTAGGGATTTGCGACAGCACCTTATACGCCTGGGATGCCGAAGGCATCATTCCCGCGTCCTTCTCACTAGGCCCCGAACGCTCGGACGGTTTGGCTCGCCGCACTGCCTGGCTGCGCAGCGAGATTATGGAGTGGGTTCACGAGCAGGCCACCAAAGGTCGCGAACGCACCGGCAAATCAAAGCCGAAGGCCAGTACGAGCCAAGACGTGCATCAACCTGCTTGACGCACCATCAAGGCAATAAAAAGCCCGGATCAAAGCGTTGTAGCGCTCGCCGGGCCAAAGGGGGATTTCTATGCAACAGTATAACGCAACATCTACCGCCTCGGCGCAGCTGGGTGACTCGCTGCAAGCCATCAAGGCACTCTTGAACAGCGCACCAAACGCAACCGAGGTGCAACCGGCATCAGCAAGCACGATCAGCACTTTGTGCGCGACGGTGAGCGCCACGCTCACTCTGTCGACCATCGTGTCGGCCGGCGACAGCGGCCTGAACATGGCCGGGCTTAGAGAGCTCGACGCTGCTCGGCGGATTGAGATTGCGCCCACTGTGCCAGACAAGGTTGTCAGCTTCGACAGCGCGCCTCAGGGCGCCCCTATGCCTAAGCACATCGAGCACAATCAGCAATCCGGTGCCCTGCTGACACAGGGACAGCCGCGGAAGAAGACCGACCGGAACAACCCTGGCGGGGGAGCCAAGTCCGGAGGCACGAAGGTCGACAGGGAATCAAGGGAACTGCTGCGCTACATCTCGGAAGACTTCGTGATGCTGGCAGCGCGTGGGGGCGCCGTGGCCTACCACATTGAGAGTGGCGATGAGCTGGGCAAGGAAGGGTTCAAGCACTATTGCGCCAAGCATTACGGCGACATCGTGCTTGTCGACAACGATGGCAACGAGAAGCGTGTCGACTCTGGGGATATCTGGTGGAACTGGAACGACCCTGAGCGCCGTGTGGTTCGTCGCATCGTCATGGAGCCGACCAGCCTGCCCGAGAACGACGATAACCCCGAGCTGTACAATCGCTGGCATGTGCTCAAGCACACCATGGTCGAGCCAGACCGCCAGGCGACCATGGCTGACATGGAAATCCTGCTGGCGCACCTGATGTACATCAGCGACGAGGACCCAATCGGCGTTTCGTTTTTCCTGAACTGGTTGGCACAGCTGTACCAGACACCCGAAATCAAGATGCCGACCGCCATCCTGATGTACTCCCGCGTAGGCGGAGTGGGCAAGTCGATGCTGTTCAAGCTCTTTCAGCGGGTATTTGGACCTCCCATGGTCGGCAGCTGCAGCGGCAAGGCGCTGAGCAAGGGGTTTGACGATGTCATTGAGCACAAGCGCTTGCTGGTGGTCAATGAGATGGCCAGGTCAGACAAGGCCGACTCCTACGAGAGTTTCAAGAATCTGATCTCTGAAGATCACGTGTCATTTGAAGGCAAGGGGCGAGCGGCTAAGGACATCCGCAATATCACTCACTTTGTCGTCACGACCAACAACCTTGACGCGTTGCCGCTGATGAGGGGGGATCGCCGCATCGCTGTGTTGGTGTGCAATTCCGAGCGTCAACCAGATGCCTACTACAAGGCCTTGGCCGAATGGATCGACGGGCCCGGGCCTGCGATCATGGCCCATGTGCTGGAACAGTGGAAGTTCCCGACCGAGTGGGATCCGCATGCACCAGTGCCGCAAACCAAGGCAGCCAGGATCATGCAGGACGCCGCGCAAGGAGAGCTGTTCGACCTGGTGCAAGAGTTGATCGAAGAGCGCCGGCCTCCGTTCGATAGAGACCTGATCGTCATCGATCAGGCCTGCGCGCAGTTAGACACTCTGTACCAACCCAGCCTGCGAGTCAGGCCTAACAGGACGTCACTCGGCAGTGTGCTCAAGTCACTCACTGGGGACTCGACGCAAGCGCGTGTGACATACCAAAACGGCGTTACGCTCAGGCCAAGACTTTACTGCCTTCGCAACTCAGAACAGTGGACTTTAGCGACGCCCGAGCAACGCGGTGCTCACCTTGAGCAAGGTACTCGACTGTTTCCAATCCCCGCGGACACAGAAGTAAATGGGGCGGCCAATCATGAATAGTCTCTCGACCTCCACTGCGCTGCCTGAGCCAGCCAAGGTACTCGACTTCAACGCCTTCGCACTCCAGCGGCTCAAAGCGAGGGTAGTCGCTGGTGAGGTCGTGGAGCTGCCAGCCAATAGCCCGCTGTGTACAACTGCAGAGGCCGATGAGGGGCTTGCACCCACATGGGTAGGCCGGCCATCGTGCTCAAGGTAGCGACCGAAATGGCCAACACGAGCACCAGCGGGCCGACACCACAGAACATCGCCCACCGCATCAGCGAGCTATTGAAAGAAGCTGATGAAGTCGGTGATCTGGCGCGGTGGATGCGAGATGAGCACGGCTTTGTCCAGTAACGACGGAGCCATCATGTTGACATCAAGGTGATGTACTGAGAACGTTGGTTTACGCACTCCGACTGGATTATGTATGACCCCCAAAAATCAGCAAGCTAAGAGGCGGCACCATTACGTGTGGGCCAACTATCTTTCTCGTTGGGCAAACCAGAAAGGAGAGGTCCACTACAGCACTGCGAAAGGCAACATCGCCTGCGACAGTATACGAGGCATTGTTGTCGAAGACTATTTCTACAAGCTAACTCACTTAACACCCCAGCACGTCGAAATCATAAAAAACTTCTCAGCCCAAAGCCCTAAACACCTTCACGAACAGCACATGTCATATCTCAATGACTTTCTTATAATGCAGCAGCTTGAGAAACTCTACCGAAGTTCAGGAAAGACAGATGATGAGGCGGAAAAGAAACTGCATGCTGCGAAATGCAACATGATAGAAAACCTTCACGCCTCCCATGAACGCTCCGCACAACCAATACTTAATGCATTAGTAGATGAGAACCTAGACATCCTGCAGGATAACTCTCAAATGATCGAGTTCACGATGTTTCTTGGCCACCAAGTTTCTCGAACAAAAACATTCAGAGATGGGGTAGCTCGCGCTCAACCAAGAAGCAATGAACAAGAAATCCTTATTGCCGACACTATGGCCCACGCGTGGTGGTTTTTTAGCTACATGTTCGGAATGAGTATAGGTGCAAGCTTATACTTCGGCAGACATAATACCCGTCACGCCCTGTTAATAAATGAAACTGGCATACCGTTTATTACTTCAGACCAACCCCTAGTAAATACGCACGCATGCGTTTCAGAAACGGAAACTAAACCCCCTAAATACGCGGACTTCTATTACCCCTTGTCTCCACGCTGCGCATATATAATCTGCGATTCCGAGCGATTTCCCGCCGGAAAGACTAAAGTCAGCATTGAAGACGTGCACGAGTTCAACCAAAAAATCTCTGGACAGGCTAAGGTTCACATAATCGGGGGCAGTGGAGATGCCATCCGCCCCTATCAAAAATATATAGGTAGTAGATACCGTAGATGGTCGTAGCACCCTTCAAGAATGCTAATCAGACCAAGCGGGATCTAGTCAGTAACCTCTGCACCTCAGTCATGAAAGCCCGGCCTTGGGGCTGGCCTTTGGCTAGGCTGCTTGTCGCCAGTCGGTAGTGTCGGTTTGGACTGCGGAAAGTACGGTGCCTGCGTCGGCACCGGTTTCTTGGTCACACCATCGCGTTTGTCGCTCATTTTTCACCTCTGTGCCGTTCGGCAGCTTCTTCAGTTAATGCGCTGAAAGGTGGGCTCACCACTGCCCCGAAGAGCTCCCCTCGCAACGCTGCGTACACCTCATCAAGGCACATTGCATCCTGGGCAGCCCACAGCCCCGCCCGTACCCCACGGAGCAACAGGCGGCGCCTCTGCTTGTCCTGAGCGCTGCCTCTCGCCTCGATCGTCTCCTGCAGGCGGCGCAGCACCTCTTCGATGTGTGCCGGGGGAAGTTCCTTGGTTGGATATGCCCCGACTGGCCATAACTTTTTCATCGTGCAGCCCTCAGAACTTGAGCCCGGTACGACTACCTTTCTCCATCTGAGCGAACAACTGATCGAACTCGGCGTCGGACAGATCGCTGATCGCCGAAGCGGTCAACCTGCCGCGCTCGTCTGGCGCTCGACCGGCACCGCCGAGGTTTGACAGGCTAGTAAACGGGGTTTTTCGTACCTGCGCGGTGCGGGTGCCTGCAATATGCCCCAATGCCTGAGCTTTCGCGTACACCTCTGCGGCTGGATCAAGGCCCCGCTGCTGGCAAATGCGGGCGAATTCCAGAAGCGCACCCTGGCGCACCAGCCCGAGCTGGTCAGGGCTTGCGCTCGGATATTGCGCGCGCAGCTGCGCGTCGGCGTTGGCCTGCACCAGGTCAAACGCCTGTCGATAGTCGGGATGCTCGCTCATAAAGCGTGCTTCAGACTCGGCGACGGCGGGCCCCGCGGTTGCGAGTTCGCGCTGCAATTCGGCTTGATAGGCTGCCGCCTGTTGCGCCTCTTGCTGCTGTTGCTGCATGCCTCCGATCACTTGAGCAAACTGCCGTTCCTTGGCTTCGATGTAGCCGCGGGGGTCCTCGTCAAAGTCGGGAATCTGCTCACCCGCGCCGGGAATTTGCTGGCTCGCAAGCTGTTGTTGCTGCAACTGCCACTGCTGCCATTGAGCCTGCTGCTGTTGCAGGCGCGCTAGTTGCTGCTGATGCTCGACAAGCTGTGCTTGCAGCTCTTGGCGCTTGGTCCGCTCTTCCTGCAGGGCGCCCAATGGCACAAGTTTGCGGGTCGGCTTGCCGACCTCTGTGCCGGTCGTAGCGTCTTCCGGCAAGTCTTGGTCAAGACCCAAGTCCGAAGCTTTGTCTGCCTGATGCTGCTCGAACGCTTCGACTTGGTCAGCGACCTCATTGGGTAGGGTCTGGCCGTCGTCGACGTGATCTGTCATCCCAGCAGTGCCGGTCAACTCAGCGGCCAGGGATTGGCTGATGTCTTCGTGCTCTAAATCACTCATGATTCACCCCCTTACTTTCGGCTTACGTGTGCGAACCTGATTCGCAGCGGTGCCTTGCACAGGCTTGCTGTGATCTACGAGCGAAGCAGCTGGCTTTGCAGCGACTAACCCGTAGCGTTCTTGCAGTTCAACGGCCTGGCTGCTGGCGGCGGCTTTCTGAGCAGCCTGAGCGACAACCTCAGCCAGCTCCGCCTGCAGTGATGCAACCTTGCGCTGGTGTGCAGTGTCGGCGCGGTACTTGGCTAACTCGTCAGCGGTCAACGGCTCACGAGCGATCCGCGTGTTGTCCCAGCCGTAGACCCGCCCGGTGCGCACTTGCTGGCGCTCAGCGCGTTGAATCTTGAGCGCCCACTCCAATAGCAGTCCCTCAGCCTGTGTCGCAGTCCGCGTTGAAATAGCAGCCGGCACAGTGAGACGATTTCCCAAGTCAACCAGCGGGCTCCCCGGACGCACCACGAAACCATCATCCCCGCCTGCTGTGTCAATGCGAGCTTCGAGCTTCACACGTGAAAAATCGATGTTGTGCAGCTCGCACTCACGGCGCAGATCCTTCAGCTGTTCGAGATCAAACATGAGACACCTCGGTGTTTTGGGCTTCAGCGATGCGGGATTGCAGGGCCGCTATTTCCGCCGCGCGGGCGTCGGCACGGGCACCGGCTGTCTTGAGTTTGCGTAGCCGCGCCTTCGCTGCCTCAAGGGCCTGCTGCGCTTGCGGCAGTGCCTCGCGCAGCATGCGTTCAGCGTCCTGCAATTCAGCGACTCGCGTCTGTGCAACTTGCACCATCGCCACAGCGGATTCGATATCGTTCATTGCGCCACCTCGGTTCGGCCGATCGTCTTTTGGAGTCGGTTCAGTGCGTCACGGCTACCCGTGGCGAGATAAGGGATGAATGCCAATCGCGCGACAGCTCGGGTCTTCCTCGCCATCATTTCAAGTGCATCTTTGCGGGAGTCGTCGCCCAACTTTGCCCAACCAGGCGTGCTAATCAGGCGTTGCGCACCCTGGTGCGTCAGCCTCCCGACCAACTCTGAAAGCTCGTGGTGCTGCCGGACGTTCAGTGCGTAGCGTTGCTTGCCTGAGGTGATGGTTTTGCCTGGCAAAGATGGCGACCAACCGAGCCGCGCAGCTTCCAGCCGCACAGGGTCGTCAGTCTGCTTGGACTGGGCGATAGGTGCGGCAATCGAGAATGGCCCGCCGGGGTAGGTACGGTTCGGCATTGGCTCGCCGAAACCATCGAGCTTGGTAGGCAGGTCGTTACGCAGTCCTGGCAAGCGGTACTTGATCGAGTCGAAGATCGAGTTGCCTTCGCGGGCATAAGGGTCACGCTCACTGGCTATGTTGGATAACAAAGTGAACGGCTGCGCGAGAGTTCCCGCCATCTGCCGCGAGTACCACTCGCCATTGCGTTTGGGGTCCTGCATGAACTCAACAAAGTTCGACAGACCCTGCATGTAGGTTTTGTTGATCGTGTTGCTGACCAGCGATCCGAGCACATTGGCAGCCACGTCAGCGCCGTCCTTTTGCTGGTATTCCTGGGTAGCCATGTCGGCAGCCAGGCCGAGCCACTGTGCGAAGGGGTCAAGGCGGTTGTATTCATGGTAGGTATCGCCCACGCGAACCGAGTAAGGACGCCAGCCGGTGGCTAGCAAGGCTTGGCGCTCCTTCTTGTCGTCGGGACCGGCACCGGTGATGTAGCCGGCCTGGGCCAACATGCCGGCACCGATCATTACCCCAGTGCCCCATACAACCCGTGCAGCAGCGCGCTCTTGCCGCGCACCGCCCGTCATGAAGTCTTCGCGTACGTCTTTGAAGGCTGGAGCCAAAGGCGTGCGCTTCAAACCGAACTTGACGATGTTCGCGGGTGTACGGATGAAGGGGACGATCAGGTTGAGCCAAGGCGCCTTGGCCTTGGCCGACATGACTGCCTGGGCGAATGTCCCCGCCTTGTTGTTGAATGTGTTGGTGCGAGCGTGTTCCCCTGCCGACTCAATCATTTTTGGAGTCGGGTTCTGCACTAATTGCGCAATGCGCTGGCTCAGCTTCACGCCCTGAGGTAGCTGGCCGGTGCCGCGCTCATTCAGCGCTTGTTGTCGAGCCAGCGCGCGTAGCTCTGCTTCAAAGTTCAGTGTTGCAAACCAAGCATCCTCGGCACCGAGGGCGCGATAAGGCAGGCTCGCGGCCCTGTCAGCCGCAAAGGCGGCAGCACCCAGTACACCTGGTTGGCGCGGGGTGTTGTTCAACCCTCGGCTATTGTCCTGTTTGGCTTGGCCACCTAGCACCGATGACTCGCCAGTACGGAAAGCGTCGACAGCAGCAGTACCCGCCTTGGCCATACCCTGACTCATGCCGATCAGTAAATCGAGGGGCTCAGCAAAGACAGTCTGGCCGGACCTCCCCCCGGTCAAGGCACGCTTGGTGGCGCCGATGGCTGCGGCAATGCCGCGCTCGATGATTTCGTTTCCAAGTGTCGCGGTGTTGCTGGTGATGTTCACCGCGTGCGTACGAACGCCACTGAGCAAGGCTGCCCGGAAGTAGAAACCCAGCAGGCGCTGCATCTTCGTTTCTGGCTGACCGACCAGCTTGGCGAGGTTCTGCACACCGCCAGTCTGCACCGCTTTGCCGATGGCTGCGGCCAGGTCGTCGGCACCTTGGATGCCGCCGATGCCTTCCAGGATTCGCTGCGCTTCGTTGACGTTCTGCACCTGGCGACGTTGTGCTGCCAGCGCTCGGCCACTCTCTGCACGTGCGCCCATGAGTTCACCGAATACGGTTTTCAGATCGCCTAGATCTTGCACAAAAGTCGCCTTCTCCAGGTCGCTCGCCTGGCCACTGGCAATACGCTGCTGCTGCTCCATCACAGTCTTGAGACGGTCGGCCACCAAGTCGGTGCCAGCGATGATCTGCTCGGCGTTCCAGGCTTGGCCAATCTTGCGGCTGAATGCCTGCGCCTGGGCACCATTGAGGCCGATCAGGCTGGCCAGGCGACGCTGTTCTTCCAGGGTGACAACACCACGGCGCCGAACCTCAATGTCCTGCTCGGCTGGTCGCAGCAGGTCCAGCGACCGGGTGCGCTGCTCACCCTGGACACCGAGGTTGTCGAGCAATGGCGCGACATCGCTAGAGCCAGCGAACGAGACTTTCGGTACAGCGAGTATTGGGGCTGGTTGCGCTGCATTCTGGGAGGCGGTTGCCTCGGGGCTGGGGTGAGGCATAGCCTGTGCCGATTGCGTTGGTGCTGCCATGGCTTGCTGTTGCTGAACTGGCACCGACACCGGTAGTGGCGCAGCCATGTTCGGGCGACGCAGACTTGCAGCGCCGCCCATCGCGGCACCCAGAGCACCACCAAGCGCCATCTGCTTTTCAACACCTTCCAACGGTGGCCGGTCGGTGGCCAGGTTGGTCAGCACCTGCTGTTGGCCGGACTGGCTGAGTTCTTCCAGGGACTCGATACCAGTGCCAACCAATGCACGGTGGACCAGCCCCGTAGCTACATCCACGCCATTCTGGCCCGCCATCTGCGCGTCGATGTCAGCGACGCCGAGCTTGCGACCAATACGGGCTCCTGCTGCGCCGAGCAATCCCGTCAAACCACCGGACAACAACGCAAGTCCGCTTTGTCCCAGGGTCAGATCGCCAGTTTGTTGCCGCGTCTGTTCGGCCTGCTGACCGCTTGCGATCAAGCCTTCACCAGCACCAGCGCCGATGACACCAGCCATAGCTGGCGCAGCGCCCAGCGCCTTCGCGCCGAGAGCGATGCCGCGGCCAACCAGGCCCCCGCCGATCATGGACGGTATCGATTCGATAGCCAGATGCGGGATGTTGCCGGGGTTGGCTGCGAGTGCGTCCAACGTGCCTCCGAAGCCACTTGCCTTGTCCAGCGCTTGGGCTGATGCCTGGCGCTCAGGGGTATCGCGACTGCTGATCTGTTTGCGTGCCGCCTGCGGGTCGTACCCGAGCGACTGCAGGTAATTGCCCAAGCCGCCACCTGAAACAAGATCGCCCAAACCGACGACACCTTCGCTCAGGCCCACCGCTCCGCGTACGACGCTACGGCCAACGTCGCCCAAGCCGGTCGGGCCATGGTCCACCAGTGGCGGCAGACCGCGCCGGCCAACTGTGGGGGCCTGGCCTTGCGGCGCAGTGAGAGCTTGTTCGGGCTCGGCATCAATATCATCGCCGAATGCGCTTACGATCCGTTGCGGCGCCGCCTGCGATTCAGGGATAGCAGGGCCAGGCACTTGTTCCGGGCCGTCGAGGTCATCGCCAAACGCTGAACGTGCCATGTCATATCACCGCGCCTTTTTCGTGGCGACTTTGCCACTTGCCGGATCGATGTACTGAGAGCCAGCAGGCAGCGCGTCATACTCGGCTTGGGTAGTAGGTCGAGCTGGGGCCCTAACGTTCGCATGTGGATTGCTGCCAACTGCAGACATGAGCAGTTCTGCACCCTGTGGCGGCCGCGTGTAGCTAGGCACCGCATCAGCGCCCGGCAGCCCCGGCACCGCTGCGCCATCGAGTGGAGCTAATTCGTCGAGGGCGGACTCCAGTGGGTCGGCCTTGTTCGCCTTTGCGGGCTTACGGCCAGGGCTGTACTGCGAGAAGGGCTCGCCGTACTTTTCGTACTGGCCGGTCTGGGCATTGAGCACATGGCGCTGCATCATGCCGCCGCCTAACGGTTGGTCGAGCACCTGACGCTGGGTCGGCATACGTGGCCCGCTGGATCCGCCACCACCAGAACCGATGTGCGCTTGGCGTTGCTCGAACTGGCCTTGCTGCTGAGCCAGCTGCGCTTGGCGATGAGCCTGCAACGCGTCATTGCTGTTCGCACGAAGCACAGTTTCGGGGTCGAGGCCCTGCGCTGCCAAGACCCTAGCCAATGGGCCAAGCTGTGCCTGTAACTGCGGGTCACTAAACGCCTGTTGCTGGCGTTGGAGCGCGTCCTGTTTAGCTTGTGCAGCTTGTTGCTGCATGGCTATTTGCTGTCGCTGCGCCTCAGCCATTTGCTGCCGGTAGGCTTGCAGCTGCTGGGAGTGCTGCTGCTGCGCGATCAATTGCGCGGCCTGGCCGCCTGCCTGCCCCAGCACTTGGGCGCCACTGCCCTGGCGACCTTGCGCCATAAGCTGCAGGCCGAGAACCATTCTTGGGTCAGCCATCAGTTGACCAAGGCCTTCTTGGCTAAACGCATCTGCGAAACTTGCCATGGTTGCTCCTCCGCGATCAGTGTTGCGTGTGCGGACCTGACGCCTTTTGCGCCATGGCCTCGTCAACGAGTTTCTGGTGGTCAAGCCCCAGCACACTGGCGAACGTTCCGTCGAAGATCGCGTTGTAGTGAGGGCTGACGGTGACCCCCGCTGGCGGCTGGCATAAGGCTACTGAGCCATACCCAAACAGCGTGTCAGAGGCGCTGTATGGATACATGGACATTAGGGTGGCCATCGGATTTGGAATGAACTTTCGGTGGGACATGGTGTGAACCCTCAACGCGTGGAAGAACCAGTCGAAGCGAGGCGCGCACGCTCGAAATCCAGAGCCTGCTGCGCAGCTATACGATCAGCCTCGGGCAGGCTGCTGAGGTCTGTCGGCACAACGACGTGGTCACCGCTGGCCAGTGTGATCAGCCGGAACAACCCATGGCGCCACGCCCTGACGTTCGAAGCTGCGGAACTTTTGGTCATGAGCGCGACCCTCAGTCGGCACTCAGCATCGCTGAGGTGCCCGGTGCGTCGGGTGATGAATTCGGCCAGGTCGGCGATGGAATAGCACAGGGTTGGATGTCCGAGGCGATTTGTCCGCACAGGGTGGGCTTCTGGCAGCTCTTCGCGATGAAGGCTGAAGAATGCAGGAGTGAGCCCGGTGAGGTCGGCCAACTGGCGAATCGAAACGGCTGCGCTTGTGGTGACTGAGCACATCGCCTACCCCTCCGGTTGGCGTTGATCAATGCGATTTATGTTAGTGAGAACTGACGCCGTGAAAGCTACCGGTTGTCTGATTTTTATTCGAACAATCAACTAGTTATAGATTCGTGGGGCCGGGTTTCGGCTGCCACGCGCGGGGAAATTTCGGGACTGAATTATCACGGTTTCGGGATTCATATCGGGGGTCTGAAATCTCTGGAGCCGATATGCATATTTTGCGTTTGCAAAAGGACGATACCCCCCACCACGGTGGTCGGTTTTCAGCCCCTGGGGGTCTTTTTCCGGAGCCCACAGTGGCGGGTTGCTACGTCGTTAGCGGTTAGGCCCAGGCTTCGGGTACGTGGCGCGAAAACCAAAGGGCGAACCGCTACCCAACCATGGCTCAAAAGGTACACCTTGTGATCCGCTTGTCGGATAAGCATCTTGGCCTGGCTCAAAGGTGTTGACGAGTTGTGATCCATGCACTTTTATATGAGCCGTAGATTGTGAGCCATCCCGGCCACATCGGACTGAGGGTGCAATCATGGCGATCCTGGGATATGCCCGCGTGTCGAGCGACGGCCAATCGGTCGAGGCACAGAAGCATCGGCTGATGGAAACCTACAACATCGAGCACTGGTTTCAAGATAGCGCCGTGTCAGGCTCTGTTAGGGCGCTGGAGCGCGACGGATTCAAAGCGCTGGCAGCGTACGCCCGCGAGGGTGACACCGTCGTGGTGGGCGCCGTGGACCGTCTGGGGCGTAACACGCTTGATGTGCTGAGCACAGTTGAGGCACTGCAAGCCAAAGGCGTGGGCATCGTCAGCCAGCGCGAAGGCTTTGACCTGGCAACACCGATGGGCAAAGCCATGCTGACCATGCTAGCCGCTGTCGCCGAACTGGAGCGCTCCAACATCAAAGCGCGGCAGTTGGCTGGCATTGAGCGGGCGAAAGCTGAGGGCAAGGCACTTGGGCGGAAGCGGGAGACAGACCCAGAGGCTGTCTCACAGTGGCGCAGGGAGAACGCAGCGAGCATCGCACAGACGGCTAAGCACTTCGGCATCAGCACAGCGACGGTAAAGCGAGCATGCGCTTCGCAATAAATATAGAGCGCTCGCGGGTGTAGGTGGCATAGTAGTGGCCATGGTGGCACACCTGTCACGCACGTCCCACGCCGTCACAAAAGGGTCGTGACAGCAACGCGAGCGTCTAGCACGGTGGTTTCAGCGGTTGTCACAGGCGTCACAGTGTAAAAGTCCATTTTGGTGAGCAGATATACACAGCACATATTTAGAGCTATTACTCTAATTTTCTTACGTATTTCTTTCTCTTGAATATATAAAAAAAGATAGTGACATAGGGACAAAGCTCTAGAACCGCAGTGCTAGACACCTCCACCGCGTCACCATGCTTGTCACGCTGTGCCCTCCCGTCACGGGGACAACCTCCGTCTTAACGGTACTTTTAGCCACCAGACACCTGTGCCCGTGCAACGAGCGCGTCCATATGCGAATTTTGTATAAATCCTATAACCGAATACCACAGTTAAAAATTTATGGTGTCCGACTTAAAATCTCTTAAACGCTGCCATAGCTGCATAAATTCCCGACCTCAAGGTCAAGCAACCTCAAATGTGCCACCATATGCACATAACCCGCAAACACCTCAACCTGCCCGATCCCTCCCCTAACTGTCTGCAGCCTGCCAGAAGGTGGTATTTCTGGGGGTACTTTTCTCTCAGCGACTGGATTACCTCCCAGTCTAGAGCCTTCGTAAAATGTTCTTCGGCGATCCCGAGAGCCTGTAAAAAATAGCTAGCTCGGTCGGAAAGGCCATTTGCATACTCATT
>RCUI01000446.1_pt1 | contig 14425 bp, 12 predicted proteins | sample 2166121 | NCBI WGS metagenome assembly RCUI01 (sample SAMN09932700, study PRJNA488358) | compost metagenome | feature: garden; material: soil; isolation source: compost soil in succinic acid-enriched culture | place: Germany: Experimental Botanical Garden Goettingen | collected 2016-01-27
GCAGCGGCAGTGTCCTGTCCACCCCGAAGGCGACCCCCTTCATGGCGGAGACGGCGCCATCCTTGAGGCCGAAGTCGGTCTGGAACACCAGAGCCTCGCTTGCGAAGGCGCCAGCCCCCACCAGGGAGAGGGCGAGCACCAGGGCGCGGGGAAGGGTACGAATATCCATATCAGAACTCCTTGTGAGGATGCGACAGAGAAACAGAAATCTAGACGTCCAGAATGCCATTTCATATCTCCTTTGCAACCCCTGATGCCCGAATGGGGGAAAAGAGTCGCCAATCCGGCCCGTGGGGGTGTATCCATGGTGCTGGCCAGGCAGAGTCACGGAGGCAGTGAGATGACGAAGACGGGAAGCAGCACCCTGTTGCTGAGTCTGGGTGACAGGGAGAGCCGGGTAAGGCTCACCGGAGAGGATGGCGTCAGCCGGGAGTTCGTCCTGGCCCTGGGGCTCGATGCCATGACCCCAGGCCCCTTTCGCCGGGATCCACCGACGCCCCTCGAGCTGGAGCAGGCCATCCTGGTAGCGGAGGAACTGCTGACGCCCCTCGAGCTGGAGCAGGCCATCATGGTGGTGGAGGATGTGCTGATGCCCCTCGCGGCCCATGTTCCGCCTCACCCTCTGGTAGAGCTGCACAGCCCAGTGCCCCTGGCAGAGAGACTCGGCAGCCATGAGTTGAGCCGGGAGAGCATAGAGAGGCTGTTCGGCCAGCTGGTCGCCATGGTGGAAGGGGATCCCCTGGCATCGGCCCAGTTGCCCAGAGATCGCCGTTTCGCCGCCGCCCTGCTGATCCTGCGAGAGTGGATGCACCATCTGGATGCCGGGAGCGTCGCTCTGGTCGACCAATGACGACGCCAGTCAGGGGGAGGGCTCGAAGCGCCTGCACGAGAGGGCCCAGGCCAGCACCAGGCTGATCAGCGTGCTGCCGACGGCGAGCAGATCCAGCGCCGCCAGCAAGCCGGCACCATCGCTCACCCAGCCCAGCAGCACGGGCACCCAGTTCGCCACATAGGCGATCACATAGAAGAGGGAGACCAGCCGCGCATGGCTGGCGGGGGGCGCGATGCGATTGATCAGGGTCGCGCTGCCCACAAACACGGCCCCCTGGGCGTAACCGGCCACCAGCAGCCCGAGCCCCGCCAGCCAGCCCGGCAAACCGTGCACGGCACCGGCAAACAGCAGCACGCAGAGCGCCAGGGCCAGACAGCCGCTTTGCAGGGTGTGGCGGGCATCGAGGCGACGCGCCCACAGCTGGCAGAGCCCTGAGAACACCAGGTAGGCCGCGATGAGATAGCCGAACAGCCCCAGATCCCTCATCCCCAGCAACTGACTCACCACCTTGGGGCCCATTGCCAGCAGGCTGGCCGCCACCGCCCAGGCGGTGAAGAGTGCCAGGGCGCAGAGCAAGAACCCGGCCCCCGTGGCCCTGAGCCCCTCCCCCAGGGAGCCCCCGCCCTGCCCGCTCGCCAGGGGCGCCGCCATCCTGGCGCCCCTGGGCCAGCTCAGCACCAGCCCCGCGATGGCGCAGCCCGCCATCCCCAGGATCAGCAGAAATGGCAATGTGGTCGGGTAGAAGTCCAGTTGCAGCGCCAGGCCGCTGAACACGGGCCCCAGCGCCAGCCCGGCGGTGAAGGAGAGGGTGGCGCTCAGGGCCGCCCGCTTGCCGCCGTCCTTGGGGCCAAAGCGCAGCAGCGCCACATTGGCGGCGCCGGTCAGGGCCCCAGTGCCTATCCCGGCCAGGACCCGCGCCAGCAGCAGCGACCAGAAGCTGTCGGCCAGGGAGAAGAGCAGGGCGCCCCCCGCGACCGCCAGCAGGGCGGGCAGTATCAGGGTGCGCAGATCCGCCACCCGTCCCGCCAGGTTGCCCACCCCGAACAGGGCGATCAGCACGCCCCCCGCATAGCCGCCATAGATGAGGCTGAGGCCGAGATCGCTCAGGGCCAGCGCCGCCTGGTAATGGGGATAGAGCGGGGTGGGCACGCTGCTGTTGAGCAGGGCCGACATCAGGGCCAGGGACAAAAACCAGAGCAGGCGGGGGCGAACATCGACCTCGCTGCCCTGGGCAGCAGTTGGGGCGCAGGGGGATGACATCAAGACTCCAATCACAAACAGGGGAACCGCTATCGGGAGCGACATCATAGCGATCCCGCCCGGCTCGGGCTGCGGCAGTTCTGCATCATGGCGATTCAAACTTGCATCACAGGGGCGCTTGCCCCGTACCGCCTTGAGTGCTCAGGTGCGGATCAGGCGGCCTCTTGTGCTGCCGCCCCCGCTGACATCTAATACCCCGGCGCCAATCGGGCGTCCTGCTTGAGCGAGGAGCAAGCATGATCAACTGGGATGACGCCCGCTTCTTTCTGGCCCTGGCACGGCGGGGCAGCCTGCGCCGGGCCGGCCTCGAACTCGGGGTCGATCAGGCCACCGTCGGGCGGCGGGTCGGCCTCTTCGAACAGCAGCTGGGGGCCAAGCTGTTTATCCGCACCCCCAGGCACTATCGGCTCAGCCCACTGGGGGAGGCGATCTTGCCCCAGGCACAGGCCATGGCACAGGCTGCCCTGGCCATGGATCGCGCGGCCAGCCAGGGGGAGCTGGAAGGAGAGATCTGCATCGCCACCACGGATACCCTGGCCCAGGGCTTCGTGCTGCCCGCCTTCAGCCTGCTGCGCCAGCGCCACCCCGGCATCCGCCTCAAGCTGCTGACCGCGGTCAGCGTGAGCGACATCCCCAATCAGGAGGCGGATCTCGCCATTCGCAGCCTGCGCCCCGAGCAGGGGGATCTGGTGGTCAAACGGCTCGCCACCATCAAGATGGGGCTCTACGCCTCCCCCGACTACCTGGCCCGCCGTGGCACGCCCCGCTCGGGCCAGGCGCTGCAACAGCACGACCTGCTGCTCTTTCCCAGGGAGCTGGTGGCCCGCCACTGGCTGAGCCTGTGCGGCGAACCTCTCCATGAGCCCAATGTGGTGCTGCAGAGCAACGCCCAGCTGGTGCTGATGGGGGCCGCCCGCCAGGGCCTCGGCATAGCGCTGCTCTCCACCTTCCTCGCCGAGGAGGATCCAGGCCTGGTGCGTCTGCTGCCTGACCAGCACGACCCCATCGACATCTGGATGGTGCTGCACCCGGATGTGCAGAAGACGGGGCGGATGCGTGCCCTGGTGGCAGCCCTGGAGGAGGTGTTCCAGCGCCATCAGGAGACCCAGTCCCCCGCCCTCCCCGCCACGCCGGCCCAAACGCACACTGATTGAGCGGTTATGCCCCCCATACGGGGCACTTTCTTCGCAGCGAACCATGCTAGAGTCCGCCGTTGTTTTTTTCCTTAAATAACGGGACGTTACATGAAGAAGTTTGTTGTTTCATCTGGTGTCATTTTGATGGCGGGATTGTTGACAGCTTGTGCGAGCGAGTCGTCGCGCTCCCTGGAAGTGCCCAAGGTCGCCTCTTATCAGAGCCACTATCAGGGCACTCGCAGCCCCATCGCCGTCGGCAAGTTTGATAACCGCTCCAGCTACATGCGTGGCATCTTCTCCGACGGCGTTGACCGACTGGGCAGCCAGGCGAAAACCGTGCTGATCACCCATCTGCAGCAGACAGGCCGCTTCAGCGTGCTGGATCGCGACAACATGGAAGAGATCAAGGCGGAAGCCGGGATCAAGCAACAGGCCCAGCAGCTCAAGGGCGCCGACTATGTGGTCACAGGTGACGTCACCGAGTTTGGTCGCAAGGAAGTCGGTGATCATCAGCTATTTGGCATCCTGGGTCGCGGCAAGTCCCAGATCGCCTATGCCAAGGTCAACCTCAACATAGTCAAGGTCACCACCTCTGAAGTGGTCTTCTCGTCCCAGGGCGCCGGGGAGTACGAGCTCTCCAACCGCGAGATCGTCGGCTTCGGCGGCACCGCCAGCTACGACTCCACCCTGAACGGCAAGGTGCTGGATCTCGCCATCCGGGAAGCCGTCAACAACCTGGTGAGCGGCATCGAGACCGGCGCCTGGCGCCCGGCCCAATGAGGAGAGACGAGATGACCATGTCAAAGCTTTCCCTGCTGCTGGCCAGCGGCCTGCTGCTGAGTGCCTGTGCCCAGGCACCAAAGACGCTCTACAACTGGGATCAATACCAGGGGGTGGTTTACCAGCACATGCAGGGTGAGGACTCCAGGGTCGAGGCCCAGATCGATGCGCTGGAGAAAAACCAGCAAGAGGCCAGCGCCAAGGGCCAGGCGGTGCCGCCCGGCTTCCACGCTCACCTGGGCATGCTCTATGCCCAGCTCGGCAAGGATGCGCAGACCCGCGAGCAGTTCGAGACCGAGAAACGCCTCTTCCCGGAATCGGCACCCTTCATGAACTTCCTGATGTCCAACCAGAAGGGGGCGACCCAATGACACTGCGCACTTTCCTTGCCCTGATGCTGGGCACCCTGCTGCTGAGCGGCTGCGCAAAGGGCCCCGGCTACGACTACGGCAACTTCAAGGAGAGCAGACCGACCTCAATCCTGGTGTTGCCACCGGTGAATCACTCGCCTGATATCAAGGCGGGGGCAAGCCTGCAATCCCAGATCACCTACCCGCTCGCCGAGTCCGGCTATTACGTGCTGCCGGTGGCGGTCACCAACGAGACCTTCCGGCAGAACGGGGTGACCGAGCCGACGGACATCCATGCCCTGCCCATCAAGAAGCTCCACGAAATCTACGGTGCCGATACCGCGCTGTACCTCGACATCAAGGATTACGGCACCAGCTATCTGGTCATCTCCAGCGAGACTGTGGTCACCGCCAGCGCCCGCCTGGTGGATCTGCGCACCGGCAAGCTGCTGTGGGAAGGCAGCGCCAGCGCCAGCAGTGCCGAACAGCAGAGCAATTCGGGAGGCGGCCTCATCGGCATGCTGGTGGTGGCTGTCGTCAACCAGATTGCCAACACCATCACCGACAAGGGCCATGAAATCGCCGGGATCACCAGCGTCAGGCTGCTCAGCGCCGACATGCCCAACGGCATTCTCCATGGCCCCTACTCACCGAAGTCCCAGACAAGGTAAGGCGCCGCGCCGCAATACGACAGAGGGCGTCATGCCCTCTTATTCCGCTACCACCACCAGTTTGCCCTTCCCTTGCCATTGCATGTGACGTGATCGTCTATCTTGTTGATATTGGCGGTTCATTTTTCGTGCACTGGTTGCTCGGCCCCCCAATTTCGTCTGGTGATGCCGGGCAAAATCAGTTACAAAAAGCCCACTGTCACCACCCGGGAGCGTCACGGCATGGCTGGATCACTGTTGCGCACCCTGCCCCGCAGGTGGCTGATGCGATTCTCACTCCTTTGCCTTGCGCTGGCGGGGCTGGGGCTGGTGTTCAACTACACCTACCTCAGCATCAGGCACGACATGCAGCTCATCACCGCCAAACAGCCGAACCTGTTCGAGCTGTTTTATCAGCGGGCCCGCATACTGGCACCGGAGAAACTGGCCAGCTTCATCGACAACAGCAGCATCAAGACCCCCATCTTCAGCGAGAACGGGGATGCGACTGCCTATGCCTATGGCTATGACCTCGCCACCCTGGCTCGCCTGGCTGTCATTCCCATAGTGCCGCCCGCCAACCAGATGCTCAGCACCTACCAATATCTGCTCTCCTACCCCGAGGTCCTCAACCTCTACGCCTTCTATAACGATCGGCGCATCCTTGGCATGGTGGGCGACAAGCGGATGCTTCCGAGCGAGCTGCAGCCGGTCAACACCAACCTCAATGACATAGAGCCCTGGACCCACTATTTCGGCTGCGCCGCCTTCGCCGCCACCCATGTTCCCTGCAGCACGGATGAGGCTCAGGTTTCTGACATCTACACCGACACCTTCACCGGGTTAAAGACCATCACCCTCTATTTCCCCTTCGTCTTTTACGATCCGGCGCTAGCGGACTACCGCTATGGCCTGACGGGCATAGACATCGCCATCGACGAGGCATTCAAGGAGGTGTTGCGCCCCTTCGAGAGTCTCAACCCGACCCGGACTGTCCTCTCCTTCGAGGAGGTGGAGCCCTGCCGCCCCTGGCATATCTGCCTGAATACCCGCTTCATGCGGACCAAGGCCGGCAACGACCTCTTTCTCAAGTGGTCATACAGCTACGGCGATGTCGTCCGTGCCGTGCTCTATGGCCCGGCCTTCAAGCTCTATCTGATCGTCCTGCTGCTGCTCATGCTAACGGGCCGTGGCATCTACGGCCGCCTGCGCACCCTGGCACTGACAGATCACCTGACCCGGCTGCCGCGACGGGACATCCTGGAACAAGCCCTGCTGAAGGAATACGACTTCCTGATGCTGCTGGACATAGACAACTTCAAGTCCATCAACGACACCCATGGCCACGGGGTGGGAGATCTGGCCCTCGTCGCCTTCGCCCGTCATCTGACGACCAACATGCGCAAGGGGGACAAGGCCATCCGCTGGGGGGGCGAGGAGTTTATCATCCTCTACAAGGGGCTCAATGACAGGGCCAGCATGCGCCAGGCCGTGACCCGCCTGCTGGCATCACAGCTTCAGATCCCGGAGCTGCCCGCCCCCATCACCTTCTCGGCTGGCGTCATCCGCATCCGTGATTACCTGACCGTCGCCGAGGCCACCGATCTCGCCGATGCGCTGCTCTACCACGTCAAGCAGCATGGCAAGCACAACATCGCCTATTACCAGGGGCAGGAGATCAGGCTGATCCGAGACCCGGGCACCAACCCGGCCACCTGATCGGCTCGGCTTCTGCCGCGCCCCCTCTATCTGCTACCATCCCGGCCACGATCATTGTTCCCGTCACGGCCCTGGCCGCGATAACCCCATACTGGTGCCCTATGTCCATTGCCTCCTTCGCCGAACTGGCCCTCTCCCCCCGCCTGCAGCAGACCTTGCGCGAGCTGGGCTATGCCGCGCCAACCCCCATTCAGGCCAGCGCCATCCCCGTCATTCTGGCGGGGCGGGATCTGATGGCGGGGGCCCAGACCGGCACCGGCAAGACCGCCGCCTTCGTGCTGCCGCTGCTGGAGCAGCTGATGCAACACCCAGCGAGCGACGCCGTCCGCCCCATCCGCGCCCTGGTGCTGGTGCCGACCCGCGAGCTGGCGGTGCAGGTCTTTGAGAGCGTGGCGCGCTACGGGCAGGGCACTAGCCTCACCAGCGCCCTGGTCTATGGCGGGGTCAGCATCGCCGCCCAGGTGGAGGCGCTTAAAGCCGGGGTGGATATGCTCATCGCCACCCCGGGCCGCTTGCTCGACCATCTGCGCCAGGGGGCCCTGAGCCTTGGGAGCCTCCGCCATCTGGTGTTCGACGAGGCGGACCGCATGCTCGACATGGGCTTTATGGACGAGATAAAGGCCCTGCTCAGACAGATACCGGCGGATCGCCAGACCCTGCTGTTTTCGGCCACCTGCGACGACAACCTGTTTGCCTTGAGCCGCGTGCTCTTGCGCGACCCGGCGCTAATCGAAGTGGCACCGCGCAACACCACGGCGGCCGAGGTGGAGCAGCGGGTCTATGCGGTGGATGGGGAACGCAAGCTGGCGCTGGTGGAGCACCTGATCAAGGTGAAGGGCTGGGCCCCTGTGCTCATCTTCAGCCGCACCCGTCAGGGAGCGGACAAGCTGGCCCAGCAGCTCGGCAAGGCGGGCATCAATGCGCTCGCCTTCCACGGGGATCTGTCTCAGAGCGCGCGGGAGAAGGTGCTGCTGGAGTTTCGCGCCGGTACCTTGCAGGCCCTGGTCGCCACCGACGTGGCGGCCCGCGGGCTGGATATCAGCGATCTCAACTATGTGATCAATCTGGAGTTTCCCCATCAGCCTGAGGATTACGTCCACCGCATAGGGCGCACCGGCCGCGCTGGCAACAAGGGGCTCGCCATCACCTTGTTCAGCCCGGAAGATGCACCGCTCTTGGAGAAGGTGGAAGCCGTGCTCGACACCCGATTGCCCCAGCAGTGGTTCCCGGGCTTTGAGCCGGATCTGACCCGCTTCGACCCCGAACCGCGCCGCAGCGGCAAGGGCGCCCAGAAGCAGAAGGCCAGAAAGCAGGCCCTCTCGGGCAACAAGGGCGGCAAGGGGCGCAAAGCCTGACCCGAGAGACGCTTTGGGGAGCCTTCTCCATCCGGGCGCTCCCCGCTTGGCAACCTGACCTGACTCTGTTCCCCTGCCCCCCTCTTGTTCTCCTCCCTGACCAGGCCGCCCAGAGCGGCCCCTTTGCCACACTCTGCTACAAAAGAGGTAGATCAGGGGCACACTTTCGCCACAAAGCGGGAGTGCAATAGGGACATGGCACAAGGAGAACCCCATGAAACCCGCATCCCTTCGCTGGACCCTGCCCCTGACACTCACCCTGATCTGGCTGCTTGGCCTGACCCAGTGGCCCTCCGGCCTCTGGCCCTGGCGCCATGAGCTGCTGATCCTGACCGGCCTGCTTGGCCTCGGCGCTATGACACTCTCTCTGCTGCTGGCCCTGCGCCTGCCCAGGCTAGAGGCCTGGTGCGGCGGGCTTGATCGCATGTTGCACCTGCATCGCAGCAGCGCCCTCTGGGCCACCAGCACCCTGGTCGCCCACTGGCTGCTGGTGGAGGCGCCCAAGTGGGCGACCGGTGCCGGCTGGCTGACCCGTCCCGCCCGTCGCGGTGCTGGTGCTGGTGCTGGTGCTGGCAACGATGCCCTGTGGCACAGCCTCGGTAACACCCTGGCCGAGTGGGGCTTCTATCTGCTGCTGGCCCTGGTGGTGGTGAGCCTGCTTGCGGTGGTGCGCTACGAGCGCTTCAAGGTGGTTCACCGGCTGGCCCCGGTCATCTATCTGATGGGCTGGCTGCACGGGCTCTGCCTGCTGCCCCGTATCGGCGCCATGACGCCGGTCGGCCTGACCCTGCTCATCGGCGGCGGGGTGGGTGCCATGGGGGCGCTCTATTCCCTGTTTGGCCGGGTGGGCCAGAACGCGCGCCACCAGGGGATGGTGAGCACCCTCACTCCTCTGGACAGCCGCACCCTGGAGATCAAGATTGCCCTTGCCACCGCCCTTCGCCACTACAGTCCGGGCCAGTTCGCCTTCTTCGACTTCGCCGGGCGCGGCGAGCCCCACCCCTATACCCTGGTGGACGTCTCGGCGGATGGTCGCACCCTGACCCTGGCCGTGCGTGCCCTCGGGGATCACACCCGCTGGCTGCACCGTCACCTCAAGGTGGGGGATGCGGTCACGGTTACCGGCCCCTATGGCGCCTTCGCCCTGCCAGACTCTGCCCCCGCCCTCTGGATGGGCGCCGGTATCGGCATCACCCCCTTCGTCGCCTGGCTGGAGGCCCTGGTGCGCCGTGGTGAGCAACGCCCCGGCACCACCTTGCTGCAATGCGCCCCCACGGCCGATGCCGCCCCCTATCACGCCCATCTGGCCGAGCTGTGCCGCCGGGCCGGGATCGACTACAGGCTGCATCTGGAGTCCGAACGCGGTCGGCTGGATCTGGCCGCACTGGGTGAGCGCCAGCACACCCCGGTGTGGTTCTGCGGCCCCGAGCCCATGGCCCAGACTCTGGATGCCCACCTGACATCGCCGCTGCATCGGGAGCTGTTTCGCTTTCGCTAACCTCAAGGTGAAGCGCATAGATTCAAGCGCATCATCAAAAAGGGCCTCCCCGGGGAGGCCCTTGTCATATCAGATGCACCTTGCTCGCAGCCTCTGACTTGCCCCCATAAAACCTCGAACAAGGGCAGCGACCCTCACTTGGGTATTGATGCATACGGAATGAATAAGCATCATCTCGCGGCCCTCTGGTCATGGATTCGGATGTTGTATGTCCTTTGAGAAAAAACACGGTGATTTCATCTTCAATGTGCAGGATCACCTGGTCATCTGCGAGCTGATCGGCCCTTTCAATGAAGAGGGTATGCTGGCGTGGGTTGCGGAGATAAAGCGCGTGGTGGACAGCCTCGACGGGAAGCGTTTCTGCGCCCTGGTGGACCATCGCCAGCACCAGGGGGTGGTGCAGTCCGCGCTGCACCATCTGCAGGATATTTATTCGTGGCTTGCCCAGAAGAACCTGGTGGCCATCGCCTCCCTCTATTCGGCCCAGGTGCTCCATCACATCGCCCTCTCCTGCATGTCCCCCATCCATCCCGGCCACATTCAGGGGTTCAACAGCCATCAGGAGGCCATCGCCTGGCTTGATGCGCAGTATGATTCGGACTAATCAGCGAAAGCCATTCCCACCTCCCGCTCGTTGTGATGCACGAGGGAAGGGCTGGGGTGAGGGAAGGTAAATGCCAATACCCGGTCAATGCCTGGATTCGCTACGCTCAGTGCCAACCGGCCAGCGCAATAGGCTGGTGTCGAGCCTGTGAAGCCCAACATACGAGAGCGATATAGAAGGCAATGCCCAAACCACGTAGGGACGATTAGCGCAGCGTAATCGTCCGCATACCGCCGCGCACCGAGTCATGGCAAGACCGGCAGGAAACTCTAGACTCCAGCGGCCTCTCGGCGCCTCCCTTTCGCGATTATCCGAATACGCTTCGCTGGCAGCAGCCCCTCACCCTGGCCCTCTCCCGAGGGAGAGGGGATGACCCATGCCAATACCAAGCCACTCATATTCACCCGCACCACAGAGCCAATGCATAATCAGCGAAGCCTGTTATCCCCCTTCTCCCCTCGCGGGAGAAGGGTCGGGGATGAGGGGGAGGTAACAATAAATCCCATTATGTAGGGTCGATTAGCGCAGCGTAATCGTCCGCATACCGCCATGCACCGGGTCATGACAAAACCGGCAGCATACTTTGGATGTCAGTGGCTTCTCGGCCACGACCTGTTCGCGAACGTCCGAATACGCTTCACAATTCGAACCTACGTCCCGAAGCAATAGATATCTCCCGAGTATTCAGTTATATTTTCTAGCGTTCTAGAACTCCAGTTAAAGGTGCAACTGTGTTCAATAAAAATTTCTTATTTTTTGCATCACTCCTTATTTTTTATATCTTACTTCCATGGTTGCTTACCCATTTTACATTAGCGGCCTAGACTGGAGTTATGTGCAGGGTGTGTGGAACACATGGCAAACGTTGAATGCGGCAATGATTGCCCTTTTGGCTAGCATTATTGCTCTTGCTGCCGCTATGTACTCAGAGCACCAGAAAAGGGAAAGAGATCTTTTAGCTGCAAAAGCTCTCCTGCCAGAAGCATTAACTCAGTTAATCTATTTCTGTAAGCATTCCGCCGGCCTTCTAGAGGATGCCTATATAAAGAGAAATGAACCTAACAGCGATCCATATCTACTATATATAAATGGTGATATCTATCAAATCCCAGAGTGGGTGAGTTCGGCCTTTCAAGGTTGTATTGTTGCAGCAGAAAAACCTGATGCCATATACATGGCTGATATTCTTGCTGAATTACAAATCATTCGGGCTAGACTGGTAAGTATTCATGATGATAGCAATAAAGATATGGAATTGCTTGTCATGCCTGATGAACTAATATCTCACATTAGACAACTTGGTTGTTTTGTTGCCAAGGTAACTGCATTATTTCCCTACGCAAGAGATGGAAAACCCATCTTAAAAGAAGTAATTAGCAATGAAATGGTTAACAATGGTCTATCACAAATAGATGCCGTTGAATTCGCATACTATATTGAGTAGATTGGAAAAATATAAACACTTATATTAGCAGTCCAAATTTAAAACAACATTAAATGTGATTACTGCTTGCACTTACGACTAGAAAATTGACTTGCCAGATAGCTAAAATTATAAAATATAAAACCACCCGCATAGCAGGTGGTTTTTTTTCGCTATCACCAGAAAAACTAGTGATATTTAATTCACAACACCAATCACCCCAACGGCGGCGTACGCGGCGGCACCCGGCGCTTGCTGCCGGTAGACTCGAAGGCCGAGGCGACGCGCAGCAGGTTATTGTCGTCATAGGCGCGACCGGCGAAGGTCAGGCCCACCGGCATGCCGATATCGGCCATCACCCCCATGGGGACGGTGACGGTCGGCACGCCGAGATGGCGAATGGCGAGGTTGCCGTTGGCGACCCAGATGCCATTGCTCCAGGCGATATCGGCGGAGGCCGGATTCACATCCGCATCTGCCGGGCCCACGTCGGCCACTGTGGGGAAGAGCACGGCGTCGAGCTTGAGCCCGTCCATCCACTCCTCCAGGTCCAGCTTGCGGGTCTGCTCCAGACCCCGCAGGCCGTCCGGCACTGTGGGGATCTCGTCCCAGGATTTCAGACCGCGCTTGGCCATATTGACGTACTCGTCCATGCCGGCCGCCAGATCCCCCTCGCGGTTAGGCAGTGTGCCCGGATCGTGGGGGAAGATCTTGGGGCCATCCACATCTGCCAGCTTGTTTAGCTTGGGATCGCCGTTGGCGCGCAGGAAGTCGTCGAACGCCCAGCCGGAGAGCTCCCACAGCTCGTCGTTGAGAAACTCTGGTGACACTATGCCGCGATTGAACACGGTCGGCGCGCCGGGTCTGTCCCCTTCGCAGTTGGAGACCAGGGGGAAGTCCACTTCGATGACTTCGGCGCCAGCGGCTTCCAGCGCCTTGCGGGCCTCTTCCCAGAGGGCAATCACGGACGGGCGGGTATGGATGCGCTGACCGGTCGGGCCGCCGATGCCGGGGTGCTCGCTGGTGCCGGCCAGCTCATCCTTGTTGATAAACATGCGCGGCACCCCGAGGCGCTTGCCCTTGAGGGCGTCAGGCTTGGCGGCCAGCTCCAGATAAGAGGCCGGGCGCACTTCGGAAGCCTTGGGCAGTTGCACCCATGGCTGCATACGCCACAGATCCCCACGGGGATCGCTATCGTCGGCGACCACCACATCGAGCACTTCCAGCAGATCAGTCATGGTGCGGGCATAGGGCACCACCACATCCATGGTCGGGGTCAGGGGCCAGTTGCCGCGCACCGAGATGACGCCACGGGACGGGGTATAGGCACAGAGGCCGTTGTTGGAGGCAGGGCCACGGCCGCTCGACCAGGTCTCTTCCGCCAGACCGAAGGCGGCGAAGCTGGCGGCGGTGGCGGTGCCGGCCCCGTTGGAGGAGCCAGAGGCAAAGGGCGCGGTCAGGTAGTCGGCATTGTAGGGGCTCTCGGCACGGCCGTAGACGCCGCGCTGCATGCCGCCATTGGCCATGGGCGGCATATTGGTTTTGCCAAGGCAGATGGCACCGGCGGCGCGCAGCCGCTCCACGGTAAAGGCATCGCGCTGGGCCACCAGATCCTTGAAGGCCGGGCTGCCGGAGGCGGCGGTCAGCCCCTTGACCAGGTAGCTGTCCTTGGCGGTGTAGGGGATGCCGTCGAGCGGCCCCAGGGTTTCGCCACGGGCGCGGCGGGCATCGGAGGCTTGCGCCTCTTTCAGCGCATCGGGATTGGGCACCACGACGGCGTTGAGGCGGGTTTGTGTCTCGGGGCCGTTGTAGGCCTCGATACGGGCCAGATAGGCCTTGACCAGTTCGACCGCTGTGGTGCGGCCTGCTTCGAGCGCACCGCGCAGCTCGGCAATGGAAACCTCGGTCACTTCGATCATGGGGATCTCCTGTAAAAGGGTGACTGTTTGTCATGTTGATCGCCGCATCGGCGCCTGCGACCATCACATTATCAAGAGATAAAACCCCACTGCGTGGGGTTTTGAATACCAACCTCGGCTGGCTTGGAACAGGTTCTTATTTGCCGGACGGGATCTGCTGAGTAATGCAGTGAATATTGCCACCGCCCAGCAGGATCTCGCGGGCCGGTACGCCGACCACTTTATGCTCGGGGAAGATCTCTTCCAGAATGCGCTGGGCCTCGCCATCGGTGGCGGCATCCAGCAGCGGGTAGACGATGCTACCGTTGGTGATAAGGAAGTTCACATAGGAACCGGCCAGACGACCTTGTGCCTCGCGCGGCACACCGCTGCCGCTCTCGACACCGGCGGACTCTTCCTCGGTGCAGAACAGCGGGCCCGGCTGGGGCAGCTTCCACACCTTCAGCTTGCGACCCTTGGCATCCACCGCCGCTTCCAGCACCTTGAGGGCGGCCAGGGAGCGCTCGTATTGCGGATCTGTCTCGTCGTCGGTCCAGTGCAGGGCCACTTCACCCGGGCGCACGAAGCAGCAGATGTTGTCGATGTGGCCGTCGGTCTCGTCCATGTAGACGCCTTCATCCAGCCAGATAAAGCTCTGCACGCCGAGGTAGTCGCGCAGGTGCGCCTCGATCTGCGCCTTGCTCAGGTGCGGGTTACGGTTCTCGTTGAGCAGGCACTCGGCTGTGGTCATGCAGGTGCCTTCGCCGTCCACGTGGATGGAGCCCCCTTCCAGAATGAGCGGCGCGTCGTAGCGATCCATGCCGTGCTGCTCCAGCATCCGGGCTGCCACTTCCTCATCCTGATTCCAGGGGTAGTAGAGACCGCCCTTGTGGCCGCCCCAGGCGTTGAAGCCCCAATCC
>RCUI01000449.1_pt1 | contig 14286 bp, 10 predicted proteins | sample 2166121 | NCBI WGS metagenome assembly RCUI01 (sample SAMN09932700, study PRJNA488358) | compost metagenome | feature: garden; material: soil; isolation source: compost soil in succinic acid-enriched culture | place: Germany: Experimental Botanical Garden Goettingen | collected 2016-01-27
TGCCGCTGCGCATCCTGCTGTTTTATGTGTTCACCCTGTTCGTGCTGATGTCGATCTATCCCTGGTCGAAGATCGGCAGCGAAGGCAGTCCCTTCGTGCAGATCTTCAGCGGCCTGGGGATCGGTTCGGCAGCCACGCTGCTGAACATCGTGGTGATCTCGGCAGCGGTGTCGGCGATCAACAGTGACATTTTCAGCGCCGGGCGGATGATGTACGGCATGGCCCACAACGGCCAGGCACCCGCCAGCTTCGCCCTGCTGTCGCGCTTCGGCGTGCCGTGGATGACCGTGGTGGTGATGGCCGTCGCCTTGCTGCTGGGGGTGGTGCTCAATTACCTGGCCCCGGACAACCTGTTCCTGATCCTCGCCGCCGTGGTGACCTTCTCGATCGTCTGGGTGTGGCTGATGATCCTCCTGTCGCAAATCGTCATGCGCCGCGGCATGAGCGCCGACGAGGTGGCCAGGCTGCACTTCCCGGTACCGCTCTGGCCAGTCGGCCCGGCCTGTGCGGTGGTGTTCATGCTGTTCATCTTCGGCGTGCTGGCCTGGTTCCCGGACACGCGCATGGCCCTGTACGTGGGCATCGGCTGGCTGGCCTTGCTGTCGCTGGGCTACTGGCTGTTCGTCGCCCGCCAGCCGCTGGCAACGCTGGCAGATCCGGCCAGCCGCTGATCAGGCCGGAAACTGCTCGCTGGCCCAGTCGAGGAAGGCCTGCGCCGCCGGAGAGGGGCGCATGGCGCTGGACTGGGCCAGCACCACCGGCTGCGGGCTGACCGCTTCCAGCAGCGGCCGGCAGGCCAGGGGTTGGCCGTCATAGCTGCAATCGGCCACCGGCCGGGTGCAGGACAAGGCCACGCCATAGCCATGGGCGACCAGCCCGCGCTGCATCTCGAAGGTCTGGGTCAGTTGCAGGCTTGCCGGTTGCAGGTCGTGGGCCCAGAACAGCGACAGGAAATACTCGCGGGTCCTGGCGATGTCTTCAAGGATCAGGCATTCATTGGCCAGGTCCACCAGCGACACCCGCTCCTGCAACGCCAGGGGGTGGTCCGCCGGCAGCAAGGCGTAAGGCGTCAGCTGCGCCAGCACGCGTTTTTCGATCGGCGAATCGAGCCCCACGTCATAGGTCAGCGCCAGCTCCACCTTGCCATCGGCCAGGCGCCGATTGACCTCGGCAAGATCGGCCTCGAACAGGGTGATGGTGACTTCCGGATGGCGCCGGCGAAAGCCGCTCAGCAGGCGTGGCGCGTAATACGGCCCCAGGTCCTGGAAGCAGATCAGGCTCAAGGCGCCGCGCACCACCTGTTGCTGCTCGCCCTTGCCGCCGATTGCCGTGGCCAGGTTGAGCATATCGCGCGCCTGCTCGAGCAATTTGCGCCCCGCCGGGGTCAGTTCCAGGCCACGGCTGACCTGGCGATGAAAGAGCTTTTCGCCCAGGCTCGCCTCCAGCTGCGACAGCGCCAGGGACACCGACGGCTGGGAAATGTGCTTGGTTCGCGCTGCAGCGCTGACACTGCCCTGCTCGGCGGCAGCGACGAAATACTCCAACTGGCGGAAAGTGAAGCCGATCATCGCTATGCCCCCTCCGGGATGCTTGAACCAACCGCTGCGCCGTTACCCCGCCAGGGCCGGGCTCAACGCCGCTGGCGTACGCCAGGGTATATCGGCCCAGGCGCCGCTGCCGGGCGTCAGCAACTGGTGCAGATGCTGCTCGTTGAACACTTCGCCCAGCGAGTCGACGCGAAACGCCGCGACCCACTGCTCGCGCCCCAGCTTATAGGCCTTGCCGAAATCTTCCCAACTGTCGAAACAATCCTGCGCCCGCTGCGCGTTGAGCAACAGCACGCGCCAGGCGAGCTCGGGCTCGAGCCAATGCATCAGTACCCCACAACGGACCAGAAACGCCACCCGCGCACAGGCAAAGGCCATGGCCGCACGCGGCTCATCGCTGGCCGTCAGCCCTTGCAGGTCGAGGCTGTACCATTGCTGTTCGAGGGTAGCACTGAAGTGCGCACGCACCGCCTCGTCATTGGAGTTGCTGCGAATCCCGGCCTGGTGCAGCAACGCCGCCCGCACGATCGTCTGGGCCTGTTCGGTGAAGTGGTCGCACGCTGGCGAGTAAAAGCCCTCGACTTCCATCGCATCGGCCATGGGCCTGGCCAACAGCAGCGACCAGTGCTTGCGTTGGCTGAACAACGGCGCGGCCCCGCGCGGGCGGAATGCACGCCACAACAACCAGGCTGAAATAACCGCCGCGATAAGCAAAAACATGCTGCTCTCCTTACCTTGCCCGGGTCTGCCAGGCCTGGATTTCCTCGGCCTGGGGCGGCGCCATGTCTGGCCACGGCACGCCTTCGGTCAGGTACAGCGGATCATCGGGCAGACGCTGCAAGCGCTTGCTGAAGATATGCCGGGTGGCGTATTTGACCGACACCGCCTGCGGGGCAACCTGCAAGAACTGCTGCGGCTGACGCCCGGCCACCAGCCACTCGACCATGGCTGACGGCGCATCGAGGCGCTCGTACAGCTGGGGGTAGCGGGCCACCAGACGGGTCTGGGCGGTCGGGTCGCTGACCTCTTCGATGCGCAGCCAGCCGGCTTCGGTGCGCACGATGCCGATGGCGATACAGTCAGCGGGCGTCTGCTGGTCGGTGCCCAGGGCATTCAGGCACTGCAGCAGGTCCTGGTAATAGCGCTCGACCGGCGGCCGGTTCTGCTTGCCCTTGACCTGCTCGACGGTCAAGCTGCCGTCGGCCTGGACGATCAGGCTGATGGTGATGTGTGGCTGGCCCTGGCCGTCGCGAAAGCTGAACACGCGCATGCGCCGCTGCTCCACCGCTTCGGCATAACGCTCGCCGTAGCCGCCGGTCAGGGCGCGGCGATCGGCGAACTGGCCCAGGCAGTGGCGCATCACATAGCTTTCAAAGGCCATTTCAGCGCGCAGCAAGGCACTGTCGGGGCGCAGCTCCTGCAAGACGTGCTCAGTGGTGGTCACCAATGTGGCCAAGGCCTCGGGCTGGCTTTGGCGCCAGCCCTGCTCGACCCGCGCGGCCATCTGCGCGTGTTCCTTGTCCCACAGCGCCAGCGCCTGGGGGCAGTTGATGCGATCGAGCTTGCCGGCCAGCGCAGTGCCCTGACGCGAGGTCAGAAACTCCACCAGCAAGGCCTCCTGCGCCAGCAGTGGCGCCTGCTGCGGATCCACCCAGACCAGGGGCGCGAGCGCCTGCTGCGAGCCTTTACCGGCGTCGCTCAAATGCCTGGTCACCCATGGCGGCGGTTCGCCTCCCAGCACTTCGACAGCCTGCTCCAGGGTCAGGATCCGTCGCGCCGGCTCGAAGTTGCCGACCAGATGACGGTAGAAATGGTTGAGCAACCATCTGCCCACCTCCGGCGCATCACCACGGGCTTTGCTGCGTTCGGCAATGCCGCGCTTGAGTTGATCGGCATTGAGTGCGTTGCGCGGGGCGTAACCGGACTGTCGCAGCTCCGGTGTCACTTCCATATCTGCCACCAGGCCTTGCCTGCCGGTTTTTCCGGTGCCTGCAGCTCGGCGATGCTCTGGCGGAAGAGCTCATTGTTGCCCTGGTCGACGGCGTTGTCCGGATCACTGCGCAGGATCGAGCGCTGGTAGTAGGCTATGGCCTCCTCCTTGCGCCCCAGGCCCTTGAGCACATCGCCGGCGCAGCCCAGCAGCGAGCTCTCGTCGCGTTCGTTGATCTGCGGCGCATATCGCAGCCACAGGCTGGTGGCCGCCTCCGGCAGGCTGTAGGACAGGTACATGGCCACTTTCATCCGCGCGAACAGCGGCGAGTACTCCAGGTCCTTGTCGCTGATTTCGCGCTCTTCCTGCCACTTGAGGATGCGCTCCAGCCAGATCAGGATTTCGCGTTCGCGGTCGAGGCGGTACAGGGCGCGGCTGACTTCCAGCAGGTACTCTTCCGGGTCGTGGCGGCTGTAGCCATAGTCGGCTGCGTAGTGCCAGAGCTGCTCGGCGGCTTCGGCGATGCCCGCGTCATCCCCCAGCTCAATGCGGTTTTGCAGGGTGCCATGATAGTGCTCGGCGAACGGACTGGCGGCAATGCCACGGGCATGCAGCTCCAGGGCCTGCTCATACATGCGCTGGTCGTTGTAGCAGCGGTAGTTGATCGCCAGGTTGTTGCAGAGCATCGAGTACATGTGCGCACAGGCATCGTAACGATGCCCGCGACCGGTGGCGAAGCATTGCTCCATGCGAGCCTGGCCGTGTTCGTAGGCCAGCTTTTGTACTTCGCGCAACAACGACCAGGCCTGATCTGCCTCCTCGCTCGAGAGCTTCTCGACTTCCACCTCGACCAGGTCGTCGATGTTGCAAGCGAAACTGTAATAGTTCATGCCACCGGCCATTGTCGGCAGCGGTTGGCGCAAGGCATCGACAATGCCGAACACACTGGCATGAGCGCTGAACAGGCTGTAGGCGCTGCGGTGGTCTTGCATATTGCCGGCCGAAACGGCCTCGCGCAGCATCGTAAGTTCAGTGTTGGCGTCAATGCGCCCGGCCTGGCGTTCACGCACTGCCAGCAGGCGGTTGATCCAAGGGTGGTTCGGCGCGCGGCGGCGGGCTTCTTCCAGGGCCAGAGCGAAAACGTTGTCGAGCTGCTCAAGGTCATCGCGGGCAGCATGCAGCGCATCGAGCAACGGGCCCAGGGACGGCGTCGACTCGTCGCGCCATGGCAGCCCGGAAACAAACCGCTCCAACACCTTTTGATCATCACAGGCGCGCATCACGCACAACGGCCACCACGCCGACTGGTCCTCGGCATCGAGCAGGCGATCGTGTACCCAGTAGGCAGTGCCCGGCCACATCTGGCTGCGAACTCCATAGATTTCCATGAATGCACGCTGCCCGGCGTCGTCGATCTGACCGTTTTCAAGCAACCAGGGCAAGTGGAATTCGACAAAGTTGTCACTGCCGCTGGAGTCCAGTTCCAGGGTCGCCACCTCACAGATTTTCAAGGCGCCGGGCAGGTCGCCCTGGGCCTTCAATGAGCGTGCAGCCAGGCGCGCCAGGCGCACTTCCCACTCCCGGCGCTGGGGCAACGACAGCTCGGCGATCAACTGCACTACAGGTTGCTCGAACATCGCCAGGCGCAACGGCACGATTTCGATCAGCGCATCGCCCAGCCACAGCCAGTCGTTGCCGTCGACATCCTGACCTTCGCCAGCGGTACGCAACGCGGTAATTGCCGCCAGCGCCGCTTCGCGAGCCTCTTCGTCACGCTCGTGGGCAGCCAGCACCCGCGCCCGGCGCCGCTGCTGGTCGGCATCGTCCCAGGCCCGCAGGGCATGGCGGCCGGGGTTGATCAACGCCAGGGTGTGACGCACCTCGATGGCCTTGAGGGCGACGTCGAGGGTGGTGTGCTGCAGATCGTCGAAAATGCGGTAGCGCCGGTACTGTTCGATATCGAACGCCAGCGCCTCGTTGCTCAGTTGCTGCAGGGCGTCGAGGGCCTGCAGCAGGCCTTGCTCGTCTTTGAGGTAGTTGCACAGGCGCAGCTGGTAGATCAGCAGGTTGACCTTGAGTTCGTTGCGCGCCTCTTCTGGCGTCGCCTCGATCAGCGCCTGGCCGTCGTCGGCCAGCACCGCCCTGGAGGCTTCGGCGTCACCGGCGTTGACCCACAGCACGTGCAGACGGTCGATCGATTCCAGCGAGGCAGCCTTGAGCGGCTGGACGCGCAGCTGGCCCAGCAGGTAATCGGCACCGTGTTCCTGATGCTCGACCTCAAGACGGTCCATGAATTGATCCAGCTGAATGCCGGACAGCACGGTGCTGTTTTGCGTCATCGTGAACTCCATTTGCGAATGACTTGTGCATCGCCCGGTGCCCCGTACTGGCTCTTCAAGGAGACGACGGGTACCCGCATACGGCTGCACTCAACAGGCAACGATAGCGAAAGGGATCGGGCGATACAGCGGGGGTGCTGCACGCTACCAGTTGGCGTTTGAAAAACCAAGAGCGTGCAGGTGATAGAAGGCTCAGGGCGTGGTCAGGGTAATCAGGAAGGTGCCGGAAGTGACAGGCTTGCCGGAGACATCCACCAGGGCGTACTGCTGATGGTAAAAACGACCCGTCTTGCCGCTGTCGGCCACCAGCTTGACGTTGACCGGAGCGTGATCGGGGGCACTGACCGACGCTTGCGGCTCGACCCTGTGCAAATCGATCCGGGTGCCCCGCACCTGCGCCGGGCAGTCATTGAGGTTCAAGGCGCCTGCCTGGGCTGAAGCCGTGCAAGGCGACTCGACGACACTACCGGTGAAATTGATCACCCCCTGGGCGATCGGTGTCTCAGCCACGCAGGCCCCGCTTGCGCCCAACAACAACCCTGCAGCGATAGCAACATACTTGCGATTCATGCTGACACTCCGGCGATAGCGGTTAGTACCTCAAGTATCGGCCAGGCGCAGAAAAATCTAAGGATTGTCTGATAGGCAAAGGCGCGCTTTGCCAAGCGCGTCGCAGAACGGTGTAAACAAGCGCCGACCGGTTCGTCAACCCGCCTCCCGAAGCCTATGGTTAAACATTGGCGGGTGGTTGAGACGCTCAATCAGCGGAAACGAAAAAGCCCCCGGACCTTTCGGTCAGGGGGCTTTCTCTTGTATGGCGGAGAGATAGGGATTTGAACCCTAGGTACTGTTGCCAGTACAACGGATTTCGAATCCGTTTTTACACTCAACAGATTCAACAACAAAAATAAAAAACCATTAAATTTCAGCAACTTGACAAGTTATGCTAAAACATCATTCCACACCATTCGGGGGATCAATTCCCCCAAAATTCCCCCACGCACTACGAGCGGAACGCCATGCTGCTAGTCACCGAGGCATGCTCAGATCTCCTCCGCAGCTGAAAGGAAGCCGAAAAAATCAACAGAGCGGCACGACGTGAGTAAACGCTGGTAAAAATTGACCGTTCAAAGAGTTCCAAGGGCGCGCTCCAACTCGGTTATGGCGAATTCCACCTCATTCACCGCCTTGCTGAGCTCCTCCGGCGAAGCTTGCGGATCCGCACATACAACCTCCATGCGCCGGCAAGATTCGACCAATTGCTCTCCCTTCACCACACGCGCTGCACCTTTAATTCTGTGAGCCAGCTCCCCTAACTTATCAGTCTCACCGTTCTGGAGTAGAACCCTCAGTGACTGACAATCTCTGCGATTATTATTGATCAGCTCGCCGAGTATCTCGCGGAATTTCACCGGGTCGCTGTTGATGAGCAACTCCAAAGGCCCCAGATCAACCAGCAGTTGCGAGTCTGGCGCCATCAGTGGCAATGCGGTCTCAGGATACTCGCCTTCTATTTCCCGATCCTTGTGTAGCGCCAACAACCTTGCGTCCAGTTCGTCGAGACCGATTGGCTTGATCAGGCAATCATTCATGCCCGCTTTAATACACTGCTCTAATTCTTCCGGCTGTGCGTCGGCAGTAAGTCCAATAATCACCGTGGGCTCAAGCCCTTGCTCCTGTTCGACTTTGCGAATTGCTCGTGTGAGGTCAGCACCATTCATGACCGGCATGTGGCAATCGGTAATGACAACATCGAAGGGCTGCTTGCCCCAGCAGTCGAAGGCACACTGACCGTCTTCTGCCTCATAGACATCGTGCCCCAAAAATTCTAGTTGTTGGTGTAAGACTTGGCGGTTGACCTGGTGATCATCCACAACCAGAACTTGCAAACAGTAACGTTGATGAGTCAATGGTAAGGCAGGCAATTGCGTGATACTGATGCGCTCTAATACCTGAAAGCGCAGCTCTACTTCTATCATCGTTCCACGACCTAACTCACTGCTCATAGTTACACGGCCGCCCATCATTTCGCACAGCGAACGACAGATCACTAGCCCCAGTCCCGTACCTTCGGTCTGTTGCACATTGCGTTGCGCCTGGACGAAAGGTCTGAACAAGCGCTGCTGGTCAGTAGGGCTTATGCCAACGCCGGTGTCTTCCACGCGGAGGTGAATATTGAGCAGGCTGGCATCGACCAAAAACCCGGAAATACTGATCTTGATCGAGCCTTCTTCGGTGAACTTGATGGCATTGCTGATCAAGTTAGAGAGGATTTGCTTGAAGCGCAGGGCATCGACCAGCACATCACAGTTGATGCTCGAATCGATGTCGAGGATAAGGGTCAGGCGCTTTTGCCTAGCTAGCCCCTCGAACACTCTGGCCACCGACTCGATCAGTTCGCGCAAGTTGGCACGCTTGGGCGACAGACTAAGTCGTCCGGATTCGATGCGTGCGATGTCGAGGATATCGCCGATCAACTCCAGCAGGCTTTTTGCCGAAGTATGGGCTATTTCAATACTGGCGCGGTCGATCGGCTGGCTTTCGGCGCGCTTAAGCGCCAGTTCAAGGATGCCGATTACGGCGTTCATCGGCGTGCGGATTTCGTGGCTCATGGTCGCCAGAAAGCTGGTCTTGGCACGGCTGGCGTCATCCGCGTGGACCTTCGCTTCTCGCAACTGCTCCACCAACTGACGGTGCTCGGTGATATCCAACCAGCCACAGATAACCCCCTTTATGTCACCTTTGGAGTCCTGGAACGGTTGCACCCAGTGGTTGATCCACGCCTCCCTGCCCTGGAGCTGAATGGCATGCACCGACTCGATCGTCTGGCCGTCACGCATCGCCTTAAAGTAGATGCGATGAAAGTCCGGGAGGCTCTCGAAGTTTTCCTTGGGTAGCTGGCGCACCGTTTTGTTCAGCACCTGCTCGGCACTCAAGCCGACACTTTTCAGGTAACTGCGATTGCACGAGAGCATGCGCCCCTTGAGATCACGCACGTAAAGCGGCGGCGGCATGCAATCAGTAAGCGTTTCGACAAACTGCAGTTGATCGTTGAGCATTCGCTCTGCCCTCGCCCGGGCTTTGATCTGGCGACGCAGATAGACCACCCAGACCAGCGATAACAACAGCAACAACGCCGCACCCGCGATGATATTGATGATCACCCGTTGGTAGTCGACCCAGGTCTGGCCGCTCATCCCTGGTGGTGAACGCCAGCGGTTGGAAATCGCATTGATCTCATCCGGAGCAATGCTTTGCATGACCTTGTTGATAATCGATTGAAGTTCAACATCACTTCGACGCATCGCAAAGTTGAGCGTGGCCGGCCCAACATCAAGCATCTGGTTGATCACCAATTTGTCGCGAAATAAGCGCTCCATGTAATAACGCGCTGCGGGCAACGCCACGATGGCGGCATCGGCCTTGCCTTTATAGAGCATGTTCATTGTATCCAACGTGGTGCCAGCGTCGATTATCACTGCGTCGGGGTAGCGCTTGCGCAGTTGCTGTGAGCTCACGTGCCCAGTAGGAATCGCCACGCGCTTGTCGGCCAGATTTTGCAGCTTGCCTTGCTGCTCTTTGCTGCTAAGCAACACAAAGGGACTGGCATCCAGTGGTCTGGAAAAGCGCAAGTACGCTTCACGCTCAGGACTAGCGGTCATCAAGGCCAGATCAGCCTCGTTATCTTTCAGTGTTTCGATCATCTGCGGATAGCCGCCGCGGCGCAAAACGACCTCAAAATTCAGGCCAGTACTTAGTGTTATCACTTCGAGCAGGTCAGCGAACCCACCGGAAAAGACGCCGTTCGAGTCGAAGTAGGCACCCGGTGCCATGTCGTCATTAATCACCAATCGCGCTACCGGGTTACGCTTGATCCAGCGTAACTGCTCTAAGGTGAGGTCTAAGGGTTCTTCACCTGGAATGAAGCTGTTGCCGACCCACCGCTTGGCCAGGTTGTGCAACGTATCGTCGCCGATGGCCTCGATGGCGACGTTGATGAGCCGCTGCAAGCGTGAGTTATCCGTGCGCAAGGCAAAACCGTAGCCGCCTACCGGTAGGTCGCTGAAACGCTCAAAGCGCAAGTAACCATAGTACGAGTTGTTGATTCGGTAGTAGGCGCTGTACAGATCGTCTAGGTAAACGTCAGCTTGGCCAAAGGCGGCAGCGGCAATCGCCTCGTCATGCTCGGCAAACACCCGCAAATCAGCCCGCGGATAGCGTTGCTTGAGCTCGGCGCTGTGTTCATCGGTGATCGCTACGCGCAAGCCGGCAAGATCAACGGGAGAATGCCGGGGTTCGGCACTGCGTTTGAACACCGCCAGCCTATCCTGGGCGTAGGGAATGCTCAGTAGCAGGTCCGGGCGTGGCCCAGTGCTGCCGTGAATACTGATCACATCAACGCTTCCGACCTGTAATGCCTTGCGCGCATCCTGCTCATTGGCGAAGACCACGACCTTCACCTGCAATCCCAATAGCTGCGCGATGAGAGCAGTTGCATCGGCACTGATGCCCTCATACAGGTTGTCTTGGGCGTTGATCGAAAACGGCGCGGACGCGGATGCCGACACGCCGACCTTGAGCTCGGACTTGTGCCGCAGCCACTGCCAGTCTTCGCTTGAAACCGCCATATCGGGACGATCAATACGCAACTGGCTGGACAGCACCTGTGGGGCTGGAGGCAACGATGTAGCCATCACCGGGGTGCACCCCAAAAACAGCCCGACGGACAGAAAGAAAAGACGTAGATACATGCGAGATAGAAGACCGAAAGTGCCTGAAGTACGGGAATCCGTTGGCTGACGGCTATTCATTCAAGAACCCAGCATGATGCTGGCGCCCCGTCATGGCTGTGGCAATAATAGTTCAAAGTCGTCTCTGTCGTTCAATCTTCAACGGTCCCAACCCGCTTGAACGCTACAAAAGGCAATGAAATGAGCTTCCGGCATGGGGCGTGCAAAAAGAAAGCCCTGGGCAAGGGTGCCACCTAGCTCAATGAGACGTAGCTGTTGCTCGGTGGTCTCTACACCTTCGATGACCAGCGAGACCCCCAACGCTCTGGCTAAAGCAACAGTACAACTAATGATTGCGGCACATTTGGGCTGGCTTTGCATCTTGCGCGTAAACGTCCGATCGAGCTTGATCTGGCTAAACGGAAGCTCGCTGAGCCGGTCCAGTGAAGAATAACCAGCGCCAAAATCATCCATGGCCAGGCCGCAGCCAAGCATGCGTAGCCGCACTAGGTTCTCCAGGCTACTGGCCGGTGCACTAACGACACCGACTTCAGTGATTTCGAACATCACGCTGCCCGCTGGAACCTGAAATCGCTTGAGCAGAACGGCAATGCGCTCCGCCAGCTCGGCGCAGGCTAGTTGTGCGGCGTGCAGGTTGAACGCCAGGTTGATCATCCGTCCTTGTGTTGCCAGCCTTTGCTGCAGGGCCAGGCCCTGCTCAAACAGCTGCCAGAACATCCTATCGACCAAATTGTGTTCTTCCATGACTGGCAAAAAATGCGCCGGAGATAACACGCCCCACTGCGGATGCGTCCAGCGCGCCAAAACTTCTGCTCCGGCCAGCAATTGCCCCTCGAGGGTAACCTTGGGTTGGTAATAGGCTTCGAATTCGCCATTATCTAGACCGCGTTGCAAGTCGCTCAAGGTCGGTAACTCTGCAGGTGACAACAGCCTCGGAACGGTACTGCAGCACTCCCGGTAACGTTTGACCAGTAAACTAAATCCATCAAGCTTGAACGGCTTGCCCAGGTCACCCAAAAAAGTTAGGCCCAGACAGCGAATCATCGCGACCGTGGTCTGACGTAGCAGCGGATCCAGCTCGCTGCACAACACCACAGCACCGACTTTGCCGCTGCTGCTAGCATGACGCAGGAACGCCAAGCCATCCATACCGGCCATTTTCAGGTCACAGAGGACTATGTCCACGGCGTCACAAGTGTCGAGGACAGCGATGGCTTCTTCTCCGTCAGCCGCTTGCAAAATGGGTCCCGGCAGCACCTTTTCCAACGCGGTCACGGTGACAAGGCGCTGAAAGGGCTCATCCTCCAGCACCAGAACAGTCAAATTTTGCATTGCAGATCTACACGCACGCGATTAAAGGACGAACAGTCTGCAAGGAGAGCTTCCTGCATCTCCATGAGAGATTTCCCATGTGCACTGGGAAATTTCCTAAGGCTGACACTACCCTGTACGTACAGCTCTGCTGGCAATAGCCAATGGTGTTAACCTTGTACCGCCAAGGCTATACCACTCCGTAACAAACGCTTTTCAAGGTAGAAATCACACTATGCACAGCGTTCTGATAGTTGACGATCATCCAGTCATTCGTCTGGCCGTCCGGGTACTGCTGGAAAAGCACGGTATGCGTGTGGTGGGCGAAGCAGACAATGGTATCGACGCTGTTCAGCTCGTGAGAGACCTGACACCACAAGTGGTTGTCCTCGACATTGGTATTCCAAAGCTGGATGGCTATACCGTTATTTCTAGAATCAAGGCCCTAAATGTGCGCAGCGCGATTCTGATATTGACCTCTCAACCCGCTGACTCTGTGTGCCGACGTTGCATCCAGCTGGGTGCTCGCGGCTTCGTCAATAAAGAAGAAGACTTGGGCAGCCTGATCACCGCGATCAAAGCCGTAGATGCCGGCTATACCTTCTTCCCATCTCTGACCTTTGACAGCGTCAATGCAGCGGAGCAACTTACTGAGCTCGAACAAATTCAGTCCCTGACAGATCGTGAAGTGACGGTATTGCAGTACTTGGCTCAGGGGTACTCCAATAAGCAGATTGGTGAGATGCTCTTTCTCAGCAATAAAACTGTTAGCACCTATAAAACCCGTTTACTACAAAAGCTGGGGGCTGCCTCGCTGGTCGATCTAGCTGAATTCGCCAAACGCAATGCTTTGATTCCCTAGCCGTCAGCCGCAGGCCTGTAGGAAATTTCCCAGGCCTGCATCGGCAACGTCCTACTCACTTCTCCCCCAGTCATTCCTAAAATTACTCCAGCTCAAGGGTGCAGAGATACCCCGGCGTAAAGAGAGTTCAATTGAGTCCCCTTCAAGGACATCAACATCAATTTAGGAGTATAAAATGAAAGTTAGTACGTTGGCCGGCGCGATAATGGCAATCACCTTGGCAGCCACCTCTGCTGTCAGTGTTGCTAAAGATCAGGGCCACGGGGTGATTACCTTCAAGGGTGCGATTATCGATTCGCCGTGCTCGATCTCTCAAGAGTCGCAGTACCAGACTGTCGACATGGATCAAATCTCCAACGTCTCTCTGAAAAACGGTGGTAAATCCAACCCAACCGCTTTCAAAATCGAACTGCGTGGCTGTGATCTGGGCGCTCTGAAGTCCGCGACAGCCACATTCACCGGTTCACCCTCGTCGAACCCTGACCTGCTGGCGCTTAAAGGTACTGCCCAAGGTGCAAGCCTGGCCATTGCCGATCACACCGGCGCGCTGATCAAACTCGGCAGTACTTCGCCTGCGCAGTCGCTGTCCAATGGCGACACCTACCTGCAGTTCAATGCTTATCTGCAGGGCGACATGGTTGCTCCGGAAGGCGGCGGTGAAGCAGCCGCGGCCGAAATCGTACCGGGCAACTTCGAAACTTTCGCTAATTTCACCCTCGCTTATCAGTAACGGATCACGTCACTGAGACGCCCCGTAGTTCGCACTTGCTGCGTACTGCGGGGAAACTTGCGGAGGTGTAGATGAGTCGCTCAACCGCATTGTTACTGCCCCTGGCGCTTTGCACCTTAAGCGTGCCTTTCTGTTTTGCTGAGCCTGTGGTTACCACCGCGCTCAAGGGACGAGTGCAAATGACCGGGAGCATTGTCGATAGCGCCTGCACCATCCGTGTGGGTAATGACAGCCAGACGATTGCGTTTAAGCCTACAGCGCTCAACGGTTTAGTTAATGGAGACACTTCTTCTAAACAGCCACTTAACATTTATATAAATGATTGTATTGAATACCGCACGAACGACGACACAGAACCTTCGCAGCGCTTCAAACTGACATTTGAAGGTGCATCCGAAGGCAAATATTTCAGCATCCAAGGTGCCGCACAGGGTATTGCCTTGCAAATAAAAGACTCTCAAGGACAGTTAATTTCACCCGGCATGTTACTTCAGCTCAACAGCGCGTCTGCCGACATGCTGACGCTTAACTACTCACTGTCACTCGTCGGCAGTGGGCATGCACTGGAAGCGGGCGACTATCACGCCACTATCAAGCTGAGTATTCAGCACTTCTGAACTGCCGTCACTCAGTGTGCAGTTTCGCTCAAGGATTTAGTCACGTGGATCTCCGTAAGGCATTGGCTACTACGGCGTTGTGTTGTATCGCGACGTGGGTAAGTGGCGCCGAAGAATTCCAATTCAACACCGATGTACTGGACCTCAAGGATCGCGAGAACCTTGATCTTGGGGTGTTTGCTTCGGCTAACTTCATCAT
>RCUI01000450.1_pt1 | contig 14277 bp, 10 predicted proteins | sample 2166121 | NCBI WGS metagenome assembly RCUI01 (sample SAMN09932700, study PRJNA488358) | compost metagenome | feature: garden; material: soil; isolation source: compost soil in succinic acid-enriched culture | place: Germany: Experimental Botanical Garden Goettingen | collected 2016-01-27
GAAAGGTTTTCATGGCTTCAACCCTAACCAGTGGGGTTAAAGATGGCAAGCCTTGCGAAAAAATTGAGATAAATGCTTAAAAAACGAGAATTGTCGAGATTTTATGGCGCTTCATGAATGAAAAGACCGCGCCAGTTGCGCGGTCTTTTTTAATAGCGCAACTCAGCCCTCAGGGCTGGAAGGCACCGATGAAAATGGCCGGATCGACCCGCGCATCATTGAGGCTGACGTTCCAGTGCATGTGCGGGCCTGTGGCACGGCCGGTCGAACCTACCCGGCCAACCACGGCGCCGCGGCTAAGCTGCTGGCCGGGTTTTACGTCGATCTTCGACATGTGGCAGAACATGCTGATAAAGCCCTGGCCATGGTCGACGAACACCGTGTTGCCATTGAAGAAGTAGTTGCCGACAAGGATGACCTTGCCGTTGGCCGGGGTCTTGATTGGCGTGCCGGCGGGTACCGCAAAATCCAGGCCTGCGTGCGGATTGCGTTCTTCGCCATTGAAGAAACGGCGCACGCCGAACTTGCTCGACAGCGGGCCGCTGACCGGCTTGTCGAGGATCAGGTTGCTCGGCAGGTTGGGACTGAAGCTGCGGTAGGCCTTGATCTGCTCGGCAAGCTCGGCATCGATGCGCTTGAGGTCGGCCGGGTCGGGGTTGACCTGGCGCTTGTTCTTCAGGGTGATGCGCTGCTCCGGGTACTTTTTGCTGCCGACGGTAAAGTTCAGGGTGCGCGTGCCCTCGGTGAGCTGTGCGGTACCGGGCTTTTGCGTCAGCGGCAGGCCAACGATGGCCAGCCAGCGGTCCTGCTCCTTGACCACCAGCACCGGCTTGCCATCAAAGCGCGCGCTCGGTGCCGCGGCGGCCGGGCCAAGGTCGATGACCGCCACACCGCCGGGCACCGGCTTGTTCAGTTGGCGGGTGATGTAGCTGGCCTGGGCACTGCTGGCGAACATCAGGCACAGCAGCAACAGCGGGGCAAACAGACGGGGCATGATTCAATCCAGTAAAGAAAGCGTGACCGGAGTCAGGTGATTGTCTTCGACCCGTACCTGCAGTTCGCCTTCGCCCAGGCGGGCAGTCAGGCGTTGGCCGTTGTGGGTCTGGGCGGCATTGCGGATGGCCTGGCCGCGCTCGTCGAGGAGGATGCTGTAGCCACGGCCCAGGGTCGCCAGGGGGCTGACCACGTGCAGGGTCTGGACCTGGGCTTGCAGGCGCTGGCGGCGGTCCTTGAGCGTGTCGCGCATGGCCCGCGGCAGGCGTTCGGCGAGGCTGTCCAGGCGTTGCTTGAGCAGGGCCAGGGTGCGTCCGGGGTGTTGCGCGGCCAAGCGCGTGTCCAGGCGCGCGAGGCGTTCGCGGCGCTGGTTCAGACGCTGCTCGAAGGCGCGGCGCAGGCGCATGTCCAGATCGTCCAGGCGCTGGGCCTGTTGGCGCAGGCGTTCGCCCGGGTGGCGCAGGCGCCGGGTCAGGCTGTCCAGGCGCAGGCGGTCGTGCATCAGGCGGCTTTGAATGCGCAGCAACAGGCGGCGCTTGAGGCTGTCGATACGCCGTTGCAGGTCGCTGCTGTCCGGGGCCAGCAGCTCGGCGGCGGCAGACGGCGTCGGGGCGCGCACGTCAGCGACGAAGTCACTGATCGAGACATCGGTTTCATGGCCGACGGCGCTGACGATCGGCGTCTTGCAGGCGGCGATGGCGCGGGCCACGGCTTCTTCGTTGAAGCACCAGAGGTCTTCCAGCGAGCCGCCGCCACGGGCCAGGATCAGCGCGTCGAAGCCGCGGCTGTCGGCCAGTTGCAGGGCGCGGACGATCTGCTTGATGGCTTCGCGGCCTTGTACGGCGGTGGGGATCAGGGTCAGCTCGACCTGCGGTGCTCGGCGGCGGAACACGCTGATGATGTCGCGAATCACCGCGCCGGTGGGCGAGCTGACGATGCCGATGCGCTGCGGGTGAGCGGGCAGGGCGAGCTTGGCTTCAGTACTGAACAGGCCTTCTGCGCCGAGCTTTTCCTTCAGCGCTTCGAAGGCCAGGCGCAGGGCACCGTCGCCGGCCGGCTCGACGGTGTCGAGGATCAATTGATAGTCGCCACGGCCCTCGAACAGCGAGACCTTGCCGCGCACCTTGACCGCCAGGCCGTCGCGCAGGGCCTGGCGAACCCGCAGGGCGTTCTGGCGGAACAGTGCACAGCGCACCTGGGCACCGCTGTCCTTGAGGGTGAAATAGACGTGGCCGGAGGCCGGGCGGGCGAGGTTGGAGATCTCGCCTTCGACCCAGACATTGCGGAACACGTCTTCGAGCAGCACCCGGGCGCGGCCGTTGAGCTGGCTGACGGTCAGGACTTCGCGGTCCAGGCCGAGTCTTTCGAAGGGGTCTTTGATCATGGGCTGCATCATAAAGGATTGTGGAGCCGGGGTGGCAGTGGCTCGGCGGTGTCTTCATCGCTGGCAAGGCCAGCTCCCACAGGAGCTGTGTATTCCGGCCCATTGTTGCCGGCGATGGGCTGCGCAGCAGCCCCCATATGCAGGATGAACTGCTCAACCAAAGCCCCGGCATCGCGCCGATAGGCCAGCGCCACCGTACTGCGGCAACCCTCATCGGCCAGGGCAATGAAGCGCAGCGAAGCCGGGGCAATCTCCTCCATGCATTGCGGCAACAACGCCACCCCAAAACCTGCCTGGATCAACTGCAGCTGAGTGGTCTTGCGCGACACCACGCGCGCCGATTGCGGAAAGAACCCTGCACCCATGCACAATTCGGCAGACAGGTAGCTCAGGCCGCCACGCTGGCGATGGGGGATGGAGATAAAAGGCTCGTCACGCAGCTGCGCCAGGCAAACGCTGCTTTCTTCAGCCAATGGATGACCCTCGGCGACCGCCAGCAACAGGGGTTCTTCGAACAATGGCCGGACACAAAGCCCTTCATGCTGACGCAGCACCGGCAAGCGCAGCAGGCCGAGCTCCAGGCGACCCGCGGCCAGTTCTTCAAGCTGCGCCTCGGACGACTGCTGGGCGATTTCCATGGATACGCCCGGGTTGTCATTCAGATAGCCGCTGAGGCGCGCCAGCAATTGGCCGGTCAGCGGCACCGTGCTGGAATGACTGAGGCGCAGGCTGCCACGCACGCCCTGGCCAACCTCACGGGCCAGGCGTTCGGCTTTTTCCAGGTCCACCAGCAAGGTCCGCGCTCGCGGCAAAAATGCCTGGCCCGCTGCGGTAAGTCGCGGCTGGCGTGCAGTGCGCTCGAACAGCAGGGTGTCGAGGTGTGACTCCAGCTCCTTGACCTGCCGGCTCAGGGCCGACTGGGCGATGAACAGGCGTTCGGCGGCCGCACTGAAGCTGCCGCTTTCGGCAATTTCGACGAAGTAACGCAACTGACGGGTGGAAATCATCGGTGCTATGCCGTTTCAAGATGGCTAATAAGGTAATTGCATATTAGTCGGCATGGCTTGCTGCTGACTAAAGTTTCCCTACATCCACTGGTGAAGACCGCCATGTTCTCGACCCTGCTTGCCCAATTGCCTTTTACCGCCCTCGACTGGCTGCCGATCCTGCTGGGCATCGGCGCCGCCTATATCGTCTTCGGCATCGCCGGCTTCGGCACCGCACTGGTGGCCGGCCCCGTGCTGATCAACTTCATGCCGCTGTCGCGGATCATCCCCTTGCTGGTGTTGCTGGATTTTGTCGCCGCCTTCGGCAACTGGCTGCCGGCGCGCAAAGCGGTGGCGCGCCCGGAGCTGATGCGCCTGCTGCCGTGCATGGCGCTGGGTTGTACCCTGGGCGTGGTGTTTTTGCTCAACCTCAAGTCCGACCTGTTGCTGTTGTTGATGGGGTTGTTTATCAGCGCTTATGCCCTGTACAGCCTGGCGGTGAAGGTCAAGCCGGCGCAGCTGTCGGCCGCCTGGTCGGTGCCGATGGGAACGGTGGGCGGCCTGTTCGGTGCCTTGTTCGGCAGCGGCGGCTTTCTATATGCCCTCTACCTCAATGCCCGCCTGCCCTCCAAGGAGCAGGCGCGGGCCACCCAGAGCGCGTTGATCAGCTGCAGCACCGTGGTGCGCCTGAGCCTGTTCCTGATCGCCGGCGTGTATGCCGACCTGCCGCTGTTGCTGCTGGCGCTGTGCTTGTTGCCGATGATGGCCGTCGGGCTGTACCTGGGCCGGCGCCTGACCCTGAACATGTCACGCGACACCTTCGTACGCCTGGTCACCTGGTTGGTGCTGGCCAGCGGCATTGCCCTGATCGGCCGCTACCTGAGTGAGGTAAACTGGCACCTTTGAACCTGTTTGGCCGCTGTCATGACGACCCAGAGCATTATTGTCCCGAAGATTTCCACCGTCCCCGTGCATGAGCCCCGTGCCCGGGCAATCCTGCGCTGGCTGGTGCGCGAGAAGGTCATCGAGGAGCAACTGAGCACCTGTGGCAGCACCGGCAACCGCATGGCCTATGCCATCGCCGAAGGCGCGCGCAAGGTGGTCGAACGGCCGGAACTGCTGCCGTACGACCTGCCGGTCAATGGCCTTGAGGTCATTACCAAGCGCTGTATCTATACCCCGACCGAGGGCTTTCTTGAAGAAGCCGGCTGCGCTGAATGCCGCAAGGAAGTCGGCGTGGCGCTATTCGAAAGCCTGGAGGACTGGATGCCCGGGCGCACAGAAAACTTCGTTTGCCCGTTGTGCGGCCATGAAGATGACATCAACGGTTTTCTGTTCCTCCAGCCCTGCGCGTTTTCCAACCTCGGCTTCATCTTCAATAACTGGAGTGCGGCGGGGTTCACGCAGGCTTTTCTGGATAACTTCGCCGATTGGCTGGACCAACCGGTGGCCGTCGTGCAGGTAACCCGCGAAGGTAACTGACCGAAGGCCCATCTTGGCATTGAGCGAAGGGCACGGGATGAGTATAATGGCGCGCTTCCATTTTTCCCGCCCGGGAGCCCCCGCGATGCTGCGTATCAGCCAAGAAGCCCTGACCTTCGACGACATTCTCCTAGTGCCTGGTTATTCAGAGGTGCTACCCAATGAAGTCAGTCTCAAGACCCGTTTGACCCGTGGCATCGAGCTGAACATTCCGTTGGTTTCCGCCGCCATGGATACCGTGACCGAAGCCCGTCTGGCCATTGCCATGGCCCAGGAAGGCGGCATCGGCATCATCCACAAGAACATGACCATCGAGCAGCAAGCTGCCGAAGTGCGCAAGGTCAAGAAGTTCGAAGCCGGCGTGGTCAAGGACCCGATCACCATCGAGGCCGACGCCACCGTTCGTGACCTGTTCGAACTGACCAGCCAGAACAACATCTCTGGCGTACCGGTGCTGCACAACGGCGACCTGGTCGGTATCGTCACCTCTCGCGACGTACGTTTCGAAAGCCGCCTGGACGCCAGCGTCCGTGAAGTGATGACGCCTAAAGAGCGCCTGGTCACGGTCATGGAAGGCGCCGACAAGAACGAAGCGCGCGAACTGCTGCACAAACACCGCATCGAGCGCGTGCTGATCGTCGACGACAAATTCGCCCTCAAAGGCATGATGACCGTCAACGACATCGAAAAAGCCAAGGCCTACCCGCTGGCCAGCAAGGACGACCAGGGTCGTCTGCGCGTCGGCGCCGCCGTCGGTACCGGTAAAGACACCGGTGACCGCGTTTCGGCCCTGGTTGCCGCCGGTGTTGACGTGGTGGTGGTCGACACCGCCCACGGTCACTCCAAGGGTGTGATCGACCGCGTTCGCTGGGTCAAGGAGAACTTCCCGCAGGTTCAGGTCATCGGCGGCAACATCGCCACCGGCGCCGCTGCCAAGGCCCTGGCCGAAGCCGGCGCCGACGCGGTCAAGGTCGGTATCGGCCCAGGCTCGATCTGCACCACCCGTATCGTCGCCGGTGTCGGTGTGCCGCAGATCAGCGCCATCGCCAACGTCGCCGCCGCCCTCGAAGGCACGGGCATCCCGCTGATCGCCGACGGCGGCATCCGCTTCTCCGGTGACCTGTCCAAGGCCATCGTTGCTGGTGCTTCTGCGGTGATGATGGGTTCGATGTTCGCCGGTACCGAAGAGGCCCCGGGCGAGATCGAGCTGTTCCAGGGTCGTTCCTACAAGGCTTACCGCGGCATGGGCTCGCTGGGCGCCATGTCCCAGGCCCAGGGTTCTTCGGACCGTTACTTCCAGGACTCCTCGGCCGGTGCCGAGAAGCTGGTACCGGAAGGTATCGAAGGTCGCGTGCCGTACAAGGGCACCCTGACCGCGATCATCCACCAACTGATGGGTGGCCTGCGTTCCTCGATGGGTTACACCGGCAGCGCCAACATCGAAGAGATGCGCACCAAGCCTGAGTTCGTGCGTATCACCGGTGCCGGCATGGCCGAGTCCCACGTGCATGACGTACAGATCACCAAAGAAGCGCCAAACTACCGCGTAGGTTGATGCTTCTGGCAACACTTGCTAGCGGGGCTGTTATCGACAGCCCCGCGTCGTTTCCGATTTCCACTGACGAGATTGAGTCATGGCCCTCGACATTCACGCTCACCGAATCCTGATCCTCGACTTCGGTTCCCAGTACACCCAGCTGATTGCCCGCCGCGTGCGCGAGATCGGCGTGTACTGCGAACTGCACCCGTTCGACATGGACGACGAAGCGATTCGCGAATTCGCGCCGCGCGGCATCATCCTGGCCGGCGGCCCTGAGTCCGTTCACGAAGCCGATAGCCCGCGTGCACCACAGGCCGTCTGGGACCTGGGCGTACCGGTATTCGGTATCTGCTACGGCATGCAGACCATGGCCGAGCAACTGGGCGGCAAGGTTGAAGGTTCCGAGCTGCGCGAGTTCGGCTACGCCCGTGTTGATGTAGTCGGCAAGAGCCGCCTGCTCGATGGCATCGAAGACCACGTCGATGCCGACGGCGTCCTCGGCCTGGACGTGTGGATGAGCCACGGTGACAAGGTCACCCGCATCCCGGAAGAATTCCATATCCTGGCCAGCACCCCGAGCTGCCCGATCGCCGGCATGGCCGACGACACCCGCGGCTACTACGGCGTGCAGTTCCACCCGGAAGTGACCCACACCAAGCAGGGCGGTCGCATCCTCTCGCGCTTCATCCTCGACATCTGCGGCTGCGAAGCCCTGTGGACCCCGTCGCACATCGCTGAAGACGCCATTGCCCAGATCCGCGCCCAGGTCGGCACCGACAACGTACTGCTGGGCCTGTCCGGCGGCGTTGACTCCTCGGTGGTTGCAGCCCTGCTGCACAAGGCCATCGGCGACCAACTGACCTGCGTCTTCGTCGACAACGGCCTGCTGCGCCTGCACGAAGGCGAGCAAGTGATGGCCATGTTCGCCGAGAACATGGGCGTCAAGGTGATCCGTGCCAACGCTGAAGAACAGTTCCTGACCAACCTTGCCGGTGAGTCGGACCCTGAGAAGAAGCGCAAGATCATCGGCCGCACCTTCATCGACGTGTTCGATGCCGAGTCGAACAAGCTCGAGAACATCAAGTACCTGGCCCAGGGCACCATCTACCCTGACGTGATCGAGTCGGCTGGCGCCAAGAGCGGCAAGGCCCACGTGATCAAGTCGCACCACAACGTCGGTGGCCTGCCGGAAGAGATGAACCTCAAGCTGGTCGAGCCGCTGCGCGAGCTGTTCAAGGACGAGGTCCGTCGCCTCGGTCTGGAGCTGGGCCTGCCGTACGACATGGTCTACCGTCACCCGTTCCCGGGCCCGGGCCTGGGTGTGCGTATCCTCGGTGAAGTGAAGAAGGAATACGCCGACCTGCTGCGTCGCGCCGACCATATCTTCATCGAAGAACTGCGCAAGGCCGACTGGTACCACAAGGTCAGCCAGGCTTTCGTGGTGTTCCAGCCGGTGAAATCGGTGGGTGTGGTCGGTGACGGCCGTCGTTACGCCTGGGTCGTGGCCCTGCGTGCGGTAGAAACCATCGACTTCATGACCGCACGTTGGGCGCACCTGCCTTACGAGCTGCTGGAAACCGTCAGCGGCCGGATCATCAACGAGATCGAAGGCATCTCCCGCGTCACCTACGACGTGTCGAGCAAGCCGCCAGCGACCATCGAGTGGGAATGATCCCGCCGGTTGCTTGAGAAAGCGCCATGTCCCCTCGGGGCATGGCGCTTTTTTTGTCGCGATAACTATCTAATGCCGCGGTTCAACGCTGTCTCGCACAGTGGGTCTCCCTTGTACCGGAGGCTAGCGTCATGAATGAAACACCGTTGTCCGTGTTATTGCACAACGACCTGTCAGCCATTGCCCTGCGGGTTGTGCAAGCCTTTCCCGATCTGCACAACGAGGCTCGTGAGGCTGCAAATAGCTTGCTGCGCACCGAGGGTAACCTGATCGCAGATCCGGATCGCATCTACTGGCACCGTTTCTCTGGAGCGGCCAGTAGCAGCAGAACCTTTACAGGTTGGGAGCATTACGGCACGCCCGTTCAATCCATGACCCTGACTGAGCTGGTGATGCGCCGCTTTCGCGTCAGTGATCAGGACAACGCCGATCTACTGCTCCTGTACGGCGGTTTCTACACCGAGGGACCCGGAGCACGACGGTTCGATGAAACCAACGAAGTACGCCTGGATCCACAGAAGGTGCTCAATGCCCTGTGGCAACTGGACTTCGGCGCGGCTTTCCTGCGACGCAGGACGGCATTCTGGAGCGATCACGGCGCTGACGTTCGCACACTGAGCAAGCTCAACTACCTGTCCGAAGCCCTGCAGGCGGGCTTGAGCGGGCAACTGAACGAACAGCAGTTGCAACTGGTGTTCGATGCCGTCGGTTTCGACAGCAGTGTCATGCCGCAATTGCGGCATTTTGACCAGGCGAAGCCGCCCGCCGCCGGGATTCATATCGCGACACTGAGCCTGGCCGGGCAGCTGTCAACTGATGTGATCTGGTTGCAGGGGGCGGGCGGTCAGCATGTGCTCTATTTGCCCGGTGCGACGCCGTCCTTTCAAGGGTTCAGCCGCCAGCAAGAGGTGGCCGGGTGGTTGTTCGGCTGGCTGCAGGCGCCTGCCAGCAGCGAACAGCTGTTGGTGCATTTCTCCGGTGATCCGCAGCAAAGGCAGCGCGATCAATTCGACAGTTGGGCGAAGGGTAGCCTCCAGGCATTTGCCCGCCAGGTTCAGCGTGCGCCGATCACAGGGGAGGTTTTCACCTGGATGCGCGACAACGCCAAGCGGCACATGGAGGCTGAAACCGATGCCGCCTTGCGCACCAATGCCGAGCTGCGTGCGCAGTTGTGGGTGGGCTACCTGGGCGTGGCCTCGCGCCTGCTCGGTGCCGTGGCGCCTGCCGGCTGGCCGTTGGCACTGCTGGCGGTGGCTGTAGGTACTGCGAGCCTTGCATTGAACGTCGAGCAGGCGGTCGATGGCGACAACCCCGAAGAACGTCGGGCGGGCTTGCTCGGGGCCATCCTTGCCGGGGTCGACCTGCTGCTCAACCTGCCGTTTCTGTTGCCGCTGGGGCGTGGTGCGGCGCAAGAGCTGGGTCAGCTTGAAGGCAATGAGATCATCGATGAACCAGCAGCTACCAGCGGCCTTGTGCAAGGTGTCAGTACTTTGGCTGATGGTGCCCAGTACATCGAGCTCAAGGGCGTACCCTACCGGGTTCGCTATGACCAGGCCTTGCGTACCTGGTTGATTGTTCCTGAAGACAATCCGTTTGCCTTCAATGGCGTAATACCCGTGCGCCTGGACGAGCAGGGGCAGTGGATCGTGCTCGAGTCCGCCTGTTTGCGCGGGGGCGGCCAGTGCCTGGGAGGGCTGACGCCCGAGCCGGCGGCCGCAATGGTGGATTATTCGCCCTTCGAGGCTGTACCAGGGCGCTATGAAGTCCCCGAACCGGCCCGGCCTGCGGTGCTGGAACTGGTCAGTGCGAGTAATCGGCGGGCGATCGGCGGTGATTACTACGACCCGGAGTCGCCGCTGATGGAAGTGCGCGATAGCCTGGAGCAGATTCGGCAGCAATTGCGCACCGATGCCGAGACTTTCTTCACCCGGATAACCCTGCCCAGGTTCAGGATTCACCCGCCAGCGGCCTCGATCAGCCCGCAGCGGGCATTCATCGAATTGTTCGACGAGCACGCCGGCGTGGTCATTGGCGAATCGCACGACTCGATCGCCAGCAAGCGTTGGCTGCTGGAAAACCTCACGCCGATGTATGCCAAAGGCGTACGCACGCTTTATCTCGAGCACCTGATGACGGATCTGCACCAGGCGGACCTGGACCTGTTCCATCGCAGCGGGCGCATGAGTGCGCAATTGCGGCGCTATCTGGAGCGGCTGGATGTCGGGCAGCGCACCGATACCACCGGGCGGTACAGCTTCCTGGAACTGGTTAGAAAAGCCCGGGCCAACGATATCAGGGTACAGGCTGTGGATTGTGTCGCGAGCTATCAACTGGAGGGCCTTGAGGTCGAGCACCCGGGCAATCCGTTACGGCAGAAGGTCATGAACTACTATGCCAGCCGAATTGTTTCCGCCGGGCAAGCCGAGACTGGCGCAGGCAAATGGGTGGCCTTGGTCGGCAACACCCACAGCAATTTTTACAAGCGCGTGCCGGGTCTGGCGGAGCTGCAAGGGGTGCCGGGCTTGCGTCTGGTCGATGCCGGGCCGGGACAGGCGACCGGTATCACCCTGGATGCAGGTGAATACTATTTGCCGAGCATGGGCAACCCCGACGGTATCGTACAGGGGGACTTGCGCCTGGCACTGCAGACGCAGGATCAGCCCGTTGCGTTTCGTGACGCCATTACTGCCCCGCCAGGCGTGATAAGGCCTGGAAGCTAGGCCCTGCGGCAACTCTTCACTTAATCTTTCTCAATTGCAGGTGTATCGTATTCGCCCTTCATCGCCGGTCCCTTGGCGCTTTTCAGCCCGGTACCGGCATGTTGTTCCTGGCATTACGAGGTACCTGCTGCATGTCCTTTACCCGGCGACAAATACTCGGTGGCCTGACCGGCCTGGTGGCGATTGGCCTGGGCGCCGGTGGCGCGTCCCGGTACTGGCTGGGGCGTACCGATCCGAACGCCGGGCATGACTACGAGCTGATCGCCGCGCCGCTGGATGTCGAGCTGGTCTCCGGATTCAAGACCGAGGCCTGGGCCTTCGGCCCGTCGGCGCCGGGCACCGAGCTGCGGGTGCGCCAGGGCGAATGGCTGCGGGTACGCTTCATCAACCACCTGCCGGTGGCCACCACCATTCACTGGCATGGCATCCGTCTGCCGCTGGAGATGGACGGCGTACCCTATGTCTCGCAGCTGCCGGTGTTGCCGGGGGAGTACTTCGACTACAAGTTCCGCGTGCCGGATGCCGGCAGCTACTGGTACCACCCGCACGTCAACAGTTCCGAAGAGCTCGGCCGCGGCCTGGTCGGTCCGCTGATCGTCGAGGAACGTGAACCCACCGGCTTCAAGCACGAGCGCACCCTGAGCCTGAAGAACTGGCATGTGGACGAGCAGGGCACTTACCTGCCCTTCAGCATCCCGCGCGAGGCTGCCCGAGGTGGCACCGCTGGCCGGCTGATCACCATCAATGGCCAGGCCAACGCCGTGGTCGACATGCCTGCCGGGCAGATCGTGCGGGTGCGCCTGCTCAACCTCGACAACACCCTGACCTACCGTATCAACCTCAAAGGCAACTTCGAGGCCCGGGTTTATGCGCTGGACGGCAATCCCATCACTCCGCGCCCGCTGGGCAAGGACTACTGGTTGGGCCCGGGCATGCGTATCTGCCTGGCGATCAAGATGCCGCCGGCCGGTGAAGAGTTGTCGCTGCGCGATGGCCCGGTGCGCCTGGGCACCCTGCGTTCGGTGGCCAGCAGCGAAGCTCCGGGCGACTGGCCACCGGCGCTGCCGGCCAACCCGATTGCCGAACCGGACCTGGCCAACGCCGAGAAGCTCAACTTCAATTTCGAGTGGGTCGGTTCGGTCTCGGTCAACACCGACAACGGCAAGCCACCGAGTCTCTGGCAGATCAACGGCAAGGCCTGGGACATCACCGACAAGACCTGCGCCGACCGGCCGATCGCCACGCTGCAAAAGGGCAAGAGCTACATCTTCGAGCTGAAGAACATGACCCAGTATCAGCACCCGATTCACCTGCACGGCATGAGTTTCAAGGTGATCGGCTCGAACAAGCGCAAGGTCGAGCCCTATTTCACCGACACCTACCTGCTGGGCAAGAACGAGCGCGCGCGGGTGGCGCTGGTGGCCGATAACCCGGGGACCTGGATGTTCCACTGCCACGTGATCGACCATATGGAAACCGGCCTGATGGCCGCGATCGAGGTGGCGTGATGCGCCAACCGCAAATCATCGATCGCAGCCGCGATCAGGAATTCATGCGCCTGGCGCTTGAGCTGGCGGCGCAAGGCGCGGCCATGGGCGAAGTGCCGGTCGGCGCGGTGCTGGTCCAGCATGGCCAGGTGATTGGCCGTGGCTTCAACTGTCCGATCAGCGGCAGCGATCCCAGCGCCCATGCCGAGATGGTCGCCATCCGTGCCGCCGCCCAGGCAGCAAGCAACTACCGGCTGCCGGGCAGTACCCTGTACGTGACGCTGGAGCCGTGCAGCATGTGCGCCGGGCTGATCGTTCATTCGCGGATCAACCGGGTGGTGTACGGCGCGCTGGAGCCCAAGGCGGGCGTGGTGCAGAGCCAGGGGCAGTTCTTTAGCCAGGGCTTTCTGAATCACCGGGTGCTATTCGAGGGGGGCGTGCTGGCAGAGGAGTGCGGGACGATTCTGTCCGAGTTCTTCAAGGCGCGGCGGGCGAAGGCCTGAGGTGGCCTTGATCGCGGGGCAAGCCCGCTCCCACAGGAGCCTGTAGGAGCGGGCTTGCCCCGCGAAACAGTTCAGAGTGGCGGGGTCTGCTCGGTTGGCTTGGTCTTGTTCACGCCCGGCACATGCAGGTTGCTATCGGCCACCTGGCTGCCTTCAAGCTGCGGCTGGGTCACCCAGGTGAGAATGTCGTAGTAGCGGCGGATGTTGGCGACGAAGTGCACCGGCTCGCCGCCGCGGGCATAACCGTAGCGGGTCTTGCTGTACCACTGCTTCTGCGACAGGCGCGGCAGCATCTTCTTCACGTCCAGCCACTTGTTCGGGTTCAGGCCCTCGCGCTTGGCCAGCTTGCGCGCATCGTCCAGGTGGCCGCTGCCGACGTTGTAGGCGGCCAGGGCGAACCAGGTGCGGTCCGGCTCCTCGATACTGTCATCCAGCTCGGATTTGACGTACATGAAGTACTTGGCGCCGCCGCGGATGCTTTGCACCGGGTCCAGCCGGTTGGACACGCCCATGGCCTGGGCGGTGCGCTGGGTCAGCATCATCAGGCCGCGTACGCCGGTCTTGGAAGTGACCTCGGCCTGCCACATGGACTCCTGGTAGCCGATCGCAGCCAGCAGGCGCCAGTCGACCTGTTCCTTCTTGGCCGAGGCCTGGAAGGCTTTCTCGTAGCGTGGCAGGCGCTGCTGCAGGTGCTGGGCAAAGGTATAGGCGCCTACGTAACCCAGTACATCGACGTGCCCGTAGTAGCGATCTTTCAGACGCTGCAAGGTGCCATTCTTCTGCACCTTGTCGAGAAACTCGTTGATTTCGTTGAGCAGGCTGTTGTCTTCGCCGGCGGCCACGGCCCAGCGCTGGTCGCGGGCGTCACCGAGGTCGAAGGCCACCCGTACCTTGGGGAAGTAGACCTGGTTCATCGCCAGCTCGTTGGAGTCGACCAGAGTCAGGTCGACCTGCCCTTCATCGACCATGCGCAGCAGGTCGACCACTTCAACGGCGTCAGATTCTTCGTATTCGAGCGCCGGATACTGCTTTTTCAGCTCGGCCATCTGCTCGGCATGGGTACTGCCCTTGAGCACCATGATCTTCTTGCCGACCAGGTCCTTGGCGTCAGTGGGCCGTGGGCGGCCGTTGCGGTAGATGATCTGCGGGGTGACTTCCAGGTACGGGTGGGAAAAACGCACCTGCGATTTGCGCTGTTCGCTGCTGACCAGGCCCGCTGCCGCCAGCACCGGGCCGGAAGGCTGGCCGAGCTGGTTGAACAGGTCGTCGAGGTTGTCGGCGGTCTCGATCTTCAGCTCCACGCCCAGATCGTCGGCGAAACGCTTGACCAGCTCGTACTCGAAGCCGGTTTCGCCGTTGCGGTCCTGGAAGTAGGTGGCCGGGCTGTTGCGGGTAATCACGCGCAGCACGCCGTCCTCCTTGACGCGCTCGAGGGTGCTGGGTTTTTCAACACAGGCACCGAGCATCAGGAAGAGTCCGGTTGCGATGAGCCATCTGGCGCAGCGCTGGC
>RCUI01000451.1_pt1 | contig 14266 bp, 13 predicted proteins | sample 2166121 | NCBI WGS metagenome assembly RCUI01 (sample SAMN09932700, study PRJNA488358) | compost metagenome | feature: garden; material: soil; isolation source: compost soil in succinic acid-enriched culture | place: Germany: Experimental Botanical Garden Goettingen | collected 2016-01-27
CCAAGCGCATGATCTACTACTACTTCAACAGCAAGGAGCAGTTGTACGTCGAGGTGCTGGAGAAGCTCTACGGCGATATCCGCAGTACCGAAAGCAACCTGCACCTGGCCGAGCTCGAGCCGCGCCTGGGCATCCGCCGGCTGGTGGAGTTCACCTTCGATCACCATGATCGCAACGTCGACTTCGTGCGCATCGTCTGCAACGAGAACATGCACCACGGCGAGTACGTCAAGCGCTCGTCGGCCATTCGCTCGATGAACAAGACGGTGCTGACAGCGCTGGATGAAGTGCTCAAGCGCGGGGCTGCCGAGGGCGTCTTCCGCCAGGGGCTGGAGGCGCTGGATGTGCACCTGTTGATCAGCTCGTTCTGTTTCTACCGAGTGTCGAACCGGCATACCTTTGGCGAGATCTTCCAGGTGGATTTCGAGGACAAGGCGGTCAAGGAACGGCATCGGCAAATGATTTGCGAGGCGGTGCTGAGGTTCTTGCAGGCCTGAGGATCCGGGGCCGCTTTGCGGCCCATCGCTGGCAAGCCAGCTCCCACAGTTGCGGCGCATGCAGATCCATTGTGGGAGCCGGCGTTGCCGGCGATGCTTTTCAGTCACCCAGGCTGTTGAAGTGCTCGATCATCCGCGCCGCATCCGGCTTCACTCCGCTGAACAGTTCAAACGCCTTCACCGCCTGGAACACCGCCATGTTTGCCCCGCTCAGGGTGCGGCAACCCAGGGCCCGGGCTGCGCATAGCAGCTCGGTTTCCAGCGGGAAATAAACGATCTCCGCTACCCACAGATCCGTTCGCAGCAACGCCTTGGGCACCGGCATGCCCGGCAGCTTGGCCATGCCCATGGGCGTGGTGTTGACCAGGCCGTCGGCGCTGGCCATGGCGCTTCGCAGGTCATGGCCGACCCTGGCCCGGCTGCCTGGAAAGTGCTGGTTGAGGTTATCCACAAGGGCCTGGGCCCGGGCCAGCTCTACATCGAATACCGTCAGCTGTTCGACGCCTTCTTCCAGTAGCGCATGGGCCACTGCAGCCCCTGCGCCGCCAGCGCCCATCTGCACTACCTGACGGCGCGCCGCATCGGCCAGGCCACGGCGAAAGCCTTCGGCAAAGCCCAGGCAGTCGGTGTTGTGGCCGATGCGCTTGCCATCCTTGAGCACCACGGTGTTGACCGCGCCGATGCCCTGGGCTTGCGGCGACAGCTCGTTGAGCAGCGGCAGGATCGCCTGTTTGCATGGGAAAGTGATGTTCAGGCCGGTGAAGCCCATGTACTCAGCCGCTGTCAGCAGCTCTTCGAGGGCGCTGCTGTCGAGCTTGAGCTGGTCCAGGTCGATCAGCCGGTACAGGTAATTCAGGCCTTGCGCGGCGCCTTCGCGCTCGTGCAGCGCCGGGGTGCGCGAGGCCTGGATGCCGGCGCCGATAAGGCCGGCGAGAATGCCGGAGGAGGGGGCCAAACTCATGCTGAAAACTCCATTGTTGTTCTTGGTGATGGGATGGGAGTGATTCAGTTAGAAAATGTACCGAATGGTTAATTTGGTCAATTGGCCGCAAGGTCGCAGGCGTGTTTTCTGTGCGCTGATCGCACAGCCTGTGCTACACCTGTTGCTTTGTACCTGACCACGGAGGGAGACATGGCAACGCCGATCAACGACCTGCAGTCGCTGGGTGAAACCTGGCCAGGCTTGGCCAACCTGACCCAGTCGATCTTCGCGGCCCTGGGTGGCCATGGTTTTCGCAATGCCTTTCGCCTTGATCATTCGCGCAGCACTTGCCTGATGCTGATCGATGGCCTGGGCTGGAACCTGCTGCAGGCCCATGCCCGGCATGCACCGTTTCTTGCCTCATTGATGCAGCCGGACAGCCACTTCAAGGTGGGTTTTCCGGCCACCACCGCGACCAGCCTGGCCTCGGTGACCTCAGGGCTGGGCAGCGGCGCCCACGGCATCGTTGGCTGCGGCTTCGCCCTGGATGAGCAGACCGAACTGTCGCCGCTGTCGTGGACCACGTCGCCTCTGCAGGTCGAGGCGCAGCCCAGCATCGCGCCGCTGCCGGAGAGCTTTATCGTGCCTGCCGATGCCTGGAGCCAGGCCGCCGCGCAGGGCATCGCCATCAGCACGGTGATGCTCGGGCGCTATGCCAGTTCCGACTTCACTCGGGCGATCTACAAGGCTGGCAGGATTCTCCCTGCGCCGGCCTATGACGCCTATCCGGAACTGGTCAATGCCGCCCTGGCGGTGCCGGAGCCGGCGTTCTGTTTTGCCTATTTCGGTGACCTGGACTTTGCCGGACACTTGTTCGGCCCCGGCTCCGAGGGCTGGCTCAAGCAACTGCAGATTGCCGACCAACTGGCCCAGGCCATCGCCCGACGTTTGCCCGAGCAGGCGCGGCTGATGGTGATTGCCGACCACGGCATGCTGGCGCTGGACAGCGAACAGGTGCGTGACTTTGACCAGGATCCGGTGCTGCAGGAGGGCGTGCGGGCGATGGCCGGGGATATCCGCGCGCGCTACCTGTACACCCACGAGCACCAGCAGGATCGTGTACACGAGCGTTGGCAGAATCGTCTCGGGGATCAATACCGGGTATGGAGCAAGGCCCAGGCGATTGCCAAGGGGCTGTTCGGCGATGTGTTGCTGAGCCAGGCTGAAGCGCGGATTGGCGATCTGATCGTGGTCCCGAGCGGGGCCGGCGGGATCATTCGCAGCGAGGTGGAGAAGCACGCCAGCCAGTGGCGGGGGCACCATGGGGCGTTGACCGATGAGGATCAGCTGGTGCCGTTGTTGATGTGTTCGGGGCAGGGCTGAAGGGCCCTATCGCTGGCAAGCCAGCTCCCACAGGGTGTGTGGGAGCTGGCTTGCCAGCGATGAAGCCGACGCCGACTAACGCCGAACCAGCAACACCCCACTCTCCATGTGATGGGTATACGGAAACTGGTCGAACAACGCGCAACGCTCGATGCGATGGGTGTCGTGCAACTGGGCGATATTCGCCGCCAGGGTTTCCGGGTTGCAGGAGATGTACAGGATATTGTCGAAGCGCCGGGTCAGTTCACAAGTGTCCGGGTCCATGCCGGCGCGCGGCGGGTCGACGAACACACTGCCGAACTGGTAACTCTTCAGGTCGATACCTTCCAGGCGGCGGAACGGGCGCACTTCGTTCAGCGCTTCGGTCAGCTCTTCAGCCGACAGGCGCACCAGGCGCACGTTATCCACAGCGTTGTCGTCGAGGTTGTGCAGGGCGGCATTCACCGAAGTCTTGCTGATCTCGGTGGCCAGCACCTTGCGTACCCGGGTGGCCAGCGGCAGGGTGAAGTTGCCGTTGCCGCAGTACAGCTCGAGCAGGTCGTCCTGGCGCTCGCCCAGGGCCTCATAGGCCCAGTTGAGCATCTTCTGGTTGACCGCGCCGTTAGGCTGGGTGAAGGCGCCTTCAGGCTGGCGGTAGCGGAAGGTGCGTCCGGCAATCTGCAGTTCTTCGACCGCGTAATCGCGGCCGATCACCACGCGCTTGCCCTTGGAGCGGCCGATGATGCTCACGCCCAGGTCGCTGGCCAGTTGCTGCGCCGCGGCTTCCCAGTGCTCGTCCAGTGGACGGTGGTAGCACAGGGTGATCATCGCATCGCCTGCCAGGGTGGTGAGGAACTCCACCTGGAACAGCTTGAAACTCAGCGCCGAACTGGCCTGCCAGGCGGCCTTGAGCCGCGGCATCAGGTCGTTGATCTGCTGGCTGGCAATCGGGAAGTCTTCGATCAGGATCGGCGTGTACTTCTCGCCCGGGGCGAACATTGCGTAGAAGCGCTGCTCGTTTTCACGCCACAGGCGAAACTCTGCACGCAGGCGATAGTGCTCGCGCGGCGAGTCGAACACCGCAGGCTCGGGAGCCGCGAATGGCGCCAGCAGCTCGCGCAGGCGCGCGACCTTGGCGTCGAGCTGCTGGGTGTAGGTCGAAGGGTCGAAGACAGCACTCATGCGTTGAACCAGCCCAGCTTGATGACGAACAGGATCGAGAGGATCACCAGCGCCGGGTTCAGGTCGCGGCGACGGCCGGAGAGCAGCTTGATCGCAGTCCAGGAAATGAAACCGAAAGCGATGCCGTTGGCGATCGAGTAGGTCAGCGGCATGGCCAGGGCGGTGATCACCACTGGCGCAGCTTCGGTAACGTCGTCCCAGTTTATTTCAGCCAGGCCCGAAGCCATCAACACGGCGACGAACAACAGTGCTGGTGCGGTGGCGAAGGCCGGCACGCTACCGGCCAGCGGGGCGAAGAACAGCGCCAGCAGGAACAGGATGGCGACGACGATGGCGGTCAGGCCGGTGCGTCCGCCAGCACTCACGCCGGCAGCCGACTCGATGTAGCTGGTGGTGGTCGAGGTGCCCAGCAGGGAACCGGCCATGGCCGCGGTACTGTCAGCGATCAGGGCGCGGCCCATCTTCGGCATATGGCCGTCCTTGCGCATCAGGCCGGCGCGTTTGGCAACGCCGATCAGGGTGCCGGAGTTGTCGAACAGGTCGACGAACAGGAAGGCGAAGATCACGCTGATCAGGCCCACATCCAGCGCGCCCTTGATGTCCAGCTGCAGGAAGGTCGGCGCCAGCGACGGCGGCATCGACACTACGCCGTTGAACGGGGTGACGCCCAGGGCGATCGAGGCCACGGTCACCGCCAGGATGCCGATCAGTACTGCACCACGAACCTTCAGTGCTTCCAGGGCGACAATCAGGAAAAAGCCCAGGGTGGCGAGGATCGGTGCCGGTTGCTTGAGGTCGCCCAGGCCCACCAGGGTCGCCTGGTTATCGACGACGATACCGGCGTTGTGCAGGGCGATCAGCGCCAGGAACAGGCCGATACCGGCAGCAATGGCCGAACGCAGTGGTAGCGGAATGCTGTTGACGATCCACTCACGGATACGAAAGATCGACAGCAGGAAGAACAGCACCGCCGAAATGAATACCGCACCCAGTGCCACCTGCCAGGTGTGGCCCATGTGCAGGACCACGGTGTAGGTGAAGAAGGCGTTCAGGCCCATGCCCGGCGCCAAGGCGATCGGGTAGTTGGCGATCAGGCCCATGGTGGTCGAACCGATGGCCGCTGCCAGGCAGGTGGCAACGAACAGCGCGCCCTTGTCCATGCCGGTCTCGCCGAGAATGCTCGGGTTGACGAACAGGATATAGGCCATGGCCAGGAAGGTGGTCACGCCCGCGAGAATTTCGGTGCGGACATTGGTGTCGTGTGCTTTTAGTTGAAACAGCCTTTCCAGCATGCCTGCTCCCCGTGGCGCTCCCGGCGCCGTGAATGTATCGACCCAGTTAGCAAAGCACAGACTGTACCGGGAGACTGTGGTTTTTCCCTGGGTCGGAAAAAAGCCGCGCATCATACCAGCATGCTCGGGCAGCGGTAATTAATGTCGCGATACACTGCAGATATCTGCAGGTTCTGCGCCGTTCCCCCCATCCCGAGTTGACCATGCTGTGCAACTGACCGACTACCGCGACCTCACCCCGGCCCAGCGCGAGCAACTGATCGACATCCAGGTGCGGCCCGAACAACAGCACTTTGCCGGCGATATGGCCAGCGCGCTGTACATCCTGCTGAGTACCGACAGCCCTGACCTGCGCGGCGTGGCGCTGCTGGTGAATAATGTGCCGAGCGCCTTCCTGCTGCTCCAGCGTGGGGCGTTCCTGGCGCCCTGGGCCCGGCCCGATGCCGCGACAATCAATGCCTTGCAGGTGGATCGGCGCCTGCAGGGCCGCGGCTTGGGGCGATTTTTCATGCAGGCGCTGCCGGGCCTGGTGCGCGATTTGTGGCCCGACGTGCGCTGCTTGCAACTGTCGGTGGACCCGGGCAACCACGCCGCCCTGGCGTTTTACCGGGCCACCGGCTGGGTCGACAGCGGTGACGGCTACCGCGCGCGCAAGGGCCATGAGTGTCAACTGACCCTGCTGCTATGAGCGACTAAGCTTGTTAGATACCCCGGCGGAGAGCAGTTGATGACCCACAGAGCCCTGATCGTAGTCGCCGAAGGCGTGGATGACCTGCAAAGCGTGACCTTGATCGACGTGCTGCGTCGGGCCAAGGTGGAAGTGGTGGTGGCCAGTATCGAAGGCCGGCGGATGCTCACCTGTGCCCGTGGCACGCGCTTGACCGCCGACGGCATGCTGGTGGATCTGCTGGCCCAGCCGTTTGATCTTATCGTGTTGCCCGGGGGCGAAAAAGGCGCGCAGCACATGGCTGCGCACCAACCGCTGGCGCAGCAGGTGAAGGACCAGGCCAAGACCGGGAAGTTTTTTGCCGCCATCGGCGAAGGGCCCTTGGCGTTGCAGGCCTTCGGGGTGTTGCGCCAGCGGCGCATGACCTGTGATCCGGCTGTCAGCCAGGGATTGTCCGGGTGCAGTTTTGTCGATCAGCCGGTGGTGGTGGATGGTAATTGCATCACCGCGCAGGGCTCGGCGGCGGCGCTGGAGTTTGCCTTGGTATTGGTCGAGCAACTGGCGGGCAGGGTGGTGCGCAAGCGGGTGGCAACTGAGTTGCGGGTGTGACTATCGCGGGGCAAGCCCGCTCCCACAGGTTTTGCATGCACCGGACTTGTGGGAGCTGGCTTGCCAGCGATGAGGCCCCTGAGGTCAATCCTCGGGCCTGTTCTGCATATGATCGCGTCCAGCCAAGGTCGGGAACAGCTTGATCCACACCCCGGTCACCACCAGGGTCCCGACCCCGCCCAGCACCACCGCCGGCACCGTGCCGAACCAGTGCGCCGTCACCCCCGACTCGAACTCACCGAGCTGGTTCGACGCACCGATGAACAATCCGTTCACCGCACTCACCCGGCCACGCATCTCATCCGGTGTCTCCAGTTGCACGAAGGCGCCGCGAATCACCATGCTGATCATGTCGGCGGCACCCAGCACCGCCAGCACGGCCAGGGAAAACCAGAACGAAGTGGACAGGCCAAAGGCGATGGTCGCCACACCAAACACCCCCACGGCGGTGAACATCACCCGCCCGACCTTGCGCTCCACCGGGAAGCGCGCCAGCCACAGCGACATCAGCAAAGCGCCCACCGCTGGCGCCGAACGCAGCAGGCCCAGGCCCCAGGGGCCGGTCAGCAGGATGTCCTTGGCGAACACCGGCAGCAATGCAGTGGCTCCGCCCAGCAGCACGGCAAACAGGTCCAGGGAAATGGCGCCGAGAATGTCCGGGCGGCTGCGGATAAAGCGAATTCCGGCCATCAGTGATTCAAGACTGGCACGGCCCTGGTTGCTCGGCTGCTGACGCGAGACCAGGCCCAGGGTCAGTACACAGGCAATCAGGTACAGCGCCACCGTCGGGCCATAGACCCAGACGCTGCCAAAGGCATAGAGAAAACCGCCCACCGCCGGCGCGACGATGGTTGCCGCCTGCATGGCCGAAGCCGATGCCGCCACCGCGCGCGGGAACAGCTCGGAAGGCACCACATTGGGCAGCAGCGCTTGAGTCGCCGGCATCTCGAAGGAGCGTGCGCTGCCGAGCAAAAACGCCAACAGGAAGATCAGCTCGCGGCTGACACTGTTGGTGCTGCTGGCAAGTACCAGTACCAGGGCGATCATGGCCTGGGCGCTCTGGCACAGGGCGGCTACCCGACGCCGGTCATAACGGTCGGCGACGTGCCCGGTGTGCAGCATGAACAGCACCCGCGGGGCGAACTCCACCAGGCCCACCAGGCCCAGGTCGAGGACATTGCCGGTCAACTGATAGAGGTGCCAGCCGATCGCCACGGTGAGCATCTGGAAGCCGCTGGCGGTAAATACCCGGGCCAGCCAGAAAGCCAGGAAGGGACGGTGATGACGCAGCAGCAGAACAGGGTCTGACATCGGCGAAACAGAGCCTCGGCGAACGGATCGGCGGTGCAGATTAGCATCACTTTGTAACAGCGGGTTGCGAGGAATACCGCGTTTGTGCGGTAAGCGCACTGTTTTGGGGCGCGGTAAAGGGGGTGAGACAACCGGTCACGCGGCAATCAACCACACAAGCGAGCAGCCCGTTCAGGACTATCCTTTCAGGCAACCGTTGATCTGGATCAATTGTTTCATTTGCAACGGTAGGGCCAGACGGCCGAATTCCCTGCGATGTGATGTTTACAGAACAATTCCAACTTGCCGCACTCAACTACCGTGGGGGCAGTTGGCGCCAAGGCCACCGCCTGACGCCGGATTACCTGACAGAGGAAGCACTATGTTCGGATTAGAGGCTCTAGATCTCGCCCGAATTCAGTTCGCGTTTACCGTGTCCTTTCACATCCTGTTCCCGGCCATCACCATCGGCCTGGCGAGCTACCTGGCTGTTCTCGAAGGCTTGTGGCTGAAGACCAACAACAGCGTCTACCGTGACCTTTACCATTTCTGGTCGAAAATCTTTGCCGTCAACTTCGGCATGGGGGTGGTCTCCGGCCTGGTCATGGCCTACCAGTTCGGTACCAACTGGAGCAAGTTTTCCGATTTCGCCGGCTCCGTCACCGGGCCGCTGCTCACCTATGAAGTACTCACGGCCTTCTTCCTCGAGGCCGGTTTCCTTGGCGTCATGCTCTTTGGCTGGAACCGTGTCGGCCGTGGCCTGCACTTCTTTGCCACAGTGATGGTGGCCATCGGCACCTTGATCTCGACCTTCTGGATCCTCGCCTCCAACAGCTGGATGCAGACCCCGCAGGGCTACGAAATCGTCAACGGCGTGGTTGTGCCGGTGGACTGGTTCGCGGTGATCTTCAACCCGTCGTTCCCCTACCGCCTGGCACACATGGCTACTGCCGCCTTTGTTGCTACCGCGTTCTTCGTCGGCGCTTCGGCCGCCTGGCACCTGTTGCGCGGCCGCGATAATCCGGCGATCCGCAAGATGCTGTCGATGGCCATGTGGATGGCCCTGATCGTAGCGCCGGTGCAGGCAGTGATCGGCGACTTCCACGGCCTCAACACTCTTAAGCACCAGCCGGTGAAAATCGCCGCGATCGAAGGCCACTGGGAAAACGTGCCGGGCGAACCGACCCCGTTGATCCTCTTCGGCATCCCCGACATGGAAGCCGAGACCACCCGCTTCAAAGTGGAAATCCCGGCGCTGGGCAGCCTGATCCTGACCCACAGCCTGGACAAGCAAGTGCCAGCGATGAAGGAGTTTCCGAAAGAAGACCGGCCTAACTCGACCATCGTCTTCTGGTCGTTCCGGGTCATGGTCGGCCTTGGCATGTTGATGATCTTCGTCGGCCTCTGGAGCCTGTGGCTGCGCAAGAGCGACAAGCTCTACAGCTCGCGGCCGTTCCTCTACCTGACCCTGTGGATGGGCCCGTCCGGCCTGATCGCGATTCTTGCCGGCTGGTTCACCACCGAGATCGGTCGTCAGCCCTGGGTGGTCTACGGCCTGATGCGTACCGCCGATGGTGCCTCGAACCACAGCTACGGCCAGCTCGGCCTGACCCTGGTGATGTTCGTGGTGGTCTACTTCGCGCTGTTCGGCACCGGCCTTGGCTACATGATGCGCCTGGTGCGCAAAGGGCCGAAAACCGGTGAAGGCGACGAGACCAACCCGGGTGGCCCCGGCCAGCAACGCACCCCGGCACGGCCGCTGTCTGCCGCCGATGACGATCATGACAATGGCGAGCACGCCAGCCTGAACAAGGGGAACTGAATCATGGGTGTTGATCTTCCGCTTATCTGGGCCATCATCATCATCTTCGGCATCATGATGTACGTGGTCATGGACGGCTTCGACCTCGGCATCGGCATCCTCTTCCCCTTCGTCAAGGGTGAGCAGGACCGCGATGTGATGATGAACACCGTCGCCCCGGTCTGGGACGGTAACGAAACCTGGTTGGTACTCGGTGGTGCGGCGCTGTTCGGCGCCTTCCCGCTGGCCTACGCCGTGGTGCTTTCGGCGCTGTACCTGCCGTTGATGCTGATGCTGATCGGGCTGATCTTCCGTGGCGTGGCCTTCGAGTTCCGCTTCAAGGCCACTGCGGCCAAGCGTCACCTGTGGGATAAGGCGTTCATCGGCGGCTCGCTCGCGGCGACTTTCTTCCAGGGCGTGGCCCTGGGTGCCTTCATCGAAGGCTTCAAGGTGGTCGATCGCAGCTACGCCGGCGGCAGCCTCGACTGGCTGACCCCGTTCAGCCTGTTCTGCGGCCTGGGCCTGATCGTTGCCTACGCCTTGCTCGGCTGCACCTGGCTGATCATGAAGACCGAAGGCAAGCTGCAACTGCAGATGCACGACCTGGCGCGCCCGCTGGCCCTGGTGCTGCTGGCGGTGACCGGTATCGTCAGTATCTGGACGCCGCTGGCCCACCCGGACATTGCCGAGCGCTGGTTCAGCCTGCCCAACCTGTTCTGGTTCCTGCCGGTGCCGATCCTGGTGCTGGTGACCCTTTACGGTTTGCTCCGGGCGGTGGCGCGTAACGCTCACTACACCCCGTTCCTGCTGACCCTGGTGTTGATCTTCCTTGGCTACAGCGGCCTGGGCATCAGCCTGTGGCCGAACATCATCCCGCCGTCGATCTCGATCTGGGACGCTGCCGCGCCGCCGCAAAGCCAGGGCTTCATGCTGGTCGGGACCTTGTTCATCATCCCGTTCATCCTCGGTTACACCTTCTGGAGCTACTACGTGTTCCGCGGCAAGGTGACCCACGAAGATGGCTACCACTAGGGGAGCATGGCAATGACTGGCAAAGGCACGATTGACGAAGAGAAAAAACCGCTCTGGCAGCGCCTGGGCTGGTTGGCGCTGATCTGGGTGGGCAGCGTGGTGAGCCTGGCGATTGTTGCCTGGCTGATGCGCCTGTTCATGAGTGCGGCCGGACTGAGCACGCACTGAAACGCTATTTCCCATCCCGCCTTGCGGCGGATTTACAGCCCTTCGCAGCGTCAGCTGCGGAGGGTTTTTTTTAGGGCCTCATCGCTGGCAAGCCAGCTCCCACATGGCCAGTGGACACCGGTCTATTGTGGGAGCTGGCTTGCCAGCGATGCAGGCGACGCAGTGCTGGTTTATTTACGCGCCTTGAGCACCACGAACTTCGGTGTCGCCGCCACCTGTTCGACCCCGCGGAACAACCGCGCCAGCTTGCTGTGATAACCCAGATGACGGTTGCCGACGATATACAGCGCGCCACCGACCACCAGCGCCTCCCGAGCCTGCTGGAACATCCGCCAGGCGAGGAAGTCACCGACCACCTGCTGCTGGTGGAACGGCGGGTTGCACAGCACCACATCCAGCGACTGCGGCGCTTGCCCGGCCAGGCCGTCGTCGGCGCGGACAGTGACTTCCCGCTGGCCCAGTGCGGCCTGCCAGTTCTCCAGCGCCGACTGCACGGCCATGTACGACTCGTCGACCAGGGTGTACTGCGCCTGCGGGTTGGCGAGGGCGCTGGCAATGGCCAGCACACCATTGCCGCAACCCAGGTCCGCGACTCGGGCGTCGCCGAGGTCTTTGGGCAGGTGTGGCAGGAACGCCCGGGTGCCGATATCCAGGCCTTCGCGGCAAAACACGTTGGCGTGGTTGAGCAGCTCAAGGCGTGGCGCATCGAGTTGATAGCGGGTCGGGTAGGGCGAGACAAATGGCGACTTCGGCTCGAAGGTGGCAATCAACAACCGGGCCTTTTTCTTCGCCAGCGATGCCTGCACCGGGCCGATATACTTCTCCAGCAGATCGCCGGCAGCCCGTGGCAGGTGCTTGATCATGGCCCCGGCAACCACTTGCGCGCCGGGCGCCAGCTGGCCCTGCAGGCGGATCAACTGCTCTTCGAGCAAGGCCAGGGTCTTCGGCACGCGTACCAGCACGCGGTCGAACGGGCCTTGCCAGGGGCTGCTGGCCGCCACGAACGGCACTGCGTCGAAGGCCAGGCCGTTGCGTACCAGGTTCTTTTCCAGGGCCAGATGAGCCAGGTGCGAATCGCCGCTGCTGAGCACCGATACATTCGGTGCCAGGCTGATGGCCAGGGCACCGAAACTGTCATTGAGCACCAGCACCCGGGTAATTGCCGTAGGGGACTGCTCGGCCATGTGCTCCAGCAAATACTCGTCGGCAGCATCGAAGGCTTGCAGGGGGTCGTTGGCTTGCTCGGGCTGGCGAAGCAGGTCGAGTTCGGCGAAGGGGCTGGTCAGCAGGGGCATGGTGTAAGGCTCTGGGGCATTGATGTGCGTGCGCGCGGCGCGCTCTACAGGGCCGTGATTCTACCGTGCTTTGAAAGAGTGCGGGGTTGTTGCCTCAGATCAGGCCGCGCATCGCTGCAATGGCGATTGCGCCGGCTTTGTTGCTCGCGTTGGTTTTAGTGATGATGCTGCGGATGTGAAAGTTCACCGTGCTCTGCGACAGCGAAAGGATGCAGGCGATATCGGCGGCGGTCTTGCCGGCGGCAGACCATTTCAGCACTTCGGTCTCCCGCGCGGACAAATTGCAGGACGGCGTGTCGTGCCCCGGTTGCCGGTCAATCATCAGCGTGTGCAGCAGGTTGCACAGCCAGATGGTCTGGCCGGCCTTGTCGTAGAGTTCTTCGAGGCTGATTGGCTGTTGGCTGCGGACGACGCTGAGCATGCTTTCGTTGTGACGCATATCGTGTGCCGACTGGCTCCAGCCATGGCGCAGACCGTGGGATTTGGCGTCTTCCCAGAATTGAGGCGTCTCTCGGAACAGGTCATCGCACCACAGGATCGGCATCAGCGAGCGATGGCAGTGGGTGACGATCGGGTCGATGTTCAGGTAGTTGCAGCTTTGGTAGTGGTCGTTCCAGGCGTCGGGATAATTGTTGAAGGTTCTTAGTTGAGGCGCCTGGGTCGCTATCTGCACACGCATGCCGAAAGCCAGGTACTCCATGTCCAGTTGCTGGGCCAGGGAAACCGCGAGCTCAAACATCCGTATTTCGTCGGTTTCGCCAAGCAACTGCTCTAGTTGCTGTTCTTTCCAGTGCGGCATGGGGCCAGTCTCTTGTTGGTGGATCCAACAACGGATAAACGTGGAGAGCAGTGTAGGAAAAGTCCGACGGTTTTGTTGGGTTTTTTTGCTATAGAAATGTGATCATTTCGACAGGCAGGTTCTTTAAGGCATGGTACTTAGTTTCAAGTTGCGACGCGTTATTATTTGTTTGATATCAGTGTGAAATCATTAAGCTATTACCAGGCTCTGCTTCTATTTTCGCCTCTGGCTGTTGAAGTGTTGTTACAGCGTGCCGGAGTGCGCCATCCTGGCTGATTCCCGGTCGGATCGACACAGGCCGATGCCACTACAAACCTACGGTGTTTATCTTGCGGCGTTTGCGCGACACTGGGCTATCTGTTTTTTGGAGTAAGTCATGACTGCCAGTGCTGAAAAGTTCACCCGCCAGACGCTGCTCGACGTCCAGCCGCTGACCCCCAGCCTGTTCAGCCTGCGCACCAGCCGCGACCAAGGCTTTCGTTTTCGTGCCGGCCAGTTCGCCCGCCTGGGGGTGACCAAGGCTGACGGTAGCGTGGTCTGGCGCGCTTATTCGATGGTGTCCTCGCCGTTCGACGAGCATCTGGATTTCTTTTCCATCGTGGTGCCGGGTGGTGAATTCACCAGTGAGCTGAGCCGCCTGGGCGAAGGCGACAGCCTGCTGATCGATCGCCAGGCCTTTGGTTACCTGACCCTCGACCGCTTTGTCGACGGCCGCGACCTGTGGCTGCTGGCGACCGGCACCGGCATTGCGCCGTTCCTGTCGATCCTCCAGGACTTCGAGGTGTGGGAGCGCTTCGAGTCGATCAAGCTGGTCTATTCGGTACGTGAAGCGCGCGAGCTGGCGTACCTGGACCTGATCGCCGGCCTGGAACAGCGCGACTACCTGGCCGAACATGCCGGCAAGCTGCAGTTCATCCCGATCGTCACCCGCGAGCAACATCCCGGTGCGCTGAACCTGCGCATTACCACCCTGATCGAGAATGGCGAGCTGGAGCGCGCGGCGGGCCTGGCGCTGACCCCGGAGCATTCACGGGTGATGCTCTGCGGCAACCCGCAGATGATCGACGACACCCGCAAGGTGCTCAAACAGCGCGACATGAACCTCAGCCTCAGCCGCCGCCCCGGGCAGGTGGCTGTCGAGACCTACTGGTAAGCAGCAAGAAAAACGGCGCCCGCAGGCGCCGTTTTTTTATACCGGATCTCTGGGTTGCTGGTTTTGCGACTTGAGCAGGTCGCGGATCTCGGTGAGCAGCTCTTCTTCCTTGGTCGGTACCGGCGGCAGGGTTGGCGCCGCAGCTTCTTCGCGTTTCAGGCGGTTGATGACCTTGATGCCCATGAAGATCGCGAAGG
>RCUI01000452.1_pt1 | contig 14264 bp, 14 predicted proteins | sample 2166121 | NCBI WGS metagenome assembly RCUI01 (sample SAMN09932700, study PRJNA488358) | compost metagenome | feature: garden; material: soil; isolation source: compost soil in succinic acid-enriched culture | place: Germany: Experimental Botanical Garden Goettingen | collected 2016-01-27
CTGAAGAAAGCCCTGAAATAAGGGTCGGCACCATAAAAAAACCGCCCACGTCACACAAGGGCGGTTTTTTATTGTGCGATTTCCCTCTCAACACCAAGTGCCCATAACTGCCAGCGTCTGGCTGTGACCAGGACTTCTTGTTCCAACCAGGCTTTATTGGCTGTCAAATGAGCCAATGCCTCTGCCAGCACTGTGCCCCCCTGAACGGGTGCTATGTTGCCTCGCCAAGCAATTTTGCCTCGCTGCCTCTTTTGTTCTTTCGGCTGACGGAGTAAGTCGCGGGCATAGTGATGGACGTAATCCATGAGATTGTCGGGTAACCAGAGCGCCAGAGGACGACCCAGAGCCCCCGCCAGTTCGGTGGCAATGTCCAGGCCACGTTGATCCAGGTCCCCAAAGTGTGCCCAGGGGAGGCTCTCTGGCAATAGGGGGAGCAGTTGCTTTGCCAGGGCGGTATTGCGGCCAGGGACATACAGCAGCAATTCGCCCTCTTGCAGCGGGTAGTCCACGAAGGCACCCTTGTTTTCCACCGTGACTAACTGCCGCCCTTGCCATTCCATGCCTTCCAACCCGACCAAGGCTCGTTCTGGCAATGCCAACTCCCCCAGAAGCACCATCACAGCGGTCATGTCGTGCCGTCCGCCCTCCACATCGACCAATATCAGTGGTGTCAAGGTACGTAATCGTATGACCTCATCACCAAATACCCTAAGCCCCAGCGCTGCAACCTGCTCCATGTGATTCTGTGACAATCTGACCTTGCAGTCTCGGTGCCAAAGGCCACTCAGGGTTGCACCGTTAATTCGCCGAGGCAGTTGGCAACCCAACTCTGTCAGCACGGCATCACCCGACCAAACATTGTCGTCTGCTGCCTCTGCGAGCTTGTCCATCAAAAAACCACGACCCCGCTCGGTAAGCTGACGCCGCGCACCCAAACCGAGCGGTTGCACACCGCCAACGCGCTTGAGCATGTCATCCAACTCTCGGCCTGCGGCGCTAGTCAGTAGCATCCCCTGCCCCTGTGACAACCCCAGCAGCTTTTCGCTCAATGCACGAATATCCGCTCGTTCAAACAATCCCATCGACATTGTCCTCCTGCCTCAACTGACGTGGTATTGCGTATGATGCCGGTTCAGATCCACCGCGCCCCGCCTGACACCCGAATTGAACTGCCGGGTTCCGCCGGGATCTCGGCATGCAGCCGCGACGGCATGCCCATGTCTTCCCCCTGCACTATGTCGATGGCGCCGCCGTGGGGCCAGTGGAGGTCGCGCAAATAGCCGGCGAAGGCGGCGGTCGCGGCGCCGGTGGCCGAATCCTCATAGACGCCGCCGTAGGCGAAGGCATTGCGGGTATGGAACAGCCTCTCCCCGGCCACATGCACCAGCAGAATGGTCACCAGGCCCTCGCGGCGCATCAGCAGGCGCCCCTGCGCCTGCGAATAGTGCATGGCCGAAAGCGTTGCGCGATCCTTGAGCGCCAGCACCAGATGATCGGCACCGCCGTGGATGATCGCCGGGGGGATGCGGGGATCCAGGCTGGCCGCATCATAGCCAAACAGCGCCAGGGTTTCGCGCATCAGATCCGCCGGCGCCGGTTTGCTGCGGGTCGGCGGGGATTGCAGCGCCGCCTGCCATTGCCCCTGCTCATCCTGCCAGCCCGAGACCCGAATCTGGGTCTGGCTGAGGCGCAAGGCATGGTCCCCTGCCCCGAAGCGGCGCGCCAGCGCCACCCCGAGGGCTATGGTGGCATGGCCGCAAAACGGCACCTCCGCCTCGGGAGAGAAGTAGCGCACCCGCCATTGGCGCACCTCTGCGCCTTGCCCCTCGCTGTGCAGCGGGGCGGCGAAGGCCGTCTCCGAGAATCCAACCTCTGCGGCGATCCGCTGCATCTCCTCCGCCGTCGGCAGTTGGGCCCCTACCCAGACACCGGCGGGATTACCCCCACGGGATCCTTCGGAAAAGGCGGCGATCCGCACCAGCTCAGTGACCAGCTCCGTCATGACAACTCCTTGGCTTCTTGCTTCACGAAAAGTGGGGTTCATAGGCTCATCCTTGCGGCCCCTTCCGGGGGAGCCCATCAGGGGGTCAGCTTACCCATAAAATTAACGGCCGCACAGGTGCCGCTTGAGCGCCGCGGATCCGGGCACTGGCGACTAGAGTTGGGAAACCTGTCTGTATATGCGCCTGCAGTGGAGTGCCATATGTATTCATACACCCTCATCTTCAGGGAAGAGGTCGACAAGCTGACGGCCCCCGAGCACGAGATCCTCTTGCAAAGCCCGGCCCAGGCCGGGGATTTCGTCATCCTCTCCGACGGCAGCCGCCACCAGGTGATGTTCGTCACCCATCGCGCCCACTACAGCAGCCTCTACCTCGACAAGGGAATAAGAGTGCCCCAAAGCTGAGTACGCGGGCTCAGGGAGCCCTTGGATGGCACCTATTTTTCCGCCCCCCTGTGCGAGTCCCGTTCCAGCTGCTAACGTGAAACAGGCCTGCCACCTCGCACCCAGGATATTGCCGCGAACCCAGGCTGTTGCTCATGGCAGTCAAGGCTGCGATGAACCGGCAAGACTCACATTTTGAGGGATGAATTATGTCCAGGAATGCTGCTCTGATCGTGACCCTGACCCTGCTTGGCATGGCCCCGGCTCACGCCATCAACGCAAAATATGCCCAGCAGCTGGAGCGCTCCGGTTGCACCCAGGTGAGCGAAGCCCAGGGCTGCGACATTCACAAGACCAAGGCGGAGAACGCCAAGGCGGGATTCGGTGCTGCCGCCCCGGCCGCCGACAGCGGTCTGAACATGAGCTATGAACAGAAGCTGGAGCGCTCCGGCTGCACCCAGGTGAGCGAGCTCAGTGGTTGCGACATCAACAAGACCAAGGCCGAGAACGCGGCCGCCGGGTTTGGTGATGCTCCGGCGGCCACCAGCGCCAGCCCCTACGCCGGCAACTGGGTCGCCACCTTCCCCGAGACGGGCGCCACCGTCGCCACCATCCGCATCGACGACAAGGATCAGGTGTGGGTCAACGACAAGAAGGTCAGTGCCAAGAAATCCGACGGGGCCCTGGTGTTCAAGGACGGCATGGTCATCTACACCATACAGGGAGATCGTCGCATCAAGGGTGAGGATGGCTGGGTCGATAACGATGCGGGCACCAAGGGGCCGATCGCCGCCAAATAAGCGACATGACGGGAATGTGAAGGGGAGCCTGGGCTCCCCTTCTTGTTTGATCTCTTGCCGGTTTCTTCACCAGCCCCCGGTGAGCGACAACACTGCGCTTCCTCTTGCTATTCACTTACCCCTTTTTCGGATAGTCGAGCACGGCCGTCACCGGCCTTTGCGACGCGGCGGCCGACCAGGAGGGGGCGTCAAAGGTGAAGCGGGCGACGGCGCAGGTCGGCATCCGGGTGATCTTGCCGGAAAAGCGGTGGGCAAGGTCGGTGAACTCGGGATCGTGACCAAAGAGCATGACGCATCTTAACTCGTCACCCAGCTCACCCATCACCTCCATCAGGGTCCTCACATCGGCGCCATAGAGCCGCTCGTCCGTCATTATCTCCTCTGGCCGGTAGCCGAGCACCTCGGCGATGATGTTCGCCGTCGACAAGGCCCGGCAGGCGGGGCTCGAGAGGATGAGATCGGGTCGCACCTTATCGTGCGCCAGCCGTCTGCCCATCAGGGGCGCGTCGCGCAGGCCCCGCTCGGCGAGCGGCCGCGCCCTGTCAGGCAGCCCCTGCTCTTCCCAGCTCGACTTGCCGTGACGCACCAGGATCAGGGTTCTCTTCATGACGCCTCCCTCTTGGCCAAGACTTGCGTCCCCTCAGGGGACGCGCCCTTTTCCTGCATGAATGGGTAGCAGCACCATGACCACCATGGTCAGCAGCACGCCCCCGACACCCCAGCCTACCTGCTCCCAGTGTACTGCCTCCCCGTTCAGCATGCCGGTCAGCAGCACCAGCACGGGGATGAGGTAGGTGTAGGCCGACACCTGCTCCGGTTGCAGCGCCACGCTCCCTTGCTGGAACAAAAAGAAGCTGAGCGCCGTGGCAAAGAGGGCCAGGTAGCCGAGCCCCAGCGCCACCGGGACGGATACCAGGCTCCAGTCGGTCGCGATCAGACGGGGCACCGCCACCAGGGTGAGCAGCAGGGTGGCGCAGATCAGGGTCCAGCAGGTGAGGTGGAGAAAGGACTCCCCCCTGTAGTAACGCTTGATAAGTATGGGGTTGAGGGCCATGGCCACACAGCCGAGCAGGTAGATACGATTGCCGGGGCTGAGGCTGAGGTTAGCCACCTGCCCCAGATCGCCGCGAAAGATGATGAGCGCCGCGGCCACCATGCCCCCCAGCAGGGTCAGCAACATTCCCCAGCCGATGGCCCGCCGAAAGATCAACATGCCGGCCAAGGCGCTGATCAGCGGCACTGTGGTGTAGAAGGTGCTAGCATCGAGGGCGCTGGTCTCCTGTAGGGCCACGAACATGGCAACGAAATAACAGAGGGCCGGCAGCGAGATCAGGGTGTAGCGCCCCAGATCCCTCAGGGAAGGCAGCGCGAAACGCCCCAGGCATCCCTGCACACCAACGAAGATGAGGGAGGCCAGCAGGTAGCGCACCCAGGTGACCACCAGGGGATCCAGCACCGCCGTCAGGGCGCTGCCGATGGGAAAGGAGAGGCTGATGAGCAGAGTGAACAGCAGCACCTTGCCGTGGGCCTGCGCAAGAGAAACAGGGGGGTGAGACATGCAATGCACCTGTACCAAGGGGCGCCCGCAGGCGCCGCAAGAAAGAGATCAGTAACCGCTGTCGGCAGCAGGCGCTATCTTGCGCTCGCCAAGCGTCACCAGCAACTGGCCTAGCAGGCTGGACGCGCCGAAACGAAAGCGTTCCGCCACCAGCCACTCTTCGCCAAAACACGCTGCCGCCATGGCGAGATACTCCCCCGCCTCACGGGCGCTTTTCACCCCGCCCGCCGCCTTGAAGCCCACCCGGTTTTGCGCGCCGCACTCGGCGATGGCCGCCAGCATGGTGCGACACGCCTCTGGGGTGGCATTGATCGCCACCTTGCCGGTAGAGGTCTTGATGAAGTCGGCCCCCTCCTCGATGGCGAGCAGGGAGGCCGCGCGGATAAGCGCAGGCGACGTCAGCTCGCCGGATTCGATGATCACCTTGAGCACCCGCGCTCCGCACAGGGCCTTGCAGCCGCGCACCAGCGCCCGGGCCCCGGCCTCATCCCCCGCCATCAGTGCACGCCAGGGGAGCACCAGATCGATCTCGTCGGCGCCATCCATAAGGGCGGCGCGGGTCTCGGCCAGCACGACATCTAGCTCATCATCCCCATGGGGGAAGTTGACCACGGTCGCCACCTTGATAAGCGGGGTACCCTGAGCCGCCAGAGTGAGCTTGGCCAGCCCCACGAAACGCGGATAGATGCAGACGGCGGCCGTGTTGCCAAAGGGGGTCTGCGCCTGCCGGCAGAGCGCAAGGATACGCTCGTCATTGTCATCCGGGTTGAGGCTGGTGAGATCCATCAGTTGGATTGCCTGGGTCGCGGCCAAGAGAGAATCGATAGGGGTGATATGGGTCATGAAAGGCTCCTGATAGGGAATGAAGCAGGGGCGCCGCAGCGCCCCGGGACAAGGGATGGGACGCTCAGACCAGGGAGAAGAAGATCCCGGCGATGGTGGCGCTCATCAGGTTGGAACAGGTGGCCGCCAGCACTGTGCGCAGGCCGTGGCGGGCAATGAAGTCGGTGCGGGAGGGGCACAGGGTACCAAGGCCCCCGATCAGTATCCCCATGGAGGCCAGGTTGGCAAAGCCGCACAGGGCGAAGCTGATGATCACCTTGGACTTCTCCTCCAGCACCTGCAGACCGGCCGCCGTCACAGTGCTGGCGTCCTTCAGGTAGGGGGCCAGATCGCTGTAGGCCACGAACTCGTTCACCACCAGCTTCTTGCCGATCATGGCGCCGGCGATGCCGATGTCCGCCACCGGCACCCCGAGCAGGAAGGCGAGCGGCGAGAAGATCCAGCCCAGGATGATCTCAAGCGAAAGCGACATGCCCACCATGTCCCCCACCCCGCCGAGCAAGGTGTTGACCAGGGTCACCAGGCCTATCATGGCGATCAGCATGGCGCCGATGGCTGCCGCCAGCTTGAGGCCGCTGGCGGCCCCCTCGCCTGCCGCCGCCAGCACGTTCTCCGGCTTCTTGCCGTCAAACTGGATGCTGTGGTCGAAGGCGTAGTCGGGCTGGTGGGTCTCGGGGATGATCAGCTTGGCAAACAGGATCCCGCCCGGCGCCGCCATGAATGAGGCAGCCAGCAGGTACTGCATGTCCACCCCCATCATGGCGTAGCCCGCCAGCACTGTGCCGGAAACCGAGGCCATGCCGCCGCACATGACGGCGAAGAACTCGGAGTCGCTCATCTTCGGCATATAGGGCTTGACCACCAGAGGCGCCTCGCTCTGGCCGACGAAGACGTTGGCCACTGCCGACATGGATTCGGTCTGGGAGGTGCCGAGCAGGCGGGCCATGGCGCCGCCGATGAAGCGGATCACCAGCTGCATGATGCCGAGGTAGTAGAGCACGGCGATGAGTGCCGAGAAGAAGACCACCAGGGGCAGCACGTTCAGGGCAAAGACGAAGCCGATGCCATCCACCGAGAAGTTGACCAGGTTGCCGAACAGGAAGTGGATCCCCGCCTTGCCGCTCGCCAGCACGGCATCGACCCCGTAGGCCATGCCCTCCAGCGCCCGGCGCCCCAGCGGCACATAGAGCACCAAGGCACCTATGGCCACTTGCAAGGCAAGGGCCAGTCCCACTGTACGCAGGCGTATGGCCCTGCGGTTGGTCGAGGCGAGCACGGCGATGAGGATCAGCGCTGCCATACCAAGAAATCCTGCTGCAAACATAGGTGACCTCCTGGTCGTTCCTGCTTACTGGAAGTGGTGCTGGATGAAGGCGTTGATGAGGCGGATGAAGTCCGCTTCCGCCAGCTTGGCGCACTTGAGGGTCTGCTCGTGGGAGAGCTGGACGTCGCCGAGCCCCTCCGCCATGTTGGTGATGGCGCAGATGGCCAGCACCGGCAGACCGCAGTGGGCGGCACTGATCACCTCGGGCACCACAGACATACCCACCACGTCGCCGCCGATGATCTGCATCATGCGGATCTCGGCGGCGGTCTCGAAGCAGGGACCGCTGTAGGAGACAAATACCCCCTGATTGACGACGATCCCCTCCCGCTCGGCCAGCGCCAGCGCTTCGCTGCGCAAGGCCTTGTCATAGGCATTGGCCAGGCTGAAGAAGCGCGGGCCGTAGGCCTCGTCGTTGACGCCTGTCATGGGGGTGCCCGGCATGGTGTTGATGTGATCGTTGAAGATGACCAGGGAGCCGACCCCTATCCGCTCCGGGCGCAGCGAGCCGGCCGCATTGGTCACCAGCAGCAGCTCGCAGCCCAGGCGTTTGAAGGTGCGCACCGGTGTGGTCATCACCTTCATGGTTTCGTGTTCGTAGTAGTGGCCGCGCCCCTTCATGCAGACCACGTCCACCCCGTGCAGCTTGCCGAGCACCAGCTCGCCGCTGTGACCGGCCACGGTACTGACCGGGAAACCGTCCAGCTCCTCGTAGGGGATGGTGACTTTATCTTCCAGTGCATCGGCCAGCACGCCGAGGCCTGAGCCCAGGATCATGGCGGCGCGGGGAGCGAAACCCGGCTTGCGGGCGAGAATGGTGGCGATGGCGTTCTGAACCGGATCTTGTTGCATGAGCTGCACCTCGTTGAGGGTTGGGATGAGAAGTGGGCTCACTTTAGGGGAGGCATTGGGCGAGAAGAATCGCTAAAATCGGCCAAATTATCCCGATAATCAGCACAATAATCCTCTTCATGGGGCGCGACCGTGTACAAAACCGCAAAAAAAGCGCCGATTGATGCCTCTCTAGCGTCAGAGTGACCCCGAGGGGGACGAAAACGGGAGGCCGGGATGTGATGCGGATCGACGGACAGGGGCTAAGCCGCCCTGCTGCGTCGAGAAGTTAGTGTCCAATCTTTGACGGCGATCTCACCCTTGCCCTTTTGCCAGGAGAAACCATGTTCCCGGACAGCCATTGGCGCGATCGCGTCACCCTCAAGATGCTGCGCTACTTCCATGAAGTGGCGAATCAGGGTCACTTCAGCCGGGCCGCCCTGCGACTCAATGTCTCCAAGTCGCCGCTGAGCGCTCAAATAAAGGAGCTGGAATCCGTGCTGGGACTGACCCTGTTCGAGCGCAACACCCGCCAGGTGAGCCTGACCCCCACTGGTCGCCTGCTGCAGGCCGAGTGCGATCGGCTGTTCGACGTGCTGGAGAGCGGCCTCAACCGGGTGGTGCAGGCGGGGCGCATGGAGCGCAACCAGATCCGCATCGGGCTGGTCAGCTCCATCTTCTGGGCCGGCTTTGGCGAGGTGATCCGCCAGTGTCACCAGCGCCAACCCGAGTGCGAGATAGCCTTCACCGAGCTATCCCCCGAGCGCCAGAAGCAGGCGCTCGCCAGCAAGGAAATAGATCTCGGCCTCGCCCGCTTCGCCGACACCCTCAACATACATCCGCTGCAGGCCGAGACCGTCTATCGCGAATCCATGGTACTGGTGGTATCGGACGAGCACCCCTTGCGGGATCGCAAGCGGGTCTCCCTCCTCGAGCTCGCGGCGGAGCCGTTCGTGCTGATGAGCCGCACCAACTCGGCCTCCACCGATCTCATCATCAACGCCTGCCTGGTGGAGGGCTTTTACCCCCGCCTTCACCAGGAGGTGGTCGAGCCCAATACCCTGATGGCGGTGGTGGCCACCAGCCAGCAGGTGGCTCTGGTGCCGGCCAGCTACGGCCGTCAGAAGTGGCCCCATGTGCGCTTCATCCGCCTCGAGCAGGCCATACCGGCGGATCTCTGCGTGCTCTATGCCCCGCCCCTGGCTGGGCAGCCTGCGACCACCGCCATACGCCACTTCATCGATACCATGAGCGAGCAGATGAATCTCCCCGAACGAAGCTGAATACAAAAAGGCCCGATGAAGAGATCATCGGGCCGGGGGCTCTGGCCAGGGGTCAGGTGCTCACCTCTTCCATGAAGATGAGGCGCAGAGGCTCTGCCAGCAAGTCGTCCGCCTGGCGGGCGAAGGCCTGGAAATAGTCCGTCTCGCAGTGGGCATCCAGGGCGGCCTGACTGACGAAGGCTTCGCGCATGTAGAAGGTGCCGGGTTCGTCTTTGAGCTCGAACAGCACATAATCGAGATTGCCAGGCTCCCGGCGGGTGGGCGCTATCAGCGCGAGCAACTCGTGGCGCAGGCGCTCTCTCATGCCGGCTTTGGCCTTGAGCACGGCGATCGACACTATCTTGTCCGACTCTCTCTTCATCCCTACTTCTCCACTGTTACATCATCAAGAGACCGGGAGGTGCCTGCCCTCTCATGGCAGCCGCCTCCCTCAACATGGCGCCCAGTGTAGGCATGGCGGCCAGGTCGATATAGAGGGGCAGGATGGACAGAGTGTTCACCCGGGTGAACAACGGGACGGCGGCAGAGACATAAGCGCGGCCAGAGGCAAGCGCGTGGCTCGCCGTCAGGGCCTGCTCCAGATCTAAACGCTGAAGTAATAGGTAGTGAAGGTGTGCCCCGACAGTGTCGTCTTTGTCACCCTGGTGGCGCGCCTGGCGAGGGACTTGTATAAGGGACGGGTGCCAAGCAGATGAAAGACGACCTCCTGATGGCCCATGCTGCGCGCCCACCCCATCATCTCGTTGAAGATGGCGAGACCCCTGCCCCAACCCGCCCTGGCGATGACGATGGCTATCTCGATCCCCTCCTCATCGGGCTGGAGGCCGCACCACCCCGCAAGTCGGCCATCGATGAGGACGGCGCGCACGCGGCAACCGGGCAGCGCATCTATCGCCATCTTCTCCTCCATCCAGCGCCGCACCGTGGCCAGCTCGAAGGGGGGATGGTCAATCAGGTGTTTTCGCAGCGTCTCGTCGTTGACCAGGGGCAGAAAATCCTCTGCGCGCACGTCACCGAAGGGGATGAATTTCATAGGCTTATCATGCTTTCCCAAAGAGTGATGGGCCCCTAATAAGGGGTCCCGTCCTTATGACTGGCAGCCCAGGCGCCATCGGCGCCCTGAACCAGGGCCAGATCGTCATCCGGGTATTGGACTGTGTCCCCCGCCAGCCTGTCCCCCAGCTCGAGATAAACCGCCTCCACCTCCCCAGGGTTGAGCAACTGGTGGGCCAGGCCGTTGCCGCCCTTGAAGCCGATGCACTCCCCCGGCGACATCAGGTACTCCTCCTCCCCATAACGCAGCATAGGGGTGCCCGAGAGCACATAGATGAACTCATCCTGCTTGCTGTGGTGATGCTTGAGCGCCGAGATGGCGCCCGGCGCCAGGGTCGTCAGGTTCACCCCAAGATTGGCAAGACCGAAGTGGTCCCCCAGTCTGCGTCTGGTGCGGTGTTTGACCAGGGAGGCGAAGGGCTCCGGATAGAGGGACTTTGCCTTGTTCTCCGGGATCTGTATGGCCTGAATGGGTGTCCGGTTCGTCATCTCAACAACCTCCATATTGGCGCCCTGACGAGGGGCAGAAAGAGACAAGCCGAGTGCCTTGAGTGGCAGTCATGCAATAACACAGATACGACTGGAGGCTGGAGGCTGTCAACGCTGAGATGCAATGTCCGGGGCCTTGCCGTTTCCCGCTGTTCAATGGGCGGGGCTCATGGCCCCCTACAACACCTCGACCTTGACCTTGAGAAGGCCGGATCGGGTGCTGCCTATGCTGCTGAAGGCGGCCCTTGAGAGATCGATCACTCGCCCCCTCGGGAAGTTGCCCCTGTCATTGACCCGCACCACCACGCTCTTGCCGTTGGCAAGGTTGGTCACCCGCACCATGGCGCCGAAGGGCAGCGTCATATGGGCGGCGGTGTTGGCGCTCTTCTGGTAGGGCTCGCCGCTTGCGGTGCGCTTGTTGTGGTAGCGATCGGCATAGTAGGAGGCCAGCCCCGTCTGGGTATAACCCCGCAAGTTGCCCGCACTGCCCGCATCAGGCTGGCTGCTGCAGGCCGCGAGCAGCAGGCACAGGGAGGCCAGCAGCCCTTTTTGTAGATTCCACGTCATGTTTTATTCCCTCGATACGATGTCGGGTCGACGTACCATGGCCGCCCCCTCTTCATCACCAGTCTGGATCCCGCGAACAGGGGCCTACTCTCTCATATTTCCCATGGAAAACGGGAGGCCCAAGCCTCCCGTTTGTGTGTTCACCCGTCAGCCCCTGTCAGGGGAAGGACTCAGGCGATCAGCTTGTCATCGGCGAAACCGAAGCCCCGCAGCCCCACCACGTGCACGTGCTCGTGCTTGCCCTGCACCTTGCGGATGAGCTTGTAGGTGGTGCCCTTCTCGGGGCTGATGTTCTCCGGCGCCGCGATAAGCAGCTGCATGTCCTGGCGCTCGCACAGCTCGAACAGGGTGGCGATGGACTTGCCATCCAGGCGCGCCGCTTCGTCGAGGAACAACAGGCGGCAGGGGGCGATGTCCTTGCCGCGCAGACGGCGGGACTCCTCCTCCCAGCTGATCAGCACCATCAAGAGGATGGCCTGACCGGTGCCGATCGCCTCGCCGGTGGAGAGGGCCCCGCTCTCGGCCCGCAGCCAGCCATCGGCACCACGCTGCACCTCGATTTCGAGCTCCAGGTAGTTGCGATAGTCCAGCAGCACGTCCCCCATCACCTGATAGTTGCGCTCCCCCTGCTCTATCTGCGGGTTCAGGCGCTGGAACAGCTTGGCCATGGCCTCGGAGAAGCTGAGCTCCTTGTCGGCGAACAGATCGTTGTGCATGGCGCTCTGATCGGCGAGCGCGGTCAAGAGGCGAGTGTGGGCCTCGCGGATGTTGACGTTGAGGCGCACCCCGCGCACCAGGCCGAAGGCGATGTTCTGCAGGCCCTGGTTGAGCACCCGGATGCGGTTCTGCTCCCGGCGTATGATGTTGGTGATCTTGGCCGCCACCTCGTGGGAGGAGAGGGACAGATGGTTCTCCCGCTGCTTGAGCTCGTCGGCAAGCCGCGCCAGCTCGATCTCCATCTCCTCGATGGCCTCCACAGGATCGTCCGAGCGGATGATGTCGTTGCGGATGCGATCTTTGAGGTAACGGTAGACCTGCACGTAGAAGGCGACCTTCTGCTCCGTGCTGCGGTTGCCTTCAGAGAGGCGCAGCGCATCGCGCAGGGCCTCGTCGTGGGCCACGGCGACGCGCAGGGCGCCGAGTGCCTTGTCCGACATGGAGCGCAACTCGTCGCTGTCAAGATATGCCAGCTCGCGCTTGTTGAGGCGCTTCTCGACATCGGTCTCCCGCGCCAGCCGCACTACCCGAGACCAGTTCGCCTTGTGGCCCACCAGGGATTTACGGGCGCCGAAGTAGTCCTTGCCTTCGAACTTGAGACGACCGCCCAAGGATTCAATCTCGCGCTTGGTCACCTGCAACTGGGCCTCGGCGCTGGTGCGACGGGAGCGGGTGCGAATGAGCAGCTCCTCGATCTCTTTCTTGTGGGCGCGGGATTTCTCTTCCATGTCGTCCGACAGGGTGAGCCCCATGGCCCCCAGCTCCTGCTCGAACTCCGCCAGGGTCTGGCCCTTGGCCGAGGCGCTGGAATCGAGCGCGGTGCGCAGTTGCAGCGCTTCGGTGTGGCGCTGGGCAATCTGCTTGTGCTGCTCACCGGCGGTGCGGGCCGCCAGCTCGGCGGCTTTGAGCTTCTCTTTGAGCCGCTCGCTCATCTCCGAGGCCTTGCCGAGCAGGTCTTGTGCGTCCTGATAGGCAAAGTGCGGCAGACGGGCCACCAACTGATCCAGCGCGTAGCAACGGCGCTTCTGCTCGGCCAGCAGTTCGCTCGCCTCATCAAAGGCTGCCTGCAGGGCAGAGAGATCCTGGGGATCCTGGCGCAGCACCTGCACCAGGGTCTCGAGCTTCTCGAGCCCCTTGCCGTGCTGGGCCACAAAGGCTTCGGCTGTTTTAAGGGCTTCCACATCGGCGTGGGCCGCCTCGAGACGGGCCGCCAGATCAGTCTCGGCAAACAGATGGGCAAAGGGCAGCATCCCCTGTACCAGCTGGATATGGCGAGTCAGCTGGGCGGCGGCCGCCTTGGCCTCACTCAGCTGCTTGTCGCACTCGCCGATGGCCCCTTGCAGCGCGCGCAGCTCGGCCTGTTTGGCCTGCACCTGATTTTCAGGGTCCGGCAGGAAGGCGATATCCAGGTGCTGGCCGATAAAGTCGCGAAAATGCCCGTAGAGGCGGTGGTACTTCTGCTGCTCAAAGGCGGCCTTGGCGTAGCCCTCGATAAGATTTTCCCGCTCAAGGTCGAGCTGCTCGATGCGTTTCTCCCGGGCGGCGCGGCCAAAGAGCGGCAGCTCGGGGTAGCGGGAGAAGCGCACCTGACGTTTGCTGGTGCGCACCAGCACGGCGTCACCGAGCTCGTCCGCCTCCACCAGATCCTCGTCAAAGGAGTCGGGGTTGCCCTGGATGAGGTAGATATCCTCCGGGCAATCTTCCAGCTTTTTCAGCCGCTCGATGGCCCCCTCCAGGTCGAGCACCACCAGGGCGCTGCGGGCCGGGCCGTAGAGGGCGGAGTAGTAAGGGGCATCGTCGATGGAGATGTCGTCATAGACGTCGGAGAGCAGCACGCCCCCCACCTGCTCGGCGACGCGGGCCAGGCGCGGATCCGCCTCACCGGCCCCCAGCTGCAGGTTGCGAATTTGCAGCTCCAGCGCCTGCTTCTGGCCCTGGATGCGGTTGCTCTCCTGCTCGAACTCCCGCTCCTTGTCGAGCACTGTCTGCATACCGGCCGAGAGTTCTTCGGCGGTGGCGAGCGGCAATCCGCTCTGCTCGCGCAGTTGTTCGAGCTTCTCGAACGACTTGAGCCAGCGCGGCGCCAGCCTGGTCAGCTCGGCAATATCGCGGCCCAGCTGGACGCCCTGATGCTCGAGGCTGGCGCGGCGCTGGTTCGCCTCCGCCTGCTGATCGGCGAGCTCTTCCTGACGGTTGCGCTGGGCCTCAAGAAACAACTCCAGCTCGTCTTGGCTCGCGATCAGCTGGCCAGACGCCTGCTGCAACTCATCGCGCAAGCGGAAGAGCGCCTGCTGGCTGTCGCTCTCTTTCTCGAGGCGAGCCAGCGCGGCGCGCAGCCCCTGCCCCTGCGCAATGCGGGCCTTGTCTTCGATGTGACGCTTGAGCAGCGCCTGCGCCGTGGGCCAGGCGGCCT
>RCUI01000454.1_pt1 | contig 14200 bp, 9 predicted proteins | sample 2166121 | NCBI WGS metagenome assembly RCUI01 (sample SAMN09932700, study PRJNA488358) | compost metagenome | feature: garden; material: soil; isolation source: compost soil in succinic acid-enriched culture | place: Germany: Experimental Botanical Garden Goettingen | collected 2016-01-27
TGTGGACCCTGCCGATGTTCCACTGCAACGGCTGGTGCTACCCCTGGACCGTCACCGCACTGGCCGGCACCCATGTGTTCCTGCGCCGGGTCGACCCACAGAAGATCCTCACCCTGATCCGTGAACATCAGGTCAGCCATCTGTGCGGTGCGCCGATCGTGCTTAACGCATTGATCAACATGCCTGAGTCAGCCAAAGCGGCCATCGATCACCCAGTCAACGCCATGGTCGCGGGGGCCGCGCCTCCGGCCAAGGTCATCGGTGCGGTGGAAGAAATGGGTATCAAGGTCACCCATGTCTATGGCCTGACCGAAGTCTACGGACCGGTAACTGTTTGCGCCTGGCATGCCGAATGGGACGAGCAGCCCCTGGCCGAACGGGCGCGGATCAAGTCGCGCCAAGGCGTGCGCTATCCCACCCTTGAAGGCCTGATGGTCGCTGATCCGCAAACCCTGGAGCCGGTACAGCGCGATGGCAACACCCTGGGTGAGATCTTCATGCGCGGCAATACGGTCATGAAGGGCTACCTGAAAAACCCCGAAGCCACTGCTGAAGCGTTCCGCGGAGGCTGGTTCCACACTGGCGACCTGGCAGTCTGGCACGCTGACGGCTATGTCGAGATCAAGGACCGGCTCAAGGACATCATCATCTCCGGCGGCGAGAACATCTCCACCATCGAAGTCGAGGACACCCTCTACAAGCACCCTGCCGTGCTTGAGGCGGCGGTGGTCGCCCGGCCGGACGAGAAATGGGGCGAAACGCCCTGCGCTTACATCACCCTCAAGATCGGTTTCGAGCAGACGCGCGAGGCGGAAATCATCAGCTTCTGCCGCGAACACCTGGCCGGATTCAAACTGCCCAAGACCGTGGTCTTCAGCGAGCTGCCGAAAACGTCCACCGGCAAGATCCAGAAGTACTTGTTGCGCGACTGGGCCAAGGCGCTCTGACCCCCCTTTGATAGCGAGACTCCCATGCCAGAATTCAAAGCTCCACTGCGCGATATGCGCTTTGTCCTTCATGAAGTATTCCACGGCCCGGCCCTCTGGGCGCGCCTGCCGCTCCTGGCCGAGCGGGTTGATGCGGAGACCGCCGATGCCGTCCTCGAAGAAGCCGCAAAAATCACCGGCCAATTGATTGCCCCGCTCAATCGCAGCGGCGATGAACAGGGCGTACTGTTCGACAACGGCCAGGTGCGTACCCCAGACGGCTTTGCCCAGGCCTGGCAGACTTACCGCGAAGGTGGCTGGGTGGGTCTGGCGGGTAACCCTGAGCACGGTGGTCTGGGCATGCCGAAAATGCTCGCGGTGCAGTTCGAAGAAATGCTCTATGCCGCCAACTGCAGCTTCAGCCTTTATTCAGCCTTGAGTGCCGGGTGCTGCCTGGCGCTGGACGCCCATGCCAGTGATGACCTCAAGACTACCTACTTGCCGCCGCTGTACAGCGGTGAGTGGGCCGGCACCATGTGCCTGACCGAACCACATGCCGGTACCGATCTGGGCATCATTCGCACCAAAGCCGAACCCAACGCTGATGGCAGTTATCGCATCAGTGGCACCAAGATCTTCATCACCGGCGGCGAGCAGGACCTGACCGAAAACATCATCCACCTGGTCCTGGCCAAGTTGCCCGACGCCCCTGCCGGGCCCAAGGGCATTTCGCTGTTTCTGGTGCCGAAGTTCCTGGTCAATGCCGATGGCAGCCTCGGCCTGCGCAATCCGGCGTACTGCGGCTCCGTTGAACACAAGATGGGCATCAAGGCCTCGGCCACCTGCGTGATGAACTTCGACGAAGCCACCGGTTACCTGATAGGCGAAGCCAACCGCGGGCTGGCGGCAATGTTTACCATGATGAACTACGAGCGCCTGTCGATTGGCCTCCAGGGCATCGGCTGTGCAGAGGCCTCCTACCAGAATGCTGCGCGCTATGCCCAGGACCGTTTGCAAAGCCGGGCCGCGACCGGTGCGCAAGCACGCGACAAGGTCGCCGACCCGATCATCGTGCACCCGGATGTTCGCCGCATGTTGCTGACCATGCGCGCCCTGACTGAGGGCGGACGGGCCTTTGCTACTTATGTCGGTCAGCAACTGGATATCGCCAAATATGCCGACATCGCCGAGGAGCGGGAGCTCGCCCAGCGTCAGGTAGCCTTGCTGACACCGGTGGCCAAAGCGTTCTTCACCGACAACGGCCTGGAAAGTTGTGTGCTCGGTCAGCAGGTGTTTGGCGGTCACGGCTACATTCGGGAATGGGGTCAGGAGCAGTTGGTGCGCGATGTACGTATCGCCCAGATCTATGAAGGTACCAACGGCATCCAGGCCCTTGATCTGCTGGGTCGCAAGGTGGTGGCAGATGGCGGCACGGCCCTGGCCGAGTTCACGGAACAGATTCGCCGTTTCTGTGCTGTCGACTCCCCCTATCGCGAACCGCTGCTGAGCGCGACCAACGCGCTGGAAAGCCTCAGTCAGTGGCTCTGCCGCCAGGCTGGCGAGGATGCCAATGCCGTTGGCGCCGCCTCGGTCGAATACTTGCAGTTGTTCGGCTATGTGGCCTACGCCTACATGTGGGCACGCATGGATGCCGTAGCCGAAGCAAATCGGATGCAGGATCCGGTTTTTTATGGCGCCAAACGTGCCACGGCCGCGTTCTTCTTTGCCCGCCTACTGCCCCGCACCTTGTCCCTTGAGGCCAGCATCCGGGCAGGCAGTGCGTCACTGTTCAGCCTCACAGCAGAGCAATTTTGAGTCGCCTCGAGCGTCAGTCGACCACGGTTAAACAGCACTACCTCGTCACCAGGCGGGGTAGTGCTGAGAACTCAGTGCATTTGCAGGATTTTAACGGCTAAAAATCTTACAACTGATAGTCATTCGCCATTATCTCGGGTTCTCCCACCTACGCTGCAAGGGTAGAATAGGCAAAACCGGGAGTCTTGATGAACCACACCAGCCGCAGCGCCGACCCACACGATGCCATCACTGATGCCGCTGCACATTGGTGCCTGCGCCTGCAAGCTGAAGACTGCACGGAAGCCGAACGCCAGGCCTTTGAACTGTGGCTGGCCGCCGATCCGGTGCATGCCGAGGAATACCAGGCCATGCTGGATATTTGGCAGACTGCTGACCAACTGCCACGCAGTCACACGCCCGGCAAGGTCATTACCCTTCCTCAGCGCCGTCGCAGCGTTTGGCGTCACTACGCTTCAGCCGCCGCCATCACGTTGCTGGCCCTGCCGGCAGGGGCGTGGATCGGCTGGGAGCAAGGCTGGCTGCCGAACCATTACCAGTACCTGGAAAGCGGCAACACCATCAGCCATGTAGTGCTCAACGACGGTAGCCAGGTCGAGTTGAACCTGGGCAGCGCGTTGCGCTTCACCAACTACAAGGACGAACGCCGGGTCACCCTGGTCAAGGGCGAGGCGTTCTTCAAGGTCCAGCACGATAGCCAGCATCCATTCGTGGTCCATGCCGCCCAAGGCCAGGCCCGAGTGACCGGCACCCAGTTCAATGTCTGGAAGTATGAAGATCAGGTCAAAGTAACCTTGGTTGAAGGATCGGTACTGGTCAGCAGCGATGCGCATGACAGCGATGGTGGCTATCGCCTGGGACCAGGCATGCAGGCCAGCTACCAGTCCGGCGACTTCGAACCACGCCTGAGCCAGACCTACACCCACGACACCAGCCTGGCCTGGCGCAACGGCAAGTTGATCCTCGACAACCTGAGCCTCGCTCAAGCCCTGCCGCAGATCAACCGCTACCTGGACAAGCCCCTGCAACTGGCTGACGAAAGCACCGGCAACATTCGTATCAGTGGCATCTACGACACCAGTCAGATCAAGCGCCTGGTCGGCAACTTGCCCAAAGTCTTGCCGGTCTACCTGACCCGGACCAAAGACGGCAACATGCTCCTCAACCGGATCTCGCCACCACCTGCACGAGGTTGAGCCTTGCGCTCAACCTCGCTTGGTTGAGTGCTAGAGCATCATGGCCGCCAGCCAACCGAACGCCAGCAAGGGCAAGTTGTAATGGAGGAAGGTCGGCACCACGGTGTCCCAGATATGGTGATGCTGGCCATCGACGTTAAGCCCCGAGGTCGGACCCAGGGTCGAATCCGAAGCCGGTGAGCCCGCATCCCCCAGTGCACCGGCGGTTCCGACGATGCACACGGTGGCCACCGGGTCGAAGCCCAACTGCACGCACAGCGGCACGAAAATCGCGGCAAGAATTGGCACGGTAGAAAACGACGAGCCAATCCCCATGGTCACCAACAAGCCCACCAGCAACATCAACAGTGCGCCGACACCTTTACTGTGATCAATCCAGGCCGCCGAGGTCTCCACCAGGCTCTTGACCTCACCCGTGGCCTTCATGACTTCAGCGAAACCGGACGCGGCGATCATGATGAAGCCGATCATGGCCATCATCTTCATGCCTTCCGTGAACAGGTCATCCGTTTCCTTCCAGCGCACGATGCCCGAAACCGAGAAAATCAAAAAGCCGGCCATAGCGCCAATGATCATCGAGTCCAGCCACAACTGGATGATGAATGCTGCGGCGATGGCAATACCGGCCACCAGCAGGGTCAGCGGGTTGTAGCGCACCGCCACCTGTTCGACCTGTTCGATTTTTTCCAGATCATAGACGCGCTTTTTGCGGTAGCTGAACAACACCGCCAGGAGCAGGCCAAAGAGCATCCCCGCTGCCGGAATAGCCATCGCGTGCGTAACGTTGACAGCACTGACATCCACGCCACTGCGGCTGACGTTGGCCAGCAGGATCTCGTTGAGGAAGATGTTGCCAAAGCCCACCGGCAAGAACATGTACGGCGTAATCAGACCGAACGTCATCACGCAGGCCACCAGGCGTCGATCGATCTGCAGCTTGGTCAGCACATAGAGCAGTGGCGGCACCAGCAATGGAATAAAGGCGATGTGGATTGGCAGGATATTCTGCGAGGAGATCGCCACCACCAGCAACAAGCCAATCAGTAGCCATTTGACCTTGCCGGCATTGCCATGGCCTTGCTGACCGACCATGGCCAAGGCGCGATCGGCCAGGGCATGGGCCATGCCGGACTTGGCAATCGCCACGGCGAAGGCGCCGAGCAAGGCATAGGACAAGGCAACCGTCGCGCCACCGCCCAGGCCACTGTTGAAGGCCTTGAGCGTTCCGTCGATGCCCAGGCCACCCACCAGTCCCCCAGCCAGGGCGCCGACGATCAGGGCGATCACCACATGCACGCGGGACAGACTCAAGATCAGCATGATGCCGACCGCGGCAATTACTGCATTCATTCCTGTGACCTCTAGAAACCAGACAAAAAGCGACCGATTCGGCGACAAACTGCCCGGGAGCAGTGGCCGAACGACGGGTATTTTTATGGAGGGCGCACACTCTGAAGCAGGCCCTCGCGCTTGTCAAAGTTCACTGGGCGATTGCTGTCGTAGGAATGCACGAAAACGACGCATTTAAATTGATCGTTTGAATAAAGAAAGCGGCGTATCCGCCGATAACGTCGGCAGCCTCAATCTTTTTGGATCAAAGGACTTCGCCATGTCGTTCAGACAACTTTCCATTCAGTGGAAAATCACCCTGCTAGCCGGCTTGTGCCTGGCCAGCATCGTTACCCTGCTGGTTGGCCTTTCGTTGTACCGCATGGAACAGAGCTCGGCGCTGGTCAAGGCCAGCAGTATGCAGATGCTCACTGAAGCGGCCCAGGGACGCATCGAATCCCAGGGCGAAGTCCAGGCTTTGAACATTCGCCGCCAGTTCATGGATGCCTATCAGTACGGCGCCGGCTTCGCCCGCCAGGTCCTATTCTTGCGCGAACAGTCGGAGAAGCGCTTTCTCGATGCTTTCGATCTGCGTGAGGACCTGACTCGCCAAGTACGTGCAGCCTTGCAGGCCAACCCTGATTTGCTTGGCCTGTCGCTGGTATTCGAGCCCAATGCGCTGGACAACAAAGACGAATTGTTCGTCAACCAGGAGCAACTGGGCAGCAACGAAAAAGGCCGCTTTGCCCTGTACTGGTCGCAACCGACCCCGGGCAAGCTGACCTCCATGGCCCTGCCGGAAAGTGACATGGCCGATACCAGCATCGGCCCCAGCGGCGAGCCAGCCAACACCTGGTCGGTGTGCCCGCGTACGACCGGCAAGACCTGTGTCATCGAACCTTATTTCTATGAGATTGACGGCCAACGGGTGCTGATGACCAGCATCGTGTTCCCGCTGATGGTCGCAGACAAAGTGGTCGCCACCTTGTCCATCGACATTAACCTGAACAGCCTGCAGGCCCTGAGCCAACAAGCCAGCAGCAACCTTTACCAGGGCCAGACCCAGGTGAGCATCCTCAGCCCCGTGGGCTTGCTGGCTGGCTACAGCCCGGACGCGGGCAAACTGGCCCAGCGCATTGATCAGGTCGACACTGAGAAAGGTGCCGAACTGATCCGCCTGCTGGCCGACAGCACACCGCTGCACAGCATCCAGTATGAGCAGCGTCTGAAAGTCCTGGCTTCCTTTGCGCCGATCCCCGGCGGCAAAGCCTGGGGCGTGCTGCTCGACGTTCCGCAAAGTGCCCTGACCGGCCCGGCCGAAGCCCTCAAGCAAGAACTCGACCGCAGCAACACCAGCGGCACCCTGGTCGAACTCGGTCTGGGCGGACTGGCAGCCATCGTCGGCCTGTTGCTGATCTGGCTGCTGGCCCGCGGCGTAACCCGCCCGATTCTCGGCGTAGCGTCCATGCTCAAGGACATCGCCAGCGGCGAAGGCGACCTGACCCGGCGCCTCACCTACGACAAACACGACGAGCTGGGCGAGCTGGCGGGCTGGTTCAACCGTTTCCTGGACAAGCTGCAGCCGACTATCGCCGAGGTCAAACGCTCGGTTCAGGCCGCCCGCGATACCGCCGATCAGTCGTCGGCGATTGCCAGCCAGACCAGCGCTGGCATGGAACAGCAATACCGCCAGGTCGACCAGGTCGCTACCGCCTCGCATGAAATGAGCGCCACCGCCCAGGACGTTGCCCGCAGCGCCGCCCAGGCCGCCCAGGCTGCCCGCGACGCCGATCAGGCCACACGCCAGGGCCTGGCGGTCATCGATCGCACCACCACCAGCATCGACACCCTGGCGGCAGACATGAGCACCGCCATGGCGCAGGTGGAAGGTCTGGCCGAGAACAGCGACAAGATTGGCTCTGTCTTGGAAGTGATCCGTTCCATCGCCGAGCAGACCAACTTGCTGGCCCTCAACGCGGCCATCGAAGCCGCGCGCGCCGGTGAAGCCGGTCGTGGTTTCGCCGTGGTCGCCGATGAGGTGCGTAACCTGGCTCGCCGTACTCAAGAGTCGGTGGAAGAAACCCGCCAGGTCATTGAACAGCTGCAAGCCGGTACCCGCGAAGTGGTCGGTGCCATGGACAGCAGCCATCGTCAGGCGCAAGGCAGTGTTGAACAGGTCAGCCAGGCGGTCACTGCCTTGCAGCAGATCGGTGATGCGGTCACCGTGATCAGTGACATGAACCTGCAGATCGCCAGCGCCGCCGAAGAGCAAAGCGCTGTGGCCGAAGAGATCAACAATAACGTCGCGACCATTCGCGATGTGACCGAGTCGCTCTCCGGCCAAGCCAATGAATCGGCCCGGGTCAGCCAGTCGCTCAACAGCCTGGCCAACCAGCAGCAAGGGCTGATGGATCAGTTCCGAGTGTGACCGTATCACGAGGCAATCCCGCTCCTGCAGCACAGCAGGAGCGGGATTGCCCCGCGAAGGCGCCCGCCGACTACACTTGCCAGACTCCCTTTCTGAGAGCGAGGCACCATGAACCGACTCATCACCCTACTCAGCAGCGCTCTGCTGACGTTGAGCCTGGTTACCCAAGGCCTTGCCACCGATAACCGCAGCCCTATCCTTTTCGGCGACATCACGTGGGAAAGCGGCAGCCTGACCACGGAAATCCTGCGCCTAATCGTTGAGAAAGGTTACGGCTACTCCACCGACACCCTCCCCGGCAGCACTGTCAGTATGGAAGTAGCCCTGGCGCGCAACGACATCCAGGTGATTGCCGAAGAATGGGCAGGTCGCAGCCCAGCCTGGGTCAAGGCCGAACAGGCCGGCCGAGTGTTCGCCATTGGCGACACGGTGAAAAATGCCGATGAAGGTTGGTATGTGCCGGAGTATGTGATCAAGGGTGATGCTGCGCGTGGCATCCAGGCCCAGGCGCCGCAGCTGCGATCGGTGGATGACCTCAAACACTATGCCAAGGTGTTCAGCGACCCGGAATCACCCGATAAAGGCCGCTTTCTCAACAGCCCCAGTGGCTGGACCTCGGAAACCGTCAACAGCCAAAAGCTCAAGGCGTACGGCCTGGACGACCTGTACGTGAACTTTCGTACTGGCTCCGGCGCCGCACTGGATGCGGAAATCACCTCGGCCATCCAGCGCGGCAAACCGGTCCTGTTCTACTACTGGTCGCCGACACCGCTGATGGGACGCTTTACGCTGGTACGCCTGGAAGAACCCGCGTTCAATGAGGCGGCCTGGCAGACACTGACCGATGCCAACAACCCCACCCCTAAAGGCACTCGCTCACTGCCAGCAAAACTGTCCATCGGCATCTCAGCCCCGTTTCGCCAGGACTACCCAGAACTGGTCGAGTTCTTCGCCAAGGTCGATCTGCCTATCGATACCTTGAACACGTCTCTGGCGCACATGAACGAAAAGCGCCAATCGCCCAAAGACGCAGCACTGACCTTCATGCGTGAGCACCCGGACATCTGGAAAGCCTGGCTACCGGCCACTGTCGCCAGCAATGTTGAGGCTGGCCTGTGAGTGAAGGTTTTCCGCAAGCGCTGCATTTCTCTTTCGCCGATAGCGTCAATCGCTTTGTCGACTGGCTGGTACTGGCCTACGGGGATCAATTGCGCAGCGTTTCGCAAAGCCTGCTACACCTGCTGGTCGGCTTGGAAAATCTGCTGCGGGCAACGCCTTGGTGGTTATTGCTGGTGGTGGTTGCGCTACTTACCTGGCATGCCAGCCGTAGCATCATCCGGGCGCTGGTGCTCACGGGCCTGCTGTTTCTGATTGGAGTCATCGGCCTGTGGGACAAGCTCCTGCAAACCTGCGCCCTGGTGCTGGTGAGCACTGGCCTGTGCATCCTCATCGGGGTACCTGTCGGCGTATTGCTGGCCAGCCACCCGCGAGCACGCCGTTGGATGATGCCGGTCCTCGACGTCATGCAAACCCTGCCTAGCTTCGTCTACCTGATTCCAGTGCTGATGTTGTTTGGACTGGGCAAGGTTCCGGCGATTTTCGCCACCCTGATCTACGCGCTGCCGCCGCTGATTCGCCTGACCGAGCTGGGCTTGTCGCAAATCGATCCGTCGCTGACCCAGGCCGCCCAAGGGTTGGGGGCCGGGCGCTGGCAACGCCTGCGCCGGGTCATGCTTCCGCTTGCCATGCCGAGCATCATGGCCGGGCTCAACCAGTCGGTGATGATGGCCTTGTCGATGGTAGTGGTCGCCTCAATGATTGGTGCACGGGGCTTGGGCGAAGATGTGCTGGCCGGGATTCAGACGTTGAATGTCGGCAAGGGCGTTGAAGCAGGCTTGGCCATTGTGGCGTTGGCCATGGTGATTGACCGAATCACCCAGGCCTATGGAAAACCGAAAGCAGGCGCTTTCAATCAGCGTTGATCAACGCCATGATAAATGCTCAGCCACCCTCCTCGGAGCCCGCGTTTGTCGCTCAAAGCCCTGCGCACCCTGGTTACTATCGCTCGCCACGGCACCTTTGCTCGTGCGGCCGATATCCTGAGCCTGACACCCTCGGCGGTCAGCCTGCATATCCGTAGCCTGGAGGAAGAGCTGCAGGTCTGCCTGTTTGACCGTAGCCGACGCCAGGTCAGCCTGACCGAGGCCGGGCACCTGGCCGTTGAACGGGCCGAAGGTATCCTTGCCGCCTATGATGAAATGGCCGACGCCCTGGTCAGTGGTCCGGGATTGCATGGACGCCTGAAGATCGGTGCAATCCAGACGGCTCTGGCCGGACGCCTGCCTGCGGCGCTGGTGCGGATCAAGGCCGAGCATCCGCACCTGCATATCAGTGTGCTCTCAGGGATGTCGGCGGAGCTTGCCCGGCGCGTCGAAGACGGTGAACTGGATGCCGCCATTACCACCGAACCCGTCCCCCCCTACCCGCCCAACCTGGACTTTACCCCGCTGTACCGCAACCGCTTCTGGGCCATTGCCGGCCCGGCATTTACGGGCGCAAGCCTCAGGGAACTGCTGGCCACTCAGCCATTTCTACGCTTTGACAAGCGCGCCTGGGCTGGGCGCATCATCGAGCAGGAACTACGCAAGTTGCAGTTACCGGTGAGCGAAGAAATGGAACTGGACAGCCAGCAGGCGCTGACCCATATGGCCTCAATGGGCTTGGGCGTAGCCATCGTACCGCTGGCCGATGAAGATCTGCAGCGCCTGCCCGCGGTGACCTTACTGCCCTTTGGCGAACCGCAGCGCGTGCGTCACGTCGGCCTGCTTGAGCATGCCAGCAGTCGTCGTCGGCACCTGACCGCCGCGTTGAAGACAGCGCTGAGCGAACCATAAAGTTTTCCTCAACAGTCGGTTGAGAATTCAACGTTTTTTTCTTTCAATGCTACAGGCTAGCCTGATGTCGACTCCCGGTTGGGAGCAGACTGAGACGGAAAACGCCTGATGCTGAACCTGATCCTCACCACCATTGTCCCGATTGCCTTGCTGATTGCGTTGGGCTGCTGGTTGCGGGGCAACGGCTTTCTTGGCGAACATTTCTGGCCGGCGGCGGAGCGCCTGAGTTATTTCGTGTTATTACCCGCACTGTTCATGCACGGCCTTGCCACCGCCGACCTGAGCGGCCTGCCGGTGTTCGACATGGTGGCGGTGCTGCTACTTTCGACGCTGATTGGCGCCACCTTACTGGTGCTGTGCAAGGGCGCGGTAGCGGCAGACGGCGCCAGCTTCACCTCGGTGTTTCAGGGCGGCGTGCGCTTTAACAACTACATTGGCGCAACCTTGGCAGCCGGCATCTATGGCTCAGGGGGCATCGCCTTGGCTGCCGTGGCCAATGCCGCCATCGTCCCCACAGTGAATGTACTGTGTGTCATGGTCTTTGCGCGTTACAGCGGTACACGCAGTTCGCCTGGCAAGGTACTCAAGGCGATTGCTAGCAACCCACTGATTGTCGGCTGTGCTGCCGGTATTGCACTGCGCCTGACCGGCATAGGGCTGCCAGCAGGTCTCGAACCAACCATCAAGGCCTTGGGGCAGGCTGCACTGCCACTGGGCCTGCTGTGCGTCGGCGCGGCGCTGGGCAGCAGCGCCCAAGGGCTGGGGCCTCGTCCGCTGTTCGCGGCGTCGATATTCAAGTTTGTCGTGCTGCCACTGACGACTTATGGCGTGTGTCGTGTACTCGGACTCAGCGGCCAGGCGGCCATTGTCGCCATATTGTTTCAGGCACTGCCGACCGCTTCGTCTTCGTATGTCATGGCCCGGCAAATGGGCGGCAATGCCCCCCTGATGGCCAACATCATTGCCTTGCAGACCGTGCTGGCCGCACTGACGCTACCGCTGATGCTCAGCCTGACCTTGGCGTGACGGTTGGGGCTGCGCCGCAGCCCCCCGGCACGGCAGCCTTACTTATCCGACTTGATGCTGGTCCAGACCCGGGTACGCACTCGCTCCAGCTTCTGTGGCAAGGGCTGAACCACGTACAGCTTTGCCAGGGCATCCTGTGTCGGGGTCAGGTTCGGGTTACCGGTGATTTCCGGGTTGATCAGCGTTATCGAATCTTTGTTGGCATTGGGGTAGCCGAGAAAATCACTGATCGGCGCAATGACTTTCGGGTCCATGAGGTTGTTGAGGAATTCATGGGCCTCGGCGACATTCTTCGCACTCTTGGGAATCGCAAAGGTGTCAAACCAGATCGGCGCCCCCTCTTTAGGTAAGCGCCAGTCGACAACTACGCCATTACCCGCCTCCTTGGCGCGGTTGCCGAACTGATAAAAACTGCCGGAGTAACCAATGGCGACACAGATATCACCGTTGGCGATGTCGGTCATGTATTTGGCCGAGTTGAAGTAGGTAACGTAAGGGCGCACCTTGAGCATCAAGGCCTTGGCCTTTTCGTAGTCAGCAGGGTTCTGGCTGTTGGGATCCAGGCCAAGGTAGTGCAAGGCCAGTGGCAGGATTTCCGAAGGCGAGTCGAGCATGGCCACACCGCAAGACTTGAGCTTTTCCATATTTTCCGGCTTAAACACCAGGTCCCAGCTGTCCACAGGTGCCTGATCACCCAACGCAGCCTTGACCTTGGCCGGGTTGAAGCCGATCAACACCGTGCCATACATGTAAGGCACGCCATACTGGTTACCCGGATCATTACTCTCCAGCAGCTTGAGCAGCGCCGGGTCCTGATGACGCCAGTTGGGCAACTTGCTTTTGTCCAGCTTCTGAAAGACCCCCGCCTTGATCTGGGTATCAAGAAACTGGTTAGAAGGCACCACCAGGTCGTAGCCAGAGTTGCCGGTCAGCAACTTGGCCTCCAGGGATTCGTTGGTGTCGAAGGTGTCCCACGTCACTTTGATGCCCGATTGTGCGGCAAAGTCCTTGGGCACCGAGGGCAGAATGTAGTCTGCCCAGTTGTACACCCTCAACTCTCGTACTTCAGCATGCACGGCGCTGGCCAGCAGCGTCAGTACCCCAGCGCCGACAGCAAGCATACGTTTCAGTGTGGCCATGGATTATTCCCCCGAGTTTGGCCTTCTGATTCTTGCTGAGGGTTTTGACGGATCACAGTGTGTGGTTGGCCAAAAAGAGATCGTAATGGCCAATTTTCGTGGGCAGTGTTAACCCCTGCGCGGCAGCTCGATACTGACCCGCAACCCGCCGAGAGGGCTGTCTTGCAGTGTCATCTGCCCGCCCCAAACGTCGACGATGTCCCGCACAATGCCCAATCCCAGGCCATGCCCATCAACCTGCTCATCCAGCCGGGTACCGCGTTCGAGCACTTGCTGGCGATCAGATTCAGGAATTCCCGGCCCATCGTCATCGATAATCAGTTGATAGCGTTCGGGCTGCTCCTCAATAGTCAACAGCACTTCGCTGTCAGCCCATTTGCAGGCGTTATCAAGCAGGTTGCCGAGCAGCTCGAGCAGATCTTCACGATCCCAGGGCAACAACAGACCGGGTGGCACACGCTGGCTGAGTGCCAAGCCCTCGCCATGGATCATGCCGAGGGTCGAAAGCAACCCAGGCAGCTCGGCATCACAATCGAATTGCGCGCCGGGCAAGGCATCACCAGCCAGCCGGGCACGGTTGAGCTCACGACTCAGACGCTGCTGGATCTGTTGCAGTTGCTCACGCAACTGTACACGGACCTGCGGCGCGTTCTTCAGTTGTTCGCTGGACGCCAGGCTCAGCAGTACCGCCAACGGCGTCTTCAGCGCATGTCCAAGGTTGCCCAAGGCATTGCGCGAGCGGCGCAGGCTATCTTCGGTGTGAGCCAACAAGTGGTTGATCTGTGCAACCAGAGGTTCGAGCTCGCTTGGCACCTGGGTGTCGAGCTGCGAGCGCTTGCCCTGCTGCAGTTGGGCGATCTGTCCACGCACGCGCTCAAGCGGGCGCAACGAACGGGTAACGGTGATGCGTTGCAGCACCAGTACCAGGATCAGGGCGACCAGACCCAGGCCCAGGCCGATCTGTTGCATGCGCCGGAACTGCTCGCGCACCGGGGTGTAGTCCTGGGCAACGCTGATGGAAATGGCCTGGCCGAAGCGCCGGTAATCACTGCGCAACAACAGCAATTGTTGATTCTCAGGGCCCAATTCCAGATCGGTATGCAAACCACTGGTAGCCGGTGCGGGCATCTCCAGGTCCCAGAGCGAACGGGAGCGCCAGGTACCGCCGTCGAAATCGATGCGAAAGTAGTAACCGGAGAACGGTCGCTGGTAGGCCGACGAAATACGCCGCTCATCCAGCTCAAGACCGGACTGCCCACGCACCAAAGCGATCAGCAGGTTTTCGCTTTCCTTACGTAACCCAGTCTCGAGGTAGCGTTGCAACCCCACCTCGAACAACCACAAGCTTAATTGCGCCAGGGCCAGTCCAACCAGCACCAGTACCGCAATCAAGCCAAGACTCAAGCGTGCCTGGATCGACTTCACTCGGCACTCCCGGCATAGCGGT
>RCUI01000455.1_pt1 | contig 14181 bp, 11 predicted proteins | sample 2166121 | NCBI WGS metagenome assembly RCUI01 (sample SAMN09932700, study PRJNA488358) | compost metagenome | feature: garden; material: soil; isolation source: compost soil in succinic acid-enriched culture | place: Germany: Experimental Botanical Garden Goettingen | collected 2016-01-27
CGGCCTTGCGCTGGCGCAGGGTTTCTTCGGCGGCGCTGACGGCGTAGTTGGTCGCCTGCAGGTTGAGGTTCTGTTTGCCGGCGGTTTCCACCCAGGACTTGGCGTCGTTGGGCACTGGTACCTGCACCGGCAGGGTGTGGCGGATGCCCTGGATCGCGTTGTAGTCGCGGTTGGTCAGGGTGACCAAGGCTTCGAAAGCGTCGTCGACCTGGCGCTGCGCCACAATCCGGTTGGCCCGCGCGGTGTCGTAACTGGCTTGGGATTGCAGGACGTCGGTCTTGTCCGAAAGCCCCACATCGAAACGCTCGTTGGACTGGTCCAGTTGGCGTTTGAACGCGGCTTCTTCCGCTTTGGTCGATGCCAGGTTGTCCTGAGCACGCAGGACGGCGAAATAGTTCTCGGCACTTTGCAGGATCAGGTTCTGCTCTGTGGCCGACAGCTCCAGCGCAGCTTGTTCGTTGACGGCCTCGGCGGCCTGCAGCTGGAACCAGCGATCGGCGCGAAAGACCGGTTGAGCCAGGGTCGCAGACCAGGAATTACCGCTGCGGTTGGAGGTAATCGATGGATCGTCGATTTTGGTCCGGGAATTCAACATCTCGGCACCGGCCGAGAGATTTGGCAACAGGCCGGCACGGGCCTGGGGTACCACTTCCTTTTGTGCGCCATAGTTGGCGCGGGCGGCGGCGAGGTCGGCGTTGTTGTCCACGGCCTCCTGGTAAACGCTGACCAGATCGGTTTTCGCTGACAAGGGCACGTCTGCTGCCCAGGCCATTCCGTTGGTAGCACAAGACACGGCAAGGGCCAGTGAAAGTTTGCGCAGCATAGGGCGATCCTTGAACAATTGAGTGTTTCTGAACCGGTGAGTGTAGATGCGCGGACACTTTGCAACAATCTGCCATTTGCGCCATTTATCGTGCCCGTGCTTGTACTGTTGGCTTTGCGGGTGAGTCCAGTCTAGACTGGACACGTTCTTGTCGGGGTGCCTTGCGTTGAGGCTGAGATCGGATAATCCGGATCCCGTTGAACCTGATCAGGTTAGCGCCTGCGTAGGGAACAAGATTTCTCGCTTTCCCGGCGAGTCTCTTGTGCCAGGTCCGGGAATGTCGAGTCAGCCAACACAGCTGCAGGCATCACCGCGCATTTGGCACAGCACCACTCATGGTGCGTCCGTGCCTTTCAGGTTCTCCCCGACATTCCACTGCTAGGAAGCCGTCTGGAGAGCCTGTGATGAGTAAACAAGAAAAATACATTACCAATCTGAGTGAGTCGGCCCAGGTCGATCAACAGTCCGTACAGCCGTTCACCCGCTCGCGCAAAATCTATGTCGAAGGCTCGCGCCCGGACATCCGCGTGCCCATGCGTGAAATCAGCCTGGACGATACCCCCACCGACTTCGGTGGCGAGCCCAATGCCCCGGTGCTGGTCTACGACACTTCCGGCCCCTACACCGATCCTTCGGTCATCATCGATGTGCGCAAAGGCCTGGGCGATGTGCGCTCGGCCTGGATCGACGCCCGTGGTGACACCGAGCGCCTGCAAGGCCTGTCGTCGAACTTCGGTCAACAGCGCCTGGCCGATGCCGAGCTGACCAAGCTGCGCTTCGCCCATGTACGCAACCCGCGCCGGGCCAAGGCCGGCGCCAACGTCAGCCAGATGCACTACGCGCGCCAGGGCATCATCACCGCCGAGATGGAATACGTCGCCATCCGCGAGAACATGAAGCTGCAGGAAGCCCGCGCTGCTGGTCTGCTCAAGCAACAGCACGCCGGGCACAGCTTCGGTGCCAGCATCCCGAAAGAAATCACCGCCGAATTCGTCCGTGAGGAGATCGCCCGCGGTCGTGCGATCATCCCGGCAAACATCAACCACGTGGAGCTGGAGCCGATGATCATCGGCCGCAACTTCCTGGTGAAGATCAACGGCAACATCGGCAACAGCGCCCTGGGCTCGTCCATCGAAGAAGAAGTGGCCAAGCTGACCTGGGGCATCCGCTGGGGTTCGGACACGGTGATGGACCTGTCCACCGGCAAGCACATCCACGAAACCCGCGAGTGGATCATCCGCAACTCGCCGGTGCCGATCGGTACCGTGCCGATCTACCAGGCGCTGGAAAAGGTCAACGGCGTGGCCGAAGACCTGACCTGGGAGCTGTTCCGCGACACCCTGATCGAGCAGGCCGAGCAGGGCGTGGACTACTTCACCATCCACGCCGGCGTGCTGCTGCGGTATGTACCGCTGACCGCCAAGCGTGTCACCGGTATCGTCAGCCGTGGTGGTTCGATCATGGCCAAGTGGTGCCTGGCGCATCACAAAGAGAACTTCCTCTATACCCACTTCGACGAAATCTGCGAAATCATGAAGGCCTACGACGTCAGCTTCTCGCTGGGCGATGGCCTGCGTCCGGGCTCGATTGCCGACGCCAACGATGCCGCGCAATTCGGTGAGCTGGAGACCCTCGGCGAGCTGACCAAGATCGCCTGGAAGCACGACGTGCAGTGCATGATCGAAGGCCCTGGGCACGTGCCGATGCAGTTGATCAAGGAGAACATGGACAAGCAGCTTGAGTGCTGCGACGAGGCGCCGTTCTATACCCTTGGTCCATTGACCACCGACATCGCCCCGGGTTACGACCACATCACCTCCGGTATCGGTGCGGCGATGATCGGTTGGTTCGGTTGCGCCATGCTCTGTTACGTGACACCCAAGGAGCATCTGGGCCTGCCGAACAAGGATGACGTCAAGACTGGGATCATCACCTACAAGATCGCCGCCCATGCCGCCGACCTTGCCAAGGGCCATCCGGGCGCGCAGATTCGTGACAATGCCTTGTCCAAGGCGCGTTTCGAATTCCGTTGGGAAGATCAGTTCAACCTCGGCCTGGACCCGGATACCGCGCGGGCATTCCATGACGAGACCCTGCCCAAGGATTCGGCCAAGGTCGCGCACTTCTGCTCGATGTGCGGGCCGAAGTTTTGCTCGATGAAAATCACCCAGGAAGTGCGTGAGTACGCGGCCAACCAGCGCATTGATGCGGTGGATGTGGCGGTCGAGGATGGCATGCGTGAGCAGGCCGAACGGTTCCGCCAGGAAGGCAGTCAGTTGTACAAGAAAGTCTGACTGGGCTGTATCAGCGGTGTGCCCTGCACACCGTATCGCCGGCAAGGCTGGCTCCCACATGCGCCTTGTTTGCTGGGCCCTGTGGGGGCTGGCCTTGCCGGCGAAAGGGCCCGAAACAACAATAATCTTCTCCCTGTCGAGACCACCTTTGTGAGCACACCCAGCCAATTCTCCCCAGACCACCCGGTCAGCAATCAGCAGCGCGTCCTTAGCGGTCGCGATCTCTGTTCCCTTTGGTTCTCACTTGGCATTGGCCTAATGGTCTTGCAGACCGGCGCCTTGCTCGGTCCAGGTCTGGGGCTGGCCAATGCCGTGTTGGCGATCATCCTCGGTACCAGCGTAGGTGTATTGCTGCTGGCGGCAGTCGGCGTTATCGGTAGCGACACCGGCATGTCGTCCATGGCAGCTTTGCGCCGTAGTCTTGGCCGCGATGGTGCACGCCTGCCAGCGCTGCTCAACTTGCTGCAACTGATTGGTTGGGGCTCATTCGAAATCATCGTCATGCGTGATGCTGCCAGCCTGCTTGGCGCCCGCGCCTTTGGTGAGGGCAGCGTACTGACCAACCCGCTGTTATGGACCCTGTGTTTCGGCGCCCTGGCAACCCTGTTGGCAGTCAGCGGGCCATTGACCTTCGTGCGCAAGATCCTGCGCAAATGGGGTATCTGGCTATTGCTTGGTGCCTGCCTGTGGCTGACCTGGAACCTGTTTGCCAAGGCCGATCTCGCCGCCCTTTGGGCGCGTGCCGGTGATGGCTCGATGTCGCTGGCGGTGGGTATCGACATTGCCATCGCCATGCCGTTGTCGTGGCTACCGTTAATTGCAGACTATTCACGCTTCAGCCGCCATGGCAGCCGGGTATTTATCGGCACGGCGCTGGGCTATTTCGCCGGCAATATCTGGATGATGAGTTTGGGCGTGGCCTACACCTTGGCGTTTGCCCCGGCGGGCGAGGTCAATACCTTGCTGTTGGCCCTGGCGGGCGCCGGTATCGGGATTCCACTGCTGCTGATTCTGCTCGATGAATCGGAAAAGGCCTTTGCCGACATTCATTCGGCTGCCGTTTCCACAGGCTTTTTAGTACGTCTGAAGGTCGAACACCTGGCCTTGGCGCTTGGCGTACTGTGTACCCTGATTGCCTGTTTCGCGCCGCTGGCGCAGTACCAGAACTTTCTGCTGCTGATCGGCTCGGTATTCGCCCCGCTGTTCGGCGTAGTACTGGTGGACCACTTCATCGTGCGTCGCCGCCGCAGTGATAGCAGCCCGATCCATAGCCTGCATTGGCGTGCCCTGCTGGCCTGGGCCTGCGGTGTCGCCACTTACCATGTACTGGCCCACTATGCTGCCGATGTCGGCTCGACCCTGCCGGCGTTGCTGCTGGCAGGGTGCGTGTACTGGTTGGCAGCGCCGTCGGTCAGCCGCGACCGGGAAACAACTCCGGCTTGATCACCCCGTTCAGGCGTGGGTAGGGGATCTTCAGTTCGATGTGACCCATGGAATACGGGGCGATGGCATACACTTCGTACTTGAGCACTACCGCGCCATAGGTCAGGGCAATGTGCGGGGTCTGGCGGAACGGCCAGGTCTTGACGAACTCGGCGTCCTTGTCCATGCCGGTGCTGATCAGCCAGGCCCGGTGGGCTTCCTCGGCGGTCTTCCAGAACGTCGCTTCCTGGCCCGGCACCAGCATGTCCTGCAGGGTCAGGACCTTGTCCTGCTGGCGCGAATAGTTGATGAAGCCGCGCCCGGGCATGCCGTGGGCGCCGCCGGTATCGAGATAGCTGGACAGCTCGATGATCACCAGTCCGTCATGCTGCTCGCGTACCTTGGCTTGCAGGTAGCTGCTGTGGCGGCTTTCGGCGCTGGCCATGAACGTGTCTTCATAAGCCTTGAGCGAAGTCGGAAGGGCATCGCGCTCGTTATCCTGGGTCATCTGGAGCAGACGTTTCTCGACGATCGCGTCCAGCTTGGGGTTGGCCGGGAAGTGAATGGTGTCGATATTGACCAGGGGGCAGTCAGCCGTATTGCAACCGGGCTTGATGTGCTCCCAACGATCGCGCTTGACCTCCAGTGGCGTGCGCATATTGGGCTGGAACAAGCTTTGACAGGCGCCCAGGGCCAGGGCCAGCACGGCCACGGTAGTCAGTTTCACAAGCGTCATGATGATCCTTGTAAGGCAAAGGTGATCGGGCTTGGACCGTCGGCAAGGCCTTCAGTTCGCCACTAAGCTGAATATCAGCAGGCTGCCTATCCTCGCAGCCCGGCCTACAAGTTGAAAGGGGTGAAACGTGGCGGTGCGCAGGTTAGGATGGCGCGATGCAGTACACGAGGTTATGAGGATTTCCATGTCAGACACGCTGAAACCTGTGCCCACGGACGTCGAGATCGTCGAAAGGGTCAACTGCTTCAAGGGCTTCTACCAGCTTGACCGGGTTCGCTTGCGCCACGAGCTGTTCGCCGGTGGCATGGGGCGCGAGATCAGCCGTGAGCTGTTCGTTCGCCATGATGCCGTCTGTGTGCTGCCCTACGATGCCGTGCGTGATGAAGTGGTGTTGATCGAGCAGTTTCGTGTCGGTGCCATGGGCAAGGTCGCCAACCCCTGGTTGATCGAACTGGTCGCTGGTCTGATCGATAAAGATGAAGCACCGGAAGAAGTTGCACACCGCGAGGCGCAGGAGGAAGCTGGGCTTGTGTTCAAAGCGCTGTGGCCGATGACCCGGTATTTCCCGTCACCTGGCGGCAGCGATGAGTTCGTTCATTTGTATCTGGGCCAGTGCAGCAGCGTTGGGGCGGGCGGCCTGCACGGGCTGGAGGAAGAGGGTGAAGACATTCGCGTCAAGGTCTGGGCGTTCGAGGATGCCATGCAGGCCGTGCGCGATGGGCTGATCGCCAACGCGGCAAGCATTATTGCCCTGCAATGGCTGGCCTTGAATCGAGATGAAGTCAGGGGGCTATGGTCGTGAATCTGTTGCGCGAACGCTACCGGGTCGATCTGGTCGGCTTGCAGGCAGCCTGCGAGGCCAACTATGCGCGCTTGATGCGCTTGTTGCCGGACATGCGCAGTGCCATGAGTTCGCGCCGCATCGGCATGACCCAGGGTGATCAGATGCTGGGAGTCCTTGTCCTTGATGTGGTCCTTGCCTGTCCGTATACAACCACCCTGCGCGTGCGCCAGGAGCACAGCCTGCCGTGGCTGCCAGTGCCGCAACTGGAGGTGCAGGTGTACCACGATGCGCGTATGGCCGAAGTGGTCAGTGCCGAACACGCCCGGCGTTTTCGCAGCATTTACCCCTATCCCAACGCGGCGATGCACCAGCCCGACGAGAAAGCCCAGCTCAACTTGTTCCTGGGTGAATGGCTGAGTCACTGCCTGGCCTGTGGCCATGAGTTGGCTGTCGTTCGCTGAAATGTGACAGCGGTCGTTTTCGAGTATTTGCTCACATGCCGCTTGCCGCCATAATCGTGCTGAATCCGTTCAAGGAGTCGGCCCTTGCCGCAACAATCGATCCCCGCCAATGACGCACCGGTGTATGTGGTGCAACTGACCGACAGCCATTTGTTTGCCGACGCGCAAGGCACACTGTTGGGCATGAATACTCGCGACAGCCTGCAGCGGGTAATCGACACGGTGCGAGAGGAGCAGCCACGGGTTGATGTGCTGCTGGCCACTGGCGACTTGTCGCAGGATGGCTCAGAAGAGTCTTACGCATGTTTTCGTGAGCTGACAGCAAGCCTGAGGGCCCCGGCGCGCTGGCTAGCGGGTAACCACGACGAGCCGCTGCCTATGGAAAAGGCGGCACAAGGTACGGATCTGTTGAACCCAGTGCTCGATATCGGCAACTGGCGGATTCTGATGCTCAACTCGGCGGTGCCGGGATCGGTCCCAGGGGTACTTGATGAGGGCCAGTTGGCATTGCTCGAACAGTCCTTGAGCGACGCGCCTGAGCGTCACCACCTGATCTGCTTTCACCATCAGCCAGTGTCCATCGACTGTGCCTGGATGGCGCCGATCGGTTTGCGTAATGCCGAGGCACTGTTTGCCGTGCTGGACGGTTATCCACAGGTCAGGGCCTTGCTCTGGGGCCATATCCATCAGGAATGGGACCAGCAGCGCAACGCAGTGCGACTGTTAGCCTCACCTTCCACCTGTATCCAGTTCGAGCCAGGTAGTGAAGACTTCAAGGTCGGTGAGCAGGCCCCGGGCTATCGCTGGCTACGCCTGCATGCGGAGGGTTCGATTGACACCGGGGTGTCGCGAGTGAGTGATTTCGCTTTCACGATCGATTATGCGGGCGATGGCTATTAAATGTTGCTGAATGGGTGAAAACGCTCCATCTGCCGTCGAACAGGCTAAAATGCGCGCTTTCCTGTCTGGCAGCGCCAGGCGGTTCAGGGGCATTTGGGGGCGGCATGTCAGGTTCGATTCTCTATATTCACGGGTTCAACAGTGCGCCTTCTTCGCAGAAAGCCTGCCAATTGGTCGCGGTGATGCAGCAGATCGGCCTGGGTGAGCGCCTGCGCGTACCGGCGCTGCATCATCACCCACGCCAAGCCATTGCTCAGCTTGAAGCCGCCATTGCCGAGCTCGAATCGCCATTACTGGTCGGCAGCTCGCTCGGCGGCTACTATGCCACCCACTTGGCCGAGCGCCACGGGCTCAAGGCGCTGCTGATCAACCCAGCGGTCAACCCGCACCAGATGTTCGATGGTTACCTGGGGCCTCAGCAGAACCACTACACCGGTGAAACCTGGGAACTGACCCACGATCACGTGCAGGCCCTGGCCGAACTTGAAGTTGCCCCGCCTACGGACGCCGGACGCTATCAAGTCTGGCTGCAAACCGCCGATGAGACCCTGGACTATCGCCGGGCCGAGCAGTTCTATCGGGCCTGTGCATTGCGCATCCAGGCCGGCGGCGATCATAGTTTCCAAGGTTTTGCCGAGCGACTGCCGGCCTTGTTGAGCTTTGCCGGGATTGCCCCACAGCAGTATCAATCGCTCGATTTTTCTGTATTTTGATGACTTATTTTCACCCACGACTGACGACGAGAACCCATGGCCATTCCCAGCGCTAGTGCCTATAACGCAGACGCCATCGAAGTCCTCTCGGGCCTTGACCCGGTGCGCAAACGCCCGGGCATGTACACCGACACCAGCCGGCCGAACCACCTGGCCCAGGAAGTCATCGACAACAGTGTCGACGAAGCCCTGGCCGGGCACGCCAAGTCGGTGCAGGTGATCCTGCACGCCGACCACTCGCTGGAAGTGTCCGATGACGGTCGCGGCATGCCCGTGGATATCCACCCGGAAGAGGGTGTTTCCGGGGTCGAACTGATCCTCACCAAGCTGCACGCCGGCGGCAAGTTCTCCAACAAGAACTACCAGTTCTCCGGTGGTCTGCACGGCGTGGGTATTTCCGTGGTCAACGCCTTGTCCAGCCAGGTGCGGGTCAAGGTCAAGCGCGACGGCAACGAATACCAGATGACCTTCGCCGATGGCTACAAGGCCAGCGAGCTGGAAGTGGTCGGCTCGGTCGGCAAGCGCAACACCGGCACCAGCGTGTACTTCGCGCCGGACCCCAAGTACTTCGATTCCCCCAAATTCTCCATCAGCCGCCTCAAGCATGTGCTCAAGGCCAAGGCGGTCCTGTGCCCGGGGCTGCTGGTCAGCTTTGAAGACAAGGGCAGCGGCGAGAAGGTCGAATGGCACTACGAGGACGGCCTGCGTTCCTACCTGGTCGACTCGGTCAACGAGTTCCTGCGCCTGCCCGATGAACCGTTCTGTGGCAGCCTGGCCGGTAACAAGGAAGCCGTCGACTGGGCCCTGCTGTGGTTGCCGGAAGGCGGCGACAGCGTCCAGGAAAGCTACGTCAACCTGATCCCCACCGCCCAGGGCGGCACCCATGTCAACGGCCTGCGTCAGGGCCTGCTCGATGCCATGCGCGAGTTCTGCGAGTTCCGCAATCTGTTGCCACGCGGGGTCAAGCTGGCACCTGAAGACGTCTGGGAGCGCATCACCTTCGTGCTCTCGATGAAAATGCAGGAACCGCAGTTCTCCGGGCAGACCAAAGAGCGCTTGTCGTCCCGCGAAGCAGCGGCGTTCGTCTCTGGCGTGGTCAAGGACGCGTTCAGCCTGTGGCTCAACGCCCACCCTGAACTAGGCATGCAACTGGCAGAGCTGGCGATCAACAACGCCGGGCGCCGTCTCAAGGCCAGCAAGAAGGTCGAGCGCAAGCGTGTCACCCAGGGGCCGGCGTTGCCGGGCAAGCTGGCTGACTGCGCCGGGCAGGACCCGATGCGAGCCGAGCTGTTCCTGGTCGAGGGTGACTCGGCAGGTGGTTCGGCCAAGCAGGCGCGCGACAAGGAGTTTCAGGCGATCCTGCCGCTGCGCGGCAAGATCCTCAACACCTGGGAAGTCGACGGTGGTGAAGTCCTGGCCAGCCAGGAGGTGCACAACATCGCCGTGGCCATCGGCGTCGATCCTGGCGCTGCCGACATGAGCCAGCTGCGCTACGGCAAGATCTGCATCCTCGCCGACGCCGACTCCGACGGTCTGCACATTGCCACGTTGCTCTGCGCGCTGTTTGTCCAGCATTTCCGGCCCTTGGTCGAGGCTGGGCATGTCTATGTGGCGATGCCGCCGCTGTACCGTATCGACTTGGGCAAGGAAATCTATTACGCCCTCGATGAGGCCGAGCGTGATGGCATTCTCGATCGGCTGGTCGCTGAGAAAAAACGGGGCAAACCGCAGGTCACCCGATTCAAAGGCCTGGGTGAAATGAACCCGCCTCAGCTGCGTGAAACCACGATGGACCCGAATACCCGGCGCCTGGTTCAGTTGACGCTGGATGATCTGGATGGCACCCGCGAGATCATGGACATGCTCCTGGCCAAGAAACGTGCGGGTGACCGTAAGAACTGGCTGGAGTCCAAGGGTAATCTGGCCGAGGTACTGGTTTGATTCGTACGCTTCTGGCCGCAGTCCTTGGTGTTTTTGCCCTGTCAGTGCAGGCAGCGCCGTGGCCGGAGCTGAAGTTTGTCGCCGAACATCCGGTTGAAGGTATGCGCGGTGGCAATCTGTCGGGTCTGGCTCTGTGCAAAGGTGAACTGTGGACGATTTCCGACCGTGATGACGACCTGTTGTACCGCCTGAACACCAAACAGCCGGTATGGCAGGCCGAATCGGTGCCGTTGGTGGCTCCGCCGGTTCCGGAGAGTGGCTTGCCCTGGGGTATTCGTTCGCGAACCTGGGCTGTTGGTCAGGTCCGTGGTGGCGATCTGGATTTTGAAGGCATCAGTTGCGACGCCGCCGGCAATCGTTATGTGGTCAGCGAAGCCCATGCTGCCGTACTGCAGGTACCGGTCGAGGGTGAGCCGAACTGGTTGAAAATTGACCCGAGTATGGTCCGTCAGGCCCGTGCCAGTGGCATGCTTCTGCATTTCAATGCCTTGTTCGAAGGCTTGGCGGTGAGCCCGACCGGTGATCGTATCTGGCTGGCGGCCGAACGTGAGCGCCGTGGCCTGCTGTTGATCAGCCGTCAACAAACGGTTTGGAATTGCGCGAATGGCTGTGTATTGCTCAGTGAGGCCGGGGTCGAGATGCAGCCGCCGCAAATGCCGGGGGCAAGGGCGCTACCGCGGGACTTCGCCGACTTGGCCCTGTTCAACGACAAACTCTTCACCCTGGAACGTAATGCCCATCGGATCTGCCGCCGTCATCTGACCAGCGCCAAGGTTGAGCGTTGCTGGTCGTATGCCGAGGGCGCATTGGCCGAGCCCCGCTTGTACTCACAGCCGTTTGGTTTGGCCGAGGCCTTGGTGATTGATGCCGAAGGTGCCTGGATTGGCTTGGACAATAACAGCGCAACCCGTAAAGACGGCGAATCGCGTCCAATTGTCTGGCGTTTTGCTGCACCGGTCGACGGTTGGAGTGCCAAGCCGTGAGTCAGCCCGCTGGAAAGCGTGCGGGCAGGGTGCTGCTGGTCTTGGCGTGGGCTGCAGGGTTGTTTCTGGCCACACGTTTTTTTGGCGATTGGGAACAACGTCAGGCCAACCCCAATGCTCAGGTGCGCTCTGAGCACGGTGAAGGCTTTATTGAAGTGCAACTGGCAGGTAATGGCCAAGGCCATTTCGTCGCCGATGGCCAGATCAATGGCCAGGCAGTACATTTTCTTCTCGACACCGGCGCTACTGATGTGGCGATTCCCGAGGGCTTGGCAGCCAAGCTCGCGCTTGAACGCGGTGCTCCGGTGATGTTGAGTACCGCCAACGGCCGTACTCAAGGCTATCGCACGCGTCTGGAGACGCTGCAACTGGGCGACATCCTTCTGCGCGAGGTGCGCGCTCTGGTCGTGCCGGGGCTGGATGGCGAACAGGTATTGCTGGGCATGAGTGCCCTGAAACAACTCGAATTTACCCAGCGTGGCGGCACCTTGCTGCTGCGCCAGAACCTGAAATGATGAGGCCCGCATGAGCGACTCCCTTGATCTCAGCCTCGATGGCGTAGAGCGCCGGTCACTGGCTGACTTCACCGAACAGGCCTACCTCAACTACTCCATGTACGTGATCATGGACCGTGCCTTGCCGCATATCGGCGACGGCCTGAAGCCAGTGCAACGACGCATCGTTTACGCCATGAGCGAACTGGGCCTGGATGCCGACTCCAAGCACAAGAAGTCGGCGCGAACCGTTGGTGACGTGCTCGGTAAGTTCCATCCTCACGGCGACTCGGCCTGCTATGAAGCAATGGTGCTGATGGCCCAGCCATTCAGCTACCGCTACACGTTGGTTGACGGTCAAGGCAACTGGGGTGCACCGGACGATCCAAAGTCGTTCGCCGCCATGCGTTATACCGAGGCGCGCCTGTCTCGTTATTCCGAAGTGCTGCTCAGCGAACTGGGTCAGGGCACCGCCGACTGGGTACCGAACTTCGACGGTACCCTGGATGAGCCGGCGGTGCTGCCAGCGCGTTTGCCCAACATCCTCCTCAATGGCACCACCGGCATCGCCGTGGGCATGGCCACTGATGTGCCTCCGCACAACTTGCGTGAAGTCGCCAGCGCCTGTGTGCGGTTGCTGGACGAGCCCAAGGCCACCATTGAACAGCTTTGCGAGCATATCCAGGGGCCGGACTATCCGACTGAAGCTGAGATCATCACGCCGCGCTCAGAGCTGTTGAAGATCTACGAAAGCGGTCGCGGATCGGTGCGCATGCGTGCGGTCTACCGCATTGAAGATGGCGATATCGTCGTCACTGCCTTGCCGCACCAAGTCTCCGGGGCCAAAGTGCTGGAGCAGATCGCCGCACAGATGCAGGCCAAAAAGCTGCCGATGGTGGCTGACCTGCGTGACGAGTCGGACCACGAAAACCCTTGCCGGATCGTGATCATCGCCCGTTCCAACCGGGTCGACCTCGACGAGTTGATGCAGCACCTGTTTGCCACCACCGACCTTGAGTCCAGCTACCGGGTCAACGTCAATATCATCGGCCTGGATGGTCGCCCGCAGTTGAAGAACCTGCGGGCGCTGCTGGTCGAATGGCTTGAATTCCGTGTACAGACCGTGCGTCGCCGGCTGAAATTCCGCCTGGATAAAGTCGAGCGCCGCCTGCACCTGCTCGAAGGTTTGTTGGTGGCTTTCCTCAACCTGGATGAAGTGATCCACATCATTCGTACTGAGGAACACCCCAAAGCCGCCTTGATTGCCCGTTTCGACCTCACCGAAACCCAGGCCGAGTACATCCTTGAAACCCGCCTGCGCCAATTGGCACGGCTGGAAGAGATGAAGATCCGCAACGAGCAGGATGAATTGGCCAAGGAACAAGCCAAGCTGACCGCGCTGCTGGGTAGTGAAAGCAAGCTGCGCAAACTGGTGCGTTCCGAGCTGATCAAAGATGCCGAAACCTATGGTGATGACCGTCGGTCGCCGATTGTCGAGCGAGCAGAAGCCAAGGCGTTGTCGGAAAATGAATTGATGCCGACCGAGCCGGTTACGGTGGTGCTGTCGGAAAAAGGCTGGGTGCGTTGTGCCAAGGGGCACGACATCGACGCCACGGGCCTGTCGTACAAGGCCGGTGACGGTTTCAAGACCGCCGCGGCTGGGCGTTCCAATCAGTTTGCCGTGTTCATCGACTCCACTGGACGTAGCTATTCGGTGGCCGCGCACACCTTGCCGTCAGCTCGGGGTCAGGGCGAACCGCTGACCGGGCGGCTGACACCGCCACCAGGTGCGGTCTTTGAATGTGTGCTGTTGCCTGAAGACGACGCGTTGTACGTCATCGCCTCCGACGCCGGTTACGGCTTCGTGGTCAAAGGCGAAGATCTGCAGGCTAAGAACAAGGCTGGCAAGGCGCTGCTTAGCTTGCCCAACGGCGCCAAGGTCATTGCTCCACGTGCAGTGGCAGATCGCGAGCAGAACTGGCTGGCAGCGGTGACGACCGAAGGTCGTCTGCTGATCTTCAAAATCAGCGACCTGCCACAGCTGGGTAAAGGAAAGGGTAATAAAATCATCGGCATTCCTGGTGACCGGGTCGCCAGTCGCGAAGAATTCGTCACCGATCTGGCAGTAGTTGCCGATGGCGCAACGCTTGTGTTGCAAGCCGGTAAGCGTACGCTGTCACTTAAGGCCGATGACCTGGAACATTACAAAGGCGAGCGAGGCCGTCGCGGTAACAAACTGCCGCGCGGCTTCCAGCGAGTCGACGCATTGTTGGTGGAAAATCCCGCATAAGCCGGCGTAGCGGCCCCGAATCGGTAATTTAGCGCCCGTTCGGGGCTTAAACACTGGAGTCGGGCCGTTATTTCGCGGATGATAGGGCCCTTGCGGTGCCAGCGTGGCTGTGCGCCCGTATGAATCTATATGAGTATCACTGCGGTTAGCCTTGTGGCAGCCGCCTGGATGGGATGATGAAATTTCTGCGCCTTCCGTTTGTTTTGCTGATGAGCGGCATACTCGGTCTGGCCGGTTGCAGCATGCACCAGCCGGTTTCCCTGTATCAGCTCGACAGCGGTGAGCCTGGCCAACCCAAGCAAAGCGCGGGCATGGCTGTGGTACTCGGCCCGGTATCGGT
>RCUI01000456.1_pt1 | contig 14173 bp, 13 predicted proteins | sample 2166121 | NCBI WGS metagenome assembly RCUI01 (sample SAMN09932700, study PRJNA488358) | compost metagenome | feature: garden; material: soil; isolation source: compost soil in succinic acid-enriched culture | place: Germany: Experimental Botanical Garden Goettingen | collected 2016-01-27
TCAGATACCTGGGAATCGAGGTCGATGATGCCCTGGAAATGGCGGAACAAACGGAGGTCTGACTATCCATTGTGACGGTCGATGCTTGATCGTCGCTATCCGCCCCATAGCTGCCCTTCGTTCGGGGCAGCAATCGGCCAAAAGCAGACGCTCGGAGATAGGGACATTTCCCTTGTTTCTCGATCCCTGTACGCGCCAGCCTCAATGCTGTTTTAAGCTTATGAGTCAGATGCAGGATAAGTTAATGGATGTCGAAACCAAACAAATCTCTCGGCACAAGTGCGCCGATTATGCTCTGCGAAACCGAAATCGGAGCCAAACAAGTTCACCGTGTGCTTCAAGCCCTTGAATGGGGAGGCACGGCCTGATGCAGGTTTGTTGAAGGCGAACGCCGGGGCCAGCTGGTGAACAACCACAGTCCCTTAGGCCGGCTCTGGCCTGTCACCAAGGGAAGCAGCCGACTTATACCGATCAATCGTGAGCGGCATAAATCGGCCAAATTTCGGTATGCAGCCTGGTGCGTTGCCGCTGTTCCCGCGGTTGGCGGCCAGCAGCGAACACCGGTCGCCTGACCGGCCTCAGCTGTTTCTCTGCGTACCTTTGCGCAGCCGCTGACTACCCCCGGGCACTGGATTGCTGCTGACGCAGCGTTTCGGCGCGGGCCTGCGCAGCGGCTGCTTGCTCACGCGCACTGGCCAACTCGCCATGGGTGCGCTGCAGTTGCTGCTGCAGCTCCTTAAGCTGGCGGCACCGCTCAGCCTGCAGCTGGTGCACTTGTTCCCGCTCGTGTAGCAGTGCCTGCGCCTGGGTCTGCGCGATGCTCCGCTGTTCCCGGGTTTCGGCCAGCTCTGCCTGCCCTGCTAGCAACGTCTGCTGCAAGGTCTGCAAACGGCCATTGGCCTCCTTGAGCTGGGTCGCCAAGGCTTTGCTCTCCTCGCGCGCCCGATCGATCTCGCGATACGCCCGGTCCTCGACGTCGCGGGTGTAGCGCTGCTGCTCTTCGCGTGCCTGCTCGGCCTGATGGCGACTGTCCTGCAGTTGCTGGCGGACTTCGACCAGTTGCCCGCGCGCTTCGTCGCACTGCCCGAGCAATTCCTCGCGCTGCTGGCGCAGGTCGTCGATCTGCGCCAAGCGCTGGATCAGCAGCTGTTCCAGATCGGCCAACCGGGTTTCGGCGCTCTGCCGCGCCCCCAGCGCCTCGGCGGTCTGTAGCCGGGCCTGTGCGACATCCAGACGCGCCCTCGCCTCCAGTGCCACCAGTTGCTCGCGTTCCTCCGCCAACACCTGGCGCTGACCAGTCAAGGATTGCTCGAGCACGCCTTGGGCCTGCGTGGTCGCCTGCTGCCAAAGGGCGACAAAAGCCTGCGCCACTTCTGCCGGCAGCCCCGGTAGACGCGTTTCCCCGCGCAGGCGCCCGGCCAACTGCTCCCACCACTGATCGAGCAAGGCGCCGACCCGCGCCGGGCTGCCGCGGCCCAGCTCCAGACGCACGCGCTCGACCGTCGGCCGCTCGCCACGGGCCAGCACCACGTCCGCCGCGGCGAACACGTCGTTTTCCGGTACACCTACCGCCATGCCCTGCCCTCCGCTATATTAGGTCTGATAATAAAATCTTATCCGACCTAATAAATTAAAAACATCATAAATAAAACGTTGAACGTAATGAATAATACACTACCACTCGACGGGACGTCGCTGCCGCCACTGCCGCTGCACAGGCTGGCCGACAGTACCCGCGCCGCCGCCGAAGCGTTTATAGCCGCCGGTACCGCCGCCAATACGGTGCGCAGCTATCGCAGCGCCCTCGCCTATTGGGCGGCCTGGCTGCAGCTGCGCTACCGCCGCGTGCTCGGTGACGGCGCCCTAACGCCGGAGGTGGCCGTACAGTTCATCGTCGACCACCTGGCCCGCCCGGATGGCAACGGCGACTGGAGCCACCTGTTGCCGGTAAACGTCGATGCAGCGCTCGTTGCCGCCGGAGTCAAGGGCAAGCCTGGGCCATTGGCGTTCAACACGGTCAGTCACCGCCTGGCAGTGTTGGCCAAGTGGCACCGTCTCAACGAGTGGGACAACCCGTGCGAGGCCTCAGCGGTAAAGACCCTCTTGCGCGAGGCGCGCAAGGCCCAAACCCGCCAGGGCGTGACACTACGCAAGAAGACCGCGGTGGTACTCGAACCGCTACAGGCGATGCTTGCCACCTGCACCGACGGCGTGCGTGGTGCACGCGATCGCGCCCTGCTGCTGTTGGCCTGGAGTGGTGGTGGCCGGCGCCGTTCGGAGGTGATTGGCCTACAGATCGAGGATCTGCGTCGGCTGGACGCCGATACTTGGCTGTACGCCCTGGGCGCGACCAAGACTGATACCGCTGGCATACGCCGCGAAAAGCCGCTGCGCGGCCCGGCGGCACAGGCGCTGAGCGCCTGGCTGGCGTTGGCGCCGGCGACCAGCGGCCCGCTGTTTCGGCGGCTGTACAAGGGCGGTCGGGTCGCCAGCGCTGGGCTGTCCGGCGACCAAGTGGCGCGCATCGTCAAACGCCGAGCGGCGATGGCAGGGCTTGACGGGGACTGGGCAGCACATAGCCTGCGCTCAGGCTTCGTCACCGAGGCAGGACGCCAGGGTGTGCCGCTCGGTGAGGTGATGGCCATGACCGAGCACCGCAGTGTGAGCACGGTGATGGGCTACTTCCAGGCGGGCGCCCTGCTTGACAGTCGGGCCAGTAAACTCCTCGGACCGACACCGGGTGCGAGCGAACCCGTACCAGAATAAGCAGCCGGGTCAAAGGGGCGAGCGCCTTCTGCGCCTCAACCATGACGAACGCGGAACACTGAAGCGGTTGCGCCACTGATCGATGTAGGCAAGTGGAGCGCATAGCTAAGGTTACATGGGGAACAAGTCGATGGCGAAAATGGTTTTGCTGGGAGTGCTGTTGTGATAGGACACTCGCGGCACCAACACACCCGCGGGCAGGCTACTGCTCAGGTGGCGTTCGACGCAGGCATACACAGAGAGGAAGAACCGCTCCAGCGCGTTGATCGCGGTACCTTCGTGATCCTCGTAGAAATACGAGAGATAGCCCATGGCATCGCGGTCGTGGATAACCATGTCTCTATGCAAATGGTAGGAATGGTCTAGGCCGGTGATTTCGTCCGGGAGGAACTGGAAAGTATCATGATCGAACTCCTGATAGCTGCCTGGGTGCCGAAATGAGTGAAAGTGCCTGCTGACAGTCCCCAACGTCGGAGCGTTGAACATGAACAAGTATGTCCTCGCCGCCAGTCGCAGGTTTTGGAAACTCTGGAAATAGCGAATCACCTCATGAAATACGGCCCGGTTGATCGAGGTTTTTACTTCGATGATGGCAATCACCGCCTCCGCCGGTACCACAACCACCCCCTCTATTCGATAGAACGGGGCATACCGGTGCGAGTCGTAAATCAGAATGTCGCACTGCTTGGATAAACCGCCCGTGCTGTCGATGACGAAGCCCTGCTCCACACTGACTGCCCCCGGCAGGTGGTCTTTGAGAAACTGGCGAAGCACCGCTTCGGCCAGTGCGCCAGTGGTCGGGTTGTGCCGGGTGATGTACACCTTGGCCTGGGCGATCTTGCTGTACAGTTCCTGACTCGCATGATCAAAGTAGTGACTCATGCCTTCTCCCTTTAAAGGTAAGCCGCAAAGCTGATGGCTGCCGCCGGCCAAGCCCCATCGATTGTCGGTATGACGCACCATCTCGACAAGACGCCGCCGCGCTGGCAGCTGAACACCCGCAGTGGCTCATCCTGCGGCGCCAACGTAGTGGCTTCCAAAAATTACGCGGGACTCAAAGGTCGAAGATCCGCGAACCGCCAGCATCCACGCGGAAATTTGACCACGCCCGCCGTCCTTGGCGCATTTCCTTGAGGCCGTCCTCACCAAATCGCGCAAGAATCTGCGCAATTAGCTGATCGGGCTCCAGTACTTCCAGGAGCCGGTATGTGACCAGCGGACGGAGTAAAGACTGATGCTCCAAGGTGGGATCGTGAAACTGCCCTGCGTGCTCGATCAGTGCATGCCCCTCTACCCCCGCCTCCGGGTGATGAATGAGTGACAGTGCATAACGAAGCTGTGGATGTGAGGCCTGAAGACTCAGGATGGTGAGCAAACAGTTTTGCCAACAGAAAGTGGGCTGAGTGAGCATCGGCTTCCTAGCATGCAGTTCCCGAATGAACGTCGGCGAAGGCGTCACCTGACCTGTAATGTCAATTCCTTGGAGGAACGGTTCCGGAAGCAGTGCAGTTTTCTTGTAGTTGAAGACTGCGGCGTCCCCGGTGTAAGTATCCACGATCCGGTAGTGCTGGTTCTTGAAGCTGCGCCGAGCCAAGACCTCGGCCTGTTTCAACGACGCAAACCTGCCGATCGGAAGTGGTGCAGTGCCGTTGACATACAGATCAAAGCGGCCTGCGCGACTGACGCCTTCTTCCGAAGGTGCACCTGCCCCAGCTTTGGAGAACCACTTGCGAATCCATTGCAACACCATGATCTCTCCTGCGAGACACCAGCGCTGGCACCGGGTAATCGCTTACTTTTCAGAACACGGAAAATAACACGGCGCTGCTCTTTCGGCACCAAGCGAGCATCTTCTGTTTGCCACCGCAGGTAAGCAAGATTGACCACAAGTAGTGGTCGCCCGGAAAGCCGAATGACCTACACAAAAATCGTTCTTACACCGTATCGTGGATGGAGCCGACGGACGCTGCCGCTAGGATAGAAGCGATCACAGTCATGAATCGAGCAGTTGCCTGTATCGCTTCCGACCATTTAGAGATCGTGATGCGTCGTGTCACAGCAATGCTCGACGAGCCCTGCTGGGTTGCCCACTACAGCCGTTCGGGTAATCTTAGACTCGGTCCCTGTGCTAGAGAGAGGTGGTCACCAGAAACCTTGTTGTCTCTCCCTATACCGCGCGTTTATGGTTTGCGCTGCCGCACTTGGTGAAGTATTCGTTGTGGACGTGAAGCATGGCCATTTGATATCGTCCAGGGCCCTATCTCGCACCTGTCGACATCCACAGTCGGCGTCACGCACTGGAGATGCCATGGAATGGCCGAAACTCGACCTTAACGTTCCTTTCCGGTTGCTACTGACCTTCAATGCGACGTCTCTCCTAGTAATCGTATTTTTGGTTCAGAAGGGTTACGTGCTGGGGTCTTTTTTTCCTGAGCATGGCCTTGTTGTTGCGCTTCCCAATTTCGTGTCGTACGGCCTCTATCTCTGCGTCCCCGTGTTGCTGACTGGCTTAAGCTTGGTGCTGAGTCCATCGCTGGGCAAGGATGAGTTCAAGCCAGGCCAAGTTGACTCCATTGATCATGCTAATAATAGTTTTTTACCGAGCTACCTCGGTTACTTCTTCGTGGCGCTCAGCGTTCCAAATTGGGAAACCCTGTTCTTTGTATACAGCGTTTTGTTTGTTTTTACCTACCGCTCGCAAGCACTGTATTTCAATCCGCTGTTTTTATTATATGGCTACGAATTCTATAACATAACCACTACAGCACGTGCGTCAATTTTCCTGATTTCACGAGCCGGGTACAAGTTGCCGGCTGACGTCGTGATCGAAAAAGTTTATAGAATCAATAACTACACGTTCATAGAAAAAGTCTGAGCATATGGATTGCGTACTGGTAAAGGTGAAAAAACTCCGGAAAAAACCATTTTTCAAGTTGATTTCTGATTACACACTTTTCGACGACTTGGGCATTGATCCCGCCGTTTGTGTAGACTACTGCCCTGATCACAATCTGGACGAGGACTCTTGGTTCAAAGTTGAGGAGTTTTCCGCACAAACATTTTGTGTTGAGATTCTGAAGGGCGACTTTGACGCCAAAGTGTATGACGATCTGGCCAAGCGACAGTTCAATGACATCTCCTACTTAGTGGCGAGCCAAGGGGAAGATTTTTATTTTCAGAAAGTCACACCTTCACTTTTTCTTAAACGGAAGACTGTGGTTTTCGGCGAGGTTGCGGAGATTGAAGAGTCCCAGAGCCGCTTAGTGATTAATGCTCAGCCAGATGCTGTCTACCTCAGAGGTTCTGACACCCTTATCTTCAAAAATCTGGCCACTATTTCCAGTATTTTTCCCGGGATTGATGAACTGTACAAAGAGGCAACGCAAGAAGAGGTTGAGCAGTTTCTTGAAAAACCGTTTATCACCCTGTCCAACGATTTTGCAGCGGAGAAGGTTTCCAAACCGAATCGCAAGCGTATTGCTTTGGCGATGGCGACGTTAGAGGCGTTACCCGAACAAGATAAAGCAGGAATGCTGACCTACATTGATGGCTACTGCGGCCAACAACTCGTCTTTAATGCCAACAGTGGTCAGTTCGAGATTTCGACAGACAATGAACTGAAACTCCTGATTTATGGTATTGAACAACGGTTCTATACCACCCAATTCGGACAAGAGAAAAGACTGGCCAACTCAGTTCAGGCCCTTGGCTGATGGGCCCAAGACGATGTAATAAGCAAATCAGGTGATAGCGAGATCTTCCGTTTTTTGAAGCACTCTCGCCTACGGGAAAGTAGGCGCGCTAAGGAAACCAGCGAAACGGATCCTCAGCCTTACGGTAACTGCCCGTAAAGCGGAAGCACGAACAGACATAGTTGGCGAATGTACCAGTGCATTATTGCTTATCGCTTGAAGATGATGTGACAGCGGGCTGCTTGCACGTTGCGCGATTTCTTCCGTTTGCTAGGCTGGAAACAGATCTCCGTCAGGCGCAACGCAGGGATCTAGCATGAGCGCCAACGTACTCAATGATCACCACATGGCGCATCGTGCGCCGCTGCCCTGGGGTATCTAGGCAGCAGATCCTAGAATGGTAGGGGGACTTCTGGACCGCCACGACCGCCCTGAGGGCATGACCGTTCATAAGTCCTTGGCTCCAGGAAACCCTGCTGCAAGACGCTTCGCTTGATCCGCGAAGTGCGAATCTGTGCAACTGAAAGCCCCCGTGCACGATTCATCAGTGATGATCGCCTGTCGGAGCAGCCCATGACACTACTGCAAACTCTATATTTCATCCCCTCTCTCGGTCAGGAAATCACCGATTTTCTGTTGCACACCGTGCCCCTGCGTAGACGGCGTAAAGTGGCGCGCTACCTTCAGCATGTCGACCTATGGTTGCGCCACACGCAGTACAAATCGCTCAGTGATAGCCTGCTGCCGCTAGAGGCCTATGTGTATTTTTATCTTTCACATATCACTGTATACCCCGGACCGCCAGAGCCCACAGAGCCCAGGAATTACTACCTTCCAGTCTACATTGATGACTTGCTCATCCAGCGTGAACTGAAGGGCTTGGGTCGACTGAGCAATCGCCAGGCCGCTTCCAGAATCGCCGCCGCCATGAACTGGCAGGAACATCGCTTTGGCAAAAATCTGGATCCCCTGCGTTCCCAAATGAAGAAGCTCTACCGTCAAGCCACTCGCTTTGTCTATGCCACAGAACTCACAGCACACACAAAACTGTACTCAGGCGAAAGCCTGGAACTGATCTGCGGAACCTGCAGAGGTGTGGAGCACTGGGTGAGGGATCTCGCGATGCTTCGTTTGTTACAAGAAACGGGATGCAGCACATCAGATCTGGCCAAAGCAAAATGCACCGATCTTCTTCACGGATACAATGATGAGTGGTATTTCCAATTCGGCAAGGATAAGAAGATCTGCCTCAGCGAAGGAAGCGCCACCCTCCTGCAGGTGTTACTTGGCCGACATCATCATTTGGAGAAATATCGCGTTGATCACCAACAGCTGTTCAGCATGGGAGACGTTGGAGTCGAGTTCGAGATGAATGCCCACGCGGTAGAAGTCGTATTGGAACGCCGCTACCGCTTTGCGCTAATGCTGAGCAGCGTGAACTGCCCATCGGTTGCCAATCTTTACGATCCTGTCGCCACGCCCTTCCCGGAAGGATTTGTCAGTGAGCGTGCGGCGCTCACTCCACACCTTGGAAAAATCCACAAGGTCGTTAACCTCCAATTTACGGCCGACTTTGATAAAGCACTTGAGCGCCCTACCTCGGCAGCCTCAGAAGACCAATACTTTTACGAAGATTGGGATGCTGCGATTCGCAACTCCAGACTGGCATTGGCAGAGCCGGAGGATTTACACGCCAATGCCCCCCCCGCCGAAACGCAGAATGCCAACCTGCGACAGAAGCGCGTGCTGATTGCCGGCGAAGGCATCGATGAAACGGCCTGGGCCAATTGGGGCGTAGACTAATAGCTTATCACTGTGACAGCGACGCATACGTCTCTCGCTGCGCCGGTTTGCTCACCTTCGACCGACCGAGCTCAGCGAAAACGGAGCGGGCTGTAAAATGGAATTCACAAGCGGCCTGCAGTGGAAGGACAATCAGCGCCCATGCAGCGGGCTCTAGCCACCGGCGATAGACCACTTTACTGGGGTCCGTCCTACAGCAGGTTAGATCCGATTCGGATAACCGGCGTGTCTGCCTGGTCATGAAAAAAATAATTTCATGAGCTAGTATTTTCGTCATCAGCCAATTTCTTTCGCGTTCCCCTTTGAGTGACGCAAATACTTCGTGCGCCCGTTTCGATTCAAGCCAGGCTCCAAGCTTTCTGTTGACAGATGACCTTGCTTTCGCGCACAAGTCGGATGGTGCTTGAACTCCGTACCAAAAACATAGCCAGTCAAGATAGCCGACGAGTTGATAGCCTTGCTTGGGCACATCACACTCCTCGATACTCCGCCAAATTCCGGCAAGAATTTTCTTACTCAGTTTAACTTCAGGAAGAAAACGCTTTCTAATTTTTCGGAAGATACACTTCAAAATCGGAACGAGGTCTTTGACTGTCAGTTCTATTCCCGAACTTTTAACTGGTGAGCAACGACTGATGTTACTGGTTCTATAAAAGCCCACTTTTTTATCACTCTGACCTGATGCCGCCCTAGCCTGAACCTCATTGAACAGCGCACGCTGATGCACCGCAAAATCAGTGATGGCCGAGGAAAACTGAGCGGCATTATCAAAGTAAATATTGGATGGCTGATTGATATCAAAAAACACCTGACGGTCCCTGCCGCGCTCAAAAATTCGATGGGCTAGAATCAGGCGATTCAGCCCGGATCTATTCAAATAGGACCGGCCACTCTGACTTCCCTTGAGTCGCAGCAGATGGCCACAATGGTTGCAGCCGTATGGTTCACGGAACAACCTGCTGTTTAACGAGTAATCCATTGCCCCGCCGCAGGTCTGACACGCTTGGCTCAACTCGACCTGGTGGATCGGGCACTGATTAACGAGCAAGTATTGAAACAGCGAGTAATGCACGCCACGGACCATGCACATCGGACACACTCTTAAGTTGGTTGCGATGTGATCAATGCTCGGTACGGCAGAGGGCACTAGGAATAGCGCGTCTTGCTGCGCTGTATCGAGTGTAAAGCACTCCTGAATCGCTACAGGGCTCAAAGACGCGCTGTGGGCAAGGTTCGGGAATCGGCTACGTTTCCCGTTTGCCCTATCCTTGGGTGGTGCAAAAATCTTGACCAGTGCATCCCCGTGGATGACGTTATAGAGTGAAAACCGGCTTAAAAGCGAATATGCAGACTCGTAAGCCATGTACAACGGGGCCACCGGACAGTACCTGGGATTGATGTTCAGCGTTCTAGGATCTGGGACAATGATCATTATCAGGCGTTCGGATCAGCAGATTTACTATTGCGCGTCGCAGCTTGAAACCAAGATTCACGGATAGATCGCAAACTGAACTCTCTGGTGATGGTGTAGCCTGGATGATCCATGTCGACACTATCGCGCAAAATAATCTCTATCGTTTTACTGAAGTACTGCATCGGTATTTCCATTTTACTTTTCAGCTTCAATTCCTTATAAGCATCACAAAAGGCTTCCCACAGTATGTCTTTCACTTGCGCAAGCCTGAAGCCATTGGCATATGCTTGTGGGACAAAGAATCTGGTGAACGTCCATGTGGAATTGGCCGGATAAGGGGTACTGTCAAAAAATCCAAGACAGGTCGCAAAATCTTCTTTTTCGCGTATGCCGCGGAAAGGGTGTTCGTAAAGCATGAACCTATTGACAATAGCCTCCCCTTCTACCCCGGTATTGAGGAAGGCTTGCTTCTGGTCTAGCAGTTGCTGCTGCCCTACCAAGATGGGGAGCAATGTCACACCCTTGAGTCGCAAATCATTGTAGATATCCTTGACCCAGTCAAAATGCTGCTGCTGAAGTCGCTGAGCTTCATCCATGAATAGAATAAAGACTTGTCGTGAATCTTTGCGCGCTGCTTGCTCCATGAAATTCACTAACCGAAGGTGTTTTTTTGACAGGCTAATATTGTCACTCCACTGCTTGTGACCGACCACCGCCAGCAGTGAGTTATAAAAATTACCTTTGGTGGCTGATATTTCTCGCTTTGCATTGTAAATGACAACCGGAAAATCCGGAAAATCTTGCGCAAGGCATTGCTGACAATAAAGCATGGCCCAGGTCTTACCGTAACGAGTATGCCCCCAGATGACTAAACCAGAGTCTCTACGACGAATAACCTTAAGCACCAGCGCGTAAGTCTCACCGATCGAAAATGTCGGGATCAAATACCGCTGATTGCAGACAGGATGAAGGTCAACCTCAACGGGTCGCGTATCCTGAATATCCATTGGCATCCTCTATTTCAAAAAGTGAAAACTTTAAATAGCTTTACTCTATCGGCTTGTGACTCCGATGTGGGGGAAGGCGGTCCTTCTTCGAAAGTTGAACCTGCTGCGACCATGCCAATATTTTTGTAGAGATTCGTCGCGTTCTCTCGAGTCATTTTGTTACCTTTCAATTGAAACCTACGGACAGCTTCAATGAATGACTCATTTTCCGAAAAGCGGAATTGTCCATCCTTCACGGCCTTTGAAATTTCGGTCTGCAATTTGTAGCTGTGTGGGGTGATTGAGTAAGGTGGCGGCGGTGTCAGCACACCAACAAATGCACCAGACTCATCAAGCAAATTGATCGAGGAGACATCTCTACGAGAGTATTCGATGATCATTTTTCGTCCTGACGAATTACTCCGCAATACGTCCGGATTACGATACTTCTGGTAAGCAAAGTTAATGAATGCGCCGCCATACTTGGCATTTGACTGTACGATCTTTGGCTCACGAATTTTCGTAAACGCGGCCTCATTTTGGTAACGGATCGGCAATGTGTTTTGCGGCAACGCCCTTGCCTCCATACGCATGAGGAACAAGTCCAATGGAGTGTGGCCTTGGATAGACGCGTGCGGTCGGCCATTATAATCAGAAATCACAATGTCTACGGCACTCTCCAACTCTTCTAGAGACAGCAACATCTTCAAAGGGTTTTTGGACTTGGGCGATAGACGTGCCTTAATCTCGTCTGTGGACTCACTACCCGTGGTACCAATTATTTTGTGAGAAAAATTTTGCACCAAATAGAGAAAAAAACGTTCCACGATGGGGCGGTCATTGGGCGTGTGCGGTCTGCCAAACTCCACCACACAGCCGAGCCTATCGTTTAGCACCTCAATTACATGCTTCGCCTTGTGCGCCCAAGCATTATCCAGTTTTAGTGTGGACCACGTTTGCCACGCGCCCAAACTTTCTGAAGGGAACCCCCCTTCATCGCGATAACGGACATCAGGAATATTCAGCGGTGGACGAGCGTGTGGACTCAGGGCTCGATAAATCGCCGTAAGCAAGTCGACTTGATCATAGTTATGGCCCAGTGCCAATGAATAGCCCAGCACGCACCTTGAATATTTTTCGATCAAGCATATTAGCCAGACCCTGAGAATCTCATATTCAACAGGCTCCCCATAGGCATCCATTTCGCGAATAACTAAGCGAAGATCTAATTTGTGCCCATCGGTTTCAACTTGCTCCAAGATGTCAGATGGATCGATATCTCGGACGCCCTCGTTAGCTTGTGAGGACTTCAACTCTTGCTCCGCTTTGAATTCTCGGTGTTTATCCTGCAGCCACCTCCTAAGCCCACTTATACCTTCGGATTTTTGATTTAATGGGTATTGATGCTCGGCGACTCCAGCCTCGATACACTTGCGTACGAACGCTTTATGAACTGCTATAAAGTAGTCGCCGCCAGATTTCCGGGGTTTATATTTGCGGGCTTGTGCTTTCAGCCAATCTTCCACATCTGGATGTTGCTCAACGAAATGCGTAAAAACACCAGAATACCCTTGGGTAGTGGATGAGTCAGGCGGCACTGTCCGATTGTATTTTCTTTCAGCGCTGCGTTTGTAAGGTATTGCGGCCACCCAGCCAGTGGGACTTCCGGATTTGTCCAGCGCTTCGCATTTGTCAATGACTCGATAAAGCGTTGAGCGGGGTATGCCGTACTTTTCTTTAATTTCCTCTAGCGATGCGCCTTCCTTCAAGAACGCCCGGATGGCTTTAATGCGATTCTCCGTCGGACCTCGAAGGTCATCCGGCAAGACAGTTAAATCAACCGCACGCCACTTATCGCAGTCGTAACCTTCTCGTTCGCGTTCGGACCTAGAAAATCGTTGATCACTCATCCTGGCCATCTCCATAGCCTAATTGGGATGCCCCACTTAATTTTGTCGAACTCAAACTCTTGACGTTCAATCGGCCCTTTCTGACCAACTCGAACACCAACGCTGCGCCTTTTTCGCCAAAATCCTGCGAAACCGCCTGCATAGCACTGCTCACCGTAAGTCCATGCCTAGGGAGGAGTCTCATCACTTCGCGAAGATTGCGCTCCGTCAGTGCATCACGCTGCTTGTTGATATAGGAAAGCATGAGCAGGTAGTTTTCGTAGCGGGTACGCTCAGATTTGAGGAAGTCAGTATCTAAAATCTCGCAGAGAAAGCCATGATCGTCGGCATAATTCTGCACGTCGACGGTCGTGCAGGTGCCAAGGCAAGATTTGGACACCACGAGGAATGACGTGTGGTTATTTTCGAATGCGAGCGCGACCGGAATTCTAACCTTGTCCAATTCGATGAAACGCTGATTCACGCTCACATCGCTCACCCAAGGATCAAATTCGACCTCAGCGAATCGCCATAACGTGGGTCGGCAGAACAAGCTGACCCTTTCGTTTTGCTTATGACTGAACACCACAAATTCTGGAGCGCCCGCTGGTCTTGAAGGATGAGATAGTGGGTCCATTGCCTGTCTCTGTGATTAATACGTTCAAAATCAATAGGTTACAAAGTTTCAAAATTGCACACGCACTCGAAAGTTTCACAATTAGAGAGGAATTATGGGTGACAGATGCTTGGTGATTATATTTAATGCGAATAAAAAAGACTCCATATATTCCCGAGAGATCATATAGCTGCGTGCTTTAGTATAAATCTACTTCGATTTATAACTGGATTGTCTTATAATTAATTGGGCGAGGTCGTCAAAGACGATGGATGTATTTCAAATGCTGAGTTTCAAATTTTGAAAGTTTCGAATTTTCGAAGTCGCAAGATGGTTATATCGCGGATCTTTCGTTTTTGCCCTTCCACGCGCATACGCTGATACCTTAAAAAGAATACAAACAACTCATCCGTAGTTGAAATGCCTTTCTTCCTTTTAGGAATAGGCTGGAAAACGACGTGACTTTCTAGATTCAGTAATCGCCCTGCGGCTATTGGCTGAGAAATTCCACCGTGGAACTCCAACTATTCGCTGAGTTTCGCGCAGTACATGCCACATCAGTGGTGTAGACGACGTTTACCCCGAGGAATACAGTCCCCACCCAGGTCCGCGAGCGGCCCGGCTGGAATTTGCTCTTCGATACCATCTCGGCTCAAGCCTGCTGAATTGCTCCCGCAGCGCGGTGGGATGGCATGCAGCCGCTGTGAGGATCGAGGGATAAATGGAAAGTCAGCTGAATCCGTAAAAAACCCATAAATGGAAACCCCATTTCCTCCTCCTAGGGACAGTCACGGTCCATAGCCGGGCCCCGAGTTCCACTGTGGAACTCGAGCACTTTACGCTTACCTGGCTGCATCGCCTGTTGTCAGACCAACAACTCAAGCTCTCGTGAATAGCTCAATGTCGACCATGCGGCCGCCTTCATCACGGCCCATAGCCGGGCCCCGACTCAGAAAGTTCCACGGTGGAACTCGTGCACTCGCCGTGCAGTCCCTTGCTTCGCTAGC
>RCUI01000458.1_pt1 | contig 14142 bp, 19 predicted proteins | sample 2166121 | NCBI WGS metagenome assembly RCUI01 (sample SAMN09932700, study PRJNA488358) | compost metagenome | feature: garden; material: soil; isolation source: compost soil in succinic acid-enriched culture | place: Germany: Experimental Botanical Garden Goettingen | collected 2016-01-27
TGGGAGCTGGACTTGCCAGCGATCGAGCGCGTAGCGGTCGTAATTCAGGCAATACAGCCGGCGCCCTTCCTCACACTGCCGACACACCTTTCGGGGCTTGTGCTGCAGGTCATCCTCCGTTGATTTCTGTACGCGTCGGAATCGAGACGCATGACGCGTTGCGGCCCATCGCTGGCAAGGCCAGCTCCCACAAGTTCTGCAGCGATCCCCAGAGCGACACAAAACCTGTAAGAAAAGAGTTTGCCTCATCCAATGCCTACCTCCCTGAAAAGCTGTTGGCCGTCAAGCTGGCGCAACGTGCCCGGTATCGACTACAGCGCGCCGACCATCGACCTGCAGGCCATTGTGCCGAAGGCTGGCGAAAAGGCCTGGGCGCAGTTCGACAGGCACGCCAGTGTGCAGGTTGGCGAGACCGTGCAACTGCTATGGTGCCCGCCGCTGTCCGCCATCAATGGCTGGAGCGAACAGCCTTCGGAAATTGCCCTGAGCTACCTGCTGAAGGCGCTCGTGCTCAGCTGCATGGGCGACACCTATGAACTCGACATCCTTGGCAGCGAGCGGCTACTGCCAATGCTCAGGTCCCTGCCCCACGATCAGGGCGCCTGGGCACTGCAGCAAGTCGGTGGCGAGGAGGCGCAGATCTTTGCCCTGGAGGAAGCCTGCTGGAGTGCCTGCGCGGTGGTCGAGGGGCTGACCTACCTGAGTGCCTGCACACCGTTCGAAGCGCATATGGAGCTGCTACTCGAGGTGACAGGCGATGAGGTTGTCGGGCTGTTCTCGGCGCATGTCGACCCGGGCGGGGCTTTCTATTCGTTTGGCCGGCGCAAGCTGGAAGGTCGGGAGCGGAAGGCGGTCGAGCAGGTGCTGAAGGTTGCGCAACCGCTCAAAGACTCTCAGGGCCGCTACCTGCTGACTTGAAGGCCTCATCGCTGGCAAGCCAGCTCCCACAGGCCCTGCACCATTCCTGAGAACAGCGGCAAACCTGTGGGAGCTGGCCTTGCCAGCGATGGGTTGCAAGGCAACCCCGAGGGCCTACTGGCCGAGTAGCTCCCGCGACATCAACCACTGCTCCTTGCCCCAGGCCTCGAACCGCTCGCGCACGCTCCAGCCGCGTTTGGCGTAGTACGCGCTCTGGTCATGGGTGTGCAGGTACAGGGTGGCCACGCCGCGCTCCCGGGCTCGCTGACAAATCCCTTCAATCAGTTTTTCCGCCAGACCCTGCCCGCGTGCCTGCGGCTCGACCAGCACACAAGCAAGCCAGGGCCCTAGCTCCGGGCGCCCGGGCAGGTCATCGCGGGCCAGCGCAGCGCCACCGAGCAAGCGTCCTTGATCGAGCGCAACCAGGCATTGCCAGTCACCGTTGCGCTGGCCCTCGGCGAACTCTCGCCGCCATGCTTCCAGCGAAATATCGGCGTACTCATAGCTGAACTGCCGATACAGACGCTCGGCGAAGGTGTCGCAGTGCTGCATGTGGTGTTCAAGCCATTCCAGGTTCGGCATGTGCAGTCCTTTTTATGTTTTGCTCAGGTGCCCGAGCGCTCGGGCAACAGACTACGGTCAAACACGAAGGGCGTCTCGGCTTTCGGCGTGTGTTCGAACAGTTGCTGGGGCCGGCCCATTTTCGGGAAGTTCTTTTCGCCGGTGTCGCGAATCCAGCCCTCGTCCTTCATGCGCTCCAGGCGCTTGCGCAGGGAGGTGTTGTTGACCGGGTGACCGAGGCAGGCCTGCACGGCGTTGAGTGCATCGAGCACGGTGAAGCGCTCGGGCGCCAGGTACAGCGGCAGGTTGGTATACACCGCCTTGGACGCCAGGCGCTCGCACGCCAGCTGCACCAGCAGGTTATGGTCGAACGGCAGCACCCGCTTGCGCCCGATGACGCTGGCGACGTCGACAAAGCACAGCTGCTCAGTGCCGGCCTCGACCTCCGGGCCGAGCAAGGCCAGGTAGTAGGTACTCATCGACCAGCCACGCGGGTCGCGAAAGGCGTTGCCCTCGGTGCCCACCTGTTCCAGGTGACGCGGCAGGATCCGGGCCTTTTCGCTCATCGCCCGGTCAGCCGCGGCCGCCAGGGTATTGTCCGGGGTGCGGCCGTTGACGATCACCCCCGGCAGCGCCCACTCACCTTCGTGGGGCGCGCGATCGCGCCGGTACAGCAGCACTTCCAGCTGCTTGCTCTCGGGGTTCAGGCGCAACGCGACGATGTCGACGCTGGCCAGTACTTCTGCAGCACTCACTGTGGACTCCTATACACCTCAAACTCTGCAACGATGTCGGGCAGGCACCAGGCTGCCGGCAACGCCTGGCCATTGCGCAGGCCGGCGCGAATCGCCGAGCTGTGCACGCCCAGTTGCTCCTCGGCCACCAGCAGGCCGAAGTCTGCCAGCAGTTCCCGGCCTCGATAGAAGCCAGCAACATTGGCCTGGTTATCCTCGCCGATGACCAGGGCGATATCAGCGCGGGCAATACCGCTGCGCTCGCTCAACGCGCACAGCAGGTCATAGCTGTACACCGCCCCGCCCTCGCCGCCCAGCTCACGCTCCACGGCCGAGCAACTGACCCGCTCGCTCCCGAGCCGCTCGATCAGCCGCTGCAACCAACGACAACGCAGGTCGAAGTCGACCATGCGCTTGCCATGGGCATGCCGGTAACTGGGCACCACGAGCACCTGATCGGCCCACTCCAGCGCCCGGGTGATCACGCTCAGGTGGCCGGGGTGCGGTGGGTCGAAAGCACCACCGTACACGGCCAGACGAAACCGCACCGGGCCCGACTCATATATTTCACTATGCATACTATATCCACCGTGGTTGCTTCTGAAAAAGAAAAAGCGGTTGACATACATATTACACCTAGTGAATTATGTGTCCACACCCAGTGCAGGAGCCACCCCATGAAAATCGCCAGCTTCGATGTCGACGCCCAAAACGGCTTCACCGACAACGCCCCCTCCGAGTTGCCAGTCCCCGGCGGCGCCGAGATCGCCCCGGCACTCAACGCCATGGCCAAGCGCGCCAGCCTGCGCATCGGCAGCAAGGATGCCCACACGCCGAAAGCCGCCTGGGTGGTGGGTAGTCACGCCGAGATGCTGCAGCCACTGGACATGGCCAACGCCGACCTGACCTGGGTCAGCCACTGCGTGCCGGGCACGCCGGGCTTCGAGCTGCTGGCCGGCCTGCCTGCGCCGATCGACTACGACTTCTTCGTGTGGAAAGGCATCGAACCCGACCTGCATCCCTACGGCGCCTGCTACCACGACCTGGCCAGCCGCCGCTCCACCGGGGTTATCGAGTACCTCAAGGTGCAAGAGGTCAAAGCCGTGATTGTCGGCGGCCTGGCCCTGGATTTCTGCGTCAAGAACACCGCCCTGCAACTGCAGGCCGCAGGCTTGCAGGTGTTTCTCTACCAACCGGCATGCCGGGCGATTTCCGCCCAGGGCGCCGCAGCGGCCATGGCCGAGATGACCGGCCAGGGCATCATCGCCTGCGCCGACCTCGCCAGCCTCGACCAGCAACTGAACGCATTCAAGGGAGCATGAACATGAGCGAGAGCGTCTTCGGCCCAAGCATCATCCAGAACCTGCTGGACACCGACTTCTACAAGATCACCATGATGCAGGCGGTGCTGCACAACTACCCCAACGCCGAGGTGGAATGGGAATTCCGCTGCCGCAACAGCGAAGACCTGACCCCGTACCTGGCCGAGATCCGCTACCAGATCGAGCAGCTGGCCGAGGTCTCGATCACTCAGGACCAGCTGGCTTACCTGGGGCGCATCCCTTTCATCAAGCCGGACTTCATCCGCTTCCTCAGCCTGTTCCGCTTCAACCTGCGCTACGTGCACGTTGGCGTCGATGATGCCGGGCAACTGGCGATCCGCCTGCGCGGGCCCTGGCTGCACGTGATCCTCTACGAGATCCCGCTGCTGGCGATCGTCTCCGAAGTGCGTAACCGCTACCGCTACCGTGAAGTGGTGATGGAACAAGTGGGTGAGCGCCTGTACGAAAAACTCGACTGGCTCAAGGCCGAAGCGTCGCCTGCGGAACTGGCCGGCCTGCAACTGGCTGATTTCGGTACCCGTCGGCGCTTCTCCTACCGGGTCCAGGAGCACGTGGTGCACACCCTCAAGCAGGACTTCCCGGGGCGTTTTGTCGGCACCAGCAACGTGCACCTGGCGCGCGAACTGGACATCAAGCCGATCGGCACCATGGCCCACGAGTGGTTCATGGCCCACCAGCAACTGGGCCCGCGGCTGATCGACAGCCAGGTTGCCGCGCTGGAATGCTGGGTCAAGGAATACCGCGGGCTACTCGGCATCGCCCTGACCGACTGCATCGGCATGGACGCCTTTCTCAAGGACTGCGACCTGTACTTCGCCAAGCTGTTCGACGGCCTGCGCCACGACTCCGGGGACCCGCTGCTCTGGGCCAACAAGGCCATCGCCCACTACGAGAAACTCGGCATCGACCCGAAGAGCAAGACCCTGGTGTTCTCCGATGGCCTGAACTTCGCCAAGACCCTGCACCTGTACCGCGAGCTCAGCCCACGAATCAACGTCAGCTTCGGCATCGGCACCAACCTGACCTGCGACATTCCCGGCGTTGAGCCGATGAACATCGTGATCAAGATGACCGCCTGCAACGGCGCTCCGGTGGCGAAGATCTCCGACAGCCCAGGCAAGACCCAATGCCGTGACGAGAACTTCGTCAGCTACCTCAAGCACGTGTTCAAGGTTGAAGGCCAGTAAAGGAGAAGCACATGAACAGTCGCCAGATCGAGATTGCCAAGGCCCTGGGCGTGGTGGCGCCCTTCGCAGATAACGCGGCAGTACAGAACGAGATCCGCCAGCGCATCGATTTCATCAAGCAGACCCTGCTCGATGCGCGCTTGAAGGTGTTGGTGCTGGGCATCAGCGGCGGCGTCGACTCGTCAACCGCCGGGCGCCTGGCGCAGCTGGCGGTCGAGCAATTGCGCGCCGAACAAGCCGACAGCGGCTACCGCTTCATCGCCATGCGCCTGCCGCACAACACCCAGCATGACGAGCCCGATGCCCAGGCCGCACTGGCCTTCGTCGGCGCCGATGAGTGCATCACGGTGAACATTGCAGACGGCGTCAACGGCCTTGCCGGGCAACTGCCGCAACTGGCCGAGCTCGCTGACGGGCAACGGGATTTCGTCCTCGGCAACGTCAAGGCGCGCCTGCGCATGCTGGCCCAGTACACCCTGGCCAACGCCCGCAATGGCCTGGTGATCGGCACCGACCATGCCGCCGAAGCGGTGATGGGCTTCTTCACCAAATTCGGCGACGGCGCCTGCGACCTGGCCCCCCTGAGCGGGCTGTGCAAGGGCCAGGTGCGGGCTATCGCCGCCGCGCTGGGTGCGCCGGAACACCTGGTGCACAAGGTGCCTACCGCCGACCTTGAAGAACTGCGCCCGGGCCTGGCCGACGAGCAGGTACATGGTGTCAGCTACGGGCAGATCGATGCCTTCCTGCAGGGTGAAAACGTCGATGACGCGGTCGCAGCCATCATCATCAATGCCTACGACAAGACCCGGCACAAACGCGAATTGCCCAAGGCACCGGCGGCACGATTCGCTACAATGCCGCCATCCTGAATGGACTCACCGGAGACTGTTGTGCAACGCCTGATCCTCACCGCCCTGTCCGCCGCCGCCCTCGCCGGCTGCGCGACGCCCTCCAAGGAAAGCCTCGACCAGTACATCGGCACCATGCTCGCCCAGCCGCTGTCGACCTACAGCCTGTTTCGTGAAGGCGATGTGCTGAGTTTCCAGGTTAACGTACCGGCCAACAACGGCTTGACTGATCGCAGCTTCCAGCTCGAAGCCTCCTGCGTTGAGCCGAACGTGGCGATCATGTACCTGGACGCCGACCAGCGCGCCTACTTCAAGAACCCCAGCGGCTACGCCCCGCCGCAGCCGATGCCTGATCGCTTCCATGCCATCCTGCTGAACAACCCGAGCTTCGCCGGGGCCTGCAAGACTCAAGCAAAGCCCGACTGGCGCAAGCTTAAAGGTGAAGATGGCGAGCCATGGGTGCTGGTCGACCGCAACAGCATCAACAAGATGGGCAACGACGTCAGCCTGTGGGCCGCCTTCGACCAGCCGAGCATCCTCCTCGACCTGCCATACAACGCGCCCTACGCGCAAAAGCGTGAGCATCATCGCTTCAACTGCAGCGCCGGTACCTACACCCTGCTGGCCGGCTACGATGTCGATGCCAACAACCGGGTCACCGACGGCATGGTCCCGTCACTGCCCAAGCCCGAGCCTGTGGCCGACAGCAACGCCGACTACCAGGCGCTGTTCGCCCTGGCCTGCGCCACGCCGGATAAAGTCGCGCAACTGGCGCCATTCAGCCCGCGCTTCAAGGCACCGATCGTCACGGCTGTGTTGCCGCCGGTCAGCCCGTCGGTGATGGTCGCCCTCGAGCGCCTGCAACTGCCCAAGCCGGCGCAGCCGCTCACGTACCTGGATGCCGTCGGCACCTCGACCATAAAAGGCAAGACCTCGCCCATGCGCGAGGAGCAGTTCCTGTCGGTTGATGCCAATAGCCAGCAACTGATGGTGATCCTGCGCGGCAAGGGCTATGAGGCGCAAAAGATCACCTGGCGCGGATTGATCCCGCTGGTGAGCAAGACCGACTTCACCGGCATGAGCGAAAGCAGCGCGCTGACCAGTCTGAGCTTCAAGGGAGACTGGAAGACCATGGCGGTGGGCAGCAAGCTCAGCTATTCACAGCAAGGTGCGACCAACAACAACGTGATCGGCCAGTACGGCAAGGACCTGAAGATCACCGAGTGCACGGTGCAACAGCAACTGCCGGCCAGCACCCTCAACGCCAGCTTGAGCGGCAGCGCCAAGGCGCTGGACTGCAGCGTGCAGGGTGACGAGGATAAACGCGTCAACCACCTGTTCTACCTGGAAGACTACGGCTACTTCTTCAGCGCCAGCATCGACAAGAATACCTTCTACTACAATGATCTGCGCCTGCAGACGGTGAAGTGAACCCTGGGGCCGCTGACGCGGCCCATCGCCGGCAAGCCGGCTCCCACATTGGGTCGGCATGCACCATTGCCTGTGGGAGCTGGCTTGCCAGCGATCGACCGCGAAGCGGTCGCAAACCAGGCGACTCAGTCAAGCAGGCTGTCCCCCCGATTTGCAGCCCCCACGCTTTGGCTGGCAAACTTCGCCCATGCACGATACCCCGCTACAACCCGCTCAGCTCGGCGTCGCCCTGCGTCGCTGGCGCCTGCTGCACCGCATCAAGCAAGCGCATGCCGCACAGCTGTTCGGCGTGGCGCAATCGACTGTCTCGCGCTGGGAAAATGGCAGCCAGGCCATCGAGCCCAACGAACGCGCGCTGATCGAATCCCGGCTCGCCGCGCGCCTTGACGCCCCTGCCGAACAGGCCCTGGCCCGCCTGGTCAACGACAGCCCACGCCCCGTGCACCTGGTCTGCGACCTCAGCCACCGCTTGCTGGCCTGCTCCCCGGCCCGCGCCGCGCAGTTCAGCATCCCGTTGAGCGAGCTGCTCGGTCGTTCGCTGTGGCGCTATTGCAGCGCAGAAATCATCAGCAAGGAGGCGGCCCTCGACAGTCTCGGCTGGCGCGAGGTACTCGCCCCGCCAGCGCTGGAATTCGCCAGCGGCTGCAATGACTCGGCGCTCGTCCCCATCACCCAGAGCCTGTGCCGCTGGACCCGCATCACCCTCTCCGACGGCAGCGCCGCGCGGCTGGTGGAAACCCTCTGATACCCCACGGATTCTTTATCCATGGACGTTTGGCCCTCGCCCTCCTAGGCTTTGCCCCATGCCCACCACCTGGATCGACAACCCCATGAGTAGCACCACCCTCACGGGCCGCCTGGCATTCCTGCGCGAGGCCGAGAAACTCAAGGATGTATTGCGCAGCGCCCATACCTCCAGTGGCCGCCCGGAAAGCACCGCCGAACACAGCTGGCGCCTGTGCCTGATGGCCATCGTCTTCGCCGACCAGTTGCCCGCGCTGGATATGCTCAAGGTGCTCAAGCTCTGCGTCATTCACGACCTGGGCGAAGCCCTGCACGGCGACATCCCCGCGGTCAGCCAGGCTGACCACCCGGATAAGAGCGAACAGGAGCGCGCCGACCTGCTGGAGCTGACCCGTTCACTGGATGCTCCAATACAAGCCGAAATCCTCGCCTTATGGGAAGAGTACGAGCATGCCAGCAGCGAGGAAGCCCTTGCAGTCAAGGCCCTCGACAAGCTGGAGACCCTGCTGCAACACACCCAGGGCGATAACCCGAGCGACTTCGACTACGCCTTCAATCTGGGTTACGGTCGCAAATACACCAACGCCAGCCCACTCTTCCAGAACCTGCGCGCGCTGATTGACGAAGACACCCGCCGCCTTGTCGCCAATACTGGTTCAACCCCCGAGAACGCCATGATCCTGCGCCCCGAAACCCTGGCCGACTGCCCGGCCATCGAACTACTGACCGCTGCCGCCTTTGCGCACGCGCCACACTCGAGCCACACAGAGCATTTCATCGTCAACGCCCTGCGCCGCGCCGGGCAGTTGTCGGTGTCGCTGGTGGCCGAAGAGGCCGGGCACATCATCGGCCATGTGGCCTTGTCGCCGGTGAGCCTGTCCGACGGTTCTACCGGCTGGTATGGCCTGGGCCCGATCTCGGTGGCGCCCGAGCGCCACGGCCAGGGCATCGGCAGCCAGTTGATGCACGCGGCGCTGCAGGCCCTGCAAGCGTTGGGCGCTGCCGGCTGCGTGGTACTGGGCGATCCTGGCTACTACGGGCGCTTCGGCTTTGTTGTGCGCCCGGAGCTGGTATTGCCCGGTGTACCGCCCGAGTATTTCCAGGCCCGGAGCTACACCAGCCGGTGGCCACAGGCCCAGGTCAGCTATCACCCGGCTTTCGAAGCCACGAGTTGATCACAACTGCCGACGGAATGATTTGCACACGCGGCGAACCTTGTACAAAATCGCCGCCTTTGCCTCGAAAGGATGCGTGCAATGAAGTTCGAAGGGACTTTCCAATACATGGGCCAACACGGGATCGTCTTCAACGTCTCGCAGATCACCCTCACCGACAGCGAACGCGGGCGCCTGCGCGAGCTGCATTTTGGCGAAGCGAAAAGCGCCCACTACGAGGTTAACAGCAAGGTTGTCGAGGTCTACGACAAGATGCTGGCCAAGAACCTGCCGTGCACCATGATGATCGGCATCTCCAAGCCGCTGACCCGCCAGCAGGGCGACGTGCTTAACGCCCAGCGCACCAAGATCGCCAACCTCGCCGCCTCGGCCTTCGCCGGCGCCACCAGTTCCGTCGCCTCCCCTTATGTCGGTGTGCCTGTAGGCGCCGGTGTGCGCATGTACGCCAACGAAATCCTGCCCACCTACCATGCCGGCGACGTGCTGGTCAGCATTGAAGCGCGGGTCAACGGCGGCATCGGCCCGCAGAGCACTATCTCGACCCTGATCATCAAGACCTGAGTGGAGCCGCACATGTCCGAGATTACCCAGCTGGTTTTGGCCCTGGTGCTGTTCTTTTTGCTCGATCGCTTTCTCAAGCCCTACCCGCTGCGCAAGTGGCTGGGGGTCGCGCTGGTGGCGGTGGGTGCGGTCGGCTGCGTAGCGGCGAGCCAGACCCGCCTGCTGGGGGCGGACCTGGGGTTGCTGTCGATCTTCGCCGTTGCCCTGGGGGTCGGACTGTTCCTCAAGCGCCGTCGGTTTGAGCAGGTTGGCTGAGGTTTTGTAAGGGCTGATCGCTAATTTGGGATCGGTCCTACCTTCATGTCGGAGTAGTACGACATACGCCCGAAGTTGATTTGGGCATCTTTCCCTGCATGTCGATGAGGTGCGCGTGGCGCGTCTGCATTACACAGGGAAGGTTGTTGTGCAGATCGAAAAAACCTATGAGTACGCCGGAAACTTCGGCATCGTTTTCCACGTTTCGCAACTCGTGGTCATGCCGGATGATCGCGCACGGCTGCGCGAGTTGTATATCAGCGAGGCGAAGGGAGCGCACTACCAAGTCAATACAATGCTGGTGGCGCTCTACGACAGAATGCAGGCCGGCAAGCGTGTCTGTGAGATGAAAGTCGCTATTTCCCAGCCGCTTAATCGGCGTCAAGCCGATAAGTTGAACGACCAGAGAACATATACTTCCGGTACTGTCGGCAGCACTGCAGGGGGGCCTGTCGGCCTGCTTACAAAGGCGATCGTCGGAACAGCCGTTACTGCAATAACCGCTTACTTGGCTAAGCGCAGACTCCCGACTCACCACGCTGGTGACGTAATCATCAGTATCCAGGCATCTGTCAGTGGCGGCATCGGCACTCAGCAGTCAAGCGTTTCGACGATCATCAAGAATCAAGGCTGAAAACACATGTCGGAATTCGGTCAATTTTTTATCGCCTTCGTCTTCTTCGCACTGATTGAGCGCCTGCTCAAACCCTCCAAACTACGAAAATGGCTAAGTTTAACGTTCTTGCTGGGAGGTCTGCTGGGTAGAGTCACGCTGAGCGAAAAAAGTTACTGGGGCGGTTTTGACCTGTATCTGGTTTCGCTTTTTTCAATTGTCGGAGGCCTTGAGTTGTTCTTCAGGCGCAACCGCCACGAAGAGGATGCCTGAGCAGAGCACACATCATGTCTGAAGTTACGCAACTATGTTACGCGTTGATCCTGATCGCATTTCTGGATCACTGCCTGAAACCCTATTTAATTCGTAAATGGCTAGGACTTTCCCTATGCGCTGCCGGCATCACTTTACTGTTTAAACCAGGTGGCACCTATTGGGAGGCTAGGGATCTGTTCCTAGTGCCTTTGCTCGTATTCTGCGCAGGCACGACGCTGATCATCGGACGCCGCAAGTTTCAACCTGACGAATGAGTGAATATTTTCTAGTTGGGGCCTTTGCCATCTTCTCCATCTACGAGAGTCAAGGCTGAAAAGACCATGTCAGAGTCCAATCAACTCTTCCTCGTCCTGGCGTTTTTCATCCTGATAGATCGTCTGATCAAGCCGTACAGGCCGCGAAAATGGCTCGGCCTGACGTTCCTGGGTGGCGGCTTGCTGGGCAGATTAACGTTGACCGAAAGCCATTGGCTTGGCTTTGACTTGCACCTCGTTTCACTCTTTGCCGTTGTCGGCGGGCTGGAGCTGTTCTTCAGACGTCACCGATTCAATCCCGACCTCTGGGCCTGAGCAGGGCATACGCCATGTCTGCAATTACACAACTGTGCTACGTAATGATCCTGATGTCAGTGGTAGACCACTGCCTGAAACCCTACCCGGTCAGAAAGTGGCTGGGGATTTCGCTTTGGGGGGCCGGTACTTATGGTCTCTTCGCCTTTCCTGACAAGTACTGGTACGGGCTGGACATCTGGCTAGTGTCATTGCTCATCTTGAGTTCCGGCTCCAGTTTATTCTTCAGGCGCCGCAGGTTTGACCACCTGGACTGAATGGTTCTTTACCTGCAGCGCTCTGCGCCCTAAGCTGTCCCCTTCACCCATCTCCCCGAGGTATTCGTCCAATGCGCCATTAATGCCGCCGTCTTTGCGACGGCCAGTCTTCAGCCCCTTTCCCGGGGGACGTCGCGGGCATTTTATGGAGCATTCCATGACGAATACGTCGATCCTGACGCTGGACAGCGTCACCCTGGCCTTGCCGGATGGCAGGTTGTTGTTTTCCGATCTTGTCGAGACGTTCGACCAGCGCCGCACCGGCCTGGTCGGGCGCAATGGCGTGGGCAAGTCGCTGCTGGCGCAGATATTGGCCGGGCGGTTGCAGCCCAGCGAAGGACGCTGCCTGCGCGGCGGCCGGGTGCACTATGTGGGTCAGCATCCCACCGCTGCCAATACCACGGTGGCAGATCTGGCCCAGGTGCGCGAGGTGGTCGATGCCCTGCTGCGCATCGAGGCCGGCAGCAGCCAAGCCGCCGACTTCGATACCGTCGGCGAGCGCTGGGACGTCCGCGAACGCCTGCAGGCGCAGCTTGATCAGCATGGTCTGGCGCAACTGGGCTGGGAGCACCGCGCAGCTGTTCTGAGCGGCGGCCAGGCCATGCGCGTGGCGCTGCTCGGGGCCTTTATCGGTGATGCCGATTACCTGATCCTCGACGAACCCAGCAACCATCTGGACGCCGCCAGCCGCGAGACGCTGATGACCCTGCTCGAGGGCTGGAACAAGGGCCTGCTGGTGATCAGCCATGACCGCGCACTGCTTGAACGCATGGAGCGCATCGTCGAACTCTCGCCCATGGGCCTGAGCAGTTACGGCGGCAATTACAGCTTCTATGCCGAGCGTAAAGTCGAGCAGACCGGGCAGGCCGAACGCACGCTCGAACGCCTCAAGCTCGAACGCCAACGCCAGGCCCGCGAACTGCAACAACAGCGCGAGCGCCTGGAGCGCCAGCAGTCGCGGGCCAGCAAGGCGGCGCGCTCGGCCAATCAGGCGAAGATCCTCCTCGACCGCAAGCAGGAGCGCAGCGAGAGCACCGCCGGCAAGCAGCAACGTGACCATCAGGCGGCGCGCCAGGCCCTGAACGCACAGGTGCGCGACGCTGCACAGCAGGTTGAAACTTGCAGCCCGATCGTGATCCATGCGCCCGCGCCACAGCAGCCGATTGGCAGCCAGGTGGTGGTGCTCACGGACCTGCAGTTGCCCTTCGCCCGCCAAGGCCCGCTCAATGCCCGCCTGTACAGCGGTGAACGCGTGGGCCTGAGCGGTGCCAATGGCAGCGGCAAATCAACCTTGCTCAAGGTGCTGGCGAGTCAATTGGCACCAGCCGCAGGCCAGTGTGAGGTACGCGGGGAAGCCGCCTTGCTCGACCAGCACTGCAGCCTGCTGCCCGCCGAACAATCGGTGCTCGATTACCTGCGCAGCGCCACCGGCAATCCGGATGAGAGCCTCCTGCGCACCCGCCTGGCGCAACTGGGCCTGGGCGCTGAGCGCGTCACCTTGCCCAGCGGCGTGCTCAGCGGCGGCGAACGGCTCAAGGCAACACTGGCCGGGGTGCTGTACCGCGACACCCCGGTCCAGTTGTTATTGCTCGACGAGCCGAGCAACCACCTCGACCTGCCCTCCCTCGCCGCCCTGGAAGCCATGCTGCGCCAGTATCGCGGGACCTTGCTGGTGGCGTCCCATGACCGGGTGTTCATGCAGCAACTGGCGCTGGACGGCTACCTGCAGTTGGGCGAAGGCTCAGAACTGCACATCCGCCGTTGATTGCAGGCTGGCAAAGGCGCCGCCCAGGGTCAGGTTGTGGTGGGCGATGATCGCCTCGGCCGGCAAGCCGGGCGTGTCCATGCAGGTGTGGGCATCGCTGACCAGTACCACGTTGAAGCCCAGTTCACGGGCAACCCGGCAGTTGGTGTCGACGCAGTACTGGGTCTTGAGGCCGACGATGACCAGCTCATCAATGGCGGCCTCTCGTAACTGGTCCGCCAGCGACGTGGCAAAGAAGGCGCTGGGGCGGGCCTTGTCGAACACGATGTCGCGCGCAGGATCGACCGCCAGCGCGGGCAACAGCTGCCACGCGGGGCTGCCTGCGGCAATCGGCGAACCCTCGGGGCCGGTGTGGCGAACCGCAAAAACGGGGGCGTGGGCGGCGTGGGCGGCAGCGATCAGGGTGTTGACCCTGTTCAACACCTGCTCACCCTGCCAGGGCTGTTCGGGGCCATGGAACAAACCCACCTGCATATCCAGGACCAGCAGTGCGCGTTTTGCGTGCATCTTCATCTCTCCGTGATTGGCCAGCCCGGACGGAGAAAAGACAAGGCCCCGTCCATTGCTGGCGGGGCCTTGGTTTACCTGCTGCCTAAGGTTAAGCAGCCGTACCCGCCCCGCGTATAGCGGTGGTAGTGGTACGCGACGAGGTCAGCAGGCAAAGCTTCATGCTTCGATAATGCGCCCGGACTGTGGAACGGTCAATGCCTGTCGCGCCAGGCAGCGGCAAAGATTTTCCCTGCGACCAAGGTCCAATCTATGACTGGGCGTTCCCGATCTGCACGGGATGTATTATCGTGGCCAAGTGCGCAATAAGAACCGCCTGCCAAAGCAGGCATCTGCAACCGAATCGAGGGTGCCATGAGTAACGAAAGCATTAACTGGGACAAGCTGGGCTTCGACTA
>RCUI01000459.1_pt1 | contig 14135 bp, 4 predicted proteins | sample 2166121 | NCBI WGS metagenome assembly RCUI01 (sample SAMN09932700, study PRJNA488358) | compost metagenome | feature: garden; material: soil; isolation source: compost soil in succinic acid-enriched culture | place: Germany: Experimental Botanical Garden Goettingen | collected 2016-01-27
AACCCCTGTTACCGCCGTGAAAGGGCGGTGTCCTAGGCCACTAGACGAAGGGGACACACTACAACATTCACTCCCTGCCGCGTTACGCTGTGTGCTTTACGCTGCAAGTGGCGCGCATTCTAGGGATGCTGGCGAATGCCGTCAACTCCTTTGTATAAATTTATTCAAATCAATGACTTCTAGTGAAAGGCGGTGCTGACCCTTTCGTCTCACTGGCCGCACCGCAGCGCCACATCACGCCCTTGCCTAACCGACCTGGATAACATGGAATGATCGCCCTAACTGCGGTTCCCACCCTTTGGCACCATTGTCCATGTTTATGTATACGCCCTTTGCAATTGGCCACGGGTGATGCTCAGAGTTACTGGTGAAGTAGATGCCGCCAGGGAAACCAGCTTGAGTAATCCCGCCTCCCCCGTATTGATTGTAGATTTCCCGCAGGGTCGCTTCATTTGTTGCGATTCTAAATGCCGAAGCGAACTGCCACTGCCCTCTATAGGTCATCCGGATAACACCAGATACGTTCACGGTGTACCTCAATGTCTGCCCAGCAGTGTCGCGTACAGTAATGATCGCGCTGCCGTTACCTGTGGACAACACCATACCGTTGCTGCTATGTACGCTCGCAACCTTTGTATCGCTGGAACTGTAGGTATAGGGCGGCGTGCCTCCTGAAGCCGATCGCTGACCACGACTTCCCACCGGCCGGTTATTTGGACCTTGTCCTGAGCTGGCATTAACATAGATTCTGCCATTGAGCACCATCGTGCTGGTGTCGATTTGCAGTGGCGGCCGATCATCAACCAACACGCGCCAGGCAGCAGAGACAGGCTGGTTTCCGTATACCGCTTTAGCGGTGAAGGCATGTTGACCAACCGACAGGCCGGCCAGCGTGGCCTGCCAAGTGCCGCCGCTGGCAACCCCTACGGTTTGTCCGGCAACCCCGTTGTCGAGAATCTGTACCTGCAACCCTCCTTGTGCAGTGCCATACAGCGTCCCCCCCCTGAGATAGGTACGACCACCATTACCGATGGCCGTGCCATTGCTGTCGACGACCCGGGTAATAACCGGTGTCACCCCTTGGCGCACTTCGAAGGTACGTGGCAAGGACTCCTGGTCACTGCCATAAAGGGCAACCGCCTTGATGCTGTAGGACCTGACCGTTAACCCAGTGATGGTATGGGTCCAATCGCCAGCACCACTGACCGGTCTCTCGCCGATCGAAATCGCCCCCTCGAAAATCTCGACCCGCTGGCCGATGCTCGCCTTGCCGGACACCGTAACCCTGGAGTCAAAAGTAAAGCCGCGGTCGGCCACTTCACCTGTCAAATCCCTTACGCTAACGATCGTCGGTGCCACCTGCGCGACAACGCTAAACGAGCGGTTATCCGACTCCTGCCCACCCCCATACAACGCCCTGGCCTTGAGGCTGTATGCCCGGGTTACCAAGCCTTGCAGTGGGTAGGACCAATCGCCGCTGGCATCAACCGATACCGTGGCAAGCGAAGTCGTTCCGTCGAACAACTCTACCCGCTGGTTGCTAGTGGCCTTACCCGCAAGGGCAACCGACGTATCAACTGTGGTGCCGGCTTCGGCGACTTCACCCCGAGAGTCGGCGACACTGGTGATACTTGGCTTGATTTCGGCATAAACGGTGAAGGTGCGCAAAGCCGACTCCTCACCATTGCCATACTGTGCCTTGGCCATGACGCTGTAGGTCTTGGCCGTCAAATTGCTCAGCAGTAGGGTCCAGTCACCGTTGCCATTGACCGACGCAATGCCCCTGGACAGCGCCCCGTCGAAAATCTCCACCTGTTCGTTTGCACTCGCCTTGCCCGCCAGGTTGACCGAGGTATCGACCGTGGAACCGCCATCGGCGACTTCCCCTCTGGAGTCCCTAACGCTTTCAAGGGTGGGAAACACATAGTCGACCACGCTAAATCTGCGCGCGGTCGATTGCGCCCCGCTTCCATACAGGGCCCTGGCGGTTATGACGTAGGCCTTGACCGCCAGATCAGTGAGCGTCAGCGACCAGTTGCCTTGCCCATCGGTGCGCACGGTATCCAGCACGGCGGTCCCGTCGAGTACCTCCAGGGCCTGGTCGACACTGGCGTTACCGGAGACGATGATGAGGGTATCGACGGTTGTCTGCCCCTCATTCAACTCCCCCCTTGAGTCCGTCACATGGACAATAGTCGGGCTGACCTCAGCCACCACTTGGAAAGTGCGCAGTTCAGACTCCCGCTCCTCCCCGTACCAGGCCTTGGCCATAAGGTTGTAGCTGCCGATCACCAGATCTGCGCGTGGCAACACCCAGTTGCCCAGACCATCAACGTCCACCCTGCCCCACGTCACAGCATCGTCGAACAGCTCAACCTGCTGACCCGCGCTGGCGTTGCCCGTCAGGGTCACTGCGGTGTCGACCGTGGCGCCACCATTGGCGACATCCCCTCGCGAATCCGCCACTTCCGTAATCACAGGGTCGACATCGACAACCACCGTGAAACTCCACACCGACGACTCCGTGCCACTGCCATACAGTGCCTTGGCCTTAAGGTCATAGCGCCGCGGCGCAAGGCCCAGCATCGGGAAACGCCACACGCCTTGCGCGTTTGCCCCTGCCTGGCCTACAACAGTGTCACCATCAAGGAGCTCAACCCCCATCGCTGCCCGGGCCGTACCGATCAAGGTCACACTGGTGTCGACGGTAAAGCCGCCGTTGACAACCTGCCCCCAGCTATCGATCACACTGCTGATGGCGATCGGTATGGGCGTACCGACGTACAGCTCCAGAACCCCCGACAACCGGATCTGGTCACCCCGTTTGAGGGCGTACAAGGCACTGATAGTGGTACCTCGCGAGACCTCGATCAACGTTGAGGCAATACGAAACTCCACCGGCCGTCCCTTTGAGGCCTCGGTAATGGGTATCCAGTCACTGGCCGTGCCATTGGCATAGACACTTTGCCAGTAATACGTGAGCACATCGCCCGCCTCGGTGTCGGTGTAATCGACTCGCAAGGTGGCACCGTTGGGAATGACCACTTCGGGGTCGAGTACGTCACCATCGGCTTCGGCGACAACCGGTGCCGGTAATTCCTGGCGCAATTGCAGCACCTGAAAGTAACTGCGGGCCGACTCGCGCACATCATAGATCACCGCCCGATCGTTGCTGACCCGGTAGTACAGCTCCAGCGTACCGCCATCGAGCACCCCTATATGCTCAGCATCCACCAGAACCTCGATGGCCTTGCCGACCATGTTTTCGGTGACCAGCACCTCCTGCTCGTGCAAATACACGCTGCCATCTGCCCGCTTGCCTAGCCAGATGACATTGACGACATCGCCGCTGGCCATACCTGGGTAGGGCCCCAGCAGCACCCAGGCATAGTCGAGCCGGCTGTCCAACAGAGCACCCACGGCCTGCTGGATAAGCGGCGCAGGCAGCTCCGAGAGTTCACCGACAACCGTGGCGAAGGTGCGTCTAGAAGACTGCGGCGGCTCACCGCTGGCCTTTCTCAGCACATAAGAAGCGTCGCCTGTGCCCCCAGCTATCGCTCGAATATCGGCGTTGGCAACCTTGAGTTCGAGAATCACCGGCAGGCTACTGATCTGTACCGACTCGATATGGACCAGCGGCGCCCCCATCTTCGGCGTGCCAATCCAGGTGAATTCGATGATGTCGTTTACTGCAAATGGATCACCGTTCAGCGGGATCTGAACGGTCACGTCGTTCGGACCCAAGCCGATCAGGTCGATCTTGCCTTCGATGGCTTCGGCGATGAACGGCGGCTCAAGCCGCCAGGCACCGGCCTCTACTTTGAGCTTGGTTGAACGCGACCCATCGGAGGAAAAGTTCCACACTTCATCGAAAACTTCATAGCGCAACTCCAGTGCATTACTGTCCCCAGCCGCCAGGATGGCATCCTGATCGACCAGCACTTCGACAGGGTCACTTCCCGCCGCTTCGCTCTCACTGATCAAGCGCAGGATGCGCACACTGCCCCAACTCAGTACCACGGTATCGCGGGCGGCCCGCTCAGGGTAATTGGCGATGGTGACCGGAACCCCACTGGCCGCCCATTCGGCATCAACGCCGTTGTCGATGATGTCTTGGGGCACTTGTGGCCGCAGCAGTTCCGAGTGCCCTGGCAAGTGCGGTTCCTTATCGACACCGCCCGGCAAGTTAAGCTTGATTCGCAAGCGCAAAGGCACTGAGTCTTCCGGTACCGTCGCCCCCTGGCGCAGCAGCTGGAAGTGGATATCCTCCAACCATTCAGGCTGGAAGTGCACACTGGCAAGATAGAAGACCAGCCGCTTACCGACGTCCGGCAGCTCCACGGTCAAGTCCCGTACCGACTCACCCTCAATGAGTACTGTCAGCCGATCACCCGCCTGCATCTCCAGATAGGGATCGATGAGCGTCAGCACGCCCTCCGGATGTCTCTCAACGATGGCACGACTGATCCCGCCATCCCCTTGCTCTACCGGGGTGATCATGTCAGATATGAACAGGGGGCGCGGAGCCAGGATGCCTACCCCCTCAGCACGAGGTGGAAACAGACGGGCGCTGAACGTTCTCATGGGGACTCCTTGCCTGAGATAACAGACGAGATCAGCTAAAAAGGTGAGATTGTTGACGCCAAGCCGACCAGCCGGCCGCTTGTGACTTAATCTGGGTCCATGCCCAACACTTGCCGATACTCACGCTCACTAAGGGAACCGACGTTGCCGTCGACGAAATGGCCGTTGAGGTCGTACGCATAGGCCGTGCCGGCGCCCAGGCGCTCTGACGTCCAGAAGGGATAATCCAGATAACCCAAGTAACTGGCGACAGGGCCGGAGATGGGGTAGTAAATGCTCCACAGACGTTTGAACCGGTTGCGCGAAAGCGGTGAAAGATTCGCCTCTTCACACACCCGCCCCATACCTTCCCAGTCTGCGCTGGGTGTCAGGAAATGCACCTGACGAATACCGCTGACCCTGAGACTGTAGCGCTGGACCTTTTCCTGACTGTCGGTGGCGGTGATCTCACAATTGCCATTGGCCAGGGCAGTGACCTGCCCATCGTCATCAACGGTGGCCACCTTCGGCTCGTTGCTGGCATAGCGGTAGGGCGCAGTGCCACCACTGGCCTCGCGCTTAAAACGGACGAAGTCAGGCAGCATTGCAGGGGGCTTGTCGGCAAAAACGAGATAATCATGAGCGCTCAGGTCCAGTAAAACTTCACCCTCAAATTGACTCCCCAACGTCAACTGCCACCTCACTGAGTCAGTGCGCTCCCCCTCCGGCGAGGTCGCAACCTGGTAGTACAACTCGACCACCTTGCCTTGTTGAGCGGTGAACACTTCCTTTGCAACAGGCACCCCCACCCCCTCCCCAGCACCGCTGGCCGGTACACGGGTCCAATCCAGAAGGTTCTCATCCAAGTAAAAATACAGATAGTCCCGGGGGGACAAGTTGCCGGGAGGCGCGATCAACGTAACGCCATCGGCTGGCAGCTGCGTCGGGTCAAGCTGATCGCCATTGAAGCCCTCTAGGCGCGGTTTTTCGTATTCAACCAACAACGTATCGAACTGTGTCATACCTGTACACCCCACCAAGCACTGGAAGTTTCCGGTGCACAGGTTCATGCACCGGATCTTTGGTCATGGACAACCCACGTCAGCCAACCATCGCCGCCGCACTGATCAGCCGTTGGGCGCTGAGCGCCCGACCACGGGCCGCTGCGGATGCTCGATAAGAAACCAAACCATTCAGTTGATCACCCACTGCGGAGTTGTCCCCCCCGCCCAGCGCATGCCCCCACGCCAACACGCGGCCATCAGACCTCAAGGCAACGAAACCATGGGTGTTGCTGTATACCGCCTGGATATTGACTAACTCGGGTACCATTTCTGGCGCGATCAATCCACCTACGCTGACGTCACCCCAGGCCATTACCGTGCCATTGCGCCGCAACACGGCGAATGCCTTGGAGGAACCTGTCACCTGGACCACATCGGTCAGGTTGACGATTTCATCTGGCGGCACGCCGCCCTCCGCCTCCACGCCCCCCCAGGCAACCACCGAACCATTGGCTCGCACCGCAGCAAAAACGTGCCAATTCGACGCCACTTCAATGATGTCGGTCAGCGCTGCGATGTCCGCCGGCAAGGCCCCGCCGTGGGGAGCGCTGCCCCAAGCGACCAAATGCCCAGTGTTGCGTTTGGCCACAAAGGCCCCCGCGTTGGCGTTACAGATTTCGCTGATGTCGGTGTAATCGGCCACCGCATCAGCGTTTCCGCCATAAACGGCATCCCCCCAGGCCACCACGGTGCTATTACTGCGCAGGACAGCAAATGCTTTGAAATTACCCTTGATGTCAACGATGTCCGTCAGACCGCTTACCGGGTCTGGAACCGTCCCTCCCATCGCCGCACTCCCCCAAGCCACTACCTGCCCGGTAGTACGCAAAGCAGCAAACGCGGTACTTGCACCCACGACTTTTTTGATGTCGGTGTAGCCATCAATGGGCGCGGGAACAGTACCACCGGAGGCCGCAACGCCCCAGGCAACCACATGCCCTGTAGTCTTGATACCGGCAAAGGCAGTACCGTTGGCCGCCACAGCAGCAAAGCCGTCTGGCGACACAGCCCCCATGCTGCCACCGTTAGTTGCATTGCCCCAGACCACCACATTGCCGTTGAGCCGCCGCACGGCGTACGCACTGGTGGTGCAACTCACCTCTACGATGTCATCGTAGGTCCTGATGGTGGAGGGAATGAGGGCACCAAAGGCCTGGTTACCCCAGCCACGCACACGCCCATCATCACGCAGGGCGACAAACGCGGCGGTACCTGTCACCGTGGTATCGGCACCACTGCCAATGATGTTGGCCGGGTTGAGCGTCAATTGGTCATCAGCGGTACGTACTTGCAGTGGCAAATGTGGCTGAATGTCCCGCCATTGCCTGGCGGCCGCCCATTGGGCATCGGTGGAGTACTTCCACTCTGCCAGCACTGGCTGGCCGCTGACCGCGTGAAACGCTTGCAGATAACGAGGTGAAGCCGAAGATCGATAGGTGCTGCGATTGAAACGCGCCCCTAAGATTTTCAACTGCCCGGCACCGACTACCACGCGTACATCGTATTGCGCCGGCGGCGAAGGCTCGTCCGGCTCGACACCACCACGCTGCACGTAATACTGCACCTCGATGCTGCCATTCTCGTTGCCCTTGATCACCTCATAAGCCACGGTAAAGCGCTGCTCGCCCGCCACCGTCACTGTGTGTGTCTTCTCATCTGCAACTGTGCCGCGAACCACAACCCTGACTTTGTCGCCACCCACAAGCTGGTTGGTTGCGTCGATGACCACCGTTGCGCCCAACGTCACGGCGTTGGGGTCGATCACACCTTCAGCGTTCGCTTCGGCAACCACCGGTGCCGCCAAAGGCGGTGTGGCACTTTCCGCGACTGCAAAGGACAGTACCGCTGTGCGCAATTCCTCGCCCTCAACGAGCGCGACCCGGCAGATCACGCTGACGGTGTTGTCCTGGTTTTTCTGAATCTGGGCAAAGGGCACGACAAAAGGCACAGGCTTACCGACCATGCCGCCGGAGATTGGCTTACCGGCAGGCTTGTACTCATTGCCTTGGTCATCAGTCCATTCCAGCTGAACAACATCCCCAGCCCCCATCCCTTCGTAGGCAGCGAGTTGAACATTCGCCCCGTTACGCACATTGCGCAGGTCAAGGCTGCCATCTTGCAGTTCGGCAACAGATACCGGGTCAAGCTCTGGCACTTGACTTTGCTGGACGGCAAATGTCAGGCCCTCGGTGCGCAACTCCCCGCCCTCAACCAGTGCGACCCTGCAGATAACGGTGACGGTGTTGTCCCGACTTTTCAGAATCTCGGGGTACGGCACAACAAACGGCACTGGTTTTTCGATCATATTGCCAGTGATATCTTTACCCGCGGGCTTATAGGCGAACCCCTGGTGATCGGTCCACTCCAGATAGACAACATCGCCAACGCCCATCTGCGGATAAACGGCCAGTGTGACGTTGGCCCCGTTAACCACATTCCCAAGGTCAAGCTTATTATCCGGGCCCAGTTCAGCGACGGTCACCGGATCGAGCACCTGCGCCTGCTCGCCGATGTGCAGGGTCAACACATCGGATTGACTGACCCTCCCGTCTTCGACACGCTTGACCCAGTAAGACGCCGAAACCGTACCATTCAGATCGCCCTTGACCTGTTCCAGCGGTATTACCAAGGCAAACTCGGGGCGGCCGATGTTGTTCGCGGTAATCTTGATCCAATCTTCGTAAGGTCCGGTCTTTGAACCGTTCCAGGTGAAATGCAGCTCATCGCCAATGGCGATGCCGGTGTAGCGCGTGACATACAGGCTGGTGCCATTGGGTGGCAACTTATCGGGATCGAGCACATTGCCTGGTGCATCCCGCACAATCGGCACCGGCAATTCGGCCCTGGGCTCGCCAATGTTGAAGCGCGCCGTGGCCAGCGACCTGCGCACCACGCCCTCTTCGTTAATCAGCTCATAAGAAAGCTCCAGCGACCCACCTTCGATGGCCACAAGGTGCCTGCCTTCCACATAAAATTTGATCGGTTGCTTGGCGTTTTCCTCGTTATTGCTGATGTCGTGGGGCGTAAGCTCTGGAAAGTACACAGTCTGATCAGGTTTTGTGCCGTACCATTTCAGGTCGATCACCTGGCCGGCAGCCATGGTTTCATCCCAGGGCACTTCAATGGTGGTGGTGGGCAATGTTGGGTCCAGGCTGCCCCCTGACGCATCCAACGCTACCGGCGCGGCCAGTTGCGCAGGCTCACCGACGATATTGATGAACCGCCCCTTGGCTTGCATCAGCGTGCCATCATCGGCCTTTTTCAGCTGGTAACTGAACACTGCTTGAGCCTTGGCCAAGCGCCGTACATCAGCATTAGGTACCGGTAGTTCAAGGATGCGAAGAGGACCAACGACCTTCGGTGGATAGCTGACGTCAACCACCACACCATCGGCGCTGGTGCCCGCGAGATTGACAATGATCTCGTCCTCGGGATTGAAAATCCTAGGGTCCCCAGCGACGATCTGCAGCGTCACTGGCGCACTGCCCAATTGTTCAAGATCCAAGATATTGCTGACGGCTTCTTTGACGAACAGCGCATCCAGGCGAGACCCTCCGGTGTCAACCACCACGCGAACCTCGGCACTCCAATCCTCAGACTGGTTGTCCACCAGGTCGTAGACCTCAAAAGCAACCGCCAGACCACTACCGTCGGAGTCCCCAGCCGCCAAAATGGTTGCCTCATCCACGGTCATAACGATGGGGTGATCGACCTCAGCCTGGGTTACGGTATGGCTGACGAACTGACCACCCCAGGTCAAACGGATCTCGTCGTGCTCGGCCATGAACGGATAGGGTTCAATCGTGACAGGCACGCCATCCGCGGCGGCGTCCTTATCTACACCACCATCGATGATTTCCTGCGGCAAATTCAGTTTCAGTTCCGAATGACCTGGCGTGTCGCCGTTCTGGTCCTGCCCGCCAGGACGGTCGAGTTTGATCAGTACGTCGGTAGCTGCAGAATCCTCCGGCATTTGGCCGACCCGCCTAACTACGTAGCTGATCGTGGTGATGCGATTGGCTAACCGGTTGGGTGCGATGAACAGGGTTTGGCGGGCATTGACCTCATCAGCAGCGATTGGCTTACGCGCGACTTGAGTGTCACCCAGCAACACCGCGACGCTATCGCCTACCCCCATTTGCTGCCAGGGCGGAATGAATAACTGCAAACCATCACGCGGAAAATTCTCCCGCGCCGCGGCAAGGTTAATGCCCAGTTCGCCACTGGGAACCGGCCCGGTCTTGCCGGGAATCTCCAGTTCTACCAGTTGCATAGGGTTTGCCCCTAAAAACAAACCTTGCGCTTGATCCAACTCCTTATTTTCTTCTGAAACTTGCATGCTGGCCACCCTGTTTGTCGAACCGTTTGGTGGCTGCAATTAGATACCTGCCTAGCAATGCTTCCAACTAGCATTTTTATCAGGTAAGCAAACCTAACACCCACCAAAAAACACCAATCACGCCTTACATTATTTGTCTACTGACAAAAATATCAGGTGCTGAGCTTATGCAATGAAGCAACAATAAGATCGGCAAATACTTTAAGCGTTGAGGAATCCCCCTACAGACAGCCTCTAAGCGCCCCGCCTAACATGGCAAAACTCAGCCTCTTTAAATACTCAGGGATATTATTTCCATGAATACAATCAATTCCACACGCGCCAATTTTTTATTGAAACCACTCAGCCTGGCTACATGCACATTGTTTCTTGCCGCCCCTTTGACGCAAGCTGCTATTGTTGAAAATGGCGAGAGCCTGATCATAGATTCAACCACGCCGATTGATAACTACACCGTCCGCACCAACAGTTCTTTGACCTTAAACGGAGCGACTACCAGCAGCGTATTCATACAATCGGGGTCCAATCTGGTTGTCAACGGCGGTACGATCCTTGGCACCAACAGCGATGGCCTGGAAGTGACCAATAGCACCGCCACCGTCAATAATGCCCAAATCAGTGGTGATTTCCTGGGCTTGTCGATAAACCGCGTGGCAGGCACCTCGACAGGCTCACAGGTAACCCTCGACAACAGCGTGATCACCGGAGGCGAAGATGCCGTTCAGGTCACTGGCGCCAGCACCCTCTCCCTGGCCAACTCCACCGTTACCGGTAGCGGTATCGGCAGCCGGGGTATCAACCTCCTGGGCGGCGCGGCCATTGCCACCAACAGCCAGATCAGCGGCCAAAGCAATGGTGTGCGCATCGTCCGCGATATCGACGACGTGGGGGATCCGCGCCTGGTGCTTGAGGGCTCCCGGGTCGAAGGACGCACGGGCGCGGCAATTCTCCTGGAAGGCGGCGTGAATGCCGAGGTCGCCATCCGCAATCGTTCGACCCTGGTTGGTGCGGATGGCGTTTTGATCCAGGTGCAGGCTGCCTCCACGGCCAACATTGATGTACTTAGCAGCGAGCTCGACGGCAACGTCCGCGTCGCCTCCGACAGCACCGCCAACCTGAGCCTGGAGCAGGCTACCTGGACCGGTGACTTTGAAGTCGAAGCCGGAGGCAACGCAACCCTCGACCTACAGAATCAGTCAACATTCACAGGACGACTGGTAAATGTCAGTCAACTGGACATCGGTAACCAATCTACCTACAACATGGTCGAAAGTACCAGGCTAGGTAACCTGAACATGGCTGGCGGCACCATCAACATGGGCACCGGCAACAACTTCTATGCCCTTGACGTCGACAACCTCTCCGGTAACGGCGTGATCGCTATGAACGTGGACTTCAGCACCAATGACCACGACCGATTGAGCGTCAATCAGAACGCTACAGGGGACTTCCAGTTGCACGTGGCTGACTCAGGCACCGACCCTGTCGCACCTGAACAGTTGACGCTGGTACACACCGCCGCCGGCGACGCGCAATTCAGCCTTCTCAATGGCCGCGCAGTGGCAGTCGGCGCCTGGTCCTACGAGTTATCCTCGACCGATGACGGCAACGGTGGAACTGACTGGTTCCTCGACCCGGAAAAACGTACGATCAGCCCAGGCACCCGCACGGTTATGGCACTGTTCAACACGGCGCCAACCGTTTGGTATGGCGAGCTGACCTCATTGCGTAGCCGAATGGGTGAACTGCGCTTTAACGGTAGTAAGCCTGGCTTGTGGATGCGCAGCTACGGCAACAAATACAACGTAGCCGACGCCAGCGGCACCGGTTACCAGCAAAACCAGCACGGTCTGTCCCTAGGGGCCGATGGCCGTCTGCCCTGGGGCGACGGCCAGTGGTTGATCGGTGCTTTGGCCGGCTACAGTCAATCTGACCTGAACCTGAAGGAGGGTAGCTCCGGCACGGTCGACAGTTATTACCTCGGTGCCTATACCACCTGGCTCGACGCCGAATCGGGCTACTACTTCGATGCTGTGGCCAAGCTCAATAGCTTCCACAACAAGGCCAAGGTCGCGGTCAATGACGGCAGCCACGCCAAAGGTGACTATGACAACCTCGGCATGGGTCTGTCCGCCGAGTTCGGCCGACATATTCCGCTGCCCAATGGTTACTTCATCGAACCCTTCACCCAGTGGTCAGCCGTGCTGATCCAAGGTGAGGATTTCCACCTGAGCAGTGACCTGCAGGCTGATGGCGATCAAAGCCGCTCGCTGTTAGGCAAAGCGGGCCTGACGGTGGGGAAAACCTTCGAACTGGACAATGGCAGTAAGCTGCAGCCTTACCTGCGTGGCGCCCTGGCCCACGAGTTCATTAACAACAATGAAGTCAGCGTCAACAACAACCGCTTCAACAATGATCTGTCCGGCTCGCGAGGCGAGCTGGGCACCGGCCTGGCATTGGGTCTTGCCAGCGGATTGCAGGTGCATGTCGATCTGGAATACGCCAACGGCAAGCACATCGAACAACCCTATGGTGTGAACCTGGGATTGCGTTATAGCTTTTGAACTGGCCGCACCACAGCATCAAGCCCTATACCACTGAATCAGGCTTATGCTGCCCCTATAGACGACCCACTGCACTGTCACCAAACACAAAAAAGGGAAATGCCTCGGCATTTCCCTTTTTTCAGCTCATCTTATCTGAATGTCAAGCGACACGTCTGTCCTGCCGAGGACATCCAGAAAGCGCCAAGATGGCGCTCCGACCTTACCGGAAAGCCGTCTATCAGCGCCGTGTAGACAATACTGCCGTAACGAAGATCGGTGGTCAGGAACCAAGGATCGTAAGGAACATACACCACAAAGCCGTTATTGGCTTGTTCATCTGTCGGAGTAAATGTGAATGGATATTCGTTACCTGGCACAGGCGTCGTACCAGCCTCGTCCATCCAGCCCTGATAGACGAAAGCCAGTTCCTGATTCGCCAGTTTCGGCTCTCCACCCGGCACGCGAATTACAATGCTCCATACGCCTGCTTCATCCTGGCGTAGCGAACTGCAGTTGAACCAATTGCCGGTCGGATCCTCCTCAAGGTCGGCGAACTGGAATCTGGGATCAGGCACGACAATTGTACTGACCTGGACACGAACGAGCTTGGCCCCCGAAGTAATGATGTTGTCGTTAACCGCGGGATGGGCCACCGTATAGTGCACCGGCAACGCGTCACTGTTGCCCCGTTCGTCGATCAACGCCCACGGAATGGTGAATGGCATTTTGAATGTCGGCGGCTCGCTGCCTAACACGCGGTATTCTCCATCTGGCGCTGGGACAGCCACGCTATCCCAGTACAGCTGCACGACATCACCGGCCTTCGCACCCCCATAGAGGTCGACCTCGGCGGTGGCACTCTGACCTGCGTCGTCCTCGGTCAGCTCATCAGGATCAACAGTGACGGCCCCCTGAACGACAGGCAAGGCCAGCAGCGGATGCACAACCCCCGGCGGGTCAGTTGGATCGACAGGCCCTGGGGTGCGCAAATCGACATCAACCTCATAGCCAACCGGCTCTGGGATCTCGCGGTTACCGCGAACAATCTTGTAGGTTATCCGCGATTGTTTCAAGCCTGGGTCGTTGTTCAACACAGCGGAGTAAGGCAACTCCACCACAGCACCCAATTCCGGCATGCTTTGCGCTGGCCGGTCAACACCATCGAAGGCCACTACCACCTGGTCCCCGGTACTCCAGTTTGTGTAAGGATCGATCTGGACGATTACCCCCTGAATGGCATCGGCATGATCAATCAAGCCATCATCACCCACGGGCACTTTGGGCGGCTGCAAATTACTGGGCGCCGGTGCCAGGGTAATGTTGACATGCTTGAATGCCGATTGTCGGCCAACATTGCCTTTACGATCGGCCAATGTATAAAACAGTGTCTGGGCGCCTTCCTTGCCCGTGAGCATGGCCTCAGTCAGATCAACGGTAATCGGAAGCCCGAGATCCGCCCGGGTAACAGTTCCGACCAGCAACGCCTGCGGGATAGAGCTACCCAGGTAGACGACCACCTCATCATCGATCTTGGCATCACCGTAGGTAGACGGCACGGTGACCACTACTTTGTTATCATTAGCAGCAAGATACTCCGCCGTAATGCCGTTGGCTTCCACCTCA
>RCUI01000460.1_pt1 | contig 14057 bp, 15 predicted proteins | sample 2166121 | NCBI WGS metagenome assembly RCUI01 (sample SAMN09932700, study PRJNA488358) | compost metagenome | feature: garden; material: soil; isolation source: compost soil in succinic acid-enriched culture | place: Germany: Experimental Botanical Garden Goettingen | collected 2016-01-27
AGCTCCATCAAGCTCCTGGTACCGGACAGCCAGCAAGGCACCCTCTACAAGTGGGTAGCGATCCTCACGGGCTCGAAAAACGCTCTCAAAGGGGTGGGTTTCTTCCTCGGCGGTGCTCTGCTTGCGCTGCTCGGCTTCACCATGGCGATACTGGCCATGGCGGCGGTACTGGCATTGGTCTGGGTGGGCAGCTTGCTATTGCTGAAAAAGGGCCTGGGCAAGGCCAAGGCCAAACCGATATTCCGCGACATGCTGTCCAAGAGCCGGGCCATCAACATCCTCTCGGCCGCGCGGTTGTTTCTCTTCGGCGCCCGCGACGTCTGGTTCGTCGTGGCACTGCCGGTGTACCTGAACACTGCGTTTGGCTGGGACTTCTGGTTGGTCGGTGGCTTTCTTGCCGCCTGGATCATCGGCTACGGCATCGTGCAGTCGTTTGCCCCCAGCATCACTGGCAAGCAGCGTGGTCATGTGCCGGACGGCCGAGCGGCCTTCACCTGGGCCATCGCTCTGGCCGGACTGCCCGCACTCATTGCTCTGGGGTTGACCACAAGCTGGTCGGCTCAGGTGGTATTGCTTGGTGGGCTGATGCTGTTCGGTGTGCTGTTCGCCGTGAATTCATCGCTGCACAGCTACCTGATTGTCAGCTATGCCAAGGAGGACGGGGTATCCCTGGACGTGGGCTTCTACTACATGTCCAACGCGCTAGGACGACTGCTCGGCACGCTGCTTTCCGGCTGGGTGTTCCAAGCCTATGGCCTGGAGGCCTGCTTGTGGGTATCGAGCGTTTTTGTACTGGCTGCCGCCCTCATCTCAATCGCCTTGCCCAGGCACGGCGACACCACACAGCAGCCAAGCTGACCAGCGACCATCAGGCGGGGGCTCTCATGCCTCCGCCTTTACCAGTAATTGTTCGATTTCAGCGACAGTGCTGCGGGCTGTACGGGTAACCCCGATCAAAGTCGCTGACGCCGATCCCGTCCACTCGCCATAGCCTACTCCTGGAGATTCCTGACCAGCTTTGCAGTTGCGAGAGGGTCCCTCCAAGATTCGTGATTGCCCTGGCTGACCTGTCGGCGGCGATACAACGTCCCTAGCCTGCTGCCGGGCGTAGAAGCAGGAGGCTTTCTCTTTAGTTACGAGAAGCTGCTGGGGATCAAACCAGCATCTGAAACCGACGTGAAGCATCAGCGTGATGGAAAAGATGATTCGCTGCCCGCACTCGACGGCTACTGTACGCCACATGTAGCCGGGCCAAGGACAGCGTCGCGATTGTGGTTTACACCGCTCAGCCAGAGGTAGCCAAAACGCGAGCAGTTGAAGCCAGATGGCTAACGCCCGATGAAATCGAGATTATTTAATACATGCCACCGCTCGCATTACAAACCGCTACGGTCTTCTAACACTGACGCGCTACACGGAGGTGTGGACTCGTACCTACGACGACGTTACGGAGCAGATCCTCGCCGGGCCGCGGAAATTAAATACTGCTAAGTACCGCATGAGTGATCGGATTGTTGATCCTAACACTATAGACTCATCCTTGGTCCAGCCAGAAAAACCAGCATTACTCATTGCCAAAATGGCAATGAAAAATTTATTGCTGCCAAGTTAGTGGTATGCGATCATATATATAGTCAAACAATAATAAAGAGATCCGCCATGTCCTATGATATCAGTATTTCCTTCATGGAAACACAAGCCCTTGCCAAAGTCACAATCTTCGGCGCAAGTGAACATTGCAAATCTGCTCGCATAAGCCAATTTCAGTGTATTGGCTGGATCTTAGAAATTGTTAGAACCGTCAAAAGTAAAATTGACGAGGAGTGGCTTGTAAATCCTGAATATGCGACCGAAGCTCTTGTCAGGATCGGCGGACTAAGCGAAGAATCCGCCTCAAAATTGATGCAGCGAACGTCACTGGGAGATCAGTTCGAGTATGTTTGGTCATGTATCGAAGACAGTGAGCGAGAAATTGCTATACATATGAATTTCGATAACTTCGATAATTTCTGGCCTGGATTTGATGTTTATAGTCGTGCTTGGTCTAGATCTTTAAGCCTCATGCACAATCAACCCCAGCTATCGGATTGGCAGGGCGGCATGCTTAAATCCATCCGAAACCTATAGCGTCCGTATCAGTCGCCACAATTCGAGATCGACGCGGACCTTATCCCAGGAAAAGTTAATTTAGGATTATACTGAGGGACCGCACAGACTATTGTAGCTTAACTAGGTCCACGACCATTCTTGAGCAATGAGCTAGAAATGAATTGGAATGAGCAGATCCAACGCCTGGCTGAACAAGTATTTGGCGACAAAGCCAATGCGGATGCGTGGCTTGAAAAATCTTCACAAGTGCTCGGAGATATTACTCCTCGTGAATGCGTAAAAAGTGAAGTTGGCTACCTGCAGGTCAAAGAACTGCTTGAACGGATCCGACACGGCTTTTGCGCCTGACAAGGTTACCTGGGGCATATGCATACCAAAAAGCAACGACCTTTACGCGCCGTAAATATCGAGGAAAGACCGAGTTATCTGAATGGAATCAAACGTGTTTCGGCTATTGGGAACACAAGGACTACACACCGCGCCCACCCCCAGCTTGTTGAAGAAACCTTCTGACCTTACCGAGCTCCACACCAGTGATTCGCAAACTGCCCCGTCAATCACTGCGATGGATCGTTCAGCGATAAAACCTGCAGCCTGAGCAACTTCAACCGAACCATACGGATGAAATCCAAGACCGCCAAGAGGTAGCTGGACAAGCGCTTCAGTCGGCCAATGTCCAACATTGACCCCGAGCGCTGGCTCTTCAACGGGATAATCGCTACCAGCAGCCAGAAGGATCAAATGGCTTGCTACGCAAAACGGCTCAGTCCATCCGTGCAGAATTGGCGTGTCAGCGAAGCACTGCGACCGATATTGAACGAGCATTCTGCGGACGGAAACCTCCGCTGTCAGATCAAGCACAACGTCATACCGCCCTGGACTGCATTGCGACGGCACCCAACGCTCGGCCTTGACTCGATGCGCATTAACTTGGGTTGTAGGTAAAAGTCGCTGCAGGCGGTCGGCCATTGCCTGCGCTTTGCCCAAATCAATACTGTCGGCTTCAAGGCATTGCTCTGCACAGTGCGTTGCATCAGCGTGTTCCCCATCGACAATGTCAATACAGCCCACACCTGCCCTGGCGATTTGCTCAATGACCAATGAACTTAACGAGTCGCAACCGAGAACCAAAGCTCTAAGGGAACGACGCCGCTGCAAGATCTCCAGGTGCTGCTCGCGTGCAAATGCCCAACTTGTACCCAACCTGTCGAAGAAAATGGGAATCACGTGGAGTTCACCGATACCCGCCAGCGTTGGAGCCCCCAATAAATAGCCATAACAGACATCGGAGTGAATCAGCACAACTATTCTCAGCTGATTAGACTCGCCTCTCTTCTTCATGAGCCATGTTTCAAGCATCGTGGGGTCGTTAGTCACATGGTCAACCAGAGCATTAAGTTCGCCGATCGATGTGGGCCATGCATCTGGCGTCCACTTGATTTCGTCGGACATTGGGATAAATAAGCAGTACCCTCTTCTTAAACTTCCGATCGAACCATTATCGCAGGAAGCTATAGAATGCGGTTCGCTATCGCCAAACGAAGTGAGCAACAGCGTGCAGCTCATTTGCTTGCCGCCAGAGAAATAGGCTGCGATCTCGCCCTCCATTGGTCTGTCAATCTGTGGGAGCTCAACGCGGGAACAACTAGCCGCTGTGCCTCCGGTCACTCCTCTTTGCTTTAGGCAAAAGTGGGCCCAGCATGCCAAACACTCATTCTGAATGGCACGCACTGCCGGTTCGTCTACGGTTGCTGTAGGTACGCGATCAATCAAAGGTAATTCGCTCCCCATTAGAACGGGCTAGCCGGCACTAAACTTCTGTACCAGTTGCGACCGTGGCCCCAAGCCCCGCTATCAGTCCTATGGATTAGGGTGGGAGCGTGTGGCAACTCACAGGTTGTCCAAAGCCAAAAGCGCAGGAAGACTCACATGTTTGCGCACACCCGGGCCAGCCAGTAGGAAGTCCGTTTCTTTGCTCCTGAAAACCCAATCCTGCAGGCTGTGCTGAAAGCTTGAGCGGATCGAACCAGGGCGAGGTTCTTCGACCCTGCTGTCGTACGCAACCATTCGGGCGAAAACCACTGTTGGATGCAGGTGCTGGTCTCGAACCTCATCTTCGACATCACTCGGAAGCATCACATCGAGTAATAACCAGTTCCTCACCACACAGAATGGTCGGGTACGCTTACCGGTCGATACTTTCTGTACGATGTCTTCATCTGACAGACCGATGCCTTCCAAATGAATACCGCCTTCCATCAAAAGGTTTGCTACTAACGCTGCTTCCACTGTTCCTACCTGTTTCGTCCACTCGTCTGTGCCGACAGAGTGATGTGTGCTGTTTTCACCTACCAATGGCCTAGACGACTCTGGTAGCTGCGCTGACATCCCCGGGCGATGTGAAATCCGTCCAGCATGTCGCCCCTAGGAAACGTGTTTGGTTCCAAATCCAAGACTCGTTCTCAAGGATGTGAACGTGAGGCGCTGCAGCCATCTTCATTTTCTCCAGCGTCCGGTCTATGTGCCCACCGTAGAACTCGTGGTTTCCGCACACATAAAGCACTGGGCAGCTGAACGTCTCATTTGCCTATCGCACACCACGCGACTTGGTGCCGATGTCACCGGCCAGGATGACCAGATCAGCATCGTTCGCAGGAGTGATGAACGCTGAGAATTCGGTGTGCAAATCGGAATAGACCAGAATTCTCATGAAGCTGCCCCGCAGTGCTACCTGGCAGCTCTGTATCGACGATTAAGCGATATATTGAATTACTGCCCTACGATGCGGCTCGACACTATTTGTGCCTGACAGGCGCGCGCGGCCGACCGCAAAAGTTCCATGCGTTTGACTATACGCAATTGCTTGGAACTTGGCAAACCGGGCATACACTCAGATTTATGGGGATAGCACACAAATGCTCAGGCAAGCTATCGCTGCTGCGTTGAAACACGTTCGCCAGCAACAGCAGGTGTTACTAACAGATTTGGAAAAAGGCGTGGACGCCTCGCACCTGAATCGAATCGAGCTCGCCAAGCGCGGCGTGACGATTGAAAAACTCCACGAGATTGCCCGGCAGCTGGGCGTACATCCCCTTTCCATCCTTGCTCTTGCTTACGGCGCCGAAGCGGCCGAACGCCCGACGGATCTTCTTGAGCGCATTTCAGTTGAGGTGACTGCCCTCGGCGGCTCATTTTCGCCGCTTGCGATCAAGCCGCCATCGACGATGCATCCGCTAGCTGCTGCAGCTGCAGAGCGTCGTAAGGAAGTACAGCGGTTAAAGGCTGAGGGGCGCTCGAAAGCTGAGGTTGCTCGGCTGTTGGGCATTTCGAAGCAAACTGCTGCTAGGCATTGGTAACCACCACAAGGTATTCGACCTCGTCAGGTCGTGCCGGCATCTCCTTTGTCATCTTGCTATAGATCGCAACGCCCCAGACCTGTCTACCGCAGCTCGACGAGCAAGTCGAAAAGATGGGCAAGGGAATCTCCAGCCTAGCGAGAGGTCTTTTTGAAAACATCTCAACTCGGTGCAGTTCCTGCTCAAAAGCGTTCGGGCTCCGCTGCACCTGGTACGCGGCGCGCCGCTTGAACACATTCAAAGCTTGCGCGGCCTGACGTCGATCTTGAGAGACTCGCTGCGAGCAATGTCCGCCCAAGCAAATGAACGGGTCGTTAGTGCTTCGCACCCGGTGTATACCGGCGAAGAGCGCAAAGCAAAGACAGAAGGTCGCGTGGCAGGCATTAATTAGCGCTTCGCCACGTTCACCAGCAAGTAAGTCGCAGCAGCTAGCCTGGTGTATGTTTCGTGCCCCACTGAGCAAGCCGCCCCTCTGCTTGCTCAGATGGGCCAAATCTAACCCTGCGGGTGGCCATCGTCGGCATGCCTTCCTGGCAAAATTAAAGCGTAGCTAGCGGGGGGGGGCGTAGCCGGGTTGGAATTGCGCCAGTGGAGGACAGAAGGACGCACATTACTTCCAAACAGCGTCTGCGCGACTTCAGTAGGGACGGGATACGAGTGACCTTCGAACCACTCTCTGGCCTTAACGCCCCACTCCGGGCTGAAGAAATCAAGGGTAGGCCAGTAATTCTGATATTTCTTGTAATTGATACGTTCCGCCTCTTCTCTGCCCTCCTCACCTACGAGGCACCACGCGGCATACATTCTTTCATCCCACTTGGAAATCGAGAACAGATAACTTACGGTATCTTTCGACCATCCGTCCTTAGTCAAGATTTCGGTAACAAGATCGGCCACGAAATCGATCAACCTTGGGTGAGCCTGGAGAATTGCATCACTCATGTGATACATCAACCCAAGCGCTTGAAATTCTGACAGGCCTTCAGTCTCTCGCTTATAGATTCGATGTTTGATGTCAACCCTGGGGCCGTAGGGTGTCGGAGTGACTTCTACTGAAACTTCAATCGCGGACATAAAACAACCTTTATTCTTATTTTTCTTATTAGAATATCGATGAGCCAAGGGCGAAGCAACCCTTCAACGCTATACACCTCCAGATTTACAGACGGGCGTGCTCCTTAGGTTATTACATTAACTATGCAGGCATGCGATCAATAACAATGAACGAATGTACAGGAACGTGCGGGCTCACTTGACCTACCTTTCTCAATCCAACCGGGCTACCGGGGCGTCAAAGGCCAACATATTCAATGTCGTTTGCAGGACATTATGAGAAATATTGCCCGCCGCCCGGGCACTCAATCTTCAAGTTAGATCCCGAATAGCCTTCCCTTGCCCCAAGAAGTGCCGGTGGACACTAAGGCACTTCAGAAGCGAAACCAGCTCCGCTAAGCCTTTCTCATAGCTGAATCGAAGTAGGCGCCCTGCAGGTAACGGTACCAGTGGCCCACCTCCTCTTCTTCTCGGCGGGGACAGACTGGCTCCCCGTTGTTGTAGAGCTGCCCCCAATCATGTAGTGGGATACTCGCAGGGTGAACAGGTCATCGGTGGCAGTCATGTGGTTGAGAATCCCACCGGCCTTATCTTCAGCGATGAAGTAGAACACGACAATGGTGTTAGCCAAGGACAGCTCATATAACCGCTGGAAGGTTGCTGCCTCAGGTACATGCGTTCGCACGACCTCAATGATGATGTTGGGGCAACTTGCACGGGGGAAGAATCGGTTGGCATCACGGCCAGCTAGGTCAGGTTGGATGTAAGTGCCATCATCGAACGCGATTCGAGCATCGGCTTCCTTGAACCACCTGTAGTCGCTGGCCACCCCAGGCGCGAAGAAGACCTGCTCCGAGTGCGGCGCATTGGGCGCGAAGACGTAGGTCGTCAAACGGATTGGCCGCTCAGGTTCGGATAGATTCCTGAAGATGCGATCAACGCATGCGTTGTGCGTCGGATTGTTTTCGCCTCGGCCAACCTGGCGACCAAATGAGGCTCTGCCGACTCGGCGAAAATGCGGCCTCGATGAGTTCCTCACTGGGACAACCAGCTCATCGTCGCCATTGAAGAGGGGCTCCTCTTTGATCCTTGGATACAGGCCGGTGAAGATGTCGTGCTCGGTATACTCGTTTCCGGAAATGCTGCCAGTTACCGCCATTTCGTACCTTTGACTGAATATCAATATGTGCTGAACCCGAGGCTACAACATTCAGCCACATCCGCAACCCGTCAAGTACGCGGCTTTGCGCGGCCGGGAGGTCTATTGGCAGTGACCTGCCCAATGCACCAGTTGCTTGGGCATCAGTCAGAGCCTTCGGCACAGCCGGGATTAGAGCCCCGACCGGGGGCTTAAGCATTGAGTGTGTATCGCCAGGGGGGCGGCGGTCTGAATAGTTCTGTTGCCGTCGTGGATGCCGTATGTTGGCCAAAGATAATGCATACGTACGGCGACCCTGAGTAGAAATCCTGCCGACCAATCATGGTCATCGGGCTGGCAGTATGATGGAAAAGATTCAGGTATAAACGCTGGGCACGACTGACTTCTAAGATCAACATTGCGAAAGAAATGCGCCACGCGAGGCACAATGCAATCATTAACTGTCTTAACCATGCCGAAGACCTCCATCCACCCAAACCAATATACCCATGAGCCTATCCACCCATAAATACGACGCCAACCTTAATCGACAACCTCGAAAACCATGGGCACTACTGATCGAGATTTCAAGCAACTCACAGAAACTTTTTCATCCATCTCAAACACAAATAATTCAAATATTTGAATTTTAACAACTCAAGACAAACAGTCTTAACCCGGCTAAAAGACACGAAAAATATTTTCTCAGCCTTGTGCCTAGGCATTGCAGCTCTTTAATTTTTATTGATAACCAGAAAACGACAACCTATTGATTTCCATTTAAAAAATCCAGCCAACCTCCCCATCCATGCATGCCAACCCGCACAGGCCTCAGCAATAAACGACTAACCCGTCATAAACTTACAGAGCAGCCTCCTGCAAACATCGACTTTCAGTAAATTGCACAAGCCTCAATGCACTGACCTCAACGAAACCACGACGCCCGAAACCCTCAATCCGGTCTCTTGACACAATACGAATCCTGTACTTAATTGTTCAGACATATAGCCAAGCAACTATTCAACCATGAACCACTATCAAACTCTCACAGCTGGATACGAACAAAAAAAATCAAATATGACTAACATCTAAACTCGAAAACTTTCCGCGCTACAAAATGACCATACCGACAAGCGAGGAACTATCGGGGTCAAATAAACTTCTCAAACACAATATGGAAGGGTACCACCATGAAGATTTTTCGGATTTTGCAAGCCTGGATTTCAGACGTATTCGGAGGAACGGCCATGAGCAAAGATAACCCAAATGACCAGATTCTAGATGCGAAGAGAATGGGGCACGTGAACCAGCGGTCGACGTTTCAGTACCTAGATGGTATCGAGACAGCTTGCGCAAGGAGGAAGCCCACTCTTCACTAGCAAACCCAGATCACTGCAGCCTAGCACTTGCATCCCCCCATGGGCAGCCGAGAACTTCGGAGCGTGTATTTCACCATCACGGCATTCCACTTCAGACATGCCTTTCACACCGGCAAGATGGGACATCTCGATGAGCAACCACAACCAGTATGTGAATGACGCTGTTTCTTTGCTCAGTGAACTGGGAGTTTACAGAACGTCCACGGGCACTTGGGCATTCACCGATATGGAGACGGCAAATTCATGCTACATCCACCACTCTCGCACCCCCGTGGCCATGACTGCCTATGCAGCTGTTGACCCTATCTTTGCAGCAGGTCGTATCCCTAACTACACACTCGTTGACTTGGTCGACAAAACTCCTTGCATGGACGGTGTTGAATCCACTGCCCTGGCCATGATCTGTGGTGCTGAGCCTCCTGTATATCCATCGACAGCGCTGCGAGGCGAAGTTTTTGGTAACACCGCGTGGCAGATCGTCTATGACTATCAGCTGGAGAGTTGCTTCATCCAAGTCAAGCCCTATGGCTCTCAAGGTCGTCACTTCACAATGCGGCCACAGGGCTACGACTATCAGCAATCTACGCCTATCCCAGCCCTGTTGAAGGCCATGCGCAAGTCCTACAGATCCATGGAACCCGTTCAACAGATTATGGTTCTGACCCTGATGCACCTTTATCATTCAGGGCCGGACAAGTGTTTCCTGACTGGCGGGTGCCCGACCAAAATCCCTGCTGCGAAGGCGCTTCAAATCCTTCGCAGAGACGGTAAGGCGTTGACGACCTGGGCACACCTCTTAAGCCATTATGCGGGCTGGTGATCACTCCGTACCCAGCCCACGATCTGGAGGGCGATGCATGGGGCAGCATTGAATGGTGATGTTCCGATCAAGGATCGAAACTACCTGTTCAGCCAGGTCAGCCTATTCCGCCCGGCCACAATGTGCCGTAATGTCAAAACACCTACCTGTCGGTATGCTTGCAAGTTTTCAAAGAGGCGTGGGCAATGTGGGTTTGGCGGGAAGCAAGGGAAAAGTGGTTACTTGCGGCAGCAGCCGGAGTGCTGGCTCTGATTGTCCTGATCAACTTGAAGCTACCCGTGTGGCCTTGGCTGGAGGGTGGTGGCGCTGCCGAATTCCTTCGAGCAGATGCTACCAGCAGCGTGACCAGTGACCTCTTGGTCGGCCTTTTCTCGGCCTATGTGTTTTACGTGATCGTCGAGCTCATGCCACGTCACCGGCGCGAGCAGCTGACATTGCGACCTCTGAACATGATTGTGGCTGCCGTGATCGACGCGTGCGAGCGCACCAGGATATTTGGGCATGAGACCCCTATCACTTCAATCGACCTAGCCGTACTGGATATCGAAAAACTCAAAGCCCAGAAGAGCGACCTGGTGACCAAAGGGGATCTGCTGAAGGTGAAGTTCGCAATGCAGACGGCTCACTCCAGGTACTCCGACTTTCAACACTCACTCGCCATGGCAGCATCCATCTCGCCAGAACATGCTTTGAGCTGGCTTGTGTTGATGGACAAGGTTCGATTGCTTGCCGAGCAGTATGAGGCATGGCCAATAAATCCATGCGCTGATAACTACTTATACCAACCGACTGAGGAGCAGCGTGCAGACGCAGAGCTCATGAAAGAGTACAACAAGTACCTGGAGGATATGACATTAGTCGAAGGCTCGCTTCGCCTCAGGGTCGTTGAGGTTATCGAGGCCACAATCTTCTGGATGGAACAGCAAGCCTCATAGGCTTGATCACCCCGAACATTGCGCCGGCGTTTGCATCCAGAAGGATTTCGTAAAAGATCTCGGACACCCTGGTTTCGCAAGGCCGGCATCCCTGCCGATCCACGCTAGCCACTCAATTGCTGTGGCAAATCAACGCACACCAGCGGCACCCTTTGGATTGTCGATAGATCAGACCTACCTGCAACACCCACCTCTAAATGCCCCCTCAGTGCTCTCAAGCCTTGCGGCGGCGCGTGAAATATAAATTATGTGATATTTCCGAGTTCAGCGTATTTTTCCAACCCGTATTTTATCGACAACAAAAATGTTTAGCCCGTCGAATAACACATATATTGAATCCCGTTTGTCGACACATAAACACACGGGGTAGCGGAACGAGAGTCGCATGCTACGCTTCAGCATCACACGCAAGTTACATCTCGACTACCATGACCAATATTTTATTACGAGGCATAGCATAGAGATGATTACCTTCACGCAAATCAAGCTACGCGGCATGGGAATACTCAATGAAGAGTCTATCAAACAGCTTTCCGCATCTTATATTGACGCAGGTGATTTAGGATTTGATGCGCTCAGTAGCTTTTACGCATATGACGCTTTTCTCGTGATTACCGGCATGAAGGATATCAACCCAACCAGCGCTGAAGAACTAATGGCTTTTGAAGGATTCTTGAACGTAGAGATGAACCTGAATGAATATGAGCTCATTACAGCTGTGCGGCCGCTCTATGATGTTTTATGCACCATCGGCAAAATAACAAAGGAAGATATTTCCCGCATTTTGAACGAATCTGTACCACGCTGCAATGAAGAGTATTTATCCCTCAACCCCTCGGCACAGGAGATTGAAACTTATCAGTCACTGTTTGCATGCAGAGAGCCTAATAAAGCTGTATATATCGACTTCGGCAGACTCCGTTCCATACTCAGCGAAGCTGACATGAACCATTTTAGTCAATTGTTGGAAAAATACCTTGCGGATACGTCTCACGAAGAGGGACAAACATGTGGCAGTGTGATTTGTGGTTTGGTGCAAGGATTGGTAGCGGAAAACCCTAATACAAAACTCATTGATCTGCACCTAGGCGAAAATGACTCCAAGAAATTTATCAGATTGGCTAAGCATGTGTCGATTGATCAGGTGCTGAAGTCCGGCTACCCGGTCGAGCAAGCTTGGCAGAACTGGGACATCGTCAGAGAATTGATCTCTAGATTCTTTGTCGTCAACGGCTTTCTCGTTGAGGCTGACTAGGATGCGAGGGATTGGTGGTTTGACATGCTATGCGGGGTATAGATTCGCCTATCTCATGGCGCATTCAAATGCGCCACTGCTACCGGTTCGTTTATTCAGCACCCTTCAAGGGCTCCTTTTAACTTTTCGAGAAAATATTAGCTCCGCTCTGCATATACAGCGCGCTCATTCTCACAGAGTTCGTTTGGCGGATAGAAGTTGGAGAAGCACTTGAGCACATCGTAGCTATCAAGCTGGAATCTGACTTAGACATATAAGTCGCCTCATGAGCCTCCGACGTTCCAAACGCACTTCCCGTATACGTTATCCCTCACTGTAGTTCCTGTTAGCCAGGCGCTTGCGCCCCTCTCAACGAGCCGCCATTTCGTGACGGACGCAGCCTTGGTAGTAAGTTTTCTCAACCGTCTTCGAGCTAACGCGGCTCCTGCTAGCGAAAGTCTGCTCAGTGATCCCTACCGCCATCTTCTTCATCCACGACTTCGGATACCTACGTTCTTGCAGCGCACGCCTTGTGCTGTAGAGCGTTTTGCCATCGAGCTTTGACTTCTGAGCGTTGTGGGCGACTTGAGAGCCCCCAGCGGCACATATCTGACTGGGCTTTGGTGATGATCTTTGCTTCGGCGGGGCTAATTCCGATTGCCAGGAGGCTTAGGGCGAATAGGTAGGGAATGAAACGCATTAGGTTGTCTTTCAGGGTGAACATGGTCGCTAGTATATCGCATGGGAAGTGGGCGGCTTAGGGGGCGAGTATTTCCCGAACTCTAGTAGCCATACCGCACTCACGACGACCTAGCCTTACCGTTCGTCGCCGAATTATGCTCCACCAGCAAGTCAATATTGACTTGTTCCGGACGGAAAAAAAACCTGGTTTGAGCTCAAACGCATAGCCTGCATGTGAAACCTCGTGTAGATGCTCATAGGAAGTCAACAAATACCCCTTGCCATATCAGTGTCAACGGTGACCGCAGCAACTTCAGTTTCGGCTGGTTGCCCGAGCAGCGCGGGCAGTACGGCTCATGCCTGACCCAGGTCGATTTCAAGGCCAAGAAAGTCATGCCGCGGCCGTCGATCCGCGGCATGATCGCGCGCACCTACTTCTATATGAGCAAGCAGTACAACCTCAAGCTGTCGAAACAGGACCGCCAGCTCTATGAAGCCTGGAACAAGACCTACCCGCCGCAGCCCTGGGAGCGCCAGCGCAACCAGCGGGTGGCCTGTGTGATGGGGCACGGCAACGCGTTTGTCGGCCCGGTCAACCTCAGCGCCTGCGGCTAAGCATCAGGCCAGCGCCTGCAGGTAGGCGCTGGCCTGCTGGTAACGGGCCAGGCGCGCCATGTCTTCAGGGCCGGGGATGGCGATGCGCGAGAGATCGCTGTTGTCGGCAAGGTCAGCCAGTTTCACTACCCGCGCCAACGGATCGCCGCCCAGGCGAATGACGAACGCCTCATAGCTTTCCTGATCGCGGCGACTCAATGCCTGCACCGCCGCGAGGATCTTCAGGGCAAAGCCCTCGCGCGCCAGGTCCGACAAGGTCATGGGAGAGTCTTCAAGCACATCGTGCAACACCGCAACGATGCGCTGTTCGACGGTCGAGACCCGCATCATCACCCGCAACGGGTGCAGGATATAGGCTGCGCCGCCCTTGTCCTGCTGCCCTTCGTGTGCCCTGGCTGCCACCGCAATGGCTCGCTCCAGCGTAGACATAAGGCCCTCCCGCTCAACGTTCGCGTCGTTGCAGACGCGCCATGCTGTAGACATCGGTCAACCTGCCGTCACGCATAGCATAGTCGCGCAATTGTCCTTCGACTTCAAAGCCATGGCGTTTGTACAGGGCCTGGCGGGTTACCTGCGGATGACTGTACAGCGCGACCAGCCCTTCGATGTGCTGTTCGGTTGCGCGCTGCAGGGTAATGGCGGGGGATGCTTCCTTCATCATCACGGCTCTCCTTGCGTTGAACCGTGAGTGTACGGGGCCGGGAAAGCTGCTGGCTAGCGCGGCGCGTCGTGCTGGA
>RCUI01000461.1_pt1 | contig 14056 bp, 13 predicted proteins | sample 2166121 | NCBI WGS metagenome assembly RCUI01 (sample SAMN09932700, study PRJNA488358) | compost metagenome | feature: garden; material: soil; isolation source: compost soil in succinic acid-enriched culture | place: Germany: Experimental Botanical Garden Goettingen | collected 2016-01-27
CCGTGCATAACGTCGTCATCAGCGGCACCGGCCTGTACACCCCGGCCAACAGCATCTCCAACGAAGAGCTGGTGGAATCCTTCAACGCCTATGTGCAGCAGTTCAACGCTGACAACGCCCAGGCCATCGAGCGCGGCGAAGTGCAGGCCCTGGCCGAGTCCAGCGCCGCGTTCATCGAAAAGGCTTCCGGCATCAAGAGCCGCTTTGTCATGGACAAGGCCGGTATCCTCGACCCGCAGCGCATGGCGCCACGCCTGCCCGAGCGTTCCAACGATGAACCTTCGATCCTTTGCCAGATGGCCGTGGCGGCTGCCGAACAGGCGCTGGAACGCGCCGGCCGCACTGCCGCCGATGTCGACGCGGTAATCGTTGCCTGCTCCAACCTGCAGCGCCCATACCCGGCTATCGCCATCGAAGTCCAGCAGGCCCTGGGCATCAACGGCTTCGGCTTCGACATGAACGTGGCATGCTCCTCGGCCACCTTCGGCATCCAGACTGCCTGCAACAGCGTGCAGCTGGGCCAGGCTCGCGCCGTGCTGGTGATCAGCCCGGAAATCTGCACCGGCCACCTCAACTTCCGTGACCGCGACAGTCATTTCATCTTTGGTGATGCAGCCACTGCGGTACTGGTCGAGCGTGCCGACCTGGCGACGTCGGCGCACCCGTTCGACATCGTCAGCACCAAGCTGCTGACTCAGTTCTCCAACAACATCCGCAACAACTTCGGCTTCCTCAACCGGGCGGCCGAAGAGGGTATCGGTGCGCCCGACAAACTCTTCGTCCAGGAAGGCCGCAAGGTGTTCCGCGAGGTCTGCCCGATGGTCGCCGAGCTGATTGGCCAGCACCTGGCCGAGAACAACCTCAACGTCAGCGACGTCAAGCGCTTCTGGCTGCACCAGGCCAACCTGAGCATGAACCACCTGATCGTCAAGAAGCTGCTGGGCCGCGACGCCCTGGAAGAAGAAGCGCCGGTGATTCTCGATACCTACGCCAACACCAGTTCGGCCGGCTCAGTGATTGCACTGCACAAGCACCAGGACGATCTGCCCAAGGGCTCGCTGGGTGTACTCAGTTCCTTTGGTGCCGGCTACTCGATCGGCAGCGTGATTCTGCGCAAGCGTTGAGTGCGGCTGTAACAAACCGCGCGGTTCACCGTCCATTGGGCTCGTTCAGGAAGAGGTGGCGATGACGGTCGAGTCCGATGCACGCTTGCTTGAACGCCTGTTGCTCGGCGAGCAACAGGCGTTCAAGGAATTGGTGAGCACTTACCAGGGCGCCATGCGCGCCGTGGCTTATGCCATCCTCGGCAGCCGCCAGGCCGATGAAGCCGTGCAGGATGCCTGGCTGGCCGTGGTGCGCGGCTTGCCGGGCTTTCAGGGGCGCTCAAGCCTCAAGACCTGGCTGCTGACCATTACCGCCAACGCGGCCAAGAATCGCTACAAGCAGAACCGCCGCGAAGTGCTGCTTGATGATCTCCCGTCCCCCCACGGCAGCGTCGGCGATGACCGGTTCGCCAGTGACGGTCATTGGCTGCTGGCGCCTCATGCCTGGCACCAGGACTCTCCAGAAGCGCTGCTGAGCCAGGACCAGTTGCGCGAATGCCTGGAGCACACCTTGCTCAGCCTGTCGCAGCTGCAAAGCAGCGTGCTGGTTCTGCGCGAGCGCCAGGGACTGGAACTGGAGGAGATCTGTAATCTTCTCGACATCTCGCTCTCCAATGTCCGCGTGCTGTTGCACCGGGCGAGGCTGAAGGTCTTCGCCACCCTGGAACACTTCGAGGAAACCGGCCAATGCTGAGCTGCAAGGACCTGGTCGCCCGCTCAAGCGATTACCTGGATGGCCAACTGACCCTGGGCGAGAACCTGCTGGCACGCCAGCATCTGCTGTTCTGCAAGAACTGCCGGCGGTTCATCAAACAGATGCGCCTGGCCCAGGCGACGATCAAGGCACTGCCCGAAGCGCCGGTAGACGATGTCGATGAAATCGTCCAGCGCCTGACAGACGCCCGGCGCGAGCAAAAAAGCCGCTGAAAGCCCGCCCGGAGGCCCTGCAATGGGGCTTTCAGGCTTATTTCCTTTCGAAGTAAAAAAGTTCCGTTGTCATAAAACATTTATATAAAAGCCACTGATCTGACATAAGCCCCCGCCAAGATTCCTCCCCAGCACAAGTGGCTCAAGCCGCGTGTTTTTCCAACATTATCAAGACCATAAAGTAGGGGAGCTTCTTCGATGATCCGTAAGCACTTCGCAGGTTTCGCAGCCAGCGCCTTGGCAATGGCCGTTACCGCCCAGGCTTTCGCGGGTACCGTGACCACCGACGGCGCCGATATCGTAGTCAAGACCAAAGGTGGCCTCGAGGTCGCTACCACCGACAAGGAATTCAGCTTCAAGCTGGGCGGTCGTGTTCAGGCTGACTACAGCCGTTTTGACGGTTTCTACACCAACAACGGCAACACCGCGGACGCCGGTTACTTCCGGCGCGCCTACCTGGAACTGGGCGGCGTGCTGTACACCGACTGGGCCTATGCGATCGCCTACGACTTCTCGCACAACTCCGGCGGTGACAACCGCTCCGAAGATGGTTATTTCGACGAAGCGTCGCTGGCCTACAACGGCTTCAAGCCGGTCTCGATCAAGGTTGGCCGTTTCGACCCTGAGTTTGGCCTGGAAAAAGCCACCAGCTCCAAGTGGGTCACCGCTCAAGAGCGTACCGCCGCGTACGACCTGGTCGACTGGACCAACTCGCACAACGGCGGCATGGGCCTGCAGGCCTCCGGCAACGCCGGTGACTCGCTGTACGGTTCGGTCGGTGTGTTCGCCAAGGACGCCACCAACCAGGACAAGGACGGCGACAGCACCAAGCAGTTCAACCTGCGCGGCGTCTTCGCGCCGATGCACGAAGCCGGCAACGTCCTGCACTTCGGTATCAACTACGCCCAGCGTGACCTCTCCGACACCGCGTTCGACGGCCGTATCCGCAGCCGCCTGGGCATGCGTGGCGTGAGCACCGATGGTGGCCAGGATGCCGGCAGCAACGGTAACCGCCTGACCCTCGGTGGCGCCAACAACTCCCCGGTCGGTTCCTACGACACCGACAAGGCGTGGAACCTGGAAGCCGCCTGGGCCATGGGCCCGTTCTCGGTACAGGGTGAATACATCAAGCGTGAAGTCGAAGCCGACAGCGCTGCCTTCTCCGACATCAAGGCCGACGGCTACTACGGTCAACTGGCCTACACCATCACGGGTGAGTCCCGTGGCTACAAGCTGGGCAAATTCGACGCCATCAAACCGTCGAACAAGCAGATCGGTGCCTGGGAAGTCTTCTACCGCTACGACCACCTGAGCGTCGACGACGACAACGGTGCGTTCGCCAACATCGACGATGTCGAAGCCAAGGTCCACAACGTGGGTGTGAACTGGTACGCCAACGAGTCGATCAAGCTCAGCGGTGTGTACGTCAAGGCTAATGTCGACAACGCCGAGAACGCTGTGGGCGACGACAGCGGCGACGGTTTTGTAATGCGCGCGCAGTACGTGTTCTAAGCAACATCGCTCCTCATCCGTTAGATCTTCAGCCCCGCTCTGGCGGGGCTTTTTTTCGTCCGCATGAAGAGGCAGACTGCGCCCATGCCCAACCTCATCCTGCCTCGCCTCGCCGACCTCACACCTGCCACCTGGGATGCCCTGGTGCCGGGGGAACAGCCATTTTTGCGCCATGCCTTCCTGAGCAGCCTGGAGGACAGCGGCAGCGTCAGCGGCCGTACCGGCTGGACGCCGGCTCATCGCCTGCTCACCGATGCCGCGGGACAGGTGCAGGCGGCCCTGCCGGCCTATGTGAAAACCCACTCCTTTGGCGAATATGTCTTCGACCACGGCTGGGCCGATGCCTGTGAGCGGGCCGGGATTGCCTATTACCCGAAGCTGCTGTGTGCCGTGCCGTTTTCACCGGTCACTGGCTCGCGCCTGTTGGGCGATGCCCACGCGTGTGGGACCTTGATCGATCTGCTCGGCGAGGCGCTGTTCGAGCAAGGGTTGTCTGGGGCGCATGTCAACTTCACCGATGAACAGGGTGATGCGGTGATGCGCAGCCGTGAAGGCTGGATGGAGCGCCTGGGCTGCCAGTTTCATTGGCGCAACCAGGGCTATCGGGATTTCCAGGACTTTCTCGACAGCCTCGCCTCCCGCAAGCGCAAGCAAATGCGCAAGGAGCGCGAGCAGGTGGCGGGGCAGGGGATCGAATTTCGCTGGATGCGGGGTGATGAACTCAGTGAGGTGCAGTGGGATTTTGTCTTTGCCTGTTATGCCAACACCTATGCCGTGCGGCGGCGCGCGCCGTACCTGACGCGCTCGTTCTTCAGCTTGCTGGCCGAGCGCATGCCCACAGCGATCCGGGTGGTCATGGCGCGCCAGGCCGGGCGTGATGTGGCCATGGCATTCAGCCTGGTCGGCGGCGACAGCCTGTATGGTCGGTACTGGGGCTGCCTGGATGAGTTCGACCGGCTGCATTTCGAGACCTGTTTCTACCAGGGCATGGACTTCGCCATTGCCGAGGGGTTGCAGCGCTTCGATGCCGGGGCCCAGGGCGAGCACAAGTTGATTCGCGGGTTCGAGCCGGTGATTACCCGGTCCTGGCATTACCTGTTGCATCCAGGCTTGAGGCGGGCGGTGGAGGCGTTCCTGGAACAGGAGCGGGCGGGGGTGATGGCGTATGCAGAGGATGCGCGTACGGCGTTGCCTTATCGGCAGGTGTGAGGGCATTATCGCGGGGCAAGCCCGCTCCCACAGGCGCTGCCTGGACAGGGCATTGTGGTAGCGGGCGTGCCAGCGATGAACGCACAGCAGATTTCAGTCGATGCCCACAAACCCACCGGTCTGGTGATGCCACAACCGCGCATACAAGCCCTGGTGAGCCAGCAACTCGGCATGGCTGCCCATCTCGGCAATGCGGCCCTTCTCGAGCACCACCAGGCGATCCATGCGGGCGATGGTCGACAGGCGGTGGGCAATGGCGATCACCGTCTTGCCTTGCATCAGGGTTTCCAGGCTCTCCTGGATCGCCGCCTCGACTTCCGAGTCCAGCGCCGAGGTCGCTTCGTCCATGATCAGGATCGGCGCGTTCTTGAGCAGTACCCGGGCAATGGCGATGCGCTGACGCTGGCCGCCCGACAATTTCACCCCACGCTCACCCACATGGGCATCGAAGCCGGTACGCCCCTGGGCGTCTGACAGCTGCGGGATGAACTCGTCGGCGCGGGCCCGGCGCACCGCCTCCCAGAGGTCTTCTTCACTGGCGTCCGGGCGACCGTACAGCAGGTTGTCGCGGATCGAGCGGTGCAGCAGGGAGGTGTCCTGGGTGATCATGCCGATCTGTGCACGCAGGCTGGCCTGGGTTACCTGGGCGATGTCCTGGCCGTCGATCAGGATGCGACCGCTCTCCAGGTCGTACAGGCGCAGCAGCAGGTTGACCAAGGTCGACTTGCCAGCACCCGACGGGCCGATCAGGCCGATCTTCTCGCCGGGACGGATCTCCAGGTTCAGGCCGTCGATGATCCGGCTGCCCTTGCCGTAGTGAAAGCCCACGTTCTCGAACTTCACTGCGCCGCGGTCGACCTTGAGGCTCGGGGCGTTGGGCGAGTCGGTCACGCTGACCGGCTGGGCGATGGTCTGCAGGCCGTCCTGGACCATGCCGATGTTCTCGAAGATGCCGTTGACCACCCACATGATCCAGCCCGACATGTTGACGATGCGGATCACCAGGCCGGTGGCCAGGGCAATGGCGCCGACACTGATCAGCGACTGGGTCCACAGCCACAGCGCAAGGCCCGTGGTGCCGACGATCAGCAGGCCGTTGAGGCTGGTAATGACCACGTCCATGCTGGTGACCACGCGGGCGGCCAACTGGGTTTTTTCGGTCTGCTCGCTGATGGCTTCGCGGGCGTACTGTTGTTCGTAGTCGGTATGGGCAAAGAGTTTGAGGGTGGCGATGTTGGTGTAGCCATCGACGATCCGGCCCATGAGCTTGGAGCGGGCGTCGGAGGAGACCACCGCCCGGGCCTTGACCCGTGGCACGAAGTAATAGAGCGCGCCGATATAGCAGAGGATCCAGGTGATCAGTGGCAGCATCAGGCGCCAGTCGGCCTCGGCAAACAGCACCAGCGAGCTGATGGCATAGATCAGTACATGCCAAAGGGCATCCACCGCCTGCACCGCCGAGTCGCGCAGCGAGTTGCCTGTCTGCATGATGCGTTGAGCGATACGCCCGGCGAAGTCGCTCTGGAAGAAGTTCAGGCTCTGCTTGAGCACGTAAGTGTGGTTTTGCCAGCGAATCATGCTGGTCATGCCGGGGCTGATGGTCTGGTGGACCAGCAAATCGTGCAGGCCGACGAACACCGGCCGCAGGATCAGCGCCACCACCAGCATCCACAGCAGTTCACCGGCGTGCTCGCTGAAGAAATTGATGTTCGGAGTGCCCTGGGCCAGGTCGATGATCCGGCTCAGGTAGCTGAACAGCGCCACTTCGATCAGTGCGCCAACAAGACCGACCACCAGCAGGGCGGCAAAGCTTGGCCACACCTGGCGCAGGTAGTAGAGGTAGAACGGCAGCACCGTACTGGGCGGTGCTGCGCTGGGCGCTTCTCGGAAGATATCGATCAGCTTTTCGAAGCGGCGGAACAACATGAACGGGGTAACTCCTGTCTGGTCGACCCAAAGGCCTTGGTTCACGTCCCTGTGAAACCTTGGGATCAGTCGATGCGTTTGGCCGACTTGATGAATACCGGGTCAACCGGCACATCACGCATGCCTTTCTTGACGGTGGTTGGCGAGTTGACGATCTGGTCGACTACATCCATGCCCTTGACCACTTTGGCGAACACGGCATAACCGGCATCGCGGCCCGGGTCGAGGAAGGCGTTGTCGGCCACGTTGATAAAGAACTGGCTGGTGGCCGAATTCGGGTTGGAGGTACGCGCCATCGACAGCGTGCCACGGGTGTTGTGCAGGCCGTTGCTGGCTTCGTTACGGATCGGGTCCTTGGTGGGCTTTTGCACCATTTGCTCGGTAAAGCCGCCACCCTGGGCCATGAAGCCTGGAATCACCCGGTGGAAAATGGTGTTGTTGTAGAAGCCGCTGTCCACGTATTGGAGGAAGTTCTTGCTGCTGATCGGCGCCTTGACCGGGTCCAGTTCCACTTCGATCTGGCCGAAGCTGGTGTCGAGCAGTACGTGAGGCGCCTTGTCGGCAGCCATCAGGCTGGTGGCGAAGACGACCGAGCAGGTGGCGAGCAGGAGTTTTTTCAGCATGGGCTCAATGTTCCTTGAGGGGTGGTGGACGCTGCCAGAAACTGCAGCAGCGTCTGATTGAAAACCTGGGGTTGGTCCAGCGGCGTAGCGTGCCGCGAATCCTCGATGACCGCCAGTCGTGCCTGGGGAATCAGGCTGACATAGCGTTCTTTCAGTTGTACCGGGGTGTAATCCTGGTCGGCGCTGATGACCAGGGTAGGACAGCGGATCTGCCCGATGCGTTCGCTGACGCCCCAACCGACAATGGCGTCGAAGCTCGATAGATAAGCGCGTTTGTCGTTCTTAGCCCAGCGCTCGGCCATCGTGCGTCGCAGGCTTGCCTGCTCGGGTTTGGGGAACAGGCGGGCAGCCAGGGCCTTGCCAATGGTTTCAAGGCTCAGTGCGCGGGCCATGGCCCAGCGCTTGGCCCACCAGACCCAGTCGCTGCGGGTGCGGCGCTTGACCTCGGGGGCACTGTTGACGATGCACAGGCTGCGCAGCATTTCGGGGTGGTCGACCGCAAACTGGAACCCCACCATGCCACCCATGGACAAACCCACCAGATGCACCGGGCCGGTTTGCAGGTGTTCGAGCAGGGCCAGCAGGTCGGCACTGAAGCTTGCGATGCTGTAGCGCTCGCGGGGCTTGTCGGAGCGCCCGTGGCCGCGGATATCCATCAGGATCACCCGGTAGTGCCGGGCAAGGGTTGGCACCTGCATTTCCCAGTCCTGGCAACTGGAGCCCAGGCCATGCAGCAGCACCAGTGGGTCGCCCTGGCCGTATTCCTCGTAGTGCAGCGAGCAACCTTCGTGTTCGAAATAGGCCATGGGCGTGATTCCTGTCAGGCTTGGGCGGGGGCGGCGAAGGGCACATCCAGCGGTGCGGTATCGAAGTTGCGCAGCAACTCGATGAGAATCTGTGTGGCCGGGCCCAGGGGTTTGTCCTTGTTGGAGTAAAGGTAGAACAGTGGATGACGGCTGCCACCCTGATCCAGCGACAAGGGCTTGAGGATGCCTTCGCGCAGCTCGCGCTCGATCAGGTGGCGCGGCAGCCAGGCAAAACCCAGGCCGCTGCTGACGAAGGTGGCGGCGGTGGCCAGGCTGCCGACCGTCCAGCGCTGTTCGGCACCGAGCCAGCCGACATCGCGCGGCTGGGCTCGTCCCGAGTCGCGGATCACGACCTGCAACTGGCTTTCCAGGTCCTGGAAGCTTAGCTCCCGTCCAAGGCGATGCAGGCTGTGGTCAGGGTGGGCGACGGCGACGAACTCCACCGAGCTCAACTCGGTGCCCAGGTAGCCGGAGATATTGAAGCCGCTGATGGCAAGGTCGGCGATGCCTTCATGCAGCACCTCCTCGACCCCGGACAGCACCTCTTCGCGCAGCCGCACCCGGCAGCCACGGCTTTGCGGCATGAACGCACTCAAGGCGCGGACCAGGCGGGCATTGGGGTAGGCGGCATCGACCACCAGGCGCACTTCGGCTTCCCAGCCCTGTTCCATGTGATGGGCCAGGTCTTCGAGCTGGCTGGCCTGCTTGACCAGTTGCCGGGAGCGGCGCAGCAACACATTGCCGGCTTCGGTCAGCACCGCCTTGCGTCCGTCGATGCGCAGCAACGGCACGCCCAGTTGATCCTGCATGCGGGCCACGGTGTAGCTCACCGAGGATTGCGAGCGGTGCAGGGCTTCGGCCGCCTGGGCAAAACCACCGTGATCGACCACCGCCTGCAGGGTCCGCCACTGATCCAGGGTAACGCGCGGCGCTTTCATCTTCGGCTCCTGTTGTCCTAAGCTGGCGCTCTTTCATGGAGAGCGTCGTATGAAGAAATGTTGTGCTGTATTGCTGGCCCTGCTTCCGCTCACGGCGCTGGCTTACCCCATCGATGTGGACAAGCAGCTGGACGGCGTCAAGGTCGACTACACCACCTATGACACTGACTACGACATGGGTTCGATCACCCTGAACAACTACGGTGACGTGCCGGCCCAGTGCAAGGTCCGGTTCCAGAACGGCCCGGAGGCGCCTCGGGTGCGTCGGGTCCAGGTGCCGGCCAAGCAAAGCCGGGATGTCACCGCCAAATTCAATCGCAAGATCATCAAGCTGCGCATCACCCTGGACTGCAAACCTCAAGAGTGAAAGGCGGCTCACGCCGTTCTTGAGGGTAGAGCATTGGGCTAATAAAACAAATTAACTGATAGGTTGCACCCAGATTTTACGCTTTTTAATCGATCGGTCACCGATTAATCTTACCTCCATCGACTGACCGCATTCGCCGATGGAGGCAAACCCAATGTCCCGTGTACTTGTTATCGAAAGCAGCGCCCGCCAGCAGGACTCGATCTCCCGGCAACTGACCCGTGACTTTGTCAGCCAGTGGCAGGCGGCTAACCCGACCGACCCGATCACCCTGCGTGACCTGGCCGTGAACCCGGTGCCGCACCTGGATGCCAACCTGCTCGGTGGCTGGATGAAACCTGAAGACCAGCGCAATGGCGATGAACTGCAGGCCCTGGCCCGCTCCAACGAGCTGACCGATGAAGTGCTGGCTGCCGATGTGCTGGTGCTGGCTGCGCCAATGTACAACTTCACCATTCCGAGCACTTTGAAAGCCTGGCTGGACCATGTACTGCGTGCCGGTATCACCTTCAAGTACACCGAAACCGGCCCGCAGGGGCTGCTGACCGGCAAGAAGGCCTACATCCTCACGGCCCGTGGCGGCATCCATGCCGGCGCTTCCAGCGATCACCAGGAACCCTACCTGCGCCAGGTGATGGCATTCATCGGTATCCACGACGTGACCTTCATTCACGCCGAAGGCCTGAACCTGGGTGGCGACTTCCACGAGAAGGGCCTGAACCAGGCCAAGGCCCAGCTGGCTGCGGTGGCGTGAGCACACTGAATTTTCCCGCCTGACACCTGTTGCTCCTTTGGGTGTACCTGCCCGGTCTTTGACCGGGCTTTTTTGTGCCTGAAGAGGCGGGCTTGCTCAGCGACAGGCGAGCGGATAAGGTCGCCGCCTCTACAGCAAGGGGCAACCATGGGCTATTTATTGATCGTCGCGCTGATCCAGGCGTTTTCCTTCAGCCTGATCGGCGAGTACCTGGCCGGTCACGTCGACAGCTACTTTGCCGTGCTCGCGCGCGTGGTGCTGGCTGGCCTGGTGTTCCTGCCGCTGACCCGCTGGCGTCAGGTCGAGCCGCGCTTCATGCGCTCGATGCTGCTGATCGGCGCGCTGCAATACGGCATCACCTATGTGTGCCTGTACTTGAGTTTCAGGGTGCTGACGGTGCCCGAAGTGCTGCTGTTCACCATTCTCACGCCCCTGCACGTGACCCTGATCGAAGACGCCCTGAACCGGCGCTTCAACCCCTGGGCACTAGTGGCAGCGCTGGTCGCGGTTGGCGGTGCGGCAGTGATCCGTTTCGACAGTATCAGCCCGGATTTCTTCATCGGCTTCCTGCTGCTGCAACTGGCCAACTTCACCTACGCCGCCGGGCAGGTGCTGTACCGTCACTTGATCGCGCGCAACCCCAGCGACTTGCCGCATTACCGGCGCTTTGGCTATTTCTACCTGGGGGCATTGATGGTGGTGTTGCCGGCCTTCCTGGCTTTCGGCAACACCCAGCACCTGCCAAGCACCGATGTGCAGTGGCTGGTGCTGTTGTTCCTGGGGCTATGCCCGACGGCGCTGGGGCTGTACTGGTGGAACAAGGGCGCGTGCCTGGTGTCCGGCGCGACCCTTGCGGTGATGAACAACCTGCATGTGCCAGTGGGGCTGTTGCTCAACCTGCTGATCTGGAACCAACACGAGCCCCTGGGCAGGTTGTTCATCGGCGGTGCGGTGATCCTGGCCTCACTGTGGATCGGCCGTCTCGGCAGTCAGGGTGCGCTGCGGGCGGGGCAGGCTGGCCGGTAGCAGGCCGGCACGCAGATCGTTGCCGCTCGGCTGCTGGTACAGGCTCAGGCCGAATTCCGGCATCACCGACAGCAAGTAGTCGAAGATGTCACCCTGGATGCGCTCGTAGTCGGCCCACACCGTGGTGCGGGTAAAGCAGTAGATTTCCAGCGGCACGCCCTGGGCGGTGGTCTGCATCTGGCGGACCATGCAGGTCATGTTCGGCTGGATTTCCGGGTGGCTCTTCAGGTAGGCCAGGGCATAGGCGCGGAAGGTGCCGATGTTGGTCATGCGCCGGCGGTTGGCCGACATTTCGGCCACGTTGCCCTGGGCCTCGTTCCAGGCCCTGAGTTCACTGCGCTTGCGGCTCATGTAGTCGGTCAGCAGGTGGACCTGGCTCAGGCGATGTTCTTCTTCATCGGTCAAGAAACGTACGCCGCCGGCGTCGATGAACATGCTGCGCTTGATCCGGCGGCCGCCCGACTGCTGCATGCCTCGCCAGTTCTTGAACGACTCGGACATCAGGCGCCAGGTCGGAATGGAGACGATGGTCTTGTCGAAGTTCTGCACCTTGACCGTGTGCAGGGTGATGTCGACCACATCGCCGTCGGCACCCACCTGGGGCATCTCGATCCAGTCGCCGACCCGCAGCATGTCGTTGCTGGTCAATTGCACGCTGGCCACGAACGACAGCAGGGTGTCTTTGTACACCAACAGGATGACCGCCGACATGGCACCCAGACCGGAAAGCAGCAACAGCGGCGAGCGGTCGATCAGGGTGGCGACGATGACGATGGCGCTGAACACGAACAAGACCATCTTGGCCAACTGCACGTAGCCCTTGATCGAGCGGGTGCGGGCGTGTTCGGTGCGGGCATAGATATCCAGCAAGGCATCGAGCAGGGCCGAGATGGCCAGGGTCAGGAACAGGATGGTGAAGGCCAGCGCCACGTTGCCGAGAAAGTGCTGGCTGGTGGCATTGAGCTCGGGCACCAGTTTCAGGCCGAACTGCACCACCAGCGAGGGGGTGGTCTGGGCCAGGCGGTGGAAAACCTTGTTCTGGCGCAGGTCGTTGAGCCAGTGCAGCGGCGGTTGCCTGCCGAGCAGACGGGCGGCGTGCAGAATCAGAAAGCGCGCCACCCGGCCGAGTACCAGTGCGATGACCAGCAACACCGTCAGGCCCAGGCCCGCGTGCAATACAGGGTGTTGATCGAGGGTGCCCCACAGGTCCAGGGCGTTTTGCCACATCTGTTGAATATCCATTGCCGTAGTGAAATTTGTCCGCAAACGTGAAAAGGAGGGTCATTAGAGCGCGGATTGGCGACAAGTTGCCAAAAGAATTCGGCGGCGACGCCGGAAAACGTTACCCTATGCAACTGAATTTTTTGCACATGCCCGAGGTACACCCGTGTTTTCCCAATTCGCCCTGCACGAACGCCTGCTCAAAGCCGTGGACGAGCTGAAATTTGTCGAGCCGACCCCGGTGCAGGCAGCGGCCATTCCGCTGGCGTTGCAGGGACGGGACCTGCGGGTGACGGCGCAAACCGGTAGCGGCAAGACCGCAGCCTTCGTCCTGCCGATGCTCAATCGCCTGGTCGACCTCAAGCAGAAACGCGTCGAGATCCGCGCCCTGGTGCTGCTGCCAACCCGCGAGCTGGCCCAGCAGACTCTCAAGGAAGTCGAGCGCTTCGCGCAGTTCACCTTCATCAAGGCTGGCCTGATCACCGGTGGCGAAGACTTCAAAGAGCAAGCTGCCATGCTGCGCAAGGTGCCGGACGTGCTGATCGGCACTCCGGGTCGCCTGCTTGAGCAGCTCAATGCCGGCAACCTGCACCTGGAGCATGTTCAGGTCATCGTCCTCGACGAAGCCGACCGCATGCTCGACATGGGCTTCTCCGAAGACGTCGAGCGCCTGTGCGGCGAGTGCCCGAACCGCGAACAAACCCTGCTGTTCTCCGCCACCACCGGCGGCGCCGGCCTGCGCGACATGATCGGCAAGGTATTGAAAGAGCCTGAGCACCTGATGCTCAACAGCGTCAGCCAGCTGGCCGAAGGTACTCGCCAGCAGATTATCACCGCCGACCACAACCAGCACAAAGAGCAGATCGTTCAGTGGTTGCTGCAGAACGAAACCTACGAAAAGGCGATCATCTTCACCAATACCCGGGTCATGGCCGACCGCATCTACGGTCACCTGGTGGCCAAGGACTACAAGGCGTTCGTCCTGCACGGTGACAAGGACCAGAAGGACCGCAAGCTGGCGATCGAGCGGCTGAAGCAGGGCGGTGCGAAGATTCTGGTTGCCACCGACGTGGCCGCCCGCGGCCTGGACGTCGACGGCCTGGACCTGGTGATCAACTTCGACATGCCACGCAGCGGCGACGAATACGTTCACCGTATCGGCCGTACCGGCCGCGCCGGTAACGAAGGCCTGGCGGTCTCGCTGATCTGCCATGGCGACTGGAACCTGATGTCGAGCATCGAGCGCTACCTCAAGCAGAGCTTCGAGCGCCGGGTCATCAAGGAAGTCAAAGGCACCTACACCGGGCCGAAGAAGGTCAAGGCCTCGGGCAAGGCGGCCGGGGTCAAGAAGAAAAAGACCGACAAGAAGGGCGACAAGAAAGTCGCGGCCAAGCGCAAGCCGACGGCCAAGCCGAAGCCCAATGCACCGCTGGCCAGTGCCGATGGCCTGGCACCGCTGAAGCGTCGCAAGCCGGCACCGGCTGCGGAGTGATGCAATGATCGCGGGGCAAGCCCGCTCCTACTGTAGGAGCGGGCTTGCCCCGCGATAACGTCAGACCTGCTTCTCTGCTGTCCTCAATTCCTGCAACCGCTTGTCGATCAGCTGGCATTTGTCGGGCAGGTCCTTGCTGGCGCTGTCTAGCT
>RCUI01000462.1_pt1 | contig 14053 bp, 13 predicted proteins | sample 2166121 | NCBI WGS metagenome assembly RCUI01 (sample SAMN09932700, study PRJNA488358) | compost metagenome | feature: garden; material: soil; isolation source: compost soil in succinic acid-enriched culture | place: Germany: Experimental Botanical Garden Goettingen | collected 2016-01-27
ACCAAAGGCATACCAAACAAAAAGGCCGGTCTGTGACCGGCCTTACAGCAAGCGCTAGTTAACCGTGAGATTGTCGCGGTTGCGATCAAGCAAGGCCTTGCCGATGCCTTTGATCTCCAGCAGCTCATCCACCGTAGCGAAGGAGCCATGTGCCTCACGATAGGCGACGATGGCTTCGGCCTTGGTTTTACCGATACCGACCAGGGTGGACTGGAGGGTTAGCGCGTCGGCGGTGTTGAGGTTGAGTTGGGTGACGGGTTGTTGGGTGGCGACGATAGGAACTGGATTCGCTACAGGTTCAGATGCGGGGGCTGCACTCAGCGAAAAGGATGCGGTAGCGAACAGGGGGAGGAGAAGGTAGGACAGGACGGTGTTGCGCATGAGATGAGACTCCTGGGTGGGTTTCGAAGGCAGCTTTTCCTTGGCTGCCTTTGAAACGTAGAACGGGATTGGGGGGAGTCAAACGGTGGGAGGTGGTGGAATCGTTACTAAATCCAACGAAAGGTTGGACTGAGTGACTCAAAGAGTGCAGCCCGTTACAAACTGAACGTTAAAAACGTCACCAAATGGCGCTCGCGATCAAACGACAAGGATTCTTGTATGAGGCCTGCCCAGCCGCGAAGCGCAAAGCTGCCTCTGGGCGGACAGCCTTTACTGAACAGCCAAGGCTGCACTCCCTTCCGGATGATCTGTGAGACCTGGATTCAAAATCCAGGTCGTTTCACAATTAATCCGCACCATCTCATCCCGAGACCGAACACCTAGGGCAGTTTTTTCGTCAATTTCACTTGACCGACGGTAAATCGGCAGGTTCAAGCGCACCCGCTTTAAACTTCAACGCTAGAGCGACTAACGGTGCATAGGCCAAAATCAATCCCAAAGCGCCATCCAGCTCTAACAATACAACGCATGCTGCAATAGGCAGCAGCCAAAACAGGTTGATCACAGCAACAGCCAACGTCACCGGCAAATGCTTGCCGAACTGACGGGATGCAAACTGATAGGCATGACTGCGATGCGCCTCATACACCTTATCACCGCGCACTAACCGACGAATCAAGGTAAACGTTGCATCAACAATGAATACCCCCAGCAGAATCAACCACACCCAAAGCAGCTTGGGTGAAGCCCACGCGGCTTGAAGCGACAGAATCGCAAGAATAATACCGAGAAACCCGCTTCCCGCGTCCCCCATAAAGATTCGTGCTGGAGGGAAATTCCAAAACAGGAAACCGGCCACTGCCATCGCCAACACCAATGGCAAGATAGTCAGACTTTCAAAGCCTGCCAACCAGTACAACAGGCATGCACCAAGACAAGCGCAAATGGCTTCGACACTGGCAATGCCGTCGATACCGTCCATGAAGTTATAGAGATTGAGCATCCAGACCAAATAAAGGATGGCAAAAGCACTGCCCAGCAACCCCAGATCAATATCAAAACCGAATAACGTCATGGCAGGCAGGCCGCCCAACCAATAAACCGCCCATAGCGATGCACTGAAATGGCCTAATAAACGCCAACGGGCGGCGACATGCCCATGATCGTCAAGAAAGCCCAAGGCCGCGACACAAAGACCGGATCCAAGCATGGCCCACAACTCCGCCGGCGATATCAACGACAATGATGCAAGCGCAACTATAGACACTAAAAAGCTCAAGACGATCGCAACACCCCCACCCCGTGGCGTAGGGACCGTATGGGAACTACGTGCATTCGGAACATCGATGATACTTTTTGCCAGTGCGTACTTTCGCAAACCGTATGTCAGTGCAAAGGACAAAACCAAGGCTGATGCAATCAAAAAATAAGTAAACATCTCACATCCACTTTATTCTATTTTCCAATATTTGACTTAAAAAAACTACCGGCGTCAATCAAGCATTGTCTGGCATCACGAGGGGGAGTCCAACCCAATAGAGATCTGGCTTTACTTGAATCAATCACCAAAGATCCATACAGCTGTGAATAGACGGACTGCTTGCCGAGCAACGAGAGCGCCACACGCATCAGTGTGTGGAAAAAAGGTAACAAAATTATATTTTTATGCATGCCCAAGGCTAAATAACGGACAATCTCGGGGGTAGAAAATTCCTGACTATCTGAAACCACAAACAGCTCCCCCGCTGCCGCGGGATGAACCATGCAAACCTGGATAAAATCGACCAGATTTTCAAGCGCAATCATGCTTCTCGAGTTTTTTACCGCACCGAATGGAAGCGGCAAACCAGTTGAAACAAGCTTCATCAACCTCAAAAAATTACCCGGAGCATCACCTGCGTAGACAAGAGGAGGTCTTATAATCACTAGCTCCATAGGGCTATTTGACACAAGCGACTGTAATTCTTTCTCTGCTGTATATTTGGAAAAAGCATACGGCGTCTTCGGGTCGGGCACAGAGCTTTCGCTGAACGGATAACCACGTGTAAAAGAACCGTTAACACCAATGGAGCTAATAAAGACAAATCGCTTGACACCAGCCTCAATGGCCGCCTTTGCGAGCCGTATAGACAAGTCACTGTTTGCTTGACGGTATATATCCGCAGACGATGACGCAGTCTCACCGAGCATGTGGGCCCGGCCAGCCAAATGCACGATACAGTCGTGTCCTTCAACTAACCCATACACTCCATCGCTATCTAAATCAAACGAAATGTAATCAAAGCGCTTGGACGGTGCTATTTTAGTTCGCCCCACGCCTTTAACGGAATGCCCCTTCACCGTCAATTCTTGGCATAGTGCACTACCGATATAACCTGAAGCCCCTGTTACCAAAACATTCATAATGTTTTAAACCCGCTTCATAATAGCGCCGAAGATATATCTTAAAAAGTGATAGCATGAAGAAGAAAAACCAAGCCCAACCTTGTTCCTATATATATTCCAAGTCCAAATCACCGCTTTTATCTTATTGGCCGAAACGGAGGTATTCAAGACCCGATACCTCGCCAACACTTCTGGAACTCTCTTGGAAACCACCTCATTGCGGAAAATCTGAAGCCACATGAGATAATCTTCGTGCCCAATTGGTTCCTGATAAAACTTACCAAGTTTCGAAGCATCATATGCAGCAGTCAGATTCCCGATACAATTGCCGTGCAACAACTTATTGAAATCTACTCCATCCGGGGAGACAACCACTTTTTCACTACCATCTTTATGAAACCGAACAAAATCGGAGTACACAACATCAGCACCTTGATGGAAAGCTTCAAGTTGACGCGCAAGTTTATTTTCCAACCAAATATCATCAGAATCGAGAAAGGCAATATAGCGCCCCTCAGCGCAGCGTATCGCAGCATTTCGTGCGGAGGCAACGCCGCCATTTTTTTCCAAAAAAACCGGTCGAATACGCTGATCCAGTGCAACAAAGGAAAGAATCAAATCCCGCGTCCCGTCGGTCGAGCAATCATCTACAATCAATAGCTCATAAGATCCGAACGTTTGCCTCAAAACACTTTGTATGGATTCCGCCAATGTCAGCTCGGCATTGAACGCAGGCATGACAATACTAAAATCAACTTTGTACATACTACCCACCGAATACTTTGGCTAACCATTCTTTACGGATAGACTCATGCCCGAAACGTTCATTAGATATAAATCCTGCACTCACCATTGCAGAACACTTCTCCGGATTCTCAATAAGCTCGACCATTTTCATCGAGAGATCGGTAACTGAACCATTTTCTACTAATAATCCGTTGACCCGATTTTCAATAATCTCTGCTGGACCGCGAGGACAATCGAAAGCGACGACAGGCAAGCCATGGGCCTGAGCTTCAACGATAACCAAACCAAAACCTTCAAATCGTGAAGAAAGAACAAAAAAATCTGACCGTGCATAAGCATCGGAGATATTCTTTGTTGCCTCCCTGAGTACGACTGAGTCTTCAAGTTTTAATTCAGAAATAAGCGTAGATAAAGCACTGCGCTGAGTCCCGTCACCATAAATCTCAAGCGATGCGTCAGGATGCTGGTCTAACACAAGACGAAAGGAATTAATTAATATATCAAATCCTTTCTGCAGTTCAAGCCGCCCCACTGCTATAAATTTTTTACCCTCACGCCTGGAGATACTTGAAACCTCAACAGTAAGAGGATTATATATTTTCTCAGCTTTGACACCCATTCTCTCGTAATCAAGCAAATCCTCATCAGTCAAACAAACCACACGATGAGCACGCCAATATGTCAGCCTTCTAAAAAACTGCCAAAATTTTGATGGCTGAGAAAAATGTATATGTTCAATACAAACCACTTTAACCTTGAATGGTAGCGCCGCTAACAACGCAAAACAATTCACCGATGTCCAGTTGGAAACCAAGTAATCAGGCTTTTCTTTTGCAAGCAGGCAAATCATCTTGAAAAATGATTTAAACGCTCGAAGACCAAGGTATCCTGCTCCGCTAGCAGCTTGGTCATCCGCAACGAAAGCAAGGTCTGATCGTTTCACTGAGGGGTTCAAACTGAAGTAATCTTCCTGACGCTCTTTCATCGTTAGAAAAGTTACATCCATTCCGCCATCAGAAAATATATTGGATAATTCAACAGCCACGCGATCCGTGCCGCCCATTTCCAATGCGTAGTTAAAAACTATAGTTTTCACTCTTGCCCCCAGCCAAAGTCATTACCTTCCCTCTTAAAGCCTTGAATATAAGGACAAAAAACAAAAGCGACATAAGATTATAAGGTGAAATTGCATTTTCGGTAAAATTAGACAATATAAATGCAATGACCACTATCACCTCTCGCCCATGACGAATTTTAAAAAGTGTAACCATGACGACTGCCAGAAAAACACAATACAACAACACACCCACATAGCCCAATAAGTTTATAAAGCCGGGGTCGATCGTAACAAAATCCAAAGTTGGAAAGTAATTAACTCCACCTATACCTTCAAAAGACCGCCCCATGACAGACAACCTGTCACTCAGCAATGCATTCACATCAACTCCCATTACATCAAAGCTGGCAGTATTCGTTACCCAAGCAACTAAAAGAGGAAACATAGCGACGACGGCCAACAAAAACATGGCGCCCATCTTCAAGAAAATCACGCGACCACGAACAAAGTACAGGAAAAAAACTATCACTGACACTGCAATATATGTCCGAGAACCAAGCCACACTTGACACGCGCCGAAAGTAAACATCCCAATAAAAAACATAAACATTTTATCTAACACCAAAAATATCAAAACACAAGAAAGCAACAAAAGACTTGCCGGGTTTGGGTTATAAAAACCAAAGCCGTCTCGCACCTCGAAGGCAAAACCTAATGTATTGATAAAAACCTTACGCTCAATAATACCAAAAAAAGCCAGCGCAAAAATCAAACAAATTGTAAGAAATACTGAAAACGCCGCCTTCTGGAATAACGTTTTTATGGCAGTATAATCTTGATCCGCTACCGCATAGGAAAACAATACAAGGGCAAAATAAGAAAGATGTTCCTTTTCTCCAAACGTAGAAACCAACACGCCAATGCCAAACAGCAAAATGTAGGGAATGCAGTTCCGACTAAAGCATAGACACATCAAACAAAAGGCAAGCCCCAAACCCCACCTTACAATTAACAACCCCGTCACCCACTCAGCCCGACTCTGGACTTCATAAGTATAAGAGACAACACTGAAACAAAAAAACAAAACAAACAGCACATTTAAAATTGAAACTTTAGCAATCAACAGCCTCATGCAATCACCCAATAATAAGACCGCCAACTGCTAAAGTGGACTTGACCCTTCGGCGACCTTCGATGCCAACAATGAAGCCAGTTCGTCATAATATTTATTATCTTTGCTGCGCCAGCTGGAAATACGCAGATCTCCCTCATGCGTAAATCGACGATAGGCAACAATATAGCTTGCAATATCTACAGAATCTGATACCGGTACACTCAAAGCAGCTGGCAGATCTGAAAAATTTTTGAGTTTTGTCACACCGGGGAATTCTTGATAAAAAACGCGTCCGAGGAGGTAGACAGGCTTACCAAGCACCAAGGCCTCCAAGCCTGCCGTACTGTTTACCGTTATAAGCCCCTTGGACTTCAACATAAGCTTTTTAATATTTTGTGTTGGTTTTACAAGCCTCACCGCAGGCAATGCTGACACTTTCCTATAAAACTCACTTGTTTGAATTCCAAATGCGCTCATATGATCTTTCACATACAGCTTTACACCAAGCGGCAAACTATTTGATATGTTCAGAATATTGTTAAATTCATTTGTATAGAGCGGCGAAAGAACAGATGTCGAAGATTCTGGGTGAAAATGCATCGGGTATACATAAAATTCTTCACTTTCAGAAGCACGGTCCACCGCGTCATCCGCTTCAAAATATTTAACCGACCTGAGGGCAGATATCTTTCTTTTTAAGTTAACCTCAAGGCCTTTCACTATCGCACGAAGAGGACTACCAAACTGATAGTCGTAAAAATGATCAGTCCTCACCCAACTCACGAGCAACCTACACACCTGTTTTATTTTTCCAAGCGAAAACAACTTGGATATCCCGATTTTATCGAGATTATTATACTTCATATAATCAGGCACAATATGTACGATGCCCGCTCGGTAGCTCTCGTACCAACTCAACTCATCCGCACTGGGAGCATCCTTGGACAATGCATTCAGCGTGTTCAACTCATCATTCAAAACTGATGTATGTACTTCAAAACGCCCTGGCAGACGCGAAGCTATTAATCCCAAATAACGCTTACCCGCCCTGCTAATCGCTGCATACGCCGAAAATGCAAAGCTATTGGAGATATTTTCATATATGACCGCGTCTATTTTTTGATCCTTGATCAAACCGTCGAAAAATCCGTCCAGACAGTGATGAACTTTTTCCCAGTACCCGGCCGGCCGATCTAGATTAAAGTCATGGGTAAGGAAACGATCGAATTCGGAAAAGAAATATTCCCCCCACGTTATATCACTTTTATTCGAGGGCACCGCAAGTTCATAATTCTTCTTGAAATATTCATCAAAAAAGAAAGTTTTTGACCCGTGATCAAGTTCGGACAGCGGCTCCAAAATACACGAGCGACGCGCGTCGACGGCATAACAAACCTCGTGCCCAAGCCTTTTAAGCGCGCACCCAATAGCATAATAAAAATACTTGTACTGAGGCGCAGAGTTTATAAGAATAAGAAAATTCATTCAAAACTACCAATTCAATTAAAAATCAAACACAAGATTTAAAACACTTACATCAACACCACCCCGAGCCAACCAAACCCAAGGATTTAAATAATAAAAACGATGATGGCGAAACCGCCATCATCTTATAGAAAGTTAACCTAGCAGATCCCAACTAACCGGCGTATTTGCAGGCACATCACAAATAACTTTCTTACCTAAAACTTGACTTAATTCTTTTGGCGGCAAACCATACCCAGGGCGCACACTTCTAACCGATCGTTCCGATATAAGTTCACCGGCTTTCAAATTCTCTACGAAATACAAAGACCTACGAAACTGAACGTTTCCCTGCTCGCTGGACTTGCGCCCATAGTCGACTTGTCCCAAAGCGGACCATGCCGTTTTACTATCCCTGCATAAGGCGAACAGTTCTGCAGGCTCAAGTGAGAAACTGTCATCGGGACCACCTGCACTACGATCGAGCGTAAAGTGCTTTTCTATAATAGATGCCCCCAGCGCTACGCTAGTAATGGCAGTTGTATTATCCAACGTATGATCTGAAAGGCCGGTAACCAGTTTATACCGGCTTATCATGTCGGGAATTGTACGAAGATTGTAATCTGCCGCTGGCGCTGGGTAGCCGCTAACACAATGCAGCACAGCTAGCTCCTTACAACCACCGTCTTTGGCAGCTGTAACTGCCTCCTCAATCTCGCTAGCATCTGCCATCCCCGTCGAGATGATCATCGGTTTTCCCGTAGAAGCCACATAGCGGATCAGGGGAAGATCAATAACTTCAAATGAAGCTATCTTATAAGCCGGCGCATTAAGGTTTTCCAGCAAATCCACCGCGGTGCTGTCAAATGGCGAGCTGAAAATTGTAATCCCCAACTTTCGCGCGTGCTCAAAAAGGGGGGCATGCCAGTCCCACGGCATATGGGCTTGGCGATAAAGATCATAAAGCGTACGGCCATCCCACAAGCCACCACGAATCCGAAATCCCTCATCATCACTGTTCAACGTGATGGTGTCGGCGGTGTAAGTCTGCAGTTTTACAGCGTCAGCACCCGCTTTTTTCGCCTCTTCGATAATACTCAGGGCGGTTTCCAACTTGCCGTTATGGTTGGCGGATAATTCCGCGATAATGTATGGAGGCTCGTCAACACTGATACGACGACCAGCAATACTAATGCTTGGATGGCTCATGATCATGCTTCTCGTTGCTTGGCTTGCCACTCGCTGCGCAGCAGGCCGAAATGAATGATGGTTTGATAATGTTCGCCATTGAAGTGCTGATCACGCAGGGCTCCTTCTTGAATAAAGCCCAGCGCGAGATGAAAACGAATCGAGCGTATGTTGAACCCCAACGCCTGGCCGCAAACCTTGTGCAGCTGCATCGTGTCGAAGGCAAACTCAAGTGCAGTTTTCCCCAGCAGACGACCGGTACCTTTCGGTGCCTCAGGTGCCAGGTAAAAACCCCAGTCTGCAATATGCCCTGGAATGGACTCGGTGATATTCACAAAGCCGAGCGGCTCGCCTTGCTTTTCAAAAATCAGCAGATGCCTTGAACCGTTACTTTGACTATTCTCGAACCACTGGCGATGTTCATCCAAGCCGATTTCATGTTGGGTATACATATAGCGGCGTACCTCAGGATGGTTACGCCACTCCAATACCCGTACTAAGTCTCTGGCAGTCATTGGGCGAATGATAGCGCTCATGCTTGGAGCTCCATCACCTCTAGAATTCTTTCTACACCTCGCCCATCAACAATTTGGGCGGCGGCACTCCCGAGCAATTGTAAGCCCTCCCCATTGCCTAATCGCATAAACGCTGACTGCAATTGCTTTGTCAATGGCAATGCTAGATCAATGAGCTGGACAGCACCTACGGACTCCAAAGCATGACCTGCTGACCTCTGATTTTCAGCGATAATGACCAACAATGTTGGTAGGCCAAGGCAGCAACGCTCCCACGAAGTTCCACCAGCGGCACCAATTGCCAAGTCAGCGTCTACCATTCGCTGGGCCATATCGCCAATTCCGCACAATACCTCTACCGGCCACGGGCATGTCGATGCGACTCTCTGCACGGCTGCCAAGTGAGGAGCTTCTCCTCCCATAACGACGGTGAAATGAATTGCATCTGGTAATTCACACAACCTAAGCGCATCCAAAATCGCGCCTGTATGGTTGTACTGATCAACACCGCCTAAAGTAACCAGCACCTTACGCAACCGTGCTTCCCGCCGTCGGGCCAATGAGATTTTTCGCAACTCTGCAAACTCTGGACGCAGTACAGCATTAAGCGGGCCGGCCAAGATTTTGCAATGCGCCGGAACCAACGGTTGGTAATCCGCTACACACCTACCTAGGTTCTGATCCAACAGAACATCACATGCATGCAAACGATCAGCTAAGTCATCAATGACCAACAAACGACAATCGGTAGGTGTAACTGCTTCCTCCCAACGCTGGTCGAGGGCATAGTGATCAACGACCAGCCACGTTGGCCGGAAGGAATCTATGACAGAGCGACTGATCCGGATATCTTCATCTTGCGAGGATCCAAGCCAGTGAGAATGCTGTAAGCCAGTATCCTGGCTGCACCCCATGGGCAGGCTGTGCAATTCAAATCCATGCCCTTGGATGACGGCATTCAAATTCCCAGGATGTTCACGGCTCACGAAAACACAACGATGACCTTGTGCCAACAATGCTCGCGCCAAGGTAAGGCAGCGCATCACGTGGCCAGAGCCCATTGAGAGAGAAGCATCCACTCGAAATAAGATCCGCATCACCACGCCGTCCATCCACCGTCGACGGACAAATTTAAACCGTTAACGAACGATGCCGCTGACGATGCGAGAAAAAGAATCGGTCCTGCGATCTCGTGGGCTTGACCGATACGCCCCAAAGGCACTTTGGATGCAAGCCTGTCGACAAACTCGGGAGCATCTTTCTGTACCGCAACCGAAGGAAAAGGGCCCGGGGAGATAGCATTTACTCTAATACCTTCTGGGCCGAACTCACAGGCAGCATATCGCGACCACTGTATCAATGCTGCTTTGGTGGCCCCATAGAACGGGGGATTAGTAGCGGCCGGAGAGTCGTAAACCCGCCCGTCTGGACTGACGACGCCATACATCGACCCCACGTTGATTACGGAAGCATCCCCAGACTCGTGCACTGCCCGCCTTAACGCTGGCAACGCGCATTTGAGCATATTATGCGCAGCGACCATTGCAACTTGATAGGTATCCAAGTAGTCAGCCGCCATACTAGTCTCAATTGTACCACCACTGCCCTTGTAGGCATTGTTCACCAATACATGCAGAGCACGTGGAGCACGATGACTAAAATAATCTTGAACAGCGTATTCGTCACAAACATCCAATTCAAGGATCTCTGCCGAACCACCTCGTGCCTCAATTGAACGTAACAACTCTTCACCCCGAGCAAAGCTGCGTACATTCAAGATGACATGCGCCCCGGCGTCTGCTAAAGCAATTGACATAGCGCTTCCGAGATAACCTGCGGCACCAGTCACTAGGGCGCTCTTGCCCTTCAGAGAAAATTGTTCGAGGCTACTCATAGGGCGTCCCGTTGCCACGTTGCAGGATTTAGAGTTCGTTCATCCACTACTGGGCGTTCCATGCGGACTTTTTGAATTTCGGACGCCTGTAATGGCGCCCGCTGAAACAATTGAGCATTCTGCACCAGTTGTTCGAGCGTCTCCATGCCAACGCAGATACCATCAACCCAGGCAAGCCCACGAACATAGGCCAAACACAGGTCTGCAAGATCGCTCCTTGAGAACTTCTGCTTCCAGCTTTTCAACCGTTCGATAAGAAAAGCGGAGTCATCGACATACGCGCGGGACCATAAAGCAGCGTTGTCGCTTGTAAGCAGCCCTTGGAGCAGTGCACTACGGACGTGAACCTTGAGACCGCGCTCAGCCCTAGCCTGTTCAATCGATGGCAACAAAGCGTCCCAGCGCCAGTCGAGTAGGTTGTATGGCATCTGCACGAATAGCACTGAATCGTGCCTGAGCGCCAACTCCAACTCCTCAGGACTCTGGACCGATACTCCAAGCGAGTTAATGACACCTTCGTCTACGAGCTTAAGCAACTCAGCCCAAACACGCCCCCCCCATGCATGCAAATGTGATGCACGATGCACCATCAGCACATCCAACTGCTCCATGCATAGCTTTTGACAAGACTCGAAAATACTGGCGCGAACAGCCAACTCAACGCCTGGCTCATCGATGGCCTCATCAAGATCAGCTAATGGTGACAGCTTGGTTATGACTTTTGCTCGCCCCTTCCAACCCGCTGATAAAGCAGCGCCTACAACAGCCTCGCTAAGGCCGTAGGCACGCGCTGTATCGATGTAAACCACCCCATGCTGAATCGCCGAGCGTACGATCTGCTTCCCCTCATACAGCGTCGGCATAGTCGAGGAAGTATTTATTCCATACTGCATACCCAACTGCACTGTCCCAAGTACAAGCTCGCTTACCGGCCGTTCGATCTGGGGAGTTTCAGGATCCGCCAATAAACGTTGACATAGATCTTTCCAACCTATAGCAACAGGATCAACTACTTCAGCAAACGCACGCTGCACCATCAAGTAGTCATCCAGACAATCGACCGTACAACGACCAGCTCCCCACCCGAGCGAAAGATAACGATCAAAGTAACGCTCACCATATCGTCTACGAAGCAACGGTGTTACGTGCTCTTGATCGAAACTATCCTCAGCTACTGAAAGAGCCCAGCGAAGATCCCGCAACCATACGACTTCCGCACTCATGCCGTACGGCAGACCGGAGGCCGCTCCGTTACAGCACAAGTAGGACAACTTTCGCTCGATGAACTCGTGCTCCAGTTCATCAAGCAGATTGCCGTCAGGAAACACATTGTCGCCAGTCAGGCGAAATACAATTGTCTCATTCGGATAATCGACCAGACTTTCTACAATACGACTGAGCGGACTGGTCAAGCTACCGCGATGGCAGGAAACTCCATACTCCCTGGCTGCTTGGGCCAGTACATCATCACTCTGCTCTGAAGAAGTCGCAATAATGATGGGACGCCCCGTATTAGCAGCCCGTAGCGCTGCCAGTACGGCCATAGGTAATCCGCTTATTGGCAAAAGTACCTTTCCGGGCAACCTGGAAGACGACGTCCGCGCCTGAAGAACAGCTACAGATTTCATACTAGGCTTTTCTCAATTGCCACCACCACAGAATCCTGTTGCTCCAAGGTCATAGTCTGAAACATCGGCAGGCTAATAGCCTCGCGGTAATAGCTCCCAGCCTGCGGAAAATCACCAACCTTAAAGCCCATACGTGCGTAATATGGCTGGGTATGTACAGGAATATAGTGCAGGTTTACCCCTATACCCTGCTCACGCAGCGACTCGAACACTTGGCGATGGGACTTGCCGATCTTGTCCAGCGCCAAACGAATCACATAAAGGTGCAGACCTGAATAGCTGTCAGGGTGCTGCCAAGGCGTGACCAGCGGTAAATGACTGAGCTTCTCGTCGTAACGACGAGCCAAAATGTGGCGACGCTCGATGAAGCTGTCCAAACGCGTCATTTGACTGACACCCAGCGCGGCCTGCAATTCGGTCATGCGATAGTTCAGGCCCAGCTCAATCTGCTGATAATACCAAGGCCCATCGGCCTCATGGGTCATCAGCGCCGGATCGCGTGTTATGCCATGACTACGCAACAGCGCCATTTGGCTTGCCAACTGATCGTCATTGGTCATAGCCATGCCACCTTCCGCGGTAGTGACAATTTTGACCGGGTGAAAGCTGAATACAGTGATATCGCTATAACGGCAGTTACCGATAAATTCACCACGATACTTGCCGCCAATCGCGTGCGAAGCATCCTCAATGATCTTGAAGCCATAACGCTGGGACAGTTCGTGGATGGCCTGCATATCGCAAGGTTGGCCACAGAGGTGTACAGGAACCACTACCTTGGGCAGTCGACCTTCCGCTTCAGCTACTTCCAGCTTGGCCGCAAGGGCTTTGGGACATAGGTTATAGGTAGACGGGTCGATATCGACAAAATCTACCTGAGCACCGCAATACAGGCCGCAGTTGGCCGAAGCGACGAAAGTAATGGGCGAAGTCCATAACCAGTCACCAGGCCCCAAGCCCAACGCCAGACAGGCGATGTGTAGCGCCGAGGTGGCGCTATTGACTGCCAGAGCATGTCGCGCCCCGACATGGTCAGCGACGCTCTGCTCGAAACGCGGAACCATTGGTCCCTGGGTCAAAAAGTCAGATTGGAGCACCTCGACCACAGCGTCGATGTCAGCTTGAGTGATGTCCTGGCGACAGTATGGAATCATGGATCAGATGCTCCCGATCTTGTCTTTGTTTGCGTCGATCCAAGCCTGCAACTGAGCGTCGGTCATCCACTCGCTATTGTTGTCGCTAGCGTAAACGAATCCTTCCGGTACTTTCTTGCCGTCCTTGATGCGCTTCTCGCAGGTAGCCCAGTTATTGATCACCGGCAGGATCTTGTAGTGCTCCGGATACTCGAATGTAGTGTAGGAGTCTTCTGCGCTGATCATCTGCTCGTGCAGCTTCTCACCTGGACGGATACCGACGACTTTCTGAGCTGCATCAGGTGCCACCACCCGAGCCAGATCGGTGACCTTCATGGATGGGATCTTTTTCACATAGATCTCACCGCCCTCCATGTCTTCAAAGGCGTGCCATACCAGCTCGACCCCCTCCTCCAGGGAGATCATGAAGCGGGTCATGCGCTCATCGGTGATAGGTAGTTCGCCCTTGTCCTTGATCGACATGAAGAACGGGATCACCGAACCACGGGAGCCCATGACATTGCCATAGCTCACCACGGCCATACGG
>RCUI01000463.1_pt1 | contig 14028 bp, 10 predicted proteins | sample 2166121 | NCBI WGS metagenome assembly RCUI01 (sample SAMN09932700, study PRJNA488358) | compost metagenome | feature: garden; material: soil; isolation source: compost soil in succinic acid-enriched culture | place: Germany: Experimental Botanical Garden Goettingen | collected 2016-01-27
TGCGTAGTGGACATTCCCCACAGGTCGCAGGGGCCTTGATCCCTGATAACACTCAGCATTCTTGGCGGGATGACGTGGGGCGAGGATCGGAGAGCGGAAGATGAGGTGACCGACATGGCATTAGTGGGTAAGCGCGATGGCCGTAATTTTGGCTACGGCAGGCAATTGAGCTATGCAGGGCCGCAGGCGCTGAAAGACATGTTCGGCGTCGGCCACTACGGCACGGTGAAGGCACACTGTGATCGGTGGCTGGAATTCGTGAAGTGGTGCCGCTCCGAACAGGGACCCGGTATCAATGATGCGCGGCAGATTGACCGGGAGACGTTGGCCGATTACGCAGCGCACCTGCGTGACCTAGTTGGACGCGGTGACCTCGCCGTCAGTACCGCACAAAACCGGCTATCCAGCGTTAACAGGACCATGGCGGCGCTTCGCGGTGATCAGTACGTGAAGTTACCAAGCCCGAGCGAGGCGTTGGGTATGCAGCGCACCAGGGTTCGCCAGTCGGTGCCGCAAGGGCAGGATCGCGCGCAGGTGCAGCAGATTGTCGATGTGCTTTGTGATCGTGAACAGCCACGCGCGGCGGCGATGATTCAGATGGCACGTGCCACTGGGATGCGGTTACGCGAGACGATATTGGCTGATTTGCCCAGATTGACCCGTGAGGCTGACAGGCTCGGCAAGATCAATATCCAGCAGGGCACGAAAGGCGGCCGAGGTGGTGCTTCAGCGCCACGATGGATTGCAGTGGATGAACATATTAGGGATGCACTGAGGTTTGCGGCAAAGGTTTCGCCGAAAGGTAGCCGTAACATGATCGCGCCAAGCGAGAGCTATGCGAACGTATTGCAACGAGTAGCCGGGGCATCGCGAGAAGTCCTGCATAAAAACGCCCTGAAAGGGTTTCATGAGTTGCGCGCGGCGTATGCCTGTGAGCGCTACGAGCAGATTACCCAGCATCCTGCACCGATTAATGGTGGTCATTGCTATGCCATAGATCCGCGCCTCGACCGTGAGGCTCGAATGCAGATCAGTCAAGAGCTGGGGCATGGTCGGATCGATGTGGTCGCGGCCTACATTGGGGGCGGGTATGACCAAGGCGTTTGATATGGAGGTGTTCTTGGCTGGCGTACTAAAGGGATCACATGCGACTAGGAAGCGGCACTTGCGGCAGGCGAGAGCTATCCAGGCTGCTATAGCTGGGCGGCGGCAGCGGGAGACGCCTTGGGGTTGGCAGAGGAAGCATCTCGATTGGTTTTTGAAGAATCGCTTGAAACAGTGTAGTGACGACACGCGATATTATTATCTACTCACCGTCAAATTGATCGTTCGACGCTTGGGGGAGTCGTGGGCGTTCGGCCTTTGAGTAGATACAGCGCGTCATCGAGACCGACCGTAATAGACTTATAGCTGCCCCATTACCAAGGCCGAAATCGGCAGAAGCGCCCCCTCGATCCTTACGCCATTTCAAGCACCTGCCACGTGACCGTTGAGCACCTTAACAAGAACGCGCCCCTACCGATTGGCGCACCAGCATCAACGTAGAATCACTACACAGTGATAGATGAGCTGAGCAGCACTGCACGCAGGAATGCGGAGCCCACCCACAACGGTTCTGAGGTCCCGGCAGGCCGTTAGGCGCTGCGTGAAGAATCTCGTAAAGGCCCGTCAAGGAGGCATTGGCGTGATGAAGGCAAAAGGCTATTCTCGCGTCTACACGACTATCATGGAGCGTCCGCTTGATACCGCTCGCTCAACCCTTTCCGGCGTCTAGCCCCTAATTTTTAAGCTATTTTAAAAGGATTTAATCTTGAATATGCCTGAAGAAAAGATTATTTCAACAAGCTCTACTCAATCATCATCAAACCAGATGATCGTCTTGAATGCAGTTACGGCAGATCTATTCAAAACCCAGAACGGAGCATTGACATATTACGATGCGAAGATAGGAAAAAACTGGGACCTAAGAAAGGATACGGCGCTAGACTTTGTTAACGTAATTGAGAGGAAGTTTGCAAAAAACAATAAGTTCCATGGTTATTTTTCTCCAAAAAGTCAACATATGGCGCCAGTAGTTTTGCAGAAATTCGTAGATGGGAAAATCCACTTCGAGCAGCTTGTTAAGGCGTTTGTTGATAACGCTTGCGATGAGGCTAACTTACCCAGTCGTGGAACTTTGACTTTGGGTCACTTGGTAATGGTCCATTACAAGACTCAGAACGACGCCGATGATGTCGGTAGATTCCTAGCTGTGCTTGTGGGTAAGCAAGATGGATTCGACTTCGATTCTGATCTCCAGCCAGTAGATCTAACCAGCATAAATACTAGCGAGCTTCGTCACGCGGCAATGTTCGACTTAACTCTATTCAAAGAGACCTTCCCTAAAAATGACGGAGATGCATATTTAAAGTTCATTACCGGCAAATCGAAGAGTGCATTTTTGAAAGACGCCTTTGGGTGTGCTGATCACATACCCAATCGAGATAGTGTGGAGCAAGTGCGTGCCGCTGTATTAGATTTCTTAAACGACCGATCTATCCCAGAGGCGCGGCGCCTGAAGATCGTAGATGGAGTGACTATGCACCTTGTGGTTGCAGCAAAAAGAAATATTTCTGTGTCTATTCAGGATATTCAGAAGGTAATAAATGACTCTCTACCCTTGGGCTCAAATAAGATAGATAGCTTTAGTGGCTTTGTAAACGATGGCGGTTATACGATTAGTGAACGATTCCAGCCAACCCGTGTAAGTGCACAACTTTTGCAAAGCGTAGAGATCACAGACCCTCAAGTTGGATTCAAGTGCAGCATTAATCTTCAGGCCATTAGCTACGCTGACGCTGAAAATAAAAAAATCATAACTGTAGATGAAGACCTTACAAGCATCAACATACCACTCACTCCCCAGGCGCGAGAAGTCATCAAGAAGATACTCGGAAATAAAGCACAACTGGAGCAGCAACTAACAGATACCACCGATAACTATAAAGCCCAATAAATTGAAACAAATTGGCGAATTAATCTACATATGAGACTGGCTCATATTTATATAAGCGAGCACAAGGGTGTTCGTGATCTAAATGTTTCCCTAGGTGGGGAAATCGTGTTTAATGTTGACGGATATAATCTTAGTGTAGAGTACAGGGTTGACACATCCAGCTATTATAATGGGTATCACTGCTCTGCGATCATCGGAGCTAATGGAGTTGGGAAAAGTACGATTTTGGACTTTCTAGAATCTGCTTACTCCCCAATAGACTCCAGCGGAATACTTATTTTCTTGGATGGAAATTCAAAAATTTACGCTTGCGAAATTAACTATCAAATACTCCATTGCCCAAAGCCACTCGAAAAATATGATGACTACGAGGCGTTCGCAAAATTATTTAGCACCGTCTTGGTTAAAATAAATAACGTATCAGCAGCTCAATCTAGATTGGGGTACGAAAGGAAACACAAGCACTCTCTGATTCAAGAAAGATCTTTGGAGCACTATACTACGGGTGCTAGCCGAAAGAAAATGTACTTTGATAACTTGCTTGGTTACCTGAGATGGAACCAATCGAGCAGCAATATTGTTCAGGATGTTGGTTTTGAATTCAGATTTCAGAACTCATTTAAGCGCATGAAGTCTTTGGTTCGACCTGACATTTACTATCCTAGTCGCCGGGTAGAGCTGGAAAGTGCCTACAAAACTGTCCAGGAGAAGAGGAAGGCCCCGAACCCAAGTGGTCGAAAGGATATATTTGAGTTTCTAGTGTCAGCGCTATCGACATCAATTATCGTCGAACTCGCAGCAAGCTCAGGCGCTGCACGCCCAATAGTCTTAGCTGTCCTGCATGTACATTTCATGAACGCGCTTGCTATCGGCGATTTAGATTTTCGGAGCAGTATCTCTCAGTCGCTAGAAGCTCTAAGATACGACGAAAACTGGGACGTATTTATCAAAGACAAACAAGACGGAAGCGTCCACTCTATTAGCTCAATCGACGTTGACATCAATAGAATGCAAGCGATTTACTCTGAATGCTTAGATGCTCTTCGCGACATTTCTGACGTCTTAGTTTCAGGTCGCCGCATATCTGTCGACGAAAGCGAATCTTTGATTATCTTGGTAGACGAATTCTCTTTCGCAAGCAAAGCGGTTTATTTATCAACAAGGCTTCCGAGAAATATACTTTCCAATATAAATTGGGGGTGGCGTGGCATTAGCACGGGAGAAATGGCTTACACTCACCTTTTCTCCGAAACTTACAATTGCGCGAAGAAGTCAAAAAATGCAAACTATGTAATAGTGATTGATGAGGCAGACCTTTACCTTCACCCGGAGTGGCAACGAGGCTTTCTTGACTCCTATCTTGAGTTGCTATATAGGTTGGATTGGAAAGGCGCGCGACCGCAGATAATAATAACCACCCACTCTCCTATTATTGTGAGCGACTTTTTACCGCAAGATATTGTGTCGTTAGCAAAAGATGCTGGTGGTAAGATTGAGGTTAAAACGTCACTTGGATTTGGAACCAACATTACAAACTTATTTATTGATGGAATGCATCTCACTGCCACGGTCGGCGAGCACTCGAGGAAAGCCATTGTCGCGCTTGTAGAGAAATCCGAATCTCAGAAATTAAGCTCCTTAGATAAGGAGCTAATCAAAGGGATGGGGAACAAATTTGTCAGGGAGTACCTTCTGCAGAATGATTAAATTCGACTTCTTGCCTAGCGCCGACCTGAAGGCCAAGTATGACCTTCGCGTTATTGCGAGGACTCAGCAGAAAATGAATGCGTATGTTCTTGCGCTTCCAATGGAGCATCAAGTTAGATTTGGCTTTTTTGATGAAGCCAAAATACATGAACTCTTGAGCTGCCAGCCAGGCGAAATTCTTGGCCACATATATGATATCTATGAAAAATTTCCGGAACTAGCAGATAGATATTGGCCAGCATATTTCATAAAAGATGCACCTATCCCTCAGGGCGTCGATAAATACCGTGCCCAAACGCGTGATGAGAAGGCTACCTTAGATGAGCTGTCGGTGCAGGCAATTGCTTATTTAGAGCCAATTGCTAGGCCGCAGCTGACTTACATAAATCACTTACTGATTTCGCTGAAAGATGCCACAACTTATTCTGCTAAAAGAGATATCTTGGCGGACATAGTTAAAGCCGCGCAAGGAGAAAACCTAGCGACAGAAAAATTTAAAGAGTTATTTTATAAATGGATCAATGACTTCGAGAAGGTTTTCAGCTACTCGGCACTTTCCTCGGATATCGGCCACGACATAACTGACGAGTGGAAGATACACATTTGTTTGTATTGCAATGATGAACCCATACAAACAAAAGGGAATCGCGTAAAATTTAGAACGGATCTTGACCATTTCTACCCAAAAACTAAATTTCCGTTCCTAGCTGTGACACTATCCAATTTGATTCCGGCGGGCAAGACTTGCAATCAATCCTACAAAGGAAATAAGGATATGATTGAACATGAGCATCCTTTTGTCAGAGGTGTCGGCCAGTCTCGTGTATTTCATCTAAACACTCCATTTGGAGAAGTAGTTACGGAGGAAAATTTTTCTGTAAGAGTTTTGGAGCAGGGCGGAAAATTAGATTTAAATTTATCTGAATTTGAAATCGGCCATAATTATGAGAACAGTGATGAAATTAAGACTTGGGTAGCTGATGCGGCGGGGACGGTTGAGCTCATTGTCGGATGCAATAACCCGCAGGTTAAAAGTGCATTGATGAAAGGCTTAATCAAGGCTGACAAGCCAGCTCATCGTGAGCGGCATAAAAAACTCAAGACTGACTCAATCAATCAGTTTGCTGGCAAAGAGATTGTATTATTTCCTTAAGAAAAGTGGCGCACTAAGGGGGCTAGGCACCATCGGTATGCGCCGATAAATTACTAACGAAACATAAATCAGTAATCAACTCGGACTAATACTGATTAGCTCTAACACCATAATTCTTAGATCTTGCAGAAATTATTGTCGATCTACATCCGGCCTCCATCATATAACTGAGTAGCAGACTCAGAGAAAGCAGCTGAATACTGATCTCTCCGGCCATACCGATAGCTCAATTTTTACACACGCCAATCCCGCCGGGCATTCCAAACAGAGCCCCGTCATCAGTGATACGCCGGAGCGATACCTCCGATCCCAGAAGTGTAGATATGTGTGAATAAGACATCCGCCTTGAGATTGATCTCGTCCGGGTCATAGAGGTTGGAGGGCAGATGGGTGTACAGGTGCTTGATGATCTCGGCTTTAACCTGCGCCTGGGCTGTTGCTTTCTCGCGCCAGTGATCGATCTGCAACTTGTCGCTGATTAGTTTATCGAGCAGCCCCTTAGCGACCTGCTTGATGTCATCACGATCTTTCTTGGTCAGGTTGTCCTTCTGCAAGAGGTCGAACACCGCCAGTTGGTCTTCACTTTCCAGCCCTTCACGCACATAGCGCTTTTCTTCGGCATTGAGGCTGTCGTTGAAGGCGAACAGATCGTCCATGACCTTCTGGATCTCGCTGGCATCCTTATCCTTGTTGTATTCCTGCACGATCTGCTGGTAACGCTCGTACAAATCGACCCGTGTCGGATTACGCGCCACCATCATCGCCAAGCGCTGCTCGATCTTCTCCCTCAGGTTCAAGGTAGCGATACTTTTGAGCGGCGTTCTCTCGAATTCTGCACGCAAGCGCGTAAAGTCGATCTTGGACAGATTATAGAGGGCTGGTTTCTCCCTAATACCAACCGGAGCGCCACCGTCCGCGGCCAGTGCGGTATCGACAACCTCATAGAAGGATTGCAGCAAGACTGTAATATCCGGTGTCTCACGCGCATCCTGCAACTTGTTATAGATCGCCACTACTGCGCTTTCCTCAGCGTCGTAGTGGAACAGTCCCGGGTGTGGGAACAAGCCACGGTGGCGGGCCTCTACGTCCTCGACGATCACCTCATAGGTTTTACGTCGCTCATCGTTTTCGCACAGCTGATTCACCGCAGAGAGGATCAGCCCCTGCTTGTAGAAGCCCTGAGCCGCGATAAGGGCATCCAGACTCACACCCAGCCCAGCCAGATAGTCGCGGGCCTGCTGCAGACTCTGCGCATACTCAGCAAGCGCCTCGGCATCGTCACGCACCGTATCCTGCTCGCCTTCACCCTTGCCGGTGCCTTCTCGATCGCCCTGGGCGAAAGTGGCCAAGGCGCGGCGCAGACTTTTCAGCATGCCGTTGTAGTCGATGATCAGGCCATGCTTCTTGCCACCGCCCACGCGATTAACGCGGGCGATGGCCTGCATCAACGTGTGCCCCTGCATCGGCTTGTCGAGATAAAGGGTGGCCAGGCACTTCACGTCGAAGCCGGTCAGCCACATCGCACAGACAATGGCGATGCGGAACGGGTGCTCGGCCTTCTTGAACTCCTTCTCCAGATCTCGCTTGACCATCTTTTCCCGATGCGGGGTGATGTCCAGCTCCTCATCTTGGAAGTTTTTCCATTTTTTGAACTCGGCAACCTCTCCCTGCTCCTGAGAGACCACCACACAGGTTTCAGTGGCCTTCATCCACTCGACCTGCTCACGTCGCTGCTTGAGTAGGGCCGTCGGTGCCTTGCCCTTGGCGGCGAACAGCGCCTCTTCGGCAGCCACCTCAGTATCCAGTTGCGCGGCCTTCGCCTGCCACTTGGCGACGATCAGATCATGCATCCTTACGCAGGTAATCTTGTCCAGGCAGACCATCATCGCCTTGCCGCCACCGTTTTCAACCACCCGAAAACGCTGATGGAAGTGCTCGACGAAGTCTTGCGCAACACGCTCCAGACGCGTCGGAGAGGTCAGCACTGCGTAATCGCTCTTCAAGTGCCGGTACAGCTTCTCTTCTTTCTCGTCACTCCAGGGATCATCAAGCGTCGCTGCCAGGCGTGCAGCCTCGATATGCTTGGCAACACGGTCATTGATCGTCGAGTCAACGACCTTGAGCTTTTCTCCGCGATTTTCGTAGAACAATGGCAGGGTGGCGCCATCGGCCACGGCGCGCTGGAAGTCATAGATCGAGACGTAGTCGCCGAACACCTCGCGGGTCAGCTGCTTCTCGCCCCCATCGATTAGTGGCGTGCCAGTGAAGCCCAGGAACTTCGCACGCGGCAGGCCCTTGCGCATGTTCAATGCCAGCCTGCCGTACTGGGAGCGGTGAGCTTCATCTGAAATGACGATGATGTCGGGACGATCGGAGTATGCCTCGACAACCCGTTCCCGGTACTTCTGGATCAGCCCAAACACGTAGCGGCGATTCTGATCGCGTAGCATGCGCCGCAAGGCCTCGCCACTGCTGGCCTGATCGGTCTTGCTATTGGCTCGGCCACAGTTGCTGTAGATTCCGGCAATCTGATCATCCAGCTCGGAGCGGTCGGTGATCACCACAAAGGAATAGCTGGCCGATAACTTGCGGTGGATCTTCTCGGTGAGAAACACCATCGAGTACGACTTGCCCGAGCCCTGGGTATGCCAGAACACCCCCAACTGGCCTGCCGCTACCTCGGCACGCACCCGCGGATCTTTAGAAGTCAGCCGCTCAATCACCCGGTTGACGCCCAGAAACTGGTGATTGCGCGCGACGATCTTCTGCGTAGCGCCATCACTAGAATCGAAGAGCACGAAGTTTTCAACGATATCCAGCAAGCGCCTACGATCAAGCATGCCCTCCAGCAGAATAGGCAGCAGCGGCTGATCCTTGTTGGGCTCAGGGTCATCCTCGTCCAGGCGCTTCCAACGGTAGAAGTGATCCTTGCTGGAGGTGACGGAACCATACTGAGCGTCATGACCATTGGAAATGACCACCAGGGCATTCCAGTGAAACAGATGCGGAATAGTGTCTAGGTAATCGCTGTAGTTCTGCTTATAGGCGCTGTCGACATGCACCTCGAAGCGTTTCAGTTCAATGAATACCAGCGGCAGTCCGTTCACATAGCCGATTACATCTGGCCGCCGAAGCCAGAACTTGCCACGCACCCAAAGCTCGCGTACCGCCATATAGCAGTTCTGCTCTGGGTTATCGAAATCGATCAGACGCAGGCGCTTGTCGATCAGGCGACCACTGGCATCGCGATACTGCACTGGCACGCCGTCACGCAGTAGCCGGTACTTCTCCTCGTTTAACTGCGGGAGAGTTTTACTGATGTCGTCCTGCACCACCTTCGCCAGGGCCTGGCTGTAGGCTTCCTCGGGCACCCCCTCATTCAGGCGTTTTAGTGCAGCCAGCACCTCGCGAGTGAGGACGACCTCTCCATCATTTTCTCGCCCCAGCAGCCCCGCATTGCCGAAGTGCTCCTCGTCCTGGGCGAAAAGGCTCGTCCAGCCAAGCTTCGACTCCAGAAAATTGACGGTAGGCTCCTGGATCAGTCGATCCTCGGAATAATCCTTTTTAGCCATTGCCCACTCCTACATTTGGCCACTGCAGCAAAGCCCAGCCCAAATTCCTTGGTCTTCGCGCCTTTTTCAGACGCCTAATGAACGACTATTTGGACAAAATGGTCAATGTCCGGTCAGTCCGTCCAAAATCCTGACCCTCCAGGGAGTACCGCGCCCCTCTCAACTTATGGCCAAGTAGTTGGCCCTCCAAGCTCATTCAGCAACCTCATCAGGCATTGGAATATCGGAGATATCCATTTGACCGGACATCAGTTTAGGAAGTAGCAGGTCGCGGGCGCGGGCTAGCTCAAAGTTTTGTTTGCAGAGGCTCTCGATCTGCGTGAACGAGTCCTTAACTGCTTGCTCGAACTGAGCAAGCACCAGTTGCGGCGGTTTCAGCGTCATGAGCTGGTCAAAGCACTTCGGATTGACCCTCTGACGCCCATCCGACCCCGACATGCTACGAATCGCATGCTCGCGGAAGTCGCTATCTCTGGCCATGCAATACACCCACCACGGATTGACCTGAGCGCTTCGGAAAACCATGAACTCGGTCGAGCCACTCGCAACCGCATCACCACCCTCCAGAAACTGCACGAATCCGGTCTTACCATTCTCGGTACAGGGGGTGATTCGGGCGAACAACGTATCGCCATTCTTGAATTTCGCTCCTCCGCCTATCACCCGCGAAGAGGGCTTTCCTATAACCATGGATGTTTCTGAAAGCACTGACATTTCGACGAAGGGCCGCTCGATATCTTTGGGGAACGACGTTTTGGGATTGACGTCCACAAGCTCAGAAAAAGTGGCGGGTCGCCAACCATCTGGCACGCCATCCTGCAGAGGAACTAGTTCATGGCCGGGATAGCGCAACTGTACGAACCACTCGCGATACAAGCGGTGAACAGCGTCTTCGAGCAAGGCGATACGGCGTTGGTTAGTGACCATAAGGTCATCGTAGGCATAAGCCACAGATGCCACGATACGCTGCGTTTCAATGTCAGCGGGAAGATGGATGACATAGCCCTCCAGCCGATCCATCTCCAACTTTTTAGTACCGTGCGCAGCTTCCGTCGCCAGATCACGAATCGCAGTGGCGTGGGCTGCCAGGCTGTAAAAAATAAAGCGACCATCAACGCCTGGCTTCGGAATAAGCGCCTTCACATCCTGGTTGAAGGCCATCGCACGCTGTGCAAGCGAGATCCGGAATTCCTTGGCCAACGACATACCACGAACAACAGCAAACGTCGTTCCTGCTGGAACAAGACGACTGCCAGCTTCAAGGCCCGCTTCGGTTATGTTCAACGAAGTATCAGCCAAAAACCGCTGGGTCATTTCCGCAGAACTGACCCAAGGGATATCTCCATCCCAATATTCCGGCTTGCTTTTTTTGGGGGTGCCGCCAGACAGGAATTTGACACACTCATCTAGCCTCTTAGTTGGCCAGCTCATTCCAGCAACTCCGCAAAGTTGCCCGCAATCCGCTCCGCCAACTGCACCGCCTTGTCGTTCAGCTCGGCCAGCTCATCATGGATCTCGCGCAGCTTCTCGGCGAAATCCTCCTCGTCATCTGCATCAGCCGGTGCCCCCCCCACATAGCGTCCCGGCGTGAGTGACCAGTCGTTGGCTGCGATACTGCCTTCTAGCCTGGAGTTCTCGTCACCAACCGGGGCAGCGCGACACAGCCCAGGCACATCGACAAATCGTCCTTCGGGGAAGCGGCTGTGCAGCCAATGCACTTGGTGGCTGAAGTAGACCGCCCGCTTGAGTGCTTCCAGTACTGCATCCCGCACGGTCGGCGCTTTGTCCTTCTTGCTGTCCGCCGCGAGCAGCGCGCGCTTGGCCTCGCGGGCCGCCTTGCCATCGAAGAACTTGGACTGGCGGGCACGCAACCCCTTCTCGGCGGTATCCAGCAGTTTGAGCCACTGCTTATGGCGGGCCTCCAGCAGCTTGGCGGCAGCCTTGAGCTGCGGAACCAGAGTATCTAGGGTCGCCTGCAGGGCTACCTGTTCCGTATGGCTGCTCAGGTCAGCGTCGGCAATGGCAGAACCGGCGGCAACGCTGGCCGTCAGAGCATCGCTGATGACTTGGTTCACCTGCTGATCGGCTACTGCAGAAGCCAGCTCAGCACGGAAGCTATCCAGCGCGGCCTGCTCGATCCAGGCCTCTTCAGGCTGCTCATGATTCAGCTGATCCAGCTTCGCACTTGCGGCAAAGGCCTGGAGCGGCACGGCTAAGGCTTCCACCGCCGCCGTATCGGCAGCAATGCGCTCGGGCAAAGAGTCCAGCCAGTGATCCACCTGGCGCTGGTAGCCCGCGACCAGCTCGACGAACTTCTTCTGCTCGCCCCGGTACAGCCAGACGATGGCCGAGACGTTGGCCAGTTGCTCGTCAGTAAACACATGGGAACGCGCCGATACCACGTGATAGACGTTGCGCGCATCGATCATCAGCACCGTGTCGCGCAGAGCGGCGGGCTTGCCTTTGTCGAAAAACCACAGAGTGCAAGGCAAGCTGCGGGTGTAGAAAAACTTGTTGCCGATGGCAATCATCGCGTCGACATGACCAGTCTTGATCAGCTGCTTTCGAATCTCGGCATCCTTGTTGCTGGCGTCCGCTGCGCTGGAGGCCATGACGAAGCCAGCACGCCCAGTCTCGTTCAGGTAGGCGTAGAAATACTGGATCCACAGACTGTTGGCGTTGGAAATTGCCCCGGTTTTGGCATTGGTGCCGGGCAGCCCGAAGGGCAGGCGGCCTTTAGGGTCCTCCTGCGGCTTGACTTTTTTGGTGTCCACGCCGTCGACGTTGAATGGCGGGTTAGCCATGACGAAATCGCACTGGCCAATCAGATGGTCGATCTGATCGTAGAATGTGTTGCCCTGGCGGATATTGGAAGCGTCAAGGCCATGCACCACGAGGTTCATCCGCGCCAGCTTGCTGTTGCTGTCGGACTTCTCCTGGCCGTGGAACGTAACCCGGTCATTGGTGGTGGCGTGACGCACATCTTCGATGAAGTGGCCGGTCTGTACGAACATGCCCGCCGAGCCGCAAGCCGGGTCGAGCACCAGGCCGCGATCCGGCTCGATGACGTTAACGATCATCCGCACAAGGGACGGCGGAGTGAAGAACTCACCGCCCTCTTGCGCGCCACTCATAGCGAACTGATTGAGGAAGTATTCATAGATGCGACCGAACACGTCACCGGTGGCGGTTTTGATGGCCGGGCGGTCAAACAGCTTGATCAGATCAGCCAGAAACTCCGGATCAAAGGCGGTGTAATTGCGCGGCAAGGCCCCCTTGAGCACATCATACTCGGCTTCGATCAGATCCATCGCCGCGTCGATGGCCTCGCCCACATGCTGACCCTGCGGCAGGCTGGCGATATAGTCGAAGCGAGCCTTGGGCGGCAGGTAGATGGCGGCTTTGCCCTTAAACTCCAGCTTTACCAGCACCTCGCGCACGGTTTCGGGCGGATTTTTCGGAAGATTTTTTTTAATGGCCGGTAGGTAAGCCTTGAAGCGATTTTCGGCGTGCCGCAGGAAGATCAGCCCCAGGACTGGCATGGCGTATTCGGCTGCAGTGAGCTTGGAGTTGGCGCGTAGCTGGTCAGCAAGCTCCCAGAGTTCATTTTCGAGTTGTTGGACGTTCATCAATCATTCTCTTGCGGAGCATGTGGGTGATCGTGCTGGTGCGCCGAATCATCGGCACCTCCGGCACGCACCCAGTCGTCGATTTCCGACAGCTTGAATTTCCACAGCCGGCCGATGCGGTGCGCAGGCATTCCGCGCCGTTCGCGCCAGCGGTAGACCGTGTCTTTGGCGACGCCCAAATGCTTGGCGACTTGTTCGGCCGTTACCCACGGTTCGGTGCTCATCGCCATCAAGCCCTCAGAGTCGGTTAAAGTCGCTTAGAGTCTAGCAAGATCGGGCACTATGGGGCTAGCCGAGGCTCATGACCAAAGCACGGTCCAATGACTGAGAGCGTGGTAAAGATGGAGACAGATTGCGGGCATCTGCCTGGCAAATGATTAAACGCAACTAGACAGGTAGGGTTTCCCATATCGACATCAAGAAAAGCTACGGCACTCCGAGCTCGAATTCAGCGCCCGGTATTCCAATCGGTATTCCAGACGATTTTATAAACCGTAACTTTATTCATATTTCAGCCATATATCTGTCCGTTTCAAATTACCCCGGCACGTCGACTCACATTGATGATCAGGCATTTGAGCCTTTCATCAAAGCTCTTCAGAGCGAAAGCAGGAGAAAAACCTACGCCCTGCTGGCCTGGGCATGCCTCCATCAGGCTTCACGATCTCAAGCGCACGGAGTAGCAGAGGAAGACCGCAAGGCACCGCTAGGGCACAAGAACGAAAGTATCATCAGTCATTACTCTGGCGACAAGCTAGGTCAGCTGATCGAGGCAGAAAAATTGGTATTGGCCACTGATTCGGGAGGACCAGTGCTGACGATTCTGACGAGAAGGTCGGGATGAAAAAACGCCAAGTCACTCAAAAAATCACTAAGACCAGAAACAACAAAGCCACCCGAAGGTGGCTTAGTCGTTCTAAATAATGGTCGGGACGGAGTGATTCGAACACTCGACCCCTTGCACCCCATGCA